>Ga0224531_1000422_pt1 | contig 21519 bp, 9 predicted proteins | sample CBST100metaG_FD_179876 | JGI IMG/M metagenome (GOLD analysis project Ga0224531, IMG submission 179876) | Peat soil microbial communities from Stordalen Mire, Sweden - C.B.S.T100 | ecosystem: Environmental > Terrestrial > Soil > Wetlands > Peat | place: Sweden: Norrbotten County, Stordalen Mire...
GACGGTGATAGGTGTAGGAATAACTTCCCGGCAGCGTCCCCAGCGGATTGCCCAGCGGCTGCAGCGCCTCGTAGAAGATGTACGATCCGCTCACGTTCCACCACGGACGAATCTGCTGGTCGAGCTTGACCGTTACCTCTTGCGCATGGTCGCGCACGTTATCCGTTCCGGTGAAGTTGTTTTGCCCGGTGGGGGCAGTCACTTGCGGAAGCGGGTAGTAGGAGGCAATGTTTTTGCCAACAGTGCTCAGGCGGTTGTTGGGGATCACATTGTCCGCGAAGGGGGTGCGGTGGATGACACCATTTATATCGGTGTAGGTCTTGGTTGGGTCATAGATTACGTTGAGCGTGCCGTCGGCGTTGTAGCTGTTCGAGAAATCTCCCTTGCGCTCCAGCGCCGTGGGCACGGCAAAGGTCTCTGTGTAGGGCGAGGTCTGGATATAACCTTCCGAGCCAATAAAGAAGAAGGTCTTGTTGCGTCCGTCATAGACGTGAGGGAGGGAGACAAATCCACCGAGCGAGGCGCCCCAGTTGTAATACGGACTATCCGGCCGCGCAATCCCTTCGCGGTTGGCAAAGAAATCGTTGGCCAGCCAATCGGTCTGGCGCGTGGCGCCGAAGGCAGAGCCGTGGTAGGTATTCGTGCCCGAACGCAGCAAGGTGTTGAAAACTGCGCCGCCGGTGCGGCCTACCTGCGCATCGTAGGTATTCGCCTGCACCTTCACGTCCTGAATCGACTCGATGGTGGGGATGGCGATGGGGCGATTGTTGGTATCCGTGATCGGCACGCCATCGATGAGATATTGGTTCGAGCCAACCGGACCGCCCGCCACCGAGGTTTGGGTGGTTCCATTCTGATCGGCAAAGCGGACAAATTGCGGATTGCCGGTATTGACGAAGAGCCCAGATACCTTGACCGTCATGTACGGATTGCGGCCGAGGATGGGAAGCTTTACAAGCTGCTCCTCATTCAGGTCCGTGCTGACCGAAGCCGTCGATGGATCGACGAGCGCAGCCTCCGCACGCACTTGCACCACATCCGGTGTGGAGCCCACCGCCAGGGAGACATCGAGCGTGAGAAAGTCCTGCGTAGCGAGCAGGATGTGCGTTCGGTCGGTGGCCCTGAACCCGGCAGACTCAATATGCAACGTATACGTGGAAGGGCGGAGTTCGTTGAATGCGTATGCACCGATGAGATCTGTAATCACCGAACGGGTCTGGTGCGTTGCTTCATCGGTCAACGTCACCGCGGCGCCACGCACAGCGGCGCCGCTTGTGTCGGTCACTGCTCCACGCAGTCCGCCGTTGAAGGTTTGTGCGCACAGAGGCGGAAAACCGCTCACGAGCAGAAGCAATGTAGCGAGGATCGGGCCGAAGGCTGCGGATCGCAAAGATAAGGGAATCGTTAAGTGGAAAGGTATGAGTCGGGTCACATGATCTCCTGAGTGGTGCAGTTAAAAATGTGCTTGGAACAGCCTGCGTGTGCACGAATACGCTGCAGCAGTCAGAATCCTATGGAGGTTGAACTCTGTGCACGTCTTCAGGCCGCGGATGCAATGGGCACGATACAAACCCTCACCAGACGGTGAGTTCGTGCTTATCCGGATAAAAAGGAATGAGCCTAAATGACTAGCGACAAGGATGCGTCTGCACCATATCGCTCGACTCAACAGGACAGACCTGCGAGGAGCAACAACAACATTGGCGAGTCAAACGCATGGCGTTATAGTAGCGAAGCATTGGTTCTGAGTCAACCCCACACTTGGACGATGGGCTCCAAAAGGGGCGTGACCAGCAGGGCGCGGAAAGCCAGAAGCCTCCACCAGATTCGACAAGGCCATGCGTTGTGATCCCGAAGAGCTAATGGAGGAACAACGTTGCAGATGTCAATCGCTCATCGAAAACAAGTGTGGCCGCCGCATTAGGGCACCGATTGAGATCTGCGTATTGTCCAAGTGAAATAGGACGACGATTGCTCCGTTTTCGCTCCGAAGTGAGTGACTGGGCACATGCTCCCAGTCACTCTGAATGATTTGTCGCCCGCCCACATTCAAAGCCTCATAGATTCTGAGGCCGCGGAGAGCCTGACACTGGAGTACAGGCGGCAATTGCCAAGCAATAAGAGCGCGGACAAAAAATAATTCCTCGATGACGTTTCGGCCATGGCCAACGTAGCGGGCGGAGACATTGTTTTTGGCATAGTGGACCGCAAGGGAGAGAATAATCAATCTTCAGGGATAGCAGGAAGCATTTCTGGCTTAATGCTTGTCAACGAACAAGGGGAGATTACTACGCTCTCCAACTTGATAAGGGACGGCATCGAACCACGGCTGACCGGAATCGTTATGCAGACGGTCAATTGCCCTCAAGGTGACGTGCTAGTGATCCGTATTCCCAAGAGTTGGAGCGAGCCCCACATGGTGACAGTTGACGGTGCTAATAAGTTCTTCGGACGCGTCCCCACGGGAAAATGCCCCATGAGTGTAGATGAAATTGGCCGGAATACCGAATTCCCGGAGTCCATCCAAAGCTGTGCCCTGTTCGGAGAATTCTGCACGGCTTTGGATAACAGCTTGACTCTTGCGAACTCAGACCAGGGACCTAGAGCGGAACTCGGCAAGCAAGGGGCGTTTCCTTATTTGCTTGCGACGCCGGGATTCAGGGCCGGCTTGGCATCTCGCGCTGCGACAGCAATCAGCAGGCCCGAGCCGATGATTAGCGATCCGCCAGCCAGCATGGACAGGCTGGGCTTGTCGTGCCAGACAAGATAAGAGATCAAAGCTCCGGTGAGCAGCTGGGTGTAGTGGAACTGCGAAACGTTGCTGGCCGACGTGTGCTTGACGGCGAAATAGAAGCTGAGTGTGCCAGCCGCGCAGAATACGCCCATCATTCCCAGCGCCAGCAACAGCGTGGGCGTCAGCGGATGGGGATGGAAACTGGTGAGCGCCAGGCCAACCATGGCCGTGACAAGACCGGAGCAGAAGGCAAGGCTTTCGGGTGGCTCGGTGCGCGTGAGCACGCGCGACCAGACCATGTTGACCGAGAAGCAGGCGACGCACACCAAGCAGCTGGCAAGACCGATGAGATCGATGTGCTGTGCGTGGCTGAAAGGATCAACCGCAACGACCACCCCGCCAAAGCCGACGAGCAGGGCCAGAGCCTTCTTCCGGGTGATGCGCTCGCCGAGAAAGACGGCCGATAGCATGGAGATGACCATCGGCGAGGTGAAGACCAGGATGTAGAACATGGTCAGCGAGAGATGGCGGAGGGCGATCACGACGCAGACGTTGTTCGTCATGTCGAGCATGGCGCGCAGCACCTGGCGGACCACCGAGCGCGGGCGCAGATTGCCTATCCTGCGACGCACTGCGCCTTGCAGCGCCAGCGTGATCGCCATGAAGAAACCCATGAAGGCAACGATCTCTTCTGGCGGCAGGCCGTATTGCCCGATCCACTTGATGCAACTGTCGCCGAGCACCCAGCAGGTGAAGCCGAAGACCGCAAAGAAGATGGCGGTGAGGTCGGAGACGCGGGCTTTCATTGGGGCCTGTCGCATCGAGCGGCGCGGGATGGGGATAATATCCAAGAAAACATGACCTGGTTTCAGAATAGTCGATCAGGCGAGGGGGAAAGGAGGATAAGAGAACGACGGAGAAATGATGGCGAAAATGCGCATCAGTCGGCTGAACAATCCCGATACTCAGTGGAATTCATGAGGAGACATAACAGCGTTCGTGATGTCGAGCCGAGAGAATGCCTTCACTCCGCAACAGTGCGCGGCGGTAGGCCATGGGATGCGGGCCGGTGGTGAGTCCTGTGCCGGAGTAGTCGGCGTAGAGTCGTTCGTCGGTCGTCATCGAGTGAACCGGCATCGGCGGGTGAGGCTCGTCGATCAGATGGCCTGTGTCGCGCAACAAGGGACCAACAGGACGGCCAGCCTCTTCCACCTGCCAGAGCGCATCGCGTCGATGTTCGACGCGGTCCAACACATTCAGCGCGCCGATGCGAGCCAGAGAGACAAGCTCTTTGCGGTTGCGCGTGGAGACGCGAAGAGAGAGATCTTCGACGGATGTGAACAGTTCATGGCCGTGCGCGCTTCGAGAAGGGATTCGACCGATACGCTACGGAGTCCTTTCGCGTAATTCAGACCGATGCGAAGAGAAAGTGAGCCATCCGCTCAAGCGTGCAGAGACCTTCAGACCAATGCACGTCGACGGGGGCGCACGCGCAAGCCGTGGCGTTGCGCATCTTTTATCAATACAGCCGGAAAGTAATGGGTTTAATTACCAGAGTTGAAAGCGTACTACTGATCCGCTCACACCGAATGCGCCCTGGATTTGCCACGATGCTGGTTGGAGTGCAACGCCTCTTCGGAGCGCTGGGTTGCCTCAAATAGCTGATGAATCCAGATTCCAACGATAAAAGGTACGAGTTCCTGCACGTTCAACTTAGCATAGAGCGCCGCAACGGCGGCCGTGACAGTAAAGGCTACCACCAATCCCACGCCGGTCGTCACCAGCGCCGGCCAAGGTCTGAGATAGTGATACTGCAAGAGCACGCACAGCGCAAGCACCAGTTCGATCAGTTTGGTCAGTAACTCGGTATGGTGTTCGGGAGGGTGTTCCAGACGCAGCGCAATAGCTTGAGCCAGCAGCATACCGCCATACTGCGACCCTCCCTCGGTCCGATGTAGATCGTACGATGAGTACTCGCCCTCGAGCACAACCACCTTGTCCTTGTAGTCCGAGTCAGCTATCTCTCCAGCCTGTCCAGCAGATTCCAGATCCATGAGTTTGCCAGATCGGATATAGACGCCCGGGAAAAGAGGATTCACCTCAACGGGAGGACGCAACGGCTGGCATCCAGTCCAGGATTTTGGTTCATAATTCTGCGCCGCCACATACATCAAAGTCGGAATGTAGCTTCCATTTTCCGAACGGACGCAGGAAGGGAAACTGACGACCAATCCATCCATCTTCGCAACCGGCGGACCGGCCTCCAGTGCAATCTGCTCCCGCAACGGAGGGCGCGTCACAACGCCGCTCTCGGAATTGTGATTCATGAGATCTTCAAGCGGGCTAGCCCATACAAACTGGGTAGAGCTTCCTGCGGCGCACAACTTTGCGGGAACGATTTGTTCCCCTGACAGATCAAGATCGACGACAACTACGCGCGCGCCCAGCCGGCAAAGGCTCTCGAAGTAGGGCACAAGGTCTGCGCCAGCCAGGTGGCCTTTGAAGCGGTGTTCGAAATCGTCGCGGCTGATGGCGACCACGCGTACGTGTGGATTGGGATTATCCTGCTCTTTTCCTCGGGCAAGGCGCGCAATCTCAGCTTCCACCCGTTGCTCGGGAATGCGCAGCGGGCCGAAGGTCGCTAGCCAGGAGGCAACCGAGCTGACAAGAATCAGGATGAGGACGGAGCGTACCACCGCCGTACGGTTGTGAAAGATCGGACCCGGTTTGGGCAAAAAAATGTAGTGGTCGAGGAAGCGCTTTAATTTCATGGGATCAGTTGTTCTTTCATCTGGATCAGGCCTGCGACCAAATAACGCTCACGCTCGATTTGATCGCTGATATCCGCAGCCATATTCTTCAACTCCGCCCACCGGGGCTCCGCAGTAGATTTCTTTTCGAGTGGCAGAATCAGTACCGGCATGCGATAGCCGCTTCGGACAGCTCCTCCCTCGCCATCGCCGAAATCAAGCAGCACAAAATAGAGCCCGGGCCCTGAGGCGGGCGCCGACAACGTTGTGGGCACAGCCTCACTGCCCGTCATGACCGGCGCCTTGATCGGCTCGGCAGACAAATGGACCTCACCGGTCTCCGACAGAGACGTCCACTCCAGTTGCCAAGCATCCCGGACAGCCCACTCCGAACTCAGTCCCTGTTTCTGCCACAGATCGAAGAGTTCAGCAGCATTCACCTGTCGCCCATCCGTGTACAGCACAGCCATGGAGCGCTGCTGCGCGCGTCCTTTGGTCAACGGCGAGAGGGTCTGGAAGTATCCCTGCGAGCTTGGCTCGACAAAGCCGAGTACGATCCGTTTGAGCCCATCCCACAGGCTTTTGCGGTTCAATTCATCGACGTGCTGTTTGTATATGTCGTTTGGGCAGATCGGCTGGCGGCAGGTGGTTCCGTCCGAACAACGATAGGTTCCTCTTTCGCCTTGGTCGTCGAAGTGGTCGAAGCGAATCCGCAGGATATCTCCCGAATGATGGCTGAGGTTTTTGATAACCGTATTGCTGTAGACCTGACTACTTGGTTTCAAATCGCGGGTCCGTGTGGTATCGCGCCACTGCCCCTTCGCACTCTCTACGACGCCGATGCTGTTCTGTGCGAAAGCACGGCCCGAAGCCACCGTAAGAAGACAGAGGCCAAGCGCCGTCCCTGCCGTACGGGCGTTCATTGCAAACAAAGAGTTCAGATGATTCATAAGGTCCTTTTTCGTCGGTCTACTTTCCTAACGGCCCAGGATCGCCATAAGCCACAAACGAGGCCCAAAAATACGGATCCGTACCGATCTGGATCTGACGCAGTTTCACTTGGCGAAGCGACTCCGCGTGGCCGTCGCCGTTGCTCAACGCATCATAGTAATCAGCCATCAGACGGGCGGTCGACGCATCGCTCACATCCCAAAGCGAGAATAATTGCGCTCGCGCTCCGGCGATGGCAAAGGCGCGGCGCAGCCCCATCACGCCTTCGCCGGACTCGTAGGCGCCCAGGCCTGTCTCGCAGGCTGAGAGTACGGCCAGTTGCGTGCCTCGCAAATCCATCAGCGCGATCTCGGCAGCGGTCAGAATCCCAGCGCTGCCACGATTCGCCCCTGCCATTGCTACCCCAGACTTGTACATTTGCGAGAGCGAGCGATAGTCACTGCTTCCTGCTTTGTCTGCTACCGCATTGCAGACAAAACCATGCGTGGAAAGATGCAGAACTCGGGGCCCCTTCAGCTGCTTCAGAAGTTCCGCCGTAGCCGCTGCACCATTGTAGACTTGGGCACCACTGAACGACCGGCTTACAATCTGTCCCTCTAACTTCGCTCCGGTAAGCGGACTGAAGCTGCCCGGACAGGCGGAACGTGAGTTTTGCGCCTGCTGGGGTACGGCACTGGGAACGCCCTGCGCCACAAGTGTCGACTGCCCCTGCCCGGTTTCTCTCTTGTCGAAATCCGGAGCGACAAAGGCCACAGCTGGCTGGCGGCTGGGCTCGCGGTTAGCCAGAGACAGCAGGTCGCGCCCGGTGCCCAGGTAGCTGAGGCTGAGACGCTGGACAAGATAGCTATTGTCGGTCGGCCGCAACACCTCGAAGGGAATCATGTTCAGCAGGCCGTCGGGCGAGACGTAGAGATGGGTAATGCCATCGAAGGAGAACTCGCCGAAGAGCTTATCGTAGAGCTTGCGTCCCCAACGGTTAACTTGCGATGCGTTGCCGCTGTGCGCCAGCGCATCGCGCAGGTGAGCGCCAAGAGCATCGATTACCCGTGCAGGGCCAATGTCTAAACCCAGCACAGGATTTCCGGACTGCAGATAAAACAGTGCGTAGTGCCTTTCATCTGTTCCGATAGGTGCATACTCTAGAAACTCAAGCAATGCCGATCCAGGAGGCAGTTGTTCCAAAACCTGTTTTGGATTCGGCAAATCGGCTCGAACAAAGGGGCCGTAAGTGGCCTCTGCAACGTTGTTATCGAGTTCTCGATATTCCTGATGCTTTGCAGCCAGAACAGCCGAATCGGTTGCCGGCGAACGCTCCATCACAGCAATCTCCCGCGCCATGGTCTGCAGTCTGCTCCGCAGTTGGACAGTCTCTCCGCTTTGTGCGAATTGCGCGCGCTGCGCTTCCTGCACCAGAGCCTTGCTTCGCAGCACAACCTGATAGGCCTCCTCCGGCGAATGCCCCTTTTGCAAATAGAGCGATACCGTAAACTCCATGGATTCCGCTGCTTTTTTCATCACATCAATCTTCCGCTCTTCGCTTCCCTTAGCCAAAAGCCGGCGTTCATAGCGGTCAAAATTGTCCTGATTGTCGCGGTTTCGCTTCAGGGACGACTTCCAGTCACCTCGTTCTGAATCGAGTAGTTGCTGCTCCGAGCTTAAAAATAGTGTAACGGCGGCATCGACTCCAGACGCCCGTTTGCGAATTCTATCCAGCAACTCCGCCGCATCGCTGGAACGATTATCCATTCTGTAAGCAAAAGTAAGTGCCGATGCAGTCTGAAGCGTCATTTCATTGGTCAAACCAAGCGCACTTTCAAGATCTTTAAGCGAACGGACCAACACGGGTTGGGACTCGCGATAGTGCGCATGATCGCTCAATGCCTTGCCGTAGGAGTACAGTACTTGCCCTATATTCATGGACCACTGTTTTTCGGCTGTCGGCATCCAAGGGAGGGCTGCCTGAAAATGTTGAGTGGCCTCATCGAGTTTTTCAGCATTGGCAAGCCATCCAGCGAGCAATATTTGCCAGAACACTGCTTCTGGAGAGTGTTCGCCAGCCTGCGCCATGACCAGCGCCAGAATTCTGCGTGAAGAGGCGATCGATCCCTCACCATCTCCATTATTGGCCTGTTCCTGCTGATAGGCCCTCAGGTACGGAAGCGTGGCCGGCGAAGAGGCCCCATACACCTGGGAGGCCTTTTCATAGCCAATCGCCGCCCACTTCAATGCATTTTCCACATCCATAGTACTTTGATAAAAGGCCAGAATCGCCTCGAAATTATTGAGCAGAGCTTGCGGGTCCTTCGCAGACTCCTCCAAATCATCGAGTTTTGCGTCTTTGCGCAACTGGCGCGCTTCCTCTACTCTGTTCTTCGCCGTATAGAACCCCAGCAAAGCAACTGCAGCATTGCGCGCGATCGAGTCATTGACCCCGGAGTCGGGCTGTCTGGATGCAATCGACCAAGCTTGCTTCAGAAATTTTTCCTGTTCTTCCGGTTTTACCAGCACTCCCTCAGCCGCCGCCAGATCGATCAATCCCATGACTGACCACCGCCATCCAACCTTGTCAGATGCGCGCGCGGTTGCAACCATCGACTGCAGCAAAGTCTCAGCTTCTCGATACTCTCCTTTCTGCACAGATGCCCGGGCCATCTCATAGATCAACCGCAAAGACGCTGGCGAATCAGGAGAGAAATCGCGATCGGCAATTTCCTTGGCCTTTCTGAAATAGCGATCAGCGTCCTTCTTTCGCTTCTGCACCGCATAGAACCTAGCCAATTCCGTCGGCACCAGAACGCGTGCAGGTGCTTCGCGATAGCTTCCTTTTTCGGATACCTGTTCCATTCGCAGGAGGGTCTTTTCTACGTTGGCCGGATCATTAAAGCTGTCGTAGAGTTTTTCCAGCTTTTCCAGCGAACTCAACAGATCCGGCGCGTGTCCCCCTCCCTGCAGACTCTGGATTCTGGTCACTTCTTCCAGATCCTTGACGGCCTCGGCTCCGTTACGACGCTGGATATTGTAGTCCGACCTGGTTCGCAGCGAATCCAGTAAATTCTGGCTGTCCGGTCCAAATGCCTGCCGGGCATCGCTGATTGCACGATCCAGATATCCTGAAGCCGAAGCAAAGTCCTGCCGAAAGAAGCTACAAGTAGCCAGCACTCCTGAGGCTGTCATCACAGACGGAACAGCTCTGCCAAATCGTGTTCCTACTCTTTCAACCACTTGTGCCGCTTCTGCTTCAGCTTCTGCGACGCGACGTTCCCGAAGAAGCGTGTCGGACAGCATGGCTGTCAGATATCCCCACTCGAGACTGCCTTTGGGCAGTTGTGCCTGCATGCCCCGCAACAATTGCTCAGCTTCTCCTGCGTGCCGAGTGCCAAACAACATGCGGCTTAGCATGGCAGTGCAACTTATCTGTTCCTGAAACAACAGTGGATTGAGCCTGTCTTTGTTTGCGGTGCACATCCGATAGGTATCTTCCACGTGCTGAATAGATTCTGGCGTGCTGAGTTCTGCGCCTTCCAGAATGCCCTCCTGGAGCAGAAACTCAGAGTGCGCAAGTTCCTTGGGATCGATGATCGCAGAACCCGCCCGGGCAAGATAGGCTCGGGCATCCTGCGACCGCCCCTCGGCCTGTGCCGCGCGCATCTGCATCATGGACAACCAATAGGCCATATGATGATCGGACTCATCTCCTGTCTCGCAAGCCGCGTTATCCCTCAATGTAGCTCTGGCCCTTCCAAAGTCCCCGATCGTCTCGTAATGACCTGCCTGCAGTGCTTGTATCTCGCATTGCATCAAACGATCGGATCTCAGCTTTGCAATTCGTGCATTGTCTTTGATAAGCTCACTTGCTTTTTCCAGTTTCAGAAAGCTCTCCAGATTTTGTATGTATCTCGCACGGACCTCAAAGATCAACTCAGCCAGTTCTTCATCGGCATTCCTTATGTGTGCTCCCTCCGTGTAATTTTTCGATGCCTCCTCGAACTGCTCAGAAGTAACGAGCGCATCTTCTAAATGGTCTGTGGCGATCTGCCCGTATGCGCGGGCTGCCAGGACTGAGAGCTCCATCCTGGCGACCTCAGGTTCCTGTCTGGCCTTCAACCCATCCAGGGCACTCTCTGCCTTGCGCAGTAACTGGTCTGCCAATTCCTGGTGCTTTAACTGGTGGAAGATGAGGAAGGGTTGATTGAGGCAACTCATGAAGGCCACGGCGCTCACTGGTTGCGCGCAGGCTTGCGTCGCCGTTTTTAGCGCGGCATCCATATCGCCGCGTGACATCTGAACGTCGGCCAGGTATGCGCTCCACCAAGTGCGCTCATCGGCCGACGCCTGTATGGTGGGCAACTGCAGCTGTGCTTCGGCCAACTGTTGGGCCTGGGCATATTGCCACTTCTTCTCGAGCGTGAGCATCTGCGCGCGCGGTGTCTGATGTCTGCTTTCCGCATGCAATCTGTGAGATTGATAGGTAGGGAATAAGAACAGTGCTGACAAAAGAGCGGCACGCGCACGACAGATACTTCTCAAAGACATTGATCCGCACTTTCTGTAATTCGCGTGCACAGGAATTTGCACCATGCATTCCGCCACATCACGGAGTTATCCGGGATGGCGCGCAGAACCTTTGATGAAGCAGGGAGGCTCAAATTTGATGATCATTATATACTACCGTTTCGATGGCGCATGGAATCGTGAAGACTGGATGCAAGACCGGCCGAATAGCCGATTAAGTATGGCCAACTCGATATGCGCGGCAATTTCGGCTTCGAGATCCGCGTCGAGCGGAGGCTTGTCAAAGAAGCAGCGGATACGTCCCAGGGTTCGCCGCAGCGCGCTCATCAGAGGTTGCCTTCTGGAAACATGGCGAGCACGCGGCCCATCACGTCAGATAATCGCTGCCAGTAAGCTGCGCATTTTTCAAGCTGCTTACCGCCGCTGCGGGTGATGGCGTAGAACTTGGCCTTGCTATTGTTATCGGAGGTGCCCCACTCGGTGTCGATCCATCCGTACTGCTGGAGGCGGACGAGGGCGGCGTAGATGGTGTCCTGCTTGAGCAGGACTTCGTCTCCACTGGCCTGTTCGATGCGCGGGCGATGCCGTAGCCGCGCTGCGGGCTAATGCTGGCAAGGGTCGATTGAGCGCAAGAGCGTCGACCCGATTGCGGTGCGTCTGGCCCCTGGCAACGGAGGCCAGATGCCTCAGTGCTGGCATCACATCATAGCTGACGCGGCCTGGAGCGATGACGCGCTTCTGAAACAGGTTCGCAGCCAGATGCTGCCCGCCATGACGCGGAAACACGCACTGGCAGCCTGGATTGTGGGCGATGCGGGATTCCCGAAGAAGGGTACTCATTCGGTTGGAGTCGCTCGCCAATACTGCGGGGAGTTGGGTAAGCAGGACAACTGTCGCGTGGCGGTGAGCGTGGCGGTGGAATGTCACGGATGACGAAACGGAGCGCGATGCACCTCAGCGCAGGATCGTTTTCATCTCCGGGCCAACGCATGGGACAAAGTTGTGCCTTGAGAATTCTGTTTCCAGCCTTCCGCGCAGTTGAAGAGCCTTTGGCCGTGCCGTCTTATTCCCGATGTGAATGGAGTGTTCTTCTCTGATGCCGGCACCTCCACATGAGGTTTGCGTTGACATCTCGAAAGAAGGCTGAACTGACCATGGTAGCCATGGCATCCTGAAGCTCCTTCCCCAGTTCGGATATCAGAACCTTTCTTGTACGATGGAACACTTGCCAAGAAAGCGGCGGCAATCCCAGCTTTGACGAGATAGGCTTCAGCCGGCGGGACACGATATTGCCCTCGTTGATCGGCGTACCCACTCGCGAGACGAGGACGAAGTCGTCCGGCGCGGTAAATTTGACCCTGTCACGGATTCTGAACAGCGTCAGCAGCAACGAAGGAGGAATTGGCAAGTCTCTTTGCCGACTCTTTGGAACGCTTCCCAACTCGCAGCGATACCATTGCAGTCTGACTGCAATGGTCCGAGGAGCAATCCGCTCCCCATCCACTTCACACTCCGCATCGGTCAGGTTTATGTGCTTCCATTGAAGGCCGCAGATCTCCGATATGTTCAGCTCGGTGAAGATGGCCATGAGCATCATTTCCTTTTCCGGATACTCCATCGAACCGAGCACTTCTCTGGCTTGAGCGAAGGTGAGCGCGTGTGCTTCTTTGCGGACTGGCGCCGACATCCTGACCTGCCGAACAGGATTGTCGCCCTGAAAGCATTGCTCTTGTTTGGCATGCGAAAAAATGGCGCTGACCACATTGCGAATGTGCTTTGCCGTCTGCGGCGAATAGCCTCGATTCAGGGCAGCGGCAGTGAGCCGCTCAATATGTTCGGGCCGCGCATCGCACAGGCGCACGCTCCCCATATAGGGCCAATCCGCGGCAGTCTTCAGCCTTCCGCGCGACTCCTCCGGGCGGATGCAGAACACACGTTCCACTTCTTCCGGCACAAGCACGTGCTTCAGCATCGCCTGATAGTGCACCCGACCCGACAATCTCTTCAGAGCAACATGCTCCGGCACAAACTTGTGCTCCACGAACTCCGCTATGGTCATGCTGGATCGTTGCGTCAACTCATTCTGCTGCATCGAAGAAAGCAGGTTCCGCCAGACCATCAATTGCGCCTCCTTCTTCGTGAGTCCTCCAGGTCCCGCCGCAGGGCCGATCAAGACGGGCTCCTGCCAAGGGCGTTTATGGAGATCACTCGCGTCCACAGCGTCCTCGCACAAGCGCAGTTTCCAAAAGCCTCCCTCGACGTAGAGGGAAATATTTTGTTCCACTCTTTCTCGATCCATATCGCCTCCACCGGACCTAACGAGCGAACACACGGAATCGCTTCCCGTGCGTTCCCTGGACAAGTCTTTCGAGCGTGCCTGGCGTTCTCGGATCGCAGAGTAATGTAGGCTCAAAACAACACGAAGACGATGTGACATGCAATCCTTCGGCGCCTTCGCGTGAGAGCGGCGAGACGCCTAAGTCTGTCTTTGCTGTCAATCAAACTTCGTCCGAGCTACACGGACCCGCACGATTTGAAACCCGCCACAACTCCTCCGTCTTTGCTCTACATCAATCAGGCTGAAGAACCCTGCAAAACGCGCCGGGCTCACCGCGACGAGCTTGAGGGCTTTACGGTAAAAGTGCTATTCCACGATCAACCCGTCCGCATGAAATTGGCCAATGACGACGTTCACCCGGTCTCCGCGTTTCACCGTTCTGCGTGGATTCGAGAAGGCCATCCAGTACGACTTTCCCACCACCGGAGTATTGGCCTGGCGCAATTGCCCAACCTTTTCCAGCGACGGAATCACCAGTCGGGCATGGGCCACGGGCGAGTCCAGAAAAGCATCACTCTTCTTGTCGTTGAAGATTCTGGCCTTGACGGGGTCAAGCACGCGGTAGGTGAAACGAATCAGCTCTCCCGACTCGACGGCCTTGACGCTGAGCGAGTCGACACCCCAGATGAGTCCGAAATACTCGCCTGCCCTCTTCGGAACACGCTCCGTCCTGTACATGGTGGGAGTGCCGGCCGGTACGGACTTGGCAGCGCTGGAGGGAGTGGACTGTGCCCCCAGCGAGGAGGCCATGAAGCCGGAGCCGAAAACTCCTGCCAGGAGCAGTGAATTGATGCCAAAGAAACTTCGACCCATCGGGACTCGTTTGCTCATCAGGAAACTCCCTATTTCGGTATGCCACGCTGCTCGTGAGAAACTCGCGAGCAGCGTGGCATTGCAGTTGGTTGACTGCGATTATTGGTTCGTTCCGTTCAAGGCTGCGCTTTGTGTGCCGGCCAAGTCTGTAACGGAAAGCGTCGCAGGCTTGGCGCCGGTTGTCTGACTGGTTTGCGGCTGGAACTGCACCAGAACCGTGCAGGTCGCGCCGGGGTTCAGGGTGGTGATACCGCCGAGAGTTCCGGCACCGCAAGTCGACAGGAACGGCCTCCTGGCATAATCCGCCGCATTGGCGCCCGCTCCCGTGATGGTCCCCGCGGTGATGCCCGTCAGCGACACATTCCCCGTATTGGTGAGGGTGAATGTCTGTGCGGGGTCCAGCGCGCAGGCTGCAATTCCGAGAATGCCTGTTCCCGGGCAATTGCGCGCATGTGCGATGGTCCACGACGCCGGTGTTAGAGTTGCGCTCGCCACGCGCGCAACCCCAGTTCCGCTCAGGTTCACCGGCGAGCCGGTTACGCTGACGTTGGAACTGATTGTGGCCGTTCCGGTCGAAGCTCCAAGGGCTGTTGGCGAAAATACCACGGCAATCGTGCAGGTAGTCCCCGCCGCCAACGTTGCGCCGCATGTTCCGCCGGGTCTGGAGAACGGCGCGGTGACCGTCACGGTAATGCCTGTCACGGCCGCGGTGCCTGTGTTGTGCAACGTGAGAGTCTGCGCTGCACTGGTTGTGCTCAAGGGCACGTTGCCGAATGACAGCGGTCCGCCGGTAACGCTGGCAATGGGTGTGTTGCCCTGCGCCCTGAACTCGACCGCACCCACGTCCACATTGGTCCCCGGTGTAGCCGGTCTCGGGTTGCCAAAGAAGTCGGTGGTCGGCACCGTCGCAATCAAGTTTTCTGTTGCGATCACGATGGGCGGGATGTAGTCGATGGAAGGCGACCCCGCCGCCAGCGCGTAGTTGCCAAGCGTTGTATTGGTCACGGGATTCGTCATGGCCAACGGACCCCAGCTGATGTTGATCCAGTTGTTGCCCTCGTCCACGGTTGCGGCCGGGGTCAAGTTGAATACGGGGTTCGGAACAGTTGCGTCCGAAATACCCGGAGGCACCTGGTAGCCCAGGCTTTGATATTCAGGCGGCGTTCTCGATCCATTGCAGTACTGACTGACGACTGTTGGGTTGGAGGCCGAGTTGTGGCTACCGGGATAATCCGCAGCGTCCGTCAACACGGAGTACGTTGGCGCGAGCGTCAAGCCCGATGCGTGATTACTCGGTCCCGTGTCGCCACGAACACCGATCTCCCAATCGCTTGTGCCAGGCACGCAGGCGCCGGTACCGCCGGTAATCACCACACCGCTTCCGTTTCCTGTCGATGCATCCGTTGTTGGCTGCGTCGTCGCCGGTGTGTTGGTGAAGGCGTTGAATAGCGCCACCTGGTTCTGCTGATTCTGCAGAGGCTTGGTGGGATCAACCCCGGTCACACCGATATAGAACGCCCGGTTCTGCCAGAACACGTCGTTATACAGCAGCGGGACAGAGAAGTTCTTGCATGTGCTCCCGGCGAGGCCATGGCCCAACGGGCAAACGACCGTTGAAGGCAAGGACGCGGTCAAAAGCGCGGTGTTCTGCATCGTCACGAGGCCAGCCGGTTGCGGGCACGATGCGGTGGTGGAGCCGGCCTGGATGCAGTTGCTTCCCGGCTCGCTGGCTAACGGAGCGCCAATGGTATTGAACAGCACTCCCGCGGAGGCAGTGGTGTCGTTGGAAACGATCGTGTTGTTGACGATGTTCACCAATAACGCGTCTTGCAGCGAAATTCCGGCGCCGTCCCAGCCGGCAACGTTGTTGGCGATGATGTTGTTGGTGATTCTTACATCGTTCCAGCCCGGGCTGAGCGGAATGCCAAAGAGGCGTGTCGGATCCGGAAGCAGCGGGAAGAGACCGACTTCCGTGCCGTTGGCGGACTGGAGCCGGATGCCGCCACCGCTTCCGCTTTCTGCCGCGTTGCCCATGATCAGGTTGGCATTGATGACCAGGCCGGGACCTGTTCCATCGGACAGGCCCGGCGCGCAATCCACGTCGTTTGTGCTGCCGCACTCGGTTCCTGCCGCGGAGTTGGGAGGAGCCCCATCAGGAGCTGCGCCCATCACCACGATTCCGCCGCCGTTTGTCGGAACCGTCGGATTCGTACTCTGGTTGAATAGGATCATGTTGTGTTCAATGTCGCCGTGGTAGCTGAACCCAAGGTGAGCCAGACCGCCTCCGTCACCAGTGCTCAGGTTTCCGCACACCCAGTTGTTCTTGAACTGATAGTCATCCGAGCCGACGGCAAAGGTAACGCCGCCTGCTCCAGCCGGAGTGGACGAGAATAATTCGTCACCGATGGAAGAGTTCAACGAGACGGAGTTGTTGTGTACGTTCACCTTCTCGTTGTAGCAGTACGGGAGCTGCGTATTTGCTGCGAAGCCCGAGGGACTCACGTTCTGGTTGGTGGTTGCACTGGGATTCTCAGCTCCAGGCACCAGGTCGTTGCAGGTCCACGGCTGCTGATCGAAGCCAACCGGATTCCCGCTGTTCCCCGCCAGCAGCGCGTCCGGAGATTCACCCTGGCCGACGGTGATGCCGCCGGTCAGCGTTCCAGAGTTGTTGTAGATGCGGTTGTTCGAGATTTCCAGCTTGTGTGCCCAACCGTGGACGAAGATGCCGCCACCACCCTGGGAACTGTCCGTGATCGACAAGCCGTCAATCCGCGACGGGTTGCACATGAAGTTGCTGCTGTACCCCGTCTTGGCTCCCGCGCCCAAGGTGTTGCAATCGGCGCTGCTGTTGGTGAGCATGATCGTGCCGTGCAGGGTCCCGTCCGCGTTGACGGTCGCCGGCATCTGACCTTCGTGCGCAACATTGGAATTCGCTTCCGTGTCGGTTGCCGCTCCAAACACCTCCACTCCGGCCGGATAGCGAACCCCCTTGGCCAGCACGGTGATTCCAGCCCCTTCGTACGCACCCATCAGAGTCGGTTCCTGCAACAACTCAGCCAGGTTGCCGTTGAGCGTGGTGTCCCATCCCAGAATGCCTTCGAGCGGGATGCGATCCACCTGCGGATTGTTGGGGCCGCCGTTGAAGTAGTTCCATCCGGTTGCTGGGCAGCTGACGGCGCCCGTCTGATCGTACACATTGAGCGGCTCGCTGCCTCCGCCGCCAGGCAGAGGAACGAGGTTGCCGGAAGTGCTGTAGGGTTGACCGTTAAGCGCCAACCCAAACAGACAGTTGACTTGCTGGCGCCAGGGATCCAGCTTGCCTTCCGGTTGGGCATTTGCATTGATGACGGTGGAAGCTGCGCCCGTGCCTTGCAGCCGGACGGGCTTCCACATCAGCAGCATTTCGTTGTAGGTGCCAGGGCTCACGAGGATCAGGTCGCCCGGGGCGGCGGCGTTGATTGCGGCCTGAATCGTCGCATATTGCGACGGAACGCGAAGAGGCGCCTTGCCGCCGATGGTTACAGTCACCGCGTCCACCGACTGCTTTCCGTTGGATGCGGTAATGACCAACTGGCCGCAACGGGCATTCGAGCCGCCGTATTGCGTCTGCTGCTGCATCGTGCACTGCGGAATGTTGACTTGCACTGTGGCCGACAGGTTGAGAACGATCTGCGTGTCGCTCCAACTGGTGATGTTCGCCGCCGGGACGGTGTATCCACCTATCGTCACCGTTCCTGTGGTTCCGCCAAATCCGTAATGGCGCGTCACCGTCTTCTGGTTGAAGGGCGCCGTGTTGGCTTGTGGACCGGAGTATCCGTTGTTGATTTCAGCCTGGTTGCCTAGCGCATTGAGCGTAAGAGTCGTGTGACCCGCGGCTCCAGTGATGTAAGGGCCGCCTCCGTCGCCATTGACGGTGCTGATGGCAGGCGTGGCATCCGGATAGGCGCAGTCGGGATGGTTGTATCCCTCGGAGAATGCGGTTGTGGGCGTAACCGGCGTATCCATGTACTGGGTCTGGCCGGGCATGAACGGAATCTCGTAGCAGAACTGGCTGTAGCCGGGATTGAACAGCGGATCCGGAGTTGTTCCAGTCCCTGGATCGTTCATGCAGGTCACCATCATCGTGGGAGAATAGCCCGTCGGATTCGGCGGGTTGACTTCCCAGGTCGAGTACGTCAGGCCGTTGTAAGCGCCCCACTGATCGGTATACACGCGAGCGGTTTCGGTTCCGGTCCAGTCCTTGATCGAAATAGGCAGATTGGGCGGAGAGAACTTTTCGCCGAACTGCGGTGAGAACGGATCGAACTCCGAAGTGAAATCGTCTGTGATGACGCCGGTGAAGTGGGCTGCGGCATGCGTCGGAGTAAAGATAAAGAACTCCGCCTGCGACGAAGTCTGATCGTCGAGGGTGACTTCCTTGCGGTCGCAGAGGTTACGCTTTGCTCCGGCAAACGGCGCCACTTCCTGGGACCCTGGGAAAAGGCTGATGTAGTCGGGCACCGTGCGCTGCTCACCTACGCACGGCCAGAAGGTGTCTACCGTTGGTGTGTCACCCTCATGGCTCGGCAGGGTCGTTCTACCTAAAGTATCGGTCGGGTTCTGGCCATTATTGGCGTTGTAGTAGGCGGCAATCTGGGCCTGGTCGGGAAGGATGAACACGGCGCCCCCTACTCCGGGGAACTCCACCGTCACGGGCGCGATGAAATTGTCGCCGATGAGGATGTTCTTGTCCTCTTCCTTCACGATTTCATAGCCCGAAGGCACAACCACTTCCGTCACATACTTGCCAACTGGCAGCATGGGAGTTCCGTTTCTGTAGGGGTCGGACGTGTCGGGATTGGATATGCAAGCGGTGCAGTTCGTTCCCGTGGGCTTGCCAGTTACCGGATCCATTCCTGTCACACTGGGGAACTGGTACATGCCGTCGTAAGGCGCTGGCTGCAGTTGATTCCAGTTATGCATGCCGTCGTAGCACTTGTACTGGTCTGGAACCGTGTGCAGCGTGCCGCCATTGTGGACGGAGTTGTAGTAGTCGAGCCAGTTTGGCTGGCCTTCCAAGGTGAAGTAGAAAGGATCGGTGGTCGTCTGGCCGGGGCAGTTCATGTTCGGCACGCCGTCGGACCGGAAGCCCTGCGCCCAATCGTCCCAACTGCTGGTCTTGGTGGTATCGATCAAAGTCAGAGACACGCTGCCATCCGGCGCCGTGCCTTCCTTGTAAAGGTTGATAGTGACGCCTGGAACCAGCGGCTCCCACGTGTTTTGCGTGCCAAACACGGGATCGTCGAACGGACGGGTGGAAGCATAAATCACGTGCCCCCTGATACCACCGTTCTCGCCGGTCACATAAGGCTTCTTGCCGAATTCGAGGAAGTTGTTCTGGCCCGAAAACCCTTGCCAGCCCTCTGTCAGAACCCATGGCGGATCGATGCGCCCGGTGGAGTTGGGTGTGCTCGCCGTGTTGGGCCCGTCCGTGATCGTCTGGCCAGTGCAATCCGCGTTATTGCAGTACACAGCTCCCGGTACGTGCAGGTTGCCCGGAACCGGATTCGCCTCGTAAGTGTTCGCCTTGAACTTGCCGATCGTAGAGCTCCCGCACGGTGCTGTCGGGGGAGTCGCTCCCGATCCGCACGGCGTGCCATCGGCCGGACCACCGGCATCATAAACCACGTGAGTGCCTGTGTTCTTGTAGCGGGTTACGTCGGTTTCAATTACATACCAGCTGAACAGCGGGAACTCCTCATTGAAGGCCGCGTAGCCATTGAGGTCCGTGTTGTTGCGGTTGGAAAAACTACCGTCGCGGTACCGGACGTTGGTCTTCACGAGCGCGAGTCCGGGCTCCGCGCTCTGAGAAACGCCGTCGCCATTCGTGTCGAAGAAAGTCCGGGTATTGAAGTTGGCCTGCCATTGGTTCATGGCAATCTGGCCCATATCGGTCTCTTTGCCAGAAGCGAGCACGACTGGCGTTGAAAGGCCATCCACGAGCATGTCGTTCCACTGATCGAAGACCGTGATTCTCCACGAACCCACGGGCAGATTCTTGATTTCGAACGTTCCGTCCGCGTTGCACTTGGTGAAGGCAAAGTCTTCGCCGTCAGGATCGCCAAAGCTCACGTAGCACTGGGTAAAGGAGAAGCTGTCGTTCGATCCGCTGCTGTAAAGCCTCTCATCGGGCGTGCGGCTCATGCGCTCGGTGGTAACCAAGCCCTTCACCGAAGCCGTGCAGTCGGTGCTGCTCAAATTGCCGTCGCCGCCGGTGCACACACCGCCCTTATTGTTTGGCCCTTTCAAGCGTCCATTGATGATTGCCGGATTCGCAAATCCGATCGAAACGTGGTATCCCGCCGGTCCATATTCCTGGAAGTATCCCGCTTCGCCGATCTTGAGGAACGAATCGTGGGCCTTTTGACCGTCAAGAGTATTGGTCTGCAGCCACTCTTCGCCGCGCGCAATGCGGTCGGCCGCCGGTGTGGCGACCACGCCATATCTGCCGGGCATCATGTTGTCTACCACCGCTTGGCCAGCCAGTGGTGAGAGCGTCTTGCCATCGGCCTCGAGCCGCGGGCAGGTCACGATAGTGCCCGAAATGCCGGTCTGATTTGGATCGTTGACGCCGGTCCGCGATTTTCCGATGGGGCAGGCATCGTTGCCCGTGGCAGGATCGATTGTCCCCGCCAGGCCATTGGACAGGGGCTGGTTGAACATGTCGTAGTCCACCTGGCCGGTTGCGTCGCCCGTACCGCCCGCATCGTCGAAGATCGTAATGTTGAACCCGCCCAAACCGGGCTCGTTGGTTGCCAGCACGTCAATGCCGCCGCCCGCATCCTGCTCGCCATTGAGCGGGAAATCATCTTCGAACACAAACACGGAGAGCTTCGCAGGCGGATAGGGATTCGGTTGCGCGTAGACGGTGACGGCAGTCTGTCCGGCCGCTAGCGGAGCACCGCCCATGCCGTGACCGCCTTGTGCGTTGCCGCTCTCGAAAGCATTCGCCGCGTCGCCGGGCAGGATCGAGAGATAGTAGCGCTTGGCAGGATCCAGATGAACATTTTTGGGATCCAACGGAATCTTCTGCGTGCCCTGCCTGCAAACGCCATTGCCCACGTCGCACACCACGCTGGAGCCGGAGATTGATTGCCCCGATTCGCAGGACAGTGGACCTGTGCAACCGGTCGCCACAACCGGCATGAAGCTGGTGTGGAAGTTGGTCCCAAAAGTCGGCACAATGCCGCTGCCGGCCGTTGGACAGCCCGCTGCGGGAGGATTAGTCGTGCAATTGGGATCGACGTAGAAAGTGCGATCTTCCTCGATGATCCAGCGGTAGTCGCTGATCGTCGTCGTCTTGTTCTGGCCGTCCAGTACCGTAACAGTGGGTCCGTTGGCGGCCGGGAAGATCACGGTGGCAGAAGCGGTAACAGGGGTTC
>Ga0224531_1000423_pt1 | contig 21515 bp, 24 predicted proteins | sample CBST100metaG_FD_179876 | JGI IMG/M metagenome (GOLD analysis project Ga0224531, IMG submission 179876) | Peat soil microbial communities from Stordalen Mire, Sweden - C.B.S.T100 | ecosystem: Environmental > Terrestrial > Soil > Wetlands > Peat | place: Sweden: Norrbotten County, Stordalen Mire...
CCGCACTACTGACCGCACCGCCAAGTTTTGCTCTCTTTGGCATAGGCGATGTCGTCTTTGACCCCACTAGCTACGCGAGCCTTGTCTCCCAGCTCACCACTCTGGAGACACAATACAAGATGCTCAAAAACAACATCACCCATTTCTCGCTCAAGCAGCAGTGGCAGTCTGCGCTTACGACCTTGAAGAACACCAACGTCAAGAACATGTTCGGCGAGACCAATGGGATGACCACGGCGCTCAATACCAATTCACCGACGGCGTCCACAACGGCGTGGACGGTAGCGACGGTGCCGGTGTCGAGCAATACAACCACCTACCTTCAGGGGCAGACCGCGGGCAGCGCGCAGCTCTCGCAGCTTGCCATGATCGAGGCGTCGGACTCCGTTTCGCCCGACTGCCTCACCGCTGTGGGCCAGTACCGCGCGGCACGGACCCAGAATGCGACTGCGGTCAGCACGCTCAGCGCCGACGAACTCGACGGTTCGGACGCCAGCAATACCGAAGTCGAGCAGCTCAATCTCCTGAACGCTGCCGAAGCGCAGAAGATGGCCGAGATGCAGTCGCAAGGCGTCCTGCACGCTTGCGTTGCTTCGCAGATGGCCGTCGCTAACATGCAACAGCGTAACGCAGCGGCGATTGACCTTAATACCGCAGCCTTCGTTCAACAGCAGCGGGCGTCGAACGACGCCAGTGCTGCCCGCGAAAGCAATACCTGGCAAACCTACCTTCCGTGAGCGGAGATCCAATGCTGAAGCTGATCCAGACGAAGATTCTGCTTGCCATTCTTGCGGCGCTGGGCATCCTCGCCAGCGCCGCGATTTACCAGCAACACGAGGCACACAAGGCCGCTCTCTTACGTGAGCAAGAACGGCAGCGTGACGAGCAATTCCGCAAAAAGGTCGAGCAAAACAAGAAGCAGCACAACTCCGCCGCCGGTAAAGAAGGCAATACCTGGCGGTCCTACGTTCCCTGATTCTATCCAAGAGGGAGGCAACAATGATGGTTTCCCCAATGCTATTGGCACAGGCACTACCGAGCGCAAGCTCCGGCGTGGACTGGCTCTATCAGTTCACCAATAACCTGACGAATCTGACCACGCAGAATGGTGGCGCATTGACGCAGCTTGGATTGACGGAACTGAGCGCCATCGCCCTGTTCACACTCATCAGTATGGTCATCAACTGGAACACCTCCGGGATGACGCTGCGCTTCCATACACACCCGGTTCGCGCGGGCGATCTGACCCATTTCCTGTTGCGGCTGATTGTCTGCTGCCTGCTCATCAACTACTGGGTGAATCCGCTCCCTGGTGCGAGCTTCGGGCTCAATCACTTTTTCAGCTACATCGCCCAGGCGATGGTCGCTGCATTCGATCAGAGTTCGCTCGACAATCTGCTCCAGCTTTTGAAGACTGCCGGGGACAATACGTCCATGCCGTCACTGACCGCGCCAGTCCAGATCCTCTGCTACTTCTTTGTGCAGGCGTTACTCGGTTTGGCGTCAGCGATCTTGTTTCTCATCAATTGCTCTTCGTTCATCCTCTACGGCGTAACGGCGCTCTTTGGTCCGGTGTTCATTCCGCTGCTGATGACCAGGACATTCCGAGGAAAGTTCTTCCACTTTCTCGATGTGCTGCTCAGCTTCGCCATGATCCGCGCCGTGGCCGCCGCATTCATCTTCGTATGGGCCGGATTCCTGAACACATTTATCCAGCAGACGTTCAATGGAACCTACTCGATGGAGATGTGGCTGGCGAATCTGATTCCCTGCACGATGGTCTTCATCGCCTTCATCATCAACCTGCTCTTTATCCCGAGCATGACGCAGGCAATCTTTGGCGGCACGGCGGGGATGGCAGACAGTGTGTCCAAGGTCGGTGGCGCGGTGGCATCCATCGCCATGATGGCGGGATGAGGGTAGAGAGATGTGGACATTCATCTTCAGCTTTTTGCTCCTTCGTCGGCTAGGACTATCAAAGCCGTTGCGCCGTGCATTGCTGCTGGCGATAGCGTTGTTGTTCACCATCGTCATTGTCTACACGACGAACCTGTTTCTCACCCTTGAAGAAAGGACAAGTGCTCCCCATGTCCACACGCACAGCTCCCATTGAAGCGCCGCTCGCGCCTGAGCAATCGTTACTCGTTGACCACATCGGGAACGAGGTTTATTCGTCTCACTACGCCGAGCGGAAGGCATACCGTTTCATCATTGCTTGCGAGACCATCGTCCTTCTCGGCTCACTGGCGATGAATCTCTCATTGGCGCGCCGTCCGATTGCCAATCGCTACATCCGCATCGACGAGATGGGACGCGCACAGGCCATTCAGTATTCGGACTTGAATTACAGCCCCCGTGAAGGCGAAGTCCGCACCTATCTGACGGACTGGGCCAACTACCGCTACACCATCAACCGTGACGTAATCGCCAAGAAATATCCGCTCAATTACTATTTTCTCTCGCAGGCATTGGCGTCGCGTCTTATGGCCGACGACAACCAGAATCATCTCGTTTCCCAGGTTACGGCAGGCCAGATCGAATCGAGCGACGTTCAGGTCCAGAACGTGACCATTACTACGATGTCCGAGGAGATGGTACAGGGAACGCGCATCGCTCGCGGCACGGCCCTGATGACTGTGGATCGGTTCTACTCGGCGCAGAGTTCCCGTGAGCCTCGCACGGAGCATTGGATGCTCAGCATTACCTACTACCTGAACCCCAAGCAGGTCAGCGACCAATCCAGGATTTATCCCCAATATGAGTTCATCAATCCGCTGGGATTGGCCATCACCGAGTTCCATGAGAACCGCGTCTCTGTCGAACCGCTCAAACAAGATGCAGCCACAGGAGCGGCACGATGAGTTACGAACTGATTCTGCCATTCTTCCCCGAGGAACTGCGCGAACTGCTGCTCGACCCGTCGATCTCCGATCTGATGATTAACGGGACGACGGGAGTCTTTGCGGATCGGAACGGTGTTGTCGAGCATATCGCATTGGCAACGCCCTACACGAACGAGCGGTTGCAAGCGGCCATCGAACGTGTCGCGCGCATCCTCGGCCAGGACCTTACAGGGCAGAATCCGATTCTCAATACGCGCTTGCCCGATGGTTCGCGCGTTGCCGTTGTCGGTCCGCCTTCATCGGTCTACGGACCGACGCTGACGGTCCGCAAATTCAACCGCTGGTTCACCTCGGATGAACTGGTTGCATCGGGCAGTCTCCCCACCAGCGTTCGAGATACGGTTGTACGGCTGATTCAAGCACGCAAGAACGGCATCATCGCCGGTGGAACCGCATCGGGCAAGACAACCTTGATGAAAGCTCTGCTCGATCATGTGCCCATGCAAGAACGGTTGATTGTGATTGAGCAACCGGCCGAGTTAAAGATCGCCCATCCCAACGCCGTTCGTTGGGAGGCCGTCGCCGCCATTCCAGGCCAGGTTGCCGTGACTCCGAGCCAGTTGGTTGCCGCCGCTCTGAGGCATCGTCCCGACCGCATCATCATGGGCGAAATCCGCGATGAATGCGGCTACGATCTACTGCAAGCCATGAACACCGGCCACGGTGGAACGCTATCAACCTTACACGCAGATTCCGCCGTGGATGCGCTCGACAGGCTGGCGGATATGGCGCTCAGCGCCAGGACGAATCTCAACCAGCAATTCATCCGGTCGCAGACCGGCAAGGCAGTGGACTACGTCCTCTACTGCGAACGCAATTCCACGGGCCGACGCCGGGTGCGCGAACTCATCACCGTGAAGGGTTACAGCCACGCGGACCAGTCCTTCGAGACGGAGGAAATCTACCGGGCTTCCTCTCCGGCGGCAGCGTGAATTTTGGTGCGGACCGAACGGATGGAAACGCGAATCGGAGGCACGGCTATGAGAAGCCTTCCTGGGCTCGGTGTTACTGACGGAATCTCGCCCTTATTGTGCGCTCTTGAGTGTAGCCGCGCCGAACAGCAGACGCGCGATACCGGATGCGAGATGCGGCTCTTTGTCTCACGGTTTGGCAGCGAGGAAGGCGAGTCTGGTTTTGCCGGTCATTGGTATGGCGTCACCAGGAAGCGTGGAGTTTGCATGGTTCAGATGCGAGTCTCCCCGGATCAATTCCTCACTTGCTCGGTCACTGCTTCGGGGCCTTTGCGACGCCCGGCGGCAAGCTCGCTCTTCTGCTTCGTCTTTGACGCCCTACGGGTTACGGTTTCCATCTGCGATGGACCCACCGTAAATGCAGAGCTTCGGCCTTGGGAGTCGCGCCCACTCGCATAGCTTCGCCAGGTGTGACCCGAGCAGATCGGGAATTCAAATCAGGAGACTCGAAAATGTATTCAATGAACCGTGCAACTCTCATCGGCTTTCTTGGCAACGACGCCGAAGTCCGCACCGGCAAAAACAACCAGAAGTTCACCACCTTCTCTATCGCAACCAAGACCTCTTACAAGGACAAAGAGTCCGGCGAATACATCTCGCACACTGAATGGCATCGCTGCATCGTCTTCGGCAAGTTCGGCGAGTTCGCGGCCACGCTCAAGAAGGGCGCGCACGTACAGGTTGAGGGCGAGATTCGCCACACCGAGTACACGCCCAAGAAGGCCAAGAAGCCGGTGCGCACCGACAGCATTCACGTCAACTCCATCCTCAAGCTCGACCGCGCCGAAAAGACCGCCCCAGAAGATCAAGAAGCCGAGCTGGAAGCCGACGTGGAGATTCCCTCCGAGGAAGTGGCCGAATAGGCCGCTTCCCCACACGGTGAGAGCCCGGCGAAGGCCGGGCTTATCACTTGCAAACATCCCGTGGAATTGCGTTCTTGAGAGGTCAAAACATGAACCAGATTGCCGCCAACTTTCTCACCCGTTGCTTCGCCCCGTGCGAGACGATTGCGCTCCTGCTGCGCCGGGAAGATACGCCCCGGCCACAGCAGCGCGTGGTCACGCTCGAACAAGTTCTCGCGCCGCGCTATATGGCTTGGCTCACCTTTGAGAACGACAACGGCGCAAACATCTATGTTTCCGCCAATCCGCTTCGTATGGGCAGTAGGAAGCGCACCAAAGAGTGCATCGCTTCCGTCCGTCATGTCTATATAGATATTGACAACGACGGCGACGCCCGGCTCGCTGCGCTGCGGGCGTCGGATGCTGTTCCTGCCCCGACCGCAATCGTCTCGACTTCGCCCGGCAAGTACCAGGCTCTTTGGCGGGTCGCCGGCTTCGATTTCGAGCACCAGGAACAGACCCTCAAGCTGATCGTCCAGGCCTTCGGCGGCGATCCCGCTTGCACCGACTGCAACCGTGTGCTTCGCATCCCCGGTTTCTACAACCGGAAGTATTCTCCCGCGCATCGTGTCGCGGTTGAATACCCAACTGACGCGACCTATGGTCCCGCCGACTTCCAGCTTGATGATGCTGTCGGCTCTTCCGTGCTGCCGCTACGCGGGGACGCACGGAAATCGCTGGCACTGAAGCACACCCATTCGGAAGACGATTGGGCCTGGGTTTGCGACCAGCTTGCACACGGCCGGGATGCCGCAAAGCTGACGGACGAACTGGCAACTCAGCGCTCGGATAAAGGCGACCCGTTCTACTACGCAATGAGGACCGTTGATGTTGCTTCGGCCCGCCTTTGGCTGGCCGATGGCATCTCCATCGATGACATCATCACCATGCTCGAAGTCCGCCGCAGCTTCGAAATTCCCGCTGCACTTTGCTCTGCTCGTGCGCGGGAGATTGCGGTCACCGCACAACGCATGATTGCCCGTCGCAAGACGGCCTGATCCCACACGCCAAGGAGGACCTTATGCCACTGCTTGAAGTTGTTCAAACCCGCTACGTCAGCGCCTCAATTCGGTTGACTGATACGACCGCATTGCAGCTCGATCAGTACGCCGCTTTCATCCATGCAACGGCGGATGAAGTGATCGACCAGGCGCTTGCTTATGTCTTCTCGAAAGACCGCGACTTCCAGGAGTTCCTTCGCACTCCGGAAGCCCAGCGCATTACGCCAACATTGCGTGTGCGTCGGCTACTCGCCAATGAGCCAGCCGAACCATCTCGAAGGAAGCCGGTTTCGGTGGCACAATCGGCGTCCCAAACGGCAGCAGTCGCGGCGGGATCGAAGGTATGATCCCGCGCCTCGAAGAGTGGCAAAGCCACTACGGTGCTACGCACCGGAAGAATCTCGATACTCCATCCCTCATAGGGAGCTGTTGAGTTTCCCAGGAAACTCAATGCTTACTTGCTGATTATGTTCGGGAAAACGCAAGCACGGAAACTCGGGAGTTTCCACGCTTTTTTGAAGATGTACCTCGGAAAAGGGGGTGGTTATGACGCTTCTTTCAACAGATTCTCGGCAGCCTCACCGTAAGGTAAGAGGCCGCGACAAACGCAATATGACCCTCAATACCAAGTTGACAGAAAGCGAATTTGCAGAGGTTGAACGGTTCTGCGAAGCGCACAGCATTGCGTTTAGTGAATGGGTGCGTGAAGTCGTGCTGCGCGAAGTCCGCAACGAGGCCGGACATCTCGCCTTGATGGGGGAGATCACGAGCCTGCGTCTGTTGCTTGTCAACACACTCGAACCGCTTTTACGCGGCGACAAAATGACTGCGGAGCAGTTCAAAGAAATGCTCCGCTATGTAAAAGCGAACAAACGCAAGGCAGCAGAAGACACGTTCACCAGTTATAAGGAAAGGAGTACGGAACAACTATGAATACCATTCATTGGGGACGCAAAGAAACGATTGTCACGCCGCCGCAGGCTCCCGTCTATAGCTATGCGGCCATCACGCTGGCGCTGATGCTAACGCTGGTATTGCTGCGCATCTATATCGGCGTATTCATGACGCCGCTCGAACGGTTTGACCTCTGGCCGTATCTTCAATCGGGTGCAGTGGCCGGGTTCCGGCAAGCCGATCAATACCAGCTTCTCATGGTATCGGACAGCCACCTCCATGCGCGGCCTGCTGCCGCTGCCGACGTGGAGCCAGGCGTGACAACGATGGAATTCGCCCGTCCATTGCCTCTTCAGTTGTCCATGAGTGCGCGCGCCGCCGGTCTGGTTTATCTCTATCGCGGTCCGAAAACCGTCTACCGGAACGGTCCACTCCACGTATATCTTCATCAGTTCGTTTACCACGGCCACACCGTAGCCGGAGTCTTCCGCTGGCCGCTGTTGGCCGGCCTGGGAACGCTCCTACTGATGCTCCCGTTCGCGGCCCGCAATGACGTGGAGCGATTCAAAGAAATGAAGTACGGGCGGCTACTGAAGGGGCCAGTTCGCGTTACGCCGAAGGAGTTCAACCGGGCCGTCAAAGGCGACGGCGTGGGCTTCAAAACCATCGAATCAAAGCAGCTCATGCGCATTCCACGGCTCGCCGAAGGGCAGCACATTGAGCTGATGGGCGACACGGGAGCAGGGAAAACCCGGCTCATCATGCAGATCCTTTTGCAAATTAAAGAGCGCGGCCACTCGGCCATCGTCTACGATCCGGCATGCGAGTTCGTACAGCGATTTTACGACAGCAGCCGCGGCGACATCATCCTGAATCCGCTGGACGAGCGCTGCCCATACTGGGGGCCCTCCGAGGAACTGCGCCGCCGCGCCGAGGCCAAGGCTATCGCGGCATCCTTATACCAGCCGACCACGGACAAAAAAGGTGAGTTTTTCACGGAGACGCCGCAGAAGATTTTCGCGCATCTTCTGACCTTCGGCCCCTCGCCGCAAGAGCTTGTCGAGTGGATGGCGAACCCCGATGAGATCGACCGCCGCGTCCAGAATACGGAGATGGCAACCATGATCGCCAAGGGCGCGCAGCAGCAGCGCAACGGCGTTCTAGCGTCGCTCGGCCTGATCGCCGATAGCCTGCGGATGCTGCCACACAAAGACAAAACGCGGAATCATTGGAGCGCCACCGATTGGTCTGAGAACCGGAAGGGGTGGATCTTTCTGACCTCGAAACCCAGCGAGCGCGAGGCATTGCGCCCGCTGCACAGCCTGTGGATTGATCTGCTGGTTTTGCGCCTCTTGAATGAGCCGAAGGAAGGCCAGCATCCAGTCTGGTTTGTGCTGGACGAATTGGCCAGCTTGCAGCGTCTTCCGCAACTCCACACCGCCATCACCGAGAACCGCAAATCGAAAAATCCGATTGTGCTTGGCTTCCAGGGAAAGGCCCAACTTGAGTACATCTACGGACACATGGCCGAGGTCATGCTCTCGCAGCCGGCAACGAAAATCTTTCTAAAAACTACCGAGCCAAAGGCCGCCGAGTGGGTATCGAGCGCCATCGGCAAAGTGGAGATCGAGCGGCTGCGGCAGACGCATTTCGACGGCAGCCGCACCGGCAAAAACTTCACGCTGGAACGCCAGGTCGAACCGCTGGTGCTGGATTCTGAGATCTCCGGCCTGCCAGACCGGCACGCATACCTCAAACTCGGCAACTACGTCGCTCACTTTTCGTTTGCCTACCACGACATTCCGGCGACACAACCTGCTTTTGTTCCGCGCCCGCTCGAAGACGACGACCTTGGTTTCGATCCGAAGACGCTGGCGAAGAAACCGGCTGAGCCTGAGACGACCGAAGAGGATGCCGAATCCATCCAGAGCGGCTTTTCATTGGGAGACTGAGCCATGCTGAAAATCTCAAAGGCCCTCTCGGCAGGCAAACTCGAAAACTACCATCGCCAGGAATTTACGTCGCCGGATCAGAGTTATTGGAGCCAGGGACAGACGGTACAGGGCGAGTGGCAGGGCCGGCTTGCGGAGAAATACGGCCTCGCGGGTGCTGTAGGTGCCGAGGAATTCCATCGGCTCTCGGAAGGACAGCACCCGCATACCGGCGAGCAGCTTGTGCAGCATCGGCAATCTTTCGAGTATCAAAATGTCGATGGGAAGACGGTCAAGTCGGTCGAGCACCGGGCCGGGTGGGATGCCACCTTCAGCGCGCCGAAGTCGGTTTCACTGACCGCGCTGGTTGGTGGCGACGACCGGGTGCGCATGGCCCACCGCGACGCTGTGGGTGTCACCTTGAATGAGTTGGAACGGTATACGCAGGCCCGCATGGGAGGTAACCGGCCTGCTGAATCCACAGGTCAATTCATCGTCGCCAAGTTCGAGCACGACACCTCGCGCCCGGTGGACGGCTACGCCGCGCCGCAACTTCATACTCATGCCGTCATCTTCAATGTCACCGAGCGTGGAGATGGAACCACCCGCGCCTTGCAGGAGCGTGGCTTCTTTGAGTCGCAGCAGTTCGCCACCGCCGTATACCAGTCGGAGTTGACCTTCAAGTTACGGGAACTGGGCTATGAGATCGAACCGGGCAGGAGCGGTGCTCCCGAGATCAAGGGATATTCTCAGGAGTATCTCGACGCTTCGAGCCAGCGCCAGAACCAGATCCTCGAACACATGCAACAAAATGGTCTTTCGGGTTACGAAGCGGCGGAGATTTCTGCCCACGCCACGCGCGATAAAAAACAGATTCAGTCGCCGACTGAGGTGCTTTCTGCGCATCGCCGACTCGCCTCTGAGTTCGGCAATCAACCCGATCACGTCGTGGCTGAGGCGCGGGAACGCAGCCGGGAACGGACTATAGAGCACGCTCCCGAGAAGACACAGCAGGCCGCGCGGGAGGCCGTTACCTTTGCCCGTGAGCGCAGCTTCGAGCGCGAGGCCGTCACCGACGAACGCGCTCTCTTCCGCGATGCGTTGCGGCGCGGGATGGGCGAAACCACTTACGGACAAGTCCGCACCAGCGTAGAGGCGCGGCTCGCCTCCGGCGAATTCCAGCTCGTATCGGGGCAGAAACACGATACTGCGCGGCAGTTCACGACTGCGGAGACCATTCACGCTGAGAAAGAAGTTTTGCGGCGGATGCACGAGGGACAGAGCCGCGCCGAGCAGATCATGCCGGTTCAGCAGGCCGTGGCGCACACCGCCAAGTATCCCCATCTCAACACCGCTCAGCGAACCGCCGCTGAGGAGATTCTGACCTCGCGCGACGTGGTGCAGGGACTACAAGGGAGCGCCGGTGTTGGTAAAACGACAGCCTTAAAAACCGTGCGCGAGGCCGCCGAACAGCGCGGGTATGTCGTCGAAGGCTTCGCCCCGACTTCCCGCGCCGCGCACCAACTCCGCGATGTCGGAATCTCCGCCGACACCTTGCAGGGTTTCCTTGCGCGGTCCAAGCAGCCGACGCCGGAACGTCATCTCTATATGGTCGATGAGTCGAGCCTTGCCAGCACCAAACAGGTGCGTGATTTCCTTCAGAAGCTCGACCCTGGCGACCGGGTTCTTTTCATCGGCGACACGCGCCAGCATCAGGGCGTGGAGGCCGGAAAGCCCTTTGAGCAATTACAACAGGCGGGGATGAAGACCGCCAAGCTCGATCAGATCGTGCGCCAGAAAGACCCGGAGTTACTGCGCGCCGTCGAGCATCTTTCGCGCGGCGAGGTGGCCGAGGGCATCTCACTCTTGGAGCAGCAGGGACGGGTCACAGAGATTTCCGACCCGCAGAAGCGCATCGCCTCGATTGCCAGTAACTATGCCGACAGCCCCGACAATACCATTATTGTCTCTCCCGATAACGCCTCCCGCCGTGAGATCAATCAGGCCGTCCGCTCGGAGTTGCAGGAGCGTGGCCTCGTTGAATCGGAAAATCACCCCGTGCGCGTACTCGCGTCACGCTCCGATATGACCGGCGCTGACCGCGCCTGGGCCGCGCGCTATGAGGTGGGTGACGTGCTCCACTACCAGCGCGGCAGTACGACTGTCGGCATTGAGCCGCGCAGCTACGCTCGCGTAGTCTCTACCGATCCGAAAACTAATCTGCTGACTGTCGAGAAGCCGGACGGCCAGCAAGTCACCTACGATCCGGCCCGGCTGCACGGTATCTCCGCTTACCGCGAGATCGAGCGCGAATTCTCAGTGGGCGACCGGCTGCAATTTACCGCGCCCAAGAAGGAACTGGGCGTCGCCAACCGCGACCTTGGAACAGTGCAGAAGATCGGCGAGCACGGCGAAATGACCGTCCGCATGGATGGCGGCAAGGACAGAACTGTTACCTTCAACGCCGATCAGATGCGGCACTTCGACCACGGCTACGCCGTGACCTCGCACAGTTCGCAGGGCCTCACTTCAGAGCGCGTCCTGGTCAACATGGACACCAATGTTCACCCCGACCTCATCAATGATCGCTTCGCCTATGTCTCCGTCTCGCGCGCCTCGCAGGACGCGCAGATCTTCACCAACGATGCCGCCACGCTTGCCGAAAGCCTCAGCCGCGATGTCTCCAAGGCTTCCGCGATTGACTTTGCCAAGGCTCAAGGTCCGGTTGCGAACGTGGGATTGGAGCAGGCTGCGGCGGCGTTAACGAAGATACCTGCCGCTGGGCTTGGGTTGGGTCTTTGAGATTTACATGCGCCGAGCAGGATTGGCATCCGACTTCGTCAGGATGCCATCTTCCTATAGGGAAGTAAAGATGCCAGCGTATCGCTAAAGAGGTCGTTCATCCTCTGTGTGCGCTCAAGGTTCATACCGAAAAGGGCGTAAGCCGCACAGCTATGCAGGTATGAAATCAAGATAATGAGCGTAACCTGGCTTGCGTTATTCCATTGTCCTGATGACTCTTTGACCTCAAACGGTGTCCATTCAGACGGTAGAAAATTATTCACCGCCGGAGAATAACAATGTACGTAACTTGATGTCCCATGGTATTCCACCGCATATGTAGATTTTTTAACCAACTCAGTACTTGTTGCATTGTCGAGCGGATGGTCATCAAGGTTTACTTCCCACGCAAAACCTTTCTTGCCCGACCAATGCTTTCCCGCTCCTTCTGGATCATCCTTCAAATCGAATTGTTTGGCGTATTCGCGAATTTTCTGCGCCATTGAGTCGCCAGTTGCATGTTGCAACGCATAGTGCATCCAGAATTGTTTATCCGCCACCTCAAAATTTGCATAATCCAAGGTCCGTTGATTCAATTTGTCTCGATCCTGTGTTAGAAAACGCAAGGTCAGAGCGCATTCTACAAGCGAACGACTCAAACCAAATGCTTCATCTGCAAATCCGGCTTCGAGGAGGACCAACAAGGCTCTGCTAATTGAAAAAGCCTTGGAGACAAGTGCGAATCCGATAAGGTCGAAAGGATAGCGTGCAAAAATACGCGGATACACTTTCCGGCCAGAAATCTCGCCTTGCAGTGCCTGCATATAGGAACGGACACGATTCACCTCATCCTGATTGTCAATAGTTGGCATAGGGAGATCATAACGAACTTACATCCATTGAAATCACCTTAAAGGGGGAAGGATGCTGCGCCCTTCCCCCTGCTGCAATCGCTATCTTGCCGGCGGTTTCCGGCTCCCCATCCATGCGGGTCCGTTCCTTCCTCGCAACGCCCCTTCCTAAAACCATACGGAAGGGAACCGAATTCCTTCTTCGTTTAAGTGCCCCCGCTTCATGCGGCTTTATGGCAGAAGCGGTCGGACCCCGTCAAGGCTCTCCGCATTCGCTGCGATGAACGGGCACAGAACGCCCGGCTTTCAATGGCCCTTCTAGCCGCACGCGTGCCTTACTAATGCACTCTGTCCCATGCGAGTGGTTGAATCTCTGCAGGATATTGTCTCCGCAAACGGCCTGATCGGTGTGATGTCCTCTGGACAAGGGAGCGTCGCAAACAACGTCACCGGCATGCGCGAGGTTTATCGCGGCAGCAAGGCGGCCTTGAACCAGTTCATGCGCAGTTACGCAGCCCGCAATTCCGGCTCGCCTCGCGAAATGGTTTTGATGGCTCCAGGCTGGGTCCGTACGGAGTTGGGCGGACCGAATGCGCGCTTGAGCATCGAAGAAAGCGTTCCAAACCTAGTGAATGCTCCGCTCAAAAAGCAAGGGAATCCGGGTCTTGAATACCTCGATTATCTGGGCCGGCCTGTGCCATGGTAGCAGCCACAGGAAGGGGAGGTTGCCGGGTGGACTGGAAGCGCACGTAACTACGCGACCAACTCAAATAATCATTCTCGATGGCGGAGCTCCTCGATCACTCGCATTCCCGTCGAAGACGGGAATGCGGGCGTTTTGTTGTGTGTGGAGCGAACGCTACCACTCCTGATCGATCGGCAAAATAAAGAGTTCCGCAACATTGACGTGGGCCGGTGCCTGAAGCGCGAACAGGATAGCGTCGGCGATGTCCGCACCCTGCAAGAATGTCATTTGCTTGGTGAGGGCTTCCATCTGCTGGCGGTAGCCGGCGTCCGTAATCTGCTCATAGAGTTCGGTAGCGACGGCGCCAGGCTGGATGCAGGTAACGCGGATGTTATGCTTTTTTCCAACCTCCATGCGCAGACCGTCGGAGAAGGCGGTCACAGCATGCTTCGTCGCGCAATAGACCGACAATCCCTTGAAGACCTTGCGGCCAGCGATCGAGGAGGTATTAAATATGTGGCCGGAATGCTGCTTGATCATCTGCGGAAGAACGGTCGCTGTTGTGTTCAGCAGGCCGTTCACATTGACGTCGACCATGCGGCGCCACTCGTCGGTCTTGAACTGGTCAATGTCGGAGACCGGCATCAAGCCGGCATTGTTGAAGAGAATGTCGATCGAGCCGTAAGCATCAACCAACTTCCTGGTGCCAGCTTCGACAGAGGCCGGGTTGACCACGTCCATTTCGATCACAAGGGTTTCGCCGCCCTTTTCCGCGATTTCGGCCTTCAAAGCTTCTAGCCGATGGGTACGCCGGGCGGCAATGCCAACTTTCACTCCCGCAACAGCCAATTTTCGCGCCGTTGCTGCGCCGATGCCGCTGGACGCACCCGTAATCAGCGCAACCTTACCGTCGATGTTCGTCATAGTTCGTCTCCTCTTCCTAGAATCCCCGTCTTTGCGGCAATCAATCCGCTTGGCATGATCGCGCATCTATCATTGGGGTAAATCTCTCACTATGACACTCCGCAAACGAGGCGAAAACAACGCCGGATTCTGCCAATAGATTGCCTGATTCTGCTTTTGCGAGGAGTTTAAGCGATACCGGACGACAGTTCATCGTAAAGTGTCAACAGGATATGGAGGATTCTCATGAAAGGTCACAACGCGAATCGGAGCCGCATGGCGGAATTGCTGTATCCCCTAACAGTGGGAGAGGGTACACGGCCATCGATTCTTGATGGCGTGATGTTGATGCGATCCGACCGCTCTCTACCTCGTATGCCGGTGCTCTATGAGCCGAGTATCGTGATTGTGGCGCAAGGACGAAAGCACGGCTATCTCGGCGACAGGTCGTATACATACGATCCGGATCATTATCTTGTTCTCTCCGTACCGATGCCTTTCGAATGCAAGGCGGAGGTTGATCGAGGCGAGCCCTTTCTTGCTGTTTCCATTCGCATTGATCTAGCTGTGATCAGCGAACTGACGATGAAAATGAACCACAGGGTTCCGTTATCTCAAGAACATGGGGTACAGGGAATGTGCTCAACGAAACTTAGTCCGAAGATCCGCGAAGCAACGATACGGCTGCTTGAATGCCTTGGAAATCCGGTCGAGGCCCAGGTCCTGGGGCCGCAATTGATGCGGGAGGTCATGTTTCGAGTATTGGATGGGCCGCATGGTGACAGCCTACGCATTCTGCTCGCCATGAACGGGCGCCTTGGCCAGATTCAAGACGCACTCGAACGCATTCATGCCAATTATTTCCAGCCGCTCGACGTGGCGAAACTGGCTGAAGAGGCGCACATGAGCGTTTCCGCCTTCCATCACAACTTCAAGAAAGTCACGACAACTTCACCGGTGCAGTACCTCAAGAGTATCCGCCTGCATAAAGCCTTGATGTTGATTGTTCAAGAAGGGATAAGCGCAGCGATGGCCGCCATGCGGGTCGGCTATGAGAGTTCATCCCAGTTCAGCCGCGAATTCAAACGCTTCTTCGGGGCAACGCCTCAAGACGAGGCTGGCCGCGTGCGCGACATGCTGGGCCTGGACACACCGACAGGTACACGGCGCAACTCGCAGGCGCAGATGAATCCTGCCCATGCGGTTTCTGTCTCATCGCTTTTCTTTGATGACAGGAAATCTAAAATTCGGACAACACCTTGCGCAACTCTTTGAGAGAGGAACGGCAATGAACCATCGTGCGGTAAATACTCTCTGATTCTCTTCCGCCCCTGTTAGGGATTCGTGTTGGATTGTCACATAACCCCGTTGGCTACCGGCACTTGTCACGCCAAGCCATTGATTTACCAATGCTTGCCAATTCTTGAGCGGTCTGTCTGGCCACCCCTGTACAGATAAAGCAAACAGAAGTTATCTCTTCCAACTATTCAAAGATCTCCTGTAGGCAGTAGGCAAAACTCCCACCAAGTTTCCGAAATGCTCTCTGAGTACGAAAGCAGACCCGACTCCCGCCTCCGCAGCGACACGTTCGATAGAAGGGAGGGAGCACACGAGTAAAGCGCTTGCTCAAGCGTAAGGCGTCCCCGCCATCGCACCTTTTACGCCCAGGGTTCCGCTGTCAACGACAGCGAGAAATGCAGCTTCCGCCTTCTGAGTATTTTGACTCTGCCGAAAGGTCCGGTGTCCGTGGAGGAAGGCCACGGTCCAGGTTGCCAAAAGCAGATTCGCTGCCAGCTGGGCGGCGACATCGGCAGGTTCTCGACCAACGCACTTACATAGAGCCTGTGCCACGACCTGCGCGAGCTCGTCACGTATCGCCCTGGCCCGAGCCTTAAGGGCTTCGCTGCCCTCAATCGCCTCGATGTAGTACTGGTTCTCGGCACTGAATTCAACGAAAGGGCTCCGTTCCGTGATCAGCCGATGTGCGAGCAGGCGTAACGCTTCGATCGGAGAGACCCGGGATTCGCGTTGCCTCAGAGCTTCACGAAGGGTTTCGCGGCCTTCGTCGTCGAGGTCAAAGAACATGTCTTCCTTGCGGGGGAAGTGGTTAAACACTGTCATGCGTCCGACGCCAGCGGTTGCCGCGATCTCGTCCACCGTCACATGATCGAACCCTCTCTCGATGAAAAGGCGCGTGGCAGCGTTGGAGATCGCTTGGCGCGTGGCCAGCCGTGTACGGGATCGACCATCAGGTGACTTTGACATGTTCCTCCTGACATATTATACATACCAAGTACGCATACTGAGTATGTATACTGGGTATAGAGGTTGGTACGGAAATGGAAAAGGGCAAACCATGTCAAGACTGGAAGACAAAGTTGCTGTCGTAATCGGTGTTTCTGCCATCTACGTCGAGTGCGTGCAACCGGTGAAGGCGGGCGACGTGCCAGTGATCTCCAAGGCCGTGGCCGTGGACCTCCAGGCCGCTGCCCAGTCGCGGGCCGCCCAGGCTCAGGTGTCCCCGCAGATCAGGAGTGCCCATCATGCAATTGATCATTCAAACGAAGTTGGCCGAAAGGCAAAAAACATTTTATGAAGAATAGCGCAAATTTGGCGGTCGAAGCTCACGGTCTGGTGAAGACCTTTGGCGATAACAGAGCTGTTGATGGAGTGAGTCTAAGTATCCCGACAGGTAGTATCTGCGGAGTACTGGGGCCGAACGGCGCCGGGAAAACTACCACAATCAATATGCTTGCCACGTTGTCAAAACCGGATGCCGGAGATGTGAAAATATTCGGCTACGATGTTCTGCGCGAAACGCAAATTGTGCGTCAACTGATTGGGTTGACCGGGCAATTCGCCTCTATCGACGAGGATCTAACTGCTTTGGAGAACCTTACGATCTTCGGTAGATTGTATGGATATTCTCGCAAGGATTCTAAGCGTAAAGCGAATGAACTCCTGGAAGAGTTTGGGCTTAGCGATGCGGCGGGCCGCATATTGTCAAAGTTTTCCGGCGGGATGCGGCGCAGACTTGACCTCGCGGTAAGTCTGATTTCCCAACCGCCGCTAATTTTTCTTGACGAGCCAACGACAGGGCTTGACCCAAGGACTCGGTCGCAGATGTGGCAGACAATACGCGATCTTGTAAAAGGCGGCTCGACGGTGCTGCTGACAACACAGTATCTTGACGAAGCCGATCAACTTGCCGACAACATTGTTGTAATCGACAAGGGGCGGGTCGTTGCGAACGATACACCCGACGGATTGAAACGCTCCGTCGGAAACAGATCGTTGCACTTGACCGTCAAAGGCGCGGATAATACCGCCACTGCGGCGCAGATCATCGAACGCATATTCGGTGCGAAGGTTCATCTTGCGGAAGCATCAGAGTTGATCGCGCCGATAGACAACATCGACAAACTAACCGATGTGCTGACGGCGCTGAAAGATGCCGGGATAGTGTTGTCCGGGGTAAACATCCTGCAACCTACACTTGATGAGGTGTTCCTTGCGCTGACAGGTGAAGGCTCCAAAGATGAAAAGGAGGAAAATTAGGATGACTAATACAACCATCATCCCCCCCGCCGAGCGCAAACTGAAAAATCGCGTTGGAGTTGGCCGCGCCATCAGAAACACCTGCACACTCGCGTATCGGGCGCTTTTGAAAATGTCCAAAAACCCGGAAATACTCGTGGATTTCGTAGTCTTACCGGTTATGTTCACGTTGCTTTTTACCTTTTTATTTGGAGGAGCGATTTCGGGCAACATCCCGGACTATCTGCCGATTGTTATCCCCGGCGTTTTGTTGATGTCATCTTTCACCAACTGCACCACTGCGGGTTCTAAACTGCGCGAGGATGTGGACAAAGGCATAACAAGCCGCTTTAGATCCATGCCGATTGCGCGAATTGCTCCGTTGGCGGGGAGTTTGATCGCCGACCTTATACGGTACGTGATGGGTGGAATTACCGTTTTTACGACGGGATATATTCTCGGTTACAAACCAGAAGCAGGCATTCCCGCGGTCATTTTCAGCATACTTTTCATGATGCTCGTTTCTTGGTGTCTGAGCTGGGTGTTTGCGTTCATTAGTATGTGCACAAAGACCATTTCAACTGCGTCTGCCATTGGTGTAGTAGTAATGTTCCCGTTAGTATTCCTGTCGAACGCTTTTGTTCCGGTTAAAACGATGCCGAGCGGGCTGCAATATTTTGTCCTGCATATCAACCCGTTATCCCGCGTGGTAATGGCGGTGCGCCAGTTGTTGACTTATGGCACGATAGGCGCGGATTTTCGGTTCGCTATATTCGGCGCTTTGGCGATACTCGTCGTATTCATTCCGCTGACACTTAATGCGTATAAGCGCAAGGCGTAATCCTTGCGTAGTTTATAAGCTCTGCTCGTGTGAGCTAAAACGTGGTGGCGATGAATATGAATAACAACGGAATCGTCCTCATTTCCGGAGCGAGTTTCGCGGGACACGCAACGGCTCGCTGGATGAAGAAAGAAGGCTACAACGTAAGGTGTTTGGGAACCGAGGGCGGCCAACTTAGTCGGTTCAAAGGGGCGAATACAAGAAGCTGGAGGTAGGGAGCATCAATATGCCTGATGAGAAGATTCAATATCAATGTTCACTCCGACCTCATCAACAACCGCTTTGCCTATGCCTCCGTCTCGCGCGCCTCTCAGGATGCACAAATCTTTACCAATGCCGTCTCCTCTCTGGCGTCGAGCCTTGGTCATGCCGTCAATAAAACTTCTGCCGTCACACTGGAGGCCAGCCTTGGCGTCTGAAGAAGACTGGTCGGTCCTTGCCGCCGCATTGGTCTTGAATTGTTCCATTTGGACCGAAGACACCGATTTCTTCGGCACCGGAGCTTCGGTCTGGACGACGAATCGCGTGGAAATTTCCCTGAAAGCATAGACTAAATCCCTCAAAATAGAAGGAGAATGGATCCTATGTGCAATTTGCAGGTCATTCGGCAAGACCCGCTGGATAGAGATAAATTGGCGATGAAACTGCAATATCTCGATTAAATTCCAGTAAAGAACTTCCTGCACAGCCACGTCTTGAGCTACGTTAATCTTGGTAGCCTTCATGAGTCATTATGGTGGAATGTAAAGAACTTTCTGGAAAAGTTGTGCGTGCAGTCACGCTCTACGAGGATGGGAGCGATGGCCCGGAGATATGTATCGAGTTCACCGACGGCGTGGTCTTCAATGCCTGCCTGAAAACCTCCACTACCCTTGAAGCCAGATGTACCTTGGATGAGGGTGGACAACCGCAGATCCTCATGGACTACACCACGCCCGCGATCCCCCGCTAAATGCGGCTTGTCGCTCATCGTATCGGCAAACAATCAGGCTTGCGCTCCCCGCGGAATTTCAACCGGGCGAAATATGCGGCGTGGAATGGTGGCAATCTTGTGGGTTTTGCCGGCTAAGGATGCGGAATCTCATGCACGGAGAATCGACCTGCTGCTTCAATCTCAATCACCTTGTTCAACATGAAATCAGGGTCGTTTACGTTGAACAAATGTTGCAAAACCGGCTCGATCCTGTTCCATTGTTCCTGTCTGGACAGGCCACTTTCACGGAGAACAATGAGGCCGGGATGCAATTCCACGTCCAGCAGTGCGAGGAAGTCTTTGGCATTCGTAGTGACCACAATGAAGTCATTCTCGTAAGCGTAGCGCCAAACGACCGGATCACTCGCTCCGCTGAGCCCGACATGCGGTACTGCTACGCCATAGCATCCGAGTGCCGCCAGACGTGACACGAGCGTCGGGGACAGGTGCTCATCGAGAAGAAATCGCATAAAGGAATCATGCCGCTTTCCGGCGTCCGAGTTCAAGCCGCTTCCGGGGACGGCCCGGCGGCGGACTCATTCTCGCGTGAATCGATGCGAAGGCCAGATCAAGTTCGCTCAGAGATGGGTAATCCTCCCGAATTTCCGCCTCGCTGACTCCCTTACGGAATAGGCCCGCAATGTGCTCCAGGGGAATCCGGGTTCCCTTGAAAACCGGCTCTCCTCCCAGAGTCTCCGGGCTGGAAACAATGCGGATGAACCCCTTGCGGTACAGACTCACATTCTGAACCAGATGCTTCCGCAGCGGACGATAGTGAACCGAAACAGACAGTTGGCCGTTCTGTATCCGCAGATCGGAGCCGCGCATCTGCCAACGTCCTGCTGAACCGGCGGACTTGCCCAAAAGCTGCCGGAGAGAATCCTTGTCTTCTTTAGGCAGAGAGAAAGGAAACTCCGACAAGAGCTTGATGAAAAGCAACTCATTCAGATCGAACTCGTAGCGGATAGACTTCCCGGCACGAGATGCCTGCGGTGCTATGGAACGCTTCTCAATCGCAGTCCGAATTGTGCTCTCTGGAATCTCCGCAATCGCGGCGGCCTCGCGCAGAGAAAAACCTTTCATAAAACCACCTCAAAAACAACTATACCACCAATAGTGGTGTATTTATCTCGAATTCTGTCCATGCAGAGATCATTCTGCCGGGACTCAGTAGTCGTCTGCCGTTGATAAACACTTTGTTTGTAGGGAAGGAGCCCCCTTCCCTCGTTCCAGCCGCCCATCAGACCGGCGTCTTCCACGACCCATCCCAGCGGGTCCGTTCCTACCCGCAACGCCCTCCCTTACGAGCGTACAAGCGCAAACAATTCGGAAGAGTACCGAATTTCTTCTTCATTTAAGTGCCCCCGCTTCATGCGGCTTTATGGCAGAAGCGGTCGGAACCCGTCAAGGGTCTCCGCTGCGCTGCGATGAACGCGCTTGAGAACGCGCGCCCTTGACCGAACCCGCCTCGCCTCTGCTCGCCGCGCAAGACATGAAGCGGGGGCACTCAAACAAAGAAATTGGGTTTGAGGCAGACGCCCTCCTTCAAATTCCGCCCCTTGAGTGGGCGACACAGGAGAGCGAACATCATGTCATACACCAGCAGCAATACAGCGACCACCACCGCGCCGCACAGCAAAAATGCGGCGTTCCGCAACCCGAGCGAATCGCCCTACCAGCAGCGCACGACACAGAAAGACAACCCCACACAGCAACTCATCAAGCAGGCTGTAGACTTTTTGCTCCAGCAGCTTGAAGCAGGTAAAAGCGAGACGTTGACCGCGTATCTCGCAGCGATGGCCCGGTTCCATTCATATTCTTTTGGAAACATTTTAGCCATAGCGAGACAACGCCCTTCAGCGACCAGAGTAGCGGGGTTCTACGCATGGAAGGAGTTGGGCCGGTTTGTGAAGCGCGGCGAGAAGGGTATTCAGATTCTCGCCCCGATGGTCGGACAGCGGCGCAGGAAGGATGCAACAGAGCAGGAGCAGAACACGAATCGGGAAACGAAGCCCGCGCCCGTGTTGATTGGTTTTCGTGCCGTGTATGTCTTCGACCTGGCGCAGACCGAAGGCGCGGACCTGCCGGAGTTCGAGCACAACATCACCGGCGAAGTGGGCGAGCACCGCGACCGGCTGATTGCCTTTCTCGATTCGCAGAATATCGCGCTCGAATACAACGAGAACATCGCGCCCGCTCTTGGCATCAGCTACGGCGGAAGGATAGCCATCCTGCCCGGCCAGACGCCCGCCGAAACTCTGGTTTGTTTGGTCCATGAAACGGCGCATGAACTTTTGCATAAAAGTGACCGCCGCACCATGACCACCGCCACAGTGCGCGAG
>Ga0224531_1000425_pt1 | contig 21486 bp, 11 predicted proteins | sample CBST100metaG_FD_179876 | JGI IMG/M metagenome (GOLD analysis project Ga0224531, IMG submission 179876) | Peat soil microbial communities from Stordalen Mire, Sweden - C.B.S.T100 | ecosystem: Environmental > Terrestrial > Soil > Wetlands > Peat | place: Sweden: Norrbotten County, Stordalen Mire...
GGCATTGCTGCTGCTGTTGCTGGACGGATTGGCCAACGTGGAAGGGTTCAGAAATCAGGCGGCTGGGAAAGCATGATTCTGCACTTTGAGTTCATGCTTTCCCAGGTCTCAAAAGCGAGACCTGGGGCACCCAGGCTCATACAACTAAAAGCGATCAGAAAACTAGCTGCTGATTTTTCAACGCTAGCCAGAAGCTAAATGTACTCAGAGGTTCCCAAGCATGTCCGTAATTCTTGAATCCTTGCCTGTCGGCCAGAAAGTCGGCATTGCTTTCTCCGGCGGGCTCGACACTTCCGCCGCCCTGCACTGGATGAAACTGAAGGGAGCCCTTCCCTACGCCTACACGGCGAACCTGGGCCAGCCCGACGAAACCGACTACGACGAAATCCCGCGCAAGGCCCTCGAATACGGCGCAGAGAAGGCCCGCCTGATCGACTGCCGCAGCCAACTCGTGCGCGAAGGCATTGCCGCGCTGCAGGCAGGCGCATTCCACATCACGACGGCGGGTGTTCCCTACTTCAACACCACGCCGATTGGCCGCGCTGTCACTGGCACCATGCTGGTCGCCGCCATGAAGGAGGACGACGTCCACATCTGGGGCGACGGCTCCACCTTCAAGGGCAATGACATCGAGCGCTTCTACCGCTACGGCCTGCTCGCCAATCCCGACCTCAAGGTCTACAAACCCTGGCTCGACGCGGCTTTCATCGACGAACTGGGCGGCCGCGCAGAGATGTCCGCCTTCATGAAGCAGCACGGCTTCGCCTACAAGATGTCGTCTGAGAAGGCCTACTCCACCGACTCCAACATCCTCGGCGCAACGCACGAAGCAAAGGACCTGGAGTATCTGTCCAGTTCCATCAAGATTGTCGCTCCCATCATGGGCGTGGCCTTCTGGCGCGACGATGTTGAGGTTCAGTGCGAACAGGTCTCCATCCGTTTTGCTGAGGGCTTTCCCGTCGCCCTCAATGGCCGCGAGTTCACCTACCCCGTCGAACTGCTTCTCGAAGCCAATCGCATCGGCGGCCGTCACGGCCTCGGCATGAGCGATCAGATTGAGAATCGTATTATTGAAGCCAAGTCCCGCGGCATCTACGAAGCCCCCGGACTCGCCTTGCTCTTCATCGCTTATGAACGCCTCCTCACCGGCATTCACAACGAAGACACCATCGAGCAGTACCGCGACAATGGCCGCAAGCTCGGCCGCCTGCTCTACCAGGGCCGCTGGTTCGACTCGCAGTCCATCATGCTGCGCGAATCCGCCCAGCGCTGGGTCGCCCAACCCATCACCGGCGAAGTCACGCTGGAGCTGCGCCGCGGCAACGACTACTCCATTCTCAACACCGAGTCGCCCAACCTCACCTTCCACGCCGAGCGCCTCAGCATGGAGAAGACCGAATCCATCTTCTCCCCGCGCGACCGCATCGGCCAGCTCACCATGCGCAATCTCGACATCACAGACACCCGCGCCAAGCTCCAGACTTACGCCGCGGCCGGCCTCCTCACTCTCAGCCAAGGCAGCGAAATGCCCAAATTAAGCAGCGCCTCCGACAAGAATAAGGACAAGGAATAGCGTGAGCATGACTGAATCAATGCCAGACGAACACCAACCCGTAAAGATGTGGTCCGGGCGCTTTCGCGAGCCGCTCGATGCGCAGTTCGAAGCGTGGCAGCGGTCGATTGTCTTTGATTGGCGCTTGCTTCCGCAGGAAGTCGCGGCCAGCAAGGCGCACGCATCGGCGCTCGCAGCAGCCGGTGTACTCACAAGGGATGAAACAGCGGAGCTGCGCGCAGCACTCGATGACATTGCTGCCGCGCACGCTTCAGAAGCGGGCCAAGCACAGGTACGCAATCACCCCTCTGCCGAAGACATTCATCACTATGTGGAATTGTCACTGGTGGAACGCATCGGCTCGCTCGGCCTCAAGCTCCACACTGGCCGCAGCCGCAACGAGCAGATTGCGACGGACCTGCGCCTCTACGTCCGCGAGCAAATCGGCTTCGTCGTCGAATCGCTTGCGACGTGGGCCAATGCACTTGTCGATCAGGCGCACGCCGCTGGCGAGGCCGTGATGCCCAGCTACACGCACCTGCAGCGTGCTGAACCGGTGCTGGTGGCCCACTGGCTGCTCACTTATGTCGAGATGATTCTGCGTGATGCCAGCCGTCTGAGCGACTGCGCGGCGCGGCTCAACTATTGCCCGCTCGGCTCGGGCGCAGTGGCCGGCGCAACACTCGCGCTGGACCGCACCATCGCCGCGCGCGAGCTGGGTTTCACCGCGCCGACAAACAATTCGATAGACGCCACCAGCGATCGCGATTTCGTTTTGGAATACCTGCACGCGCTCACGTTTGTCGGTCTGCATCTGAGCCGTTTCGCCGAGGAGATCACGCTCTTCGCTACCGCGGAATACAGCTTTGTTCTGCTGCCGGAGGCCTTCTCCACCGGCTCCAGCGCCATGCCGCAAAAGAAGAATCCCGACCTGACCGAGCTGATCCGCGCCAAGGTCGGACGCATCCACGGCGCAGCGCAAACGGTCACCCTGCTTCTCAAGGGACTGCCTCTGGCCTACAATAAAGACATGCAGGAGACCCAGGAACCGGCATTTTCAGTCAGTTTTGTCCCGCCGATGCTCACGCTCGTGGCGCGTTTTACTGCTGCCCTCCAGTTCAATCGTCCGCGCATGAACGATGCTGCGCAGTCTGGCTATCTGAATGCCATGGCCGCAGCCACGTACCTGGTTCACAAAGGCATTCCCTTCCGCACCGCGCACGAAATCATCGGCCACGCTGTCCGCTTCGGCCTGGAAAAAGGCGCGGAACTGGGCGAGCTCACTCTGGACGAACTGCGCGCCTTCAGCCCCGTTTTCGCTGAGGACTTTTTCGCCGCCGTTACTCTCACCGCAACACTCGACTGCCACGATGTCATCGGCGGAACCGCGCGCGAGCGCGTACGCCAGGCGCTGGCCGCCGCATCTGAGCGCATCGCCGCGCTCATTCCAAATGGGGAGGCTGTTCATGCTGGTGCGTAAGGCCCGGCTCCAGGACGCATCCGACGTATACGACCTGGTGAACTCGCTCTCCACCGACGGCACGCTGCTCAAGCGCGCCTTCGCAGAGATATGCGAGAACATTCGCGACTTCACCGTTGCCGAGTCCGGCGGCGGCGTCTTTCTTGGCTGCGGCGCGCTCCATCTTTACGGGCCGCATCTGGCCGAGGTGCGCTCCATCGTGGTCAAGCCAGAAGCCAAGGGACAGGGCGCAGGCGGGCGCATTCTGGGCGCACTCATCGAAGAGGCCGAAGAGCACGGCATCCAGTCTGTTTGCCTCTTCACTCGCGTGCCAGACTTCTTTTTCAAATACGGATTCCGCACCGTCGAAGACAAGGCAGATCTGCCCGACAAGGTCTTCAAAGACTGCCAGAACTGCCCGCGCCTGCATCGCTGCGACGAAGTGGCGATGGTCCGCGGCCGCATTCCCCGCGTCTCCATTCTCGGCGCACGCACCGAGGCCCAGCAGCTAGTCCACCTGTCCAGCTAACTACTGCTATTAGTCCTCACAATTACTCTGCCACTCTTTCCGCGTTCTATGTAGAAAGAGTGGCAGAGCACAATGACTCCTTCAATTGCGTTTCGCCAAAATAGCCGCCGCAACCGCCGCTTGGCCATAACTCAGCCCGCCATCGCCGGGACTGACCTGGGCGTGCTGAAACACCTCGAAGCCCTCCGCTTCCAGCCCCACACGCAAAAGCCGCGCCAGCCGCCGATTGTGCATGCAGCCGCCGCTCATCGCCACCTGACCGATCCTCGTAGCCGTCCTCGCCCGTACTGCCGCTTGCACAAAGCCCTCCGCCACAGCCACATGGAATCGCGCGGCAATGCGTGGTGTGCTCATGCCAACGCGCAGATCCTCAATCAGCCCACGCCAAATCGGCTCCGCACAAATCCGCACCGGCTCGCGCGCGGCCCAATCGCCCTCTATCAACTGCATGGAATACGCGGCTTCTTCATCCGGCTGGTCCACTGCAATTCCTTCCATCTCGATGGCCGCTTGCGCCTCGTAGTCCACCACGCGCCGCCCCAGCACCACGGCCGCGGCCGCGTCGAACAGCCTGCCCAGGCTCGAAGTCTGAGGCGAGTTCACCCCGCGCTCCATCATGCGCTTGAGGACGCGAACCTCATTTTCTTTAGCCCCCACAAGGCTCAGAACTTCAGTAGACGCGACGTCAAACCCCGCCGCATGCAAATGTCCCATAGCCATGCGCCACGGCTCGCGGATAGCTGCCGTCGAGCCGGGCATGGGCACATACTCCAAGTGCGCGAACCGCTCAAACCCATCCAGTCGGCAGATCAGCACTTCCCCGCCCCAAATCTTGCCGTCGGTTCCGTAGCCGGTGCCGTCCAGTGAAAGCCCTATCACCGGCTTCTGCAATCCATGCTCCGCCATGCACCCGGCCACATGCGCATGATGGTGCTGCACGGCGATCACTCCTAGGCCCCGCTCGCGCGCCCACTCTTTGGCCCACTCGGTCGACAGGTACCCCGGATGCAAATCGTGCACTACCGTCTGCGGCTCAATCTCAAAGGTGCGCATCAGGTGGTCCAGCGACTCCTTGAAAAACTCCAGACCTGTCAGGTTCTCCAAATCGCCCAAATGCTGGCTCTGATAAACCCGCCGTCCCCGCGCCAAGGCAAACACATTCTTCAGGTGCCCGCCCATGGCCAGCAGAGGCGGTGCATCCAAAGGAAGTTCGGCGCCCAGCGGCACAAAGCCGCGCGCGCGCCGCACCAGTTGCGGCCCTCCATCCACCACCGCCATCACCGAATCGTCGCAGCGCTGCAAGATCTCCCGGTCGTGCATCAGGAAGCCATCGGCAATCCCGCCCAGCCGCATCCGCGCCTCCTCGTTGTCGATGGCAATCGGCTCCTCACTCAGATTGGCGCTGGTCATCACCAAGGCCCGCACCCGCTCATCGGCAAACAGCAGATGCTGTAGCGGTGCATAAGGCAGATACACGCCCAGCCATGGAAGCCCCGGCGCTACGTCCGCCGCGATGCCATTGTCTTCCCGCATCCGCGCCAGCACAATGGGCCGCGCAGGTGTCAGGAGCAGAGCCTCTTCCTCTGCAGTCAGGTCGCACAACTTCCGCGCAGCTGCCAAATCTCTGACCATGACCGCTAGCGGCTTGCCGTAGCGGTGCTTGCGCTGCCTGAGGCGCATCACGGCATCCTCATTCGTCGCATCCACGCTCAGATGGAAGCCGCCAATGCCCTTGATGGCCATGATCTCGCCCGCCAACAAACGGTCAATCGCCGCGGTCACAGGGTCATCTACCGTAATCTCCGCGCCTTCCGCCCCTACCAGCGATACCCGCGGCCCGCAGTCCCAACACGCATTGGGCTGCGCATGGAAGCGGCGATTCAGGGGATCATCGTACTCCGCTTGGCAAGCCGGGCACATGGGGAACCGCGCCATCGAAGTTTGCGGCCGGTCGTAGGGAATGCGCCGCGTAATGGTGAACCGAGGACCGCAGTTGGTGCAGTTCAAAAATGGATACCGGTAGCGCCGGTCGTTGGGGTCCAGCAGCTCCCGCAGGCAGTCCGGGCAGGTGGCCGCATCGGCAGGAATCCCCGTACTGACCCGGCCCAGGACCTCGCTGGCTACAATCCGAAAGCCCGTTTCCCCGGTTACAGCAGCCTCGCTCACGACAATGGAATCAATACGAGACAGCGGCGGAGCCTCGTCGCGCAAGCGTGCCAGAAACGCCTCCACCCGCGCCAACCGCCCTTCAATCTCAATGGTGACGCCGTCGGTATCGTTCCCGATAAAACCCGCCAGCCCCTCTTCCGTAGCCAGCCGATAGACCGTCGGCCGGAACCCCACTCCTTGCACCACGCCGCACACCAGCACCCCGCGCCGGACCGGCTGGGCTGCTTCCTGCAGTTCGTCTTTTGGGCTGGTGCCATCAGTCACAGATTCGCCTCGCATCGCAGTCAAGGATAGCGCATGGGGACCCATGTACCGCACGCAGCACAATCCAGCGGCAGTCGAAACTGTGGCAAACAGCTCGCAAAACAGTCCGGCCCGATGGCGTTGTTCATGCGCCATCGGGCCGGACCGCTTGCTTGTTCGTCCTTCGTTAAAAAGCCAACTTCAACGCCAACTGGCCGAGGCGCGGATCCGCTGCGCCGGTTGCCTGCCCGAAAGTGGAAGAGTTGAAGTTTCCATTCACGGAGGAGAATTGCGTATGGTTGAACACATTGAAGAACTCCGCGCGGAACTGCAATGTGTATCGGTCCAGGAACCTGGTGTCTTTCAACAGCGACATGTTGTAGTTGTCGAGTCCGGGGCCGGAGAAGAAGCGGCGGCGAGCCGTTCCTAACTGGCCAATGGTCTCAGCAGAGAACGCGCTGGTGTTGAAAAACTTGTTGTTCGACTTCCGCGGGTCCATCGTTTTTACATCTCCGCCAGAATAGTTCGGCGTATCGATGCCCAGCGGAAGCGGGCCCGAGTTATTGGTTCCAAGCAGGGAGTGGTCGTCATTCTCAAAGATGTAGACTGGCAGCCCGCGCGAATAAGCAATAATGCCGCTCAACGCCCAACTATTCACCAGCAACTTGGGACCGCCCAACCTGGTGGTGGGGAGGACGTAGTTATAGCTGGCGACGAAGCTATGAGGGATGTCAAAGCTGGACAGGCCGCGGGTGAGGTTGGAATCGAATGGGTTCACCTGCTCACCAAAGGCTGACGAATCATCCAGCGCCTTGCTGTAGGTGTATCCCAACATCACCTGCAATGGGCCACTCTTGTGCTTGAAGTTGACCTGCGCGGAGTTGTAGGAAGATTTGCCATTCGCAGTGAACTGACCTTCACTTCCGAAGTTGGCGCCAAACGGAGCGCGCAAGCTGGTGGGTTCAGAATTCGGCCCGCAATAATTGGCATCGGTCGAACCGAGGAGATAGCCCGCATAACATGCGCTCTGATTAACCGGATTGGCTTCCTTGGTTACGAGCAAGCGATGCCCCTGCGTGCCGACATAGCTGATAGTCAGCAGGTCGGCTGAGGAGATTTGCCGTTGAATGGAGAGCTCATACTGCTCCGCATAGGGTACGCGATTGGTGGGATCGAAGGCAGGCGACGTTCCGATGATTCCAAATGTGCTTGCCGACACGCTTGAATCCGGGTTCTTGGCCGAAACGTTGGTCGGAGGAAAGCTGTACGGGAACGGGCTTGCGGTGATGGCCCCGGTAGCACGCGTTTCGTACGGAGTGGCAAAGGAAGTGCCGTTCGCCGAATAGAAGGCTCCATACGGCGCATCGCCGATGACGCTGAAGTCGTAGCCGCCTTCAAACGCGCTATAGAACATGCCGTAGCCAAGACGAATGCTGGTGGCTCCTGGAGCGCCAATCAACTTGCCGAGGAAACCGGATTGGAACGAAGGCGAGTATGCCAGGCCGAGGCGCGGCGCAAAGTTGTTGTAGCGGATGGGAGCAATGGTTCTCGGGATTCCTGGATCGCCCGGGAACACCCAGCCGGTAGGAGAGTTGGGGAATACGACGGATTGCTCACCCAGCTTCAGTGTCTCAATCTCGTTGTGCTTCTCCCACCAGGGCGAGATAACGTCCCACCGTACGCCGTAGTTCAGCGTCACATTGGAACGGATGCGCCAGCTGTCCTGAGCAAACGCGCCAACATAAAAGCTGCGCGTGTTGCCGGCCGGAGTCTGCGCCTGCTCAAAGACGCCCGGAGCGCCAATCAGGAAGTCGGCAAAATCAATACCCGTTTCAAGCGCCTGGTTGAACTGGAAATAGCCGTTTTCAACGTTGTGCAGCTCTTCTGACATCTGCGTGAAGTGCGACGCTGCGCCGAACTTGAGAGAGTGTCTCCCGATCAGCACGCTGTAGTTGTCCGACCCCTGGAACGTGTTTTCGATAAGCCCCAATACGCGGCTCGGCACACCGATGCTGAAGTTTTCAAAATCCATCTCCGGAACGCCTTCAATCCCCGGAGTCAGCGGAGTGATGGCGCCGGGAGTTCCCGACGTGGCAAAACCCAGTCCACTAAGCGTGGCGGTTTTGGTGGCCGCTGGATTGTTGAGGAAGTCCTTGAGCCGGAGAAAGCCAATCCGGGCTTCATTAACCGCGTTGCTGCCCACGGTCTTTGTGTCGCCGATGTCTACGGCCTGCGTACGTCCGGTGGTATTGGCGCCGAAGCCAGGAACCGTTGCGACTGGATAGGGATTAGACAACGAATACTGATCGAAAGAGTAGTAGCCGAACAGCGTTCCGAAGCGGGTGTTGGCATCCACGCGACCGCTCATCTTGTTGTCGGTCAATCTCTGCGAGTTGGAAGAAGTAGCAAAGTGGCCGCTGCCGTCGCCCAGAGGAATTGCGCCCAAAGCCAGAACGTTGGTTGAGATGGGCGAAATCACCTTGGAAGGGATTTGCGCATTCGGGAAGACGCAAGCTGTGTTGGTTGTGCATCCAGCGGCGTAGTACGGCTCACCGGCGGTAACCGTATATCCCAATTTCGAGCTCAGAGTGCTAGCCCATGCGGTGCCCAGCACTGTGCCGTTCAAAGAGGACTGCACCGCGGAAAAGTCGCCAGCGCGCTCAGCCGCGGTTGGAACCGCGATGTTGCCTGTCGAAACGCCGACGACATTGCGATTCCCCTGGTAGTCGGCGAAGAAGAAGACTTTGTCTTTCTTGATCGGTCCGCCCACAGTGCCGCCAAACTGGTTCTGCTGGAATGGGCCGCGTGCGCCTTGATCGAAATAGTTTGCGGCGTCGAAGTCGGTATTGCGCAGAAACTCGAATACATTGCCGTGGTAACTGTCGGTGCCGGCCTTGGTGACAACGTTGATTTGGCCGCCGGCAAAATTGCCGTATTCTGAGTCGAAGTTGTTGGTGATGATGCGGAACTCGCTCAGTGAGTCCAGGTTCGGAACAACGGCAGTACCCGAGAAGGCGAACTCCTGCACGGAGATGCCGTTCAGCAGGTATCCGTTCGCGGACTCCCTCATGCCGTTGACAGACTGGTTGCCTGAATTCTGATCGCCGGAAACGGCTGGCAACTGGAATCCACCGCTTTGAAAGGTATTCGTCGCAGAGGAACCGCCGCCGATCCCAGAGTTCGCATTGGCCACACCGGGCTGCAATGAGAGCAGATCCGTATAGCTGCGGCCGTTCAAGGGAACCGAAGTGATCTGCGTATCCTCAATCACTTCGCCCAACTGCGTCGATGCCGTTTCCACTTGCAGGGCATTGCTTGAAACAGTAACGACCTCATCGGCATGGCCAATTTGCAGGGTAGCGTCCACCGTAACCGCGTCGTTGACATTCAGCCCAATGCCGGTCTGCTTGAAGGCCTTGAAGCCGGGCAGGTTGATGGTGACTTCATACTTGCCGGGTTGCAGGGCCGAAAACACATAGAAGCCCTGCGTGTTGGTCGATGCGGTTTGCGCAATGTGGGTCTCAATGTTTGTCGCAGTAACCTGCGCGCCCGGAATGACCGCGCCAGTCTGATCCTTGACGGTTCCCAGGACGCTGGCAGTCACACTCGCCCAAGCGCTTCTGCCCAGACCGAAGGAGAGAACAATCAGGGCCAGAACCATTCCTAGCCGGCGAAACCAAAACCGATGGTACAGGGGACTCGACTGGACAAATTGTCCTGGGATTTGCTGTGAACAGCAAGAACTCATGAGAAACCTCCATAAGGAATTGCGGTTTGCGGACGGAGTGCATGTGAATGTGCACCTGAATCCTGGTTCGTTGTCTACGTTGCGTAAACATTATTGAAACGATTGAATAAAGGAAATATCGCTTCCCCGCATAAATGTCAAGGTGGATTTCGATGTATTTTTAAGATTGTGGCCCAGAGTTCGATCCGTGCGACGGCAAAGGACGAAGCTAAAGCGAATTTGTTCTGGGCTTTGGGAGAGCGTTGACGGCTATGGAAATAGCAGGCATGGGAAGCGGGACTGTCCTGCGCGACCGCTCCCTGGCGCAAGGCCGAAAACTGACCCCGGATCCAGTCAAGTGGCGCAATGCGCGTCGAGCTATATCTGCCTCGTACAGGGTAGCTATGGCAGAATAGCGCAGAGCGACTCTCTTTTGAGGGAAGTTAGCGCAGAGGAGGAGAAGTGCCTAATAGGCGATCTGGCCATGTCACGTTGCAGGATGTTGCGCACGCTTGCGGATTTGCCGTATCTACGGTTTCCATTGTGCTCAGCGAGGCGCCGCTGTCGCAGAATGTGGCAGTCACGACGCGTGAACTGATCCGCGCAACGGCGCAGCAATTGGGCTATTATCCCGACGCCTATGCCCGCTCGCTTCGTCGCCGGCGCAGCCAGACCATCGGCGTTCTGGCCTACGATCTTTCCGATCCATTCTGCATTCCGACGGTGCGTGGAATACAGGCAGGCCTGCAAGGGGCCAGCTACCTGCCGCTGGTGATGGATGCGCAGGCCAAACGCGGACTTTTCGACGGCTTTCTGCAGATGATCCTGGAGCGCCGCGCCGAGGGCGTGATGGTCATCGCGAGCTGGATCTTCGAAGAGACCAATCTGCTGCACGACATTGAAAAGAATCACGTTCCGGTGATGATTGTGGGCCGCGATTTGACCGCCCGCGGCATCAGCTCTGTGCTGGTGGACAACGAGGCAGGCGGCGCGCTCGGCATGAGCCACCTTTTGCAGTTGGGCCACCGCCGGATCGCCGTGATTCGCGGACCGGTGGAGCTGTTCGACAGCGAACCGCGATGGGCCGGGGTGCAGCGGGCAGCGGCCGAGGCAGGCGTACAACTCGATCCCGAACTGGTCTATCAACTCCCCGGCCAGGTCGATCCCACTTCCGGCTTTGAGGGCGGACTGGATTTTTCCCGGCAGATGCTGGCCTCGGGCCGCCAGATCACAGCCGTACTCGCCTTCGACGACTTGACAGCGCTGGGCGTGGTGCGCGGTTTGACCGAGGCGGGACTGCGGATTCCCGAGGATTGCTCCGTGCTGGGATTTGACGATGTGTTGCCGGCAGCCGTCGCTACGCCGGGAATCACCACCATCCACCAGCCGCTGAAGGAGATGGGGCTGCAAGCGGCCGAATGGATGCTCGAAGCGCTGGAAAAGGGTGGGGCGCAGGCTCCTCGGTTACGCATGTGGCCGCCAGAACTCGTCGTGCGCATGTCCTCATCCAGCCCTTGTTCAACGTCAGAGCCAACCACGCTCAAGAAAACCCAGTGCGTATAACGCTCCTCGCGATGGGAGCGGACGCGCTCCTGCAGACCGTCGGCCCGTCCAGTGCAGCAAGTAGGCAAAAAGAATGAATTGACTGAAACTTTTCTTGACAGAACGGCCAAGAAAAGGTGATATTTCGAATATTGAAACGATTGAATAGGCGAGACGCTCTACCCATCTCCAGTCTCTAAGGACACGCATGGCTGCCAGTTCCGGAACTCCACAGCTCGAAAGCGTCGGCCTCAAGCGCAGCCTGCGCTTCCGGGACTTGCTGCTCTACGGCATCATTCTCATCCAGCCCACAGCGCCCATGCCAGTCTTCGGCGTTCTCTATCAAGTGTCACGCGGCCACGTCGTCACCGTGATTCTGCTGGCCATGGTGGCCATGCTCTTCACCTCGGTCAGCTATGGCCGCATGGCGCGCGCCTATCCACATGGCGGCTCGGCCTTCCTCTACGTCGGCAAGGAGATTCATCCCAGCGTCGGCTACATCACCGGCTGGTGCTTGGTGATGGACTACGTGCTCAATCCGCTCATCTGCACCATCTGGTGCAGCCGCTCGGCCATGGTGTTTTTGCCCGGCGTGCCCTATTTCGTCCTGGTCATCTTCTTCGCGTTGCTCTTCACACTCTTGAATTGCAACGGCGTTGAGACCTCGGCGCGCATCAATGCTGGCATGGCCGCCGCACTCGGCGTCGTCATCCTCCTGGTGCTGGTGGCAGCGGTGCGCTGGATTCTGCATCTGCAACACCCCACCGTCGGCTTCTTCCTCGATCCCTTCTACAATCGCGTAGCGTTCAACACCGGCGGCCTGCTGCGAGGGACTTCCATCGCCGTGCTCACCTACATTGGCTTCGACGGCATCTCCACTCTGACCGACGAGGCCAAGGATCCGTCCCGCAGCGTACCCCGGGCCATTGTCCTTACCTGCTTCGTCACCGGCATCCTGGCCAGCATTGAGGTCTATGTCGCCCAGCTTGCCTGGACGCGCGGCACGGAATTCCCCGACATTACCACCGCCTACGTGCATGTATCCGGACGCCTGGGCGGCCCCATCCTGCTGCTCATCGTCAATGCCTCTCTGATGCTGGCGAATATGGGTTCCGGCATGGCCTCGCAACTGGGTGCGGCCCGCTTGCTCTACGCCATGGGACAGGATGGCGCGCTGCCTCGCAAATTCTTCGGCGCAGTGCATCCGAAGAATCGCATCCCCCGCAACAACGTCCTTCTCATCGGCGCCATCTGCCTAGTCGGCGCGCTGATCTTCAGTTATGATCTGGGCGCCGAGCTTCTGAATTACGGAGCGCTGCTGGCCTTTATGGGTGTCAACCTTTCTTCCATTCTCCGCGGCTGGCGTCATGGCCGCTGGACGCAATGGCTACCCATGCTGATGTCAACGGCCGGCATGGTCACATGCTTTGTTTTGTGGATCAATCTGGGGCCGCTGGCGCGCATGGCGGGAACGGCCTGGGCAGTAATCGGCATCCTGCTTTGGATAGCCCGCCGCCGCTATACCGTTCTGCCCGAGGAGGCCGTATGACGCCGCCTGCTTCAACCCTGCGCAAGAAGAAGACCCGCCGCTTCGATGTTACCCTTGCAGGCGACGCCAATCTCGACATCCTGCTCTATGGACTGCCTGAGACTCTGCCCGCCGAGCGCGAGTTGCTGGCTGGCGGAATGGCCATTCGCCCCGGCGGTTCGGCAGCCATTACCGCCCACAATCTGGCCGCCCTGGGCAATGCTGTCGGCCTCATCACCACCGCTGCCGACGACCTTCTGGGCAAGCTGTGCCAGGCAGAGCTGGGCGAGGCCGGTGTGGACCTTTCGCGTTGTGTTCCGGTCAAGCAGGTGCAGACCGGCATCACCGTACTGCTGCAGCACGAGCATCGCCGCCACATGTTCACCTATCCGGGCGCTACATTCCATCTGTCTCATAGCAACCTCGACCTGGAGTACCTGGCGGATGCGCACCACTTTCATATGGCGTCCTATTACCTGCAGCACTCACTGACGCCCCAGATACCCGAACTCTTCGCCAGCCTCAAGCAGGCCGGCCTCACCATCTCTCTCGATCCGAACGACGATCCAGAGCAAAAGTGGGACCGCTGCATCCTTGAGTCGCTTCCTTTCGTCGATGTGCTCATGCCCAACGAACGCGAAGTCTGCCTGCTGGCCGATGAGCCGGATTTGGAAACGGCGATCACAAAACTGCGTGCGCTGGTTCCTCTGCTGGTCGTCAAGCGCGGCATCAACGGAGCTTCGGCCTATCAAGGCTCTCAGTTTTGGCACGCTTCGTCGCGTCCGGTGCAGGTGGTGGATGCGGTCGGCGCAGGAGACAGCTTCAACGCCGGTTTCCTGCACGCGTGGCTGCGCGGCTGGCCCATCGAACGCGCGCTGGCGTGCGGCAATCTTGCCGGAGCATGGTCCACCACGGCCAGTGGAGGCACGTCCGCCTTTCGCGAGCCCGATTCCCTTCTCGCTCTCAAAAACGCACTGGAGGATAGTATCCAGACCGTTGAAGTTTTATAAAATCAGCGAGCGATAGAGGATTACCACCTATGGTTCATTGGCTTGTCATTGGCATCGGCGATATCTCGCAGCGTCGGGTCATTCCCGCCATCCTCCAGGAGCCGCGCAGCCGGTTGCAGGCGGTTCTCACCCGTGATCCGGAAAAGGCCGCAGCATACCCTGGAGTTCAGGTCTTCACCAACATCGAAGATGCATTGCAGCACTCTCCGATTGACGCCGTCTACGTTGCCTCGCCAGTCTTTCTCCATGCGCCGCAGACCATAGCTTGTCTTCAGGCTAGCAAGCACGTACTTTGCGAAAAGCCCACGGCGATGGACTATGCACAGGCGCAGACCATGGCTGCCGCAGCGCGCGATAACCAGCGTCTCTTTGCGGTGGCCTACTACCGCAGGCTCTTTCCCAAGCTCGTGCGCGCCCGGCAGTTGATCGCACAGGGTGCGATTGGCCAACCCGTGCTGGCCGAGGCCAATTGCCATAGCTGGCTCAGAGACGAAGCCAAATGGATGACCGATCCAACCATGTCTGGCGGCGGCCCGCTCTACGACATTGCGTGCCATCGCATCGATGCCCTGAATTTTCTGTTTGGCAAGCCGCACCGCGCCACTGGTTTTCTCGCCAATGCTGTTCTTCCCCTGGCGGTGGAGGATTCGGCAACGGTTCTAATCGAATATGCTGGCGGCGTTCATGCGACCGTGGATGCGCGCTGGAACTCGCATATCAGGCGAGACCAGTTTCGCATCATCGGAACCGAGGGCGAAATGAATCTGAATCCGCTGAGCGGTCCGCTTCTTCGCGTTGGCGCAGAGGAAGAATCGATTCCCGCAGATTCCAACGTGCATTATCCGTGCGTGGAAAACTTCGTCTCCGCCATCTTGGAAGGAGCGCCCCTCGCTTGCCCTGGCGAAGAAGCCCTGTGGACCGATTGGGTGACAGAAATGGTTATGCTGTCGGACAAGTCCCGGTCTTGACACAGAACCAGAGTGACGCCCTTCAGGATGGTGTGCGGTCCGATGGAGTGATAGGACTTCCCTCCCAATGGAAGTCCTGACTTCGTGGACCGTCTCGCAGGCGTGAAGATAAATCGCTTCCTTCTCTTCCCCCTTCTTCCCTGAGCTTCTAGATAGATAAAACCCAGCCCATTCAGGCTGCAAGCGAATACCCGACACTTGAACCGCTACTGTGCGCAAAGAGCTGATTCGGTCCTAAAAGTATTCATCCGGTAGCCTGATTTCGCCCATTCCAACGCCGAATGACAGGCATAAGATGCAGGATAGAGTTCAAGAAAGCAAGCGCGATTCACCTCATGCACGCAATAATCAGGAATAGTGAATGTGCAAGGGTATGGCGTCGATGATATTCCCTGCGCCTGCTTATCTCACTTGTCACCAATGCGCCAGCAAGTGGCTGTCTTTTTCTTGACTCTGCCGCGATCAAATGTACTGAAAGGCTCTTCAACCATGCGTTCTGCGTTTCTATTCTCCTGTATGTTCGGCCTCTCTCTTGGTCTCTCCGCGCAGCAGCCGACAACTCGGCTGGTCTTTGAAGCACCCCGCGCCAACCCGGTGCCGATGCCTGCTCCCACGCACTTGGGAACCAATCGCGCGCCCAGTGGCGACACGCTCGCAGTCAATAGCCAGTATCTGACGCGCAATGGCCAACCCTGGATTCCAGTGATGGGCGAGTTTCATTTCTCGCGCTATCCCCAAGCCTATTGGGAAGAGGAAATTCTCAAGATGAAGGCCAGTGGCGTTCAGGTCATTGCGACTTACATCTTCTGGAATCATCACGAAGAGGTCGAAGGCCAATTCGACTGGACCGGCCAGCGCAATCTTCGCAAGTTCGCCCAACTCTGCGCGAAAAACGGCATGCTGCTCTATCCGCGCCTGGGCCCTTGGGCTCATGGGGAGGCCCGTAACGGTGGCTTGCCCGACTGGGTGTTGAAGAAGAGCGCCATACGCGGGAACGACCCGGTGTATCTTGCCGAGGTACAGAAATTCTACGCACAGATAGGCCTTCAACTTCACGGATTGCTATGGAAAGATGGCGGTCCGATTATTGGTGTGCAGATTGAAAACGAGTACGCCCTCAATGGCCCTGGCCAGGGGCGAGAGCATCTGGAGACGTTGAGGAAGATGGCCATCGAAAGCGGCCTCGATGTGCCCCTTTACACGGTGACCGGCTGGGATAACGCAACGGTTCCCGAAGATCTGTTTCTGCCTGTCTACGGCGGCTATCCTGATGCCCCATGGGACGAGCACATAGGAGTTCTCCCCGCTGCCGAGGTCTATGCTTACCGCTTCTCTAACCGGGTCACGGCCAACATGCAAGCCAAACGCAGCGCCATCGAGGAGAGTGACGATCATGACTCCTTGCTTCGCATGAAAGTCCCCTTTCTGACGGCAGAGGTGGGAGGCGGAATCGCAGACACCTATCACCGCAGGCCTCTGTTGTCTCCGGATGATATTGCGGCAGTGATCCCGGTGGTTATCGGTTCGGGCGCCAACCTGCTTGGCTACTACATGTACCAGGGCGGCGAAAATCCCGACGGCAAACTGACTACGCTCCAGGAGTCGCAGCGCACCGATTATCCCAACGACATGCCTGTCAAGAGTTACGATTTCCAGGCGCCGCTCGGGGAATTTGGCGAGATGCGTCCGTCGCTGCGAAAGCTGAAACTGATCCACTACTTCCTCAGCGACTTTGGTGCGGAACTCGCTCCGGCCGCGGTCATTGCCCCGCATTTGCGCCCCGCCGGCCCGCAGGACTTGTCGGTGCTGCGCGCCTCCGCCCGCCTCAACGGAGAGCGCGGCTTCGTCTTCGTGAACAACTACATCCGCGAACAGAAGATGCCCGCATGGCCCGGCACGCAATTCGAGTTGAAGGTCGCCGGAAAGACCATGCTCGTGCCTGCAACGCCGGTCACCGTGCCCGCCAACAGCTACTTCCATTGGCCAGTAAACTTGGACTGCGATGGCGTTACTCTGAGATACGCAACGGCGCAACCGATTCTCAGGACTCGAAGCGGCAAGGACACATACGTATTTTTCCTGGCAATTCCGGGGATTCCCGCGGAGTTCGCCTTTCCCTCCGAGAGTCGGCGCGCGCTGCTGGCAGAGCACGGAACGCTCCATGAACAAAACGGCCTGCTGCGCATCCAGAATGTAGTGCCGGGACGCGGCGTTGCCATCACAGTTCATGGCAACAGCGGCGATACACATTTTGTGCTGCTCAGCACAGAAGACGCAGACAACCTCTGGAAAGTAACCATCGGCGGAAAAGACCAGTTAGTCCTTACGGACGCACAGCTCCTTACCGACGGCAAAGGCCTTGTCCTTCGCCAAATCGGTAACTCGACTTTTGACGCAGCCCTGTTTCCCGCAACTCGCCCCGCAGCAGGCAAGGAAGCCGCCGTTCTGGTGACAGGAAAATCAGAAGGCATCTTCGAACAGTTCAGATGGAAGGAACAAGAACGCAAGATAACATTGGAGACACTTCAGACCAGATCCATCGGCAAAGCGCCTTTACCTTTGATGGGCCCCAAGGCATCTTACAGACAGTCCGCAGTAGCGATGACTCCAGATGAATCCAGCTTTGCGCAGGCTGGCGAGTGGCAGATCGCCGTTCCTTCCGATGCGCTCCATGGGCTCAGCGACTTGTTTCTCGCCATCCATTACCGGGGAGACGAAGCGCGCCTCCTGTCCAGCAATCGCCTGCTCGCGGACAACTTCTATAACGGCTCTACATGGCGAATCGGGCTCAAGCGATTCCTCTCCGCGCCATCCACTGGCTCATTCACGCTGCAGGTTCTGCCGCTCGACCAAAGAGCGCGTATCTTCTTCGAACCGGGCAGCTCGCCAGCCTTCGGCAAGGACGGTCAGGCCGGCTCGTTGCAAACCGTAGAGGCTCTTCCCGAATACGAACTGCACTTGTCCCTGACGGACACAGTCAAGCGGACAGGCTCTGGCAGATGATTGAGGTCCGCCAGACTGACTCGTCTCAAGTCGATTGGCTGGCAACTTCACCCGGCCACTCGTTGGTGTTGTACCAGTCTCACTCCAAACAAAGAAGGGGCGCAGCGTTTCCGCTGCGCCCCTTTATTAGTCGTTCAGTGTGAAGGTTAGAAGCTGAACTTGGCGCTAACCTGGCCGACACGGCTAGGCTCATCACCATCCCCGGTGATCTGACCGAACGTTCCAGACTTCGGTGTATTGTCGGGAGTTCCGTAACTCGCGTGGTTGAATGTGTTGAACAGCTCGAAGCGGAGCTGCAACTGGTAACGCTCGCGGTAGCTGATGTTTTTGCCGAGCGCCGAATCTGCATAGTTCACATACGGACGACGGAAGATATTCCGGCCTGAGTTGCCGAAGGTTCCCGCCGCGTTCGTTGTGAAAGCCTTTGTGTTGAAATACTGCTTCATCCACGTTGACCTGCCGCCGTTATGCGACCATGCGGACTGACCGGCAACAACATCGGCACGATCTCCGCCTTGCAGAGATCCCGCATTGTTATTTCCATTGCCGCCATTGATACCGAACGGCTTACCCGACTGCATGGTGTAGATGCTGCTGATCTGCCAAGAGCCAAAGATCTGTTTGGCAATCGGATTCATACCGTTCAGCGCAGGAGTCTGGTAAACAAAATTGGTTACCGAGGCAAGAGGAACGTTCAGGTCTGAGATGCCCTTATTCCATTTGATGTTGAAGGGATCGGGAATGCCACTGGCAAAGGAGATATTGCCCGAAGACGCCAGATCCTCAACCTTGGCCCAAGTGAAGTTGGACTGGAAAGACAGACCATGGAATGAACGCTGCTCAAGCCCAACCTGCAGGGAGTGATACGGCGAAGTTCCAATGCTCGAGTCGACCAGGATGGTGCCAAAGTTGCTGTAGGGGCGAACACCAGAGGCCTGGCCTGCACCCGCACCGCCGGCATTGGCGTCGACAACAACCGCCTGGTGATACGACTGGCTTCCAACATAAGCAAGATGCAGCGCAAGAGCACGCGTCAACTGCTGCTCGACGGAGAAGTTCCAGCTTTCGGTGATGCCCAGCTTGAAGTCCTTGGAGAATGTTGCCTGAAGGCCAACTGGCGTAACAATGGCGGAATCCTTTGCCGGCTTGTAACCCAAAGAGGCAAAGTTGCCCGAGGCGAATTGATCGCCACCAGTAAAGCTGTTCCAAGGAGTATCGAACTTCACCTGTTGAGCCGCTGTCGGCGTGTGGTTAACAACAGCAGATGGGTTGCCATAGAGAGTGAAAGTCGGGCTGAAGGGCGCAATGTCTGCGCTGTGATTATAGGAGGAGTACGGCAGCGGCCCAGTGAACAACCCGAAGCCCGCGCGAATGGAGGTATGCGGCAACGACTTGGGCTGATAGCTCAGGCCGATGCGCGGCTCCCAATAACCGTAGCTGGTTGGCATCAAGGCTTTGTTCAGCCCTTGGTCCCCAGGGAAAATCTCTCCCACGGGAGCGTTGGGGAACACGGTGCTCTGCTGTCCTGGACGGAAGGATGCGCCACGGCCGCCGGTGGTGGTGGGAGGCGTGTTCGGATCCCAGCGCAATCCTGCGGTGATGGTCAGGTTGGGCTTCACGCGGTACTGATCCTGCCCGTAGAGTCCGAGCATCCAACCCTTGACGCTGGCGATTTCTCCGCCGCCCTGCATGTAGTAATGCACATTGCCGGTAAGGAAGTCGGCCAGGCCGTAACCCGTCCACGAGCTATCGAAATTGACGATAGGCGCAGCCGGATAATCGGTATTTTCCTGTGCAAACTGGTGCTGAAGATCAACGCCGGCTGAGATCGTGTGATTTCCAATGGTTTTCGTCAATGCATCCGACAAGCCATAGGTTGTTCTTCTCTCGCCGGTAGGCTCGTACCAGCTCGACGAGAATCCGCCAGTGATGGTAAAGCCTTCAGTGTAGCAATGGTTCGCTTTTTCGGTCACTGCAATGTATTTGGACATGCAGATCGGGGATCCAGTTGTATCCAGGCCCTGACCAGCCTGCAACACATCCATCTGGGTCCAGTACACGTTGACGGTGTTGACCGTGGTGTCGTTGATCATCCAGTTATGACCGAGAACTTCGTTGTAGAACTCGCCGGTTTTGTTAGCAGAGAGAGCCATAAGGTTCCCCTTGATGGCCGAGCCGGAGTTCTTGTAGTACTCAATGAAGCTGCGCTGGAAGATGCGTTGTTTGTCGTTGATGGTGTAGTCCAGCCGCGTGGTGTACTGCGCGTAGGTTTCCAGCTTCGGCGAACCAGGATACTGTGTATAGCCAGGATTGGAAGCGTCATCCGTGCCGGTGGGCATGGTCGCTTTTGCAAACTTGACCGCCGCGGCACTGAGATATTTGGGGTCAATCTTGTTGTTCACAAAAAGGTTGTCCGGGCCATTGATGGGATTGCTCAACAGTGCGCCTGGTGCGGTGAAATCACCGTTCAACATGGCCGCCGTCGGGAAGTTGGCGAACTGGTTGTTTGCCTGCTCGCTGTTGCGCTCGTACTGGTAGTTGCCGAAGAAGAAGAACTTGTCCTTCAGAATAGGTCCGCCCAAATAGCCACCCGCGGTGTTCCTGTGCAGCGGATCAACTTTTTTGCCCCAGTAGTTCGCGGCATTCAGCATGCTGTTGCGAACAAAATCAAAGCCGCCGCCGTGGAACTGGTTTGCGCCGGACTTGGTTTGAATGCTGACAACTGCGCCAGGAGCGAAGCCATAGTGCGCATCGAAGTTGTTGGTGATGACGCGGAATTCCTGCGTGGCATCGGGGTTCGGAAAAGGAGCAGCCAGCGCCATGTAGGTATCCATGTTGGGTGCGCCATCGAGCATGTAGTAGGTGCTGCCTTGGCGTCCGCCGCCAGCCGATGCGCCGGATTCATCGGGCATCGTTGTTTCGCCCTGGTGTGTTCCGCCGCCGGTGTTAAGAACGTTGACGACACCCGCGCTCAACAGCACGAGATCGGAGGGGTTTCTGCCGTTCAGAGGAAGCTCCCGAACTGCCTCCTGGCCAACTGTTGTGCCGATTTCGGCGGTCGTCGTGTTGATCAGCTCAGCATCGGCTGTCACGGTAATGATTTCCTTCACGTCGCCAACCTGCAGGGCGATGTTCAGGGTTGCTGCCTGTCCAACCGTCAGCGTAATGCCCGATTGAATCATCTTGCTGAAGCCGGTCTTTTCCGCTGTGACCTTGTAGGGACCAGGGTTGAGTGGCGCAGCCAGATAAATGCCTGAGGTGTTGGTTACCGCCGTCAGAACAGCATTTGTGTTGGTGTTTTGAATGTGGACCTGCACACCGGGTAGCGCTGCGCCGTTCGAGTCTGTAACCAGACCGGTCAGGCTTGCGTTTGTCACCTGGGCGAGGGCCATCGGGCATATCGCGAAAAGGCAGAGCAGGATCTGTGCAAGCATCCCGATGCGGAATCCGGAAACCTTCATGATGGTAGTGCCTCCTAATTAAACGTTCGAAAATGTGGCGTCCGAAATATCGAAGAGCCTCGATTTGCGGCCGTTCTCTACAGATTCGTGCGTACGGGCCGTAAGCGTTTACCTGTTTATGAAAACCTTTTCAGGCATTCCAAGTAAAATTCCTGCGCTTGGCGAGTAAACGTCTTCAATCTGTAAAGCGAATCTATAATAAGTACCGCGTTCAAAGAATGTCAATACGAATTTTTTACCTACTGATTTCCATAGATTTGCGCTCTCGAGATGGAGCTTCATCCTCCGTCTTGCC
>Ga0224531_1000429_pt1 | contig 21390 bp, 16 predicted proteins | sample CBST100metaG_FD_179876 | JGI IMG/M metagenome (GOLD analysis project Ga0224531, IMG submission 179876) | Peat soil microbial communities from Stordalen Mire, Sweden - C.B.S.T100 | ecosystem: Environmental > Terrestrial > Soil > Wetlands > Peat | place: Sweden: Norrbotten County, Stordalen Mire...
ATGAACATATCTGTCCAAATAATTTATAATTTACTTATGTGTTCAAAGAACAGAACGGTCTATTCTATATGCGCTAAGGCATGAGACATAACGGCCTTTATGTTACACTAAAATTCGCACTGGGAAGTGCGCTAGAGGTCCCCATTGAACGCGCGATCGAGGATTGCGGGAAGAAACACGTCGAGTTCAGTGGCAGTCTCGGCCTGCAGGCGTTTCAGCGCATCCACCGCTGTCTGCAATCTGTCGAGCTCGGCCGTGATTTGGCGCTGTACGGGGAGTGAGGGCAATTTCAGATTAAACCGGCGCAGCGCACCGATGTTCAGGTGCGGCGAAGCCGAGCCCTTCGATAGCGGGGCGATCTGCTCGTCTTGTATCAGAGGTGAAAGAAGTTGGTGGAGAAAGAAACGTGGCAAGATGTGGTTGGTGTTTGGGCGGAGCATCATCACGCGCTGGCCAAGGCTGAAGCGCTGATGTGGCTCAATAACCGCGCATTTTCCAGTGCCGCCACCTTCGCGAACTAGAACGATGTCGCCTGCTCTTGGCTCTCCGCGAACCGTTCGCCGGCGGTATTCGTCTTCGTCTGTTCGTTGGGCGCCTTCTAGGTTTAGCATACCAAAACCAACATCCGGCGAGCGAATGCAGGGGATACCTGTTTCGGAAAGGCGTGGGTTACTGTGAAGATTGTCGATGATTGCGGCACACGCAGCTTCAAGCGCTATAGTCTTTGCTGGGTATCGCGAAATTATGGCACGACGCGCGGTTGTGAGGAGAGCCTGGGTTTCTTCGGCGGCTTGGTCGCGGAGCGTACGGGCCTCATGAATCCGGGTGGCCAGTTCCTCGATCTGCGCCACCACCCGACGTTGCTCTGACAATGGCGGCAGTTGGATTTCGAACGAAAGGAAGCGCTCTTCCTGCAAGCGTACGCGATTGGTCGTACCTTCGCTTGCACGCCGACACAGCTCGACGAAACCGCGTGTCCGACTGAGATAACCTAAATAATCAACGTCAAATTGACCTGTTCTTGCGACAAAGCGTCGTAGACTCGCAATCTCTGCGCCGGTCACGATGCCTCGAAGAATGACGCCCTTTCCCCATAGCTTTACGGTGATCTCACGATAGCTAATATCCGGCTGGAGCACGACAGCGTCTTCTGAACGCCGTAAAATATCACCAAGTTTTAGATATTTTTGTGGCCTGCTCATGCGCCGTGTCTCGCGAGAAAGTCGCGGATATTATCCATAATCCTCCCAATGCGTTGCTCCTTTCGGATGATGCTCGCCGCAAGTTCCTCAGGTGGAAGATGCGCGATGTCTTCCGCAGCGCGCGGATTCTTGCGATCGAGATTGCAGCCGTCAACCGTCAACTCGGCGGCCTGGACTTTCCAAGCGCGATCGCTTTCCTTGCGCTTCCTCCACCAGGCCGCGCAGCCAGCGAATTCCTCGAATTGGATGGGGGTGGTCTTGGTGTAGTTTTTCCGGCCTTCGGGCAACGGTTGTTCGTAATACCAAACGTCGCGCGTCGGGCCGGAACGGTCGAAAAACAGGATGTTCGTCTGGATGCCGGTGTAGGGTGCAAACACACCGTTTGGCAGGCGAACGATGGTATGAAGGTTGAACTCCTTTAGCAGCTGTTCCTTGATGCGAGCACAAACACCTTCGCCGAAGAGCGTTCCATTCGGGACAACGACGGCGGCTCGCGCATGTCGGCCTGCCTGCGTCGGATTGCGGCGCAGCTTGCGCATGATGAGCTGCAGGAAGAGGAGTGCTGTCTCCGACGTTTGGCAGTCGTCCGGGAAATTTCCCTGGATGCCCTTCTCTTCCTCTCCGCCGAAGGGCGGATTCGTGAGGATCACGTCAACTCGGTCCTTCTCCCCGATCTCCGCCAGTTTGAAGCGGAGTGCGTTGCCGGGATCGACGTGCGGCGCATCGAGTCCATGTAGCAGCAGGTTCATCTGGCAGAGGAGGTATGGCAGGGACTTCGGCTCGCAGCCGTAGATCGACTCTTCCTGAAGCAGCTTTCGATCCGCCACGGTCTTCACTTGACTCCCGAGATGCTTATAGGATTCGACGAGAAAACCGCCGGTGCCGCAGGCCGGGTCGAGCACGGTTTCGCCGAGCCGCGGGTCTGTAACCCGAACCATGAAACGCACAACCGCGCGCGGCGTGTAAAATTCGCCTGAATCCCCCGCCGCATCGCGCATCTCACGCAGCATGGATTCGTAAAGAGCGCCGAGCGTATGCAGCTCATCGCTCGACGTGAAATGGATGCTACCGATCTTGTTGATGACGTCGCGGAGCAGATACCCACTCTTCATGCGGTTATCGACGCCTTTGAAGACAGTCGCGATGACGTCACGCCGGTCGTCGCCATTGGAGCTGGTGAGTTGGCGCAGATAGGCGAAGAGACCTGGGCCGCGCTTTCCATCCGGGCGTGTGCATTCATCCTGATTGACGAAGGCGAGCAACTCGTCGCCAGTTACCCCTTGCGGGTTATCGGCCCAGTCGCGCCAGCGGTAGGGGGGCTCGATCGCCGGACGGAATTTCTTTCCCGCGAGTGCTGCGGCCTCCTCGCGCTGTGATTCGAGATCGTCGAGGAACTTCAGGAACATGATCCAGGTGAGCAGCGGCAGCCGATCGAGGTCACCGTTCAGGCCCTTGTCCTTGCGCATGATATCGCGTGCGGACTTGATTAGGCTTCCGAGTGCTTGGGCGGTCGTCAGTGGCGGGCTCGATCTGCCATTTTGGGTAGATTTACGCGGCATAGAGGTGTCCTTGGAGTTCGGTCACGGCAGCGCGCAGCGCGTCGACGCCGCCGAAAAGACGGATGATCTCGCCAATCTGGCCGTGATTTGAAATGGGGGGCACCCGGAGCACGTCCGGCAGCACAAACTGCGCGTCGCCATGCTCGGCGTATTTTTCAAGCAGCTCTTCCAGAACCTGCCGTGCCTCGGGCGAGTAGCGTGCGAAGAAGTCCTTGTCTGTCGTCTTGATCTGCTGTGCGCGCTCACGCCGCGTGCGCAGCGGCGCATTGAAGGCGAGATGGCAAAGCAGGTCGAACGGATCGGCATCCGGTTGTTGGGCCGCCTCAGAGAGTTCGCCGAAATCGACGCCGCGCTCCTGCAAACCCAGGATGATTTCCGAACGCTTGACCGGATCGGCCCATTGCGCGCGCAACGCTGGCGCGGTCGGGCACAGCGTCCGGACGGCGTCCGCCGCATAGTCGGTGTACCGTACCACCCGGAGTTGCTTGCCGTTCGGGTCGAGCTCGTAAACCAGATGCGCCGCGATCTCGACCTGACCGCCGTCAAAGTAAAATTTTGTCCTTTCCTCACCCGGCGGGTCGATGATTGCTGGGCCGGGGTCGGCGAACAGCCGCGTGGCGGAGCCGGTGTAATCAAGGATATTGAACCAGAGCTTCCCGTAGTCATCCCGGACGCGAGTGCCGCGGCCGATGATCTGCTTGAACTCGCTCATCGAGCCGACAACGCGCGCAAGGACGATATTCTTGCAGGTCGGCGCATCCACGCCGGTCATCAGGAGTTGCGATGTTGTAAGAATTGTCGGGACCTTGGTGTCGATGTCCTGGAAGTGCCCCAAATGTCCCCGGCCGATGTCGCCTTCGTCGGCCGTCACGCGGCACACGTAATTTGGATAATCTGCCGCCAGATCGCTGTTAAGGTTGTTGAGCGCCGTCCGCATCTCGCTGGCGTGTTCCTGATCGACGCAGAAGACGATGGTCTTGGCAAAGCGGTCGGTCTTTTTCAGGAACTCGGTGAGGTGCTTGGCGATCGCCATGGTACGCGCGCGCAGTGCGACGACCCGCTCAAAGTCCTTCGTTCCATACTCATCGTCCGGGATCGGACGGCCGTAGCGGTCGAGATCGGTCTTGCTTGGGCGCCACCCCGCGGCATCCCACTCGGTGATGACGCGGTGTACCCGGTAAGGCGCGAGGAAGCCGTCGTCGATCCCCTGTCGCAGGCTGTATTCGTAGATCGGATTGCCGAAATAGCGGTACGTGTCCCGGTTGTCGTCGCGAAGTGGCGTTGCTGTCATCCCGAGCTGATAGGCCGGCTCGAAATACTCCAGGATGGCACGCCATGAACTCTCATCGCGTGCGCTGCCACGGTGGCACTCATCGACGATGATCAGATCGAAAAAGTCCGGCGGAAACGACCTAAAAAGCCCGATCCGGTGCTCATCCTCGGCGATAGCCTGATAGATTGCAAAATACATTTCCCGGCTCTTGACGACCTCGCCGCCCTCAATCTTATGTCGAGCGTCCCCGAATACGGCGAAAATCCCGTCCTTAGGCTGGTCAACCAAAATGTTGCGGTCGGCGAGATACAACATCCGCGGGCGTCGATATTCGCCGCTGCGGTTCCAACGGCCATTCCATAGCTTCCAGCAAAGCTGGAAGGCCACCGCGGTCTTGCCCGTGCCGGTCGCCATCGTGAGGAGCATTCGCCGGTTCCCCTTAAGGATGGCTTCCATGGTCCGGTTGATCGCGATCTACTGGTAGTAGCGTTCGCCCTTTCCGACCGCATGATTCGACGGCGTGAGAAGACGGCCAGCGCGGGCGTCGTCACTGAGCTCGCTGCCGTTGCGGTAGCGTTGCCAGAGCTCGTCCGGTGTCGGGTAGGTGCTGACGAGGCGCTCGACGCCAGTGAAGTAGTCGAATTCGATAATGTCGTGGCCATTCGTCGCGTAGGCGAATTTCAGCCCGATCATCTCGGCATAGGTCTTTGCTTGTTGCAGGCCATCGGCCGCGTCTTTGTAGACGGCCTTTGCCTCAACCACGGCCAGCGGAAAATCCCGTGTGTAGCGCAGAAGGAAATCCACGCGCTTCGGCGGCTTGCGGATGAAGCCTTTGCCTACAGGCACAATGCGCCCGTCGGTGATCGATCGCTGCTCGGCAATCGAATGCGGGTCGGTGTCCCAGCCGCAGGCGAGCAGCTTTGGAACAACGAGTTTGCGGCAGGTGTCTGCTTCACTGTTGCTCATGAGGTCTCCCACCCTGCCCAGAGCGGTATTCAGAGGATCCCGGTGCGACACGCAGCGCCATCACTTTGTCCCCTCATAGAGGCCGTGCCGACCGGAGCAGGCGTAGCCAGCTTGGTTCTTGTGCGCCCGCAGGGTCCCATCCATCGATGAACGCTCGAACCGCTTGCCGCAAGCTGGGCAGCGGTAGAGGTGGGTGATCTTCGGCCAGGCGTTACTTGTGCGCTGCCGCGTGACCGGTTGTTGCCATCCGGTTTCGCTGCCGCGGGGCGTATCCGGCGCCACGAGTGGCCCGGAGGGCGTGAGCTCGATACGGTAACGCGGCGTGAAGCTGCGGTTGAGGATGGTTGCGCCCTGGATGCGCTCAATCCGGTAGGAGCGCGGCTCCTGTTTCTCGATGTTCACGGCGCAGAGGAGAACGTTGTCGTCCTTCGTCCGGCGCAGCGAATAAGGCTCGATCGCGCGTGTGCCACGGTTGCCCGCGTCGTCTCGATAGTCGAGATCGACCAGCAGATGGTTCGAGGCGGCGAAGCGGATCACCTCGATGAAGGGCGTGCTGCGGCCGGGAAAGCGGATGCCGCCGGCGGGACCGCGGAGCCCCGCGGTGCCGACCTCGAGCGGATGCGAGGGCAGCAGCGGCTGGATCACGGCGCCGCTCAGCCAGCGGAAGAACTCCGGCAATGCGTCCCAGAAGAGATCGACGGGCGGCAGCGAGGGCAGCTGATGGCCCAGCATGTTGCCCCATTCGCCGACCAGCTCCGACTGCGCGGGAGCCAGGCTCTCGAAGGTCGGGAAGGGGATTTTCTTGAAGCCGCATTTCTGCGTGACGACGTCGCGGATCACTGCCGCGACGGTGCGGAACTCGTCGTGGCGGAACAGGTTGATCACGTCGTACAGGTCGCGCGGCCGGGTGCGCTGCGCGAGCGCGCGCACTTTCTCGCCGAACAGTTCCTCGAACGCATAGCAGCGAGCCGTGATGCCGCCGGCGGGCGCGTCGCTGTAGGGATGCGTCACCGGGCGGATGACCGACGGCAGCACCACGCGCTCGTCGGCGGTGAGGTCGAGCTTGATGCGCGGCAGATCGCCGCCGCGCGGCGCGATTGGGCCACGGTAGGCGAGGCGGCCCTCCCCTGCCCTGCCCCCCGTTTCCAGATCATAGACATCGAAGCGCAACAGCTCCGCCGGTAGCTCGATGCCGGTCGTGTCGTAGAGCCAGGCGCCGAGCGCCTTGAAGCGGGAGAGCAGAAAGTCGCGGTCAAGCTGCGCCGGCTCCGTGATGGTGAAATCGAGATCCTCGGAGAACCGGTAGGTCTCGAAGAAGCATTTCTTCAGGCAGGTGCCACCCTTGAACAGCCAGGCGCGCGACAACTCTTCGTCGCGCGCGATTCCGGCCAGCACCCAGCCGAGTACGTAGTCCTTCTCGACCACTCGCGGCTGCAAGCCGAGTTCTCCCGCGAGGCGGATGATTTCCGTGCGGTCGATCATCTTGGTCCCTGCGACCAGGACGACGGCACCCGGAGCCGCCAGCGCGTGACAAGGCGCGGGCACGGCAAGGAGGGGTCGAGTTTCGCCGTGCCCTGCGAAAGGCGCTCACGACAGGCTATGGCCAGCTCTTGCCGGCCCGGCAGGCGCTCGGCGAGGAATCCGAGCCGCTTGAACACGGCGCGGTTGCCGAGCCGGTCGGCGATGCTCAGGAGCGCTTCGTCCGACGCATCCTCGCGTTCTAAATACCCGGCCAGGCAGTCCGCGACATGGCGGATGCCGCCGCCGATCGCGGGGTCATCGAGCATGTCGATGATCGTCTTCGCCGGGTCGCTGACGTCGATCCGCGCCTGCCCGCGCCACACCGGGCGCATGCCGAAGAGCGCCTCAGGCCGGACATGCTTCAGCACGAAGGAACTGCCCTGGATTGTTTGTTCCTTCACGTGGACAGGCTGCGCCGTCAGGACGCAGGTGCTGCGGAACAGCTGCTCGGTCAGTCCCCAATGTTCGGCCGCACTCCAACCGCCGATGCAGGCGGGAGCGAACAGCTCGGGCACGAGCACCCAAGCGTCTTCGAGGACCTGTTCCTGCCCGAGCGCCGCCAAGGGCACCGGCGCGTAGTAGCCGCGTCGCAGCCTCTTCACTAAGCCTTGCCCGTGCCAGCGGGCCAGCAGCTTCGCCGCGCCCTGTCGATTGACCTGGAGCGTCGTGCTGACGTCGGCCACCGACACAATATCGCCTGCTTGGCGCAGCACTTGGCTGAGCTGTGTGCGACCCTTTGGCGGCGAGGAAGGCATAGTTTGCATGGTATATCGTGATTCTTATAAATCCCATAAATAGGGAATTGAGCGCATCATAATATACTATTTAGATTCCAGGTCAAGACGTTATCTGCTCGCGCCATGTGGCGAGGGCCCTGGCGATTGCTCAAGGATGAGCTGTCTGCCGTGGTGGGGACTGAGCTTGCTGGACGAACCTCAGGTCATGGTGCCGGGGCGGGTCTGTCCAGCACGAGGCTGGCGCGTGGGAGACCATCGTTTAAGGCGTCGCTGCCTCGCGCGCCCCCCGGGACCGGTAATGAGAGCTGGCGTGTCACACCAGCTCAAGCCGCAGCTCGCGGCCGACCAGGGCGGCGGCGCGCTGCAGGGTCTCGATCGTCACGTTGCCCTTCGCCTTCAGGATGCGGTCCACCTGCGCGCGGCTCGTCTGCATGAGCTCCGCGAGCCGGGCTTTCGTCATGCCCTGGCGTTCCATCTCCTGACCGAGCTGCCAGCCGAGCACGCGCATGGCTGCCCCGGTCTTCGCCGCTTCGCGGATGCCCTCTTCGGCGAGGAAGGCATCAAGGGGCGTTCCCCAATGGCAATCTGCCCGGCTTGCTTCGCCGTTGCTCTCGTCGCCGACTCTCATGGGCGCAGTTCCATGAGCGGCGTGGCAGCGCACCGCGGCTGGACCTTGACTGTCACCTCAACATCCTGCCCGAGGCCGGACAGGATCGTCATGAGGCGGTCAATGGTGAAGCGATCGAGTTTCGCCCTGCGGATGCGAGAGAAATCCGCCGCCGCGACGCCGGTGAGTTCCCCTGCTGCCCGCACGGTCAGCTGCCGCTCGTCGAGCACGCCGATGATCCGGGCGGCGAGCAGGGCACGCAGCTGTTCCCGATCGGCATCGGGATGGCCAAGGTCCCGAAAGACGTTGCCGCTTCCCCGGATGATCTCGTTCTCTTCGCTCATTTCAGTATCTCCGTTAGCCGCTTCAGTCGTTCATGAATCGGGTCGATGTCCTGCTTCGGCGTCTTGATCCCGGACTTCGACTTCTTCTGGAACGCGTGGGCCACCCAGATGTCGTCGTCGATCTACAAGGCATAGAGACCCGGAACGCATCGCCCCGATGCCGCAGCGCCGGCTCCATTATGCCGGACCCGAAGCCAGTCAGATGCTTGGCTATGTCCGGCATCCGGCCTTCGGCCAGGATGGTGAGCGCCCGTGCCATCTCGACTTGCGCCCCTTGCGGGAAGTCCTTGAAATCCTTTCGGGCGGCTTTGACCCAGCTTATGGAGCGTGTGTTTCTCAGCATCCGAAAGGCATGTTGTCATATTTGGCAACAAAAGTCAATGAGGTCGTTCGCAACCGCTTGACCACTCACCCGCTGCCAATTTCGGTCACGGGCTTTAATGAGCTACGAAATTCATGAATTCCTGAATTCAGGAGGGGGGGGAAATCGTTCCTCCCCTGCCGGTCTGCAATCAGGCCGCCGCCACGGCCTTGCGCGGGCGACCGGCGGTCTTCCGCGCCGCCGGCGCCGGCACTGGCGCAGGAGGCGGGGCAGCGACTGGCTTCCGGCCGAGACCGATCTGCTTGGCGAGCGTGGAGCGGCGTGCGGCGTAGCTGGAGGCGACCATCGGGTAGTCGCGGGGCAGGTCCCACTTCTCACGGTACTGCTCCGGCGTCAGGCCGTAGCGCGTCATCAAATGCCGCCTCAGTATCTTCAGCTTCTTCCCGTCTTCCAGGCAGATGATGAACTCCGGGAACACCGACTTCTTCACTGGCACCGCCGGCTGTGGCCTTTGCACGACCTTGGCCAGCTTGCGCGTACCGGCGAGCGTCGCATGCACGCTGCGGATCAGCTCCGGCAGTGCGTCCAGCGTGACCTGGTTGTACCCCACATGCGCGGCCACGATCCGGGCCGTCAGATCAAGCAGCTGACCCTCTTCGGCGCTCTCGCTCATCATCATCCTTTCGCGGGTGATGCTTGGGCCGCTGTCGTCAACGGCGCCAGGCGGCAAGACACGCACAGTAGACAGCCCGCCGGAGTCTGACCAGATGCGGGGCGGTGATTTTCTGGACCAACCAGTTTCTCATCCAGTATCACGGAGCCTCCATTTCGGTTGCCTGCCAACACGATCTCTGGTTCACCGGCTGGAAGATCGAGCGCCGGAAACGTCCGCCGGAACTGCGATCCGCTGATTGATTCGACTTCGGCCGCGCCTTCCTGCCTTCGCCGCAGGCCCCGGCGGACAGGTCGATGACGATCCCGCCCGCAAGGGAAAAGCCGGAAAGCACGAAAGCAAGATCGACGGAGGACGGCGCTACCGCTTGCGCCGGGCGCGCCACAAGGGTGCGTTGCGCTGCGCGCTCCCGTGCTGCGCACGCCCTTGTCCCACGCCGGCTTCGCGGTCGCCGGGTGGGGCACGGCAGAGCAGAGGAAGAAGGGAAGGCATAGCGCCGCTCCCGCCCCCGGATCAAGTCCGGGGCAGGCTCTGCTCGGCCGAACCCGAGAGGAGCGTGGGGCGATGCGAGAACAAGACACGGAAATTGAATGGTTGAAAGACAGCGTGAACTGTGCCGCGCTGCTGGAGCGGATGCCGCCGGTGTGGCGGCTCGACCGCGCGGAGAGTACCCGACGCAGCCTCCAATACCGCCGCGGCCCCGGCGAAATCCTGATCGTCAACCACGACGGCCGCGGCTGGTGGGACCCGCTCAGCGAACGCAAAGGCGACATCTTCACCCTCGTCCAGCACCTCGACCCGGAGCTGAACTTCGGCGAGGCGCGCCGCGTGCTGCGCGGCTTCGCAGGCGTCGCGCCGTCGTTTCCCGAGAGCCTCCGCGCGTGGCAGACCAGGACATCGCACGTCCCCGTCGCCCAGCTATGGGAGCGTCGTCGGCCCCTGTCGCGCGGCACGCTGGTCTGGCGCTATCTCACCGGACCGCGGGGACTGCCGGAGCGCATCCTTGGGACGGCGGACGCGGCCGACGCCGTCCGGGAAGGTCCGCAGGGCAGCGCCTGGTTCGCGCACCGCGACGGCACGGGAGTTTTGACCGGGATCGAGATGCGCGGCCCCGCCTGGCGCACTTTCTCGGCCGGCGGCGGCAAGGCGCTGTTTCGTCTGCCCGGCGGTCCCGGTCGCCTGATCCGCGTCACAGTGTGCGAGGCGGCGATCGACGCGCTCAGCCTGGCGGCAATCGAGCGCGCGAGACGTGACACGCTCTATGCCGCTACCGCCGGCGGCATAGGTCCGGCAACTGTCGCTGCGGTTCAGCAGCTCTTGCGCGGGCTGTCGGCCGACCCGGCCGGCATCCTGATCGCCGCGACCGATGCCGACCTCGCCGGCCGGCGCTACGCCGCTCGCCTTGCGGCTCTGGCGACCGAGGCCGGAGTGCGGTTCGACATGATCCTCCCGCCCGACGGGATGAATGACTGGAACGACGCCCTCTGCGGGCGGACGCCGGTGCCGTAACGCCGGATCGCGCCCGCGTCCGGCGCGGCCCGGGTCGGAATCCTGAATCAGGAATCACGAAGCAGGAACCGGAGAGAAATTCAGAAAACGAAGATGGAATGAGAGGGCTTACCGCATCGCAGGTTGCCCGCCGCAAGGGACCGGCCTGCGGCCTCGCGCTGCGCGCGCCCTTGCCCCGGTCAGCCGGGATGCGGGGCGGGAGGGGTGTTCCAGAAACCCATGAAGGGAAGGACATCCCGATGAGCACCACGAGCAGAACCAGAACCGCAAACCGCGGCGGCCAGACCGGCCACGCGCCGCGCGACCACTACCAGGAAGTCACCGACCGCATCATCGCCGCGCTGGAAGCCGGCACGCCGCCATGGCGCAAGCCGTGGGACCCCGACAAGGCAGGAGGCCCGGCGATGCCACGCAACGCGACGACCGGCCAGCGCTATCGCGGGATCAACGTGCTGACGCTCGGCATGTCGCCACTCGCCTTCAACAGCGGCGATCCGCGCTGGGCGACCTACAAGCAGGCGAAAGACCGCGGCTGGCAGGTGCGCCGGGGCGCGCGCGGCACGACCGGGTATTTCTTCAAGCGGCTCGAACTGCGCGATGACTCGAAACCGGAGGACGACGAAGACACGGTCAAACGCATCCCGCTGCTGCGCGCCTTCACCCTGTTTCACGCCAGCCAGATCGACGGCATTCCGGACTATGTCCCGCCCACGATCGAGGAAGCGCCGTGGCGCGCGCCGGAGGCCGCCGAGATCATCCTCGCCAACAGCGGCGCTGTCATCAGGATCGGCGGCGATCGCGCGTTCTATTCGCCTTCGACGGATCACATCCAGATGCCGCCGCAATCGGCCTTCGCGACAGCAGAAAAATTTTGCGGAACCGTGATTCATGAAGCTGGACACTGGACCGGAGCAGAATCACGACTCAACCGCGATCTGCGCAACCGGTTCGGCTCGCATGACTACGCGAGGGAAGAATTGAGGGTCGAGATCGGTCAGATGATGGTCTGCGGCGAACTCGGGATTGCAGTTTCCGACAGCGACTTTGCCAACAACGCTGCCTACATCGCGTCATGGTTAGAGCGTCTTCGCTCCGACCGCAAGGAGATTTTCCGCGCGGCGGCGGACGCGCAGCGCATCGCCGACTACCTGCTCGCCTTCCATCCCGACTACGCGAACAGCCAGGCCGGTCCGCCGGACAGCGTGTCCGCCGCCGGCGACGGCGATACGGCCGACGCGCCAGAGCCGATGCCGGCCGCGGCGTAGCGCCATCGCGCTGACCCGGGACCGATCAGTCCCTTCCGATCAACCCATGGCCGTCCGGCCCGACCGCCTCCAGGCGGCCGAGGCCGCGCGGCTGCTTACTCACGGAGACCACCATGCCCAACGACACCAGCGAATTCACGCTCAGCCTGTTCGACAACACCGCGTTGTCGGGCTGGACGCCCCACTCGCCGTCCGCCGATTCCGGTCCGTGGGAGGCCGATGACAACGATGACGACACGCCGCCGCCGGCAGCTGCGCCGGCCGTTCCGGCCGCGCGCGGCAGCAATTTCCACCTCGCCGGCGACCGCGAGCTGGCGCAGGGCTGGCCCGCCCGGGCGCGCGACAACATCGCCGCGATCAGCCTGTCGAAGGAACTTGAGCAATCGGGCCGCGCGCCAACCGCGGACGAGCAGGCGCAATTGCTGCGCTTCATCGGCTTCGGCGCCACGGAGCTGGCGCAGAGCTGCTTCCGCCGCCCCGGCGAAGCGGAATTCCGGCCCGGTTGGCAGGAGATTGGCGCGGCGCTCGAAACCGCCGTCACGCCGGAGGAATACGCCGCCCTGCAACGCGCCACGCAGTATGCCCACTACACGCCGGAGACGATCATCCGAGGACTCTGGCGGGCCGCGGAGCGCCTCGGCTTTAACGGGGGCCGCGTGCTCGAACCCGGCATGGGCACCGGGCTCTTTTTCGCCCTGCTCCCCGCCCGGTTGCGTCCGGCCTGTTACCTCACCGGCATCGAATACGACCCGATCACCGCCCGCATCGCGCGCCTCGTGCATCCCGAGGCACGGGTGCGGTCTGAGGACTACACGCGCAGCCCGCTCGCCGGCGGCTTCGATCTGGCGATCGGCAACCCGCCCTTTTCCGACCGCGTGGTGCGGGCCGATCCCGCCACACGGGCGCTGCGCCTGCGGCTGCATGACTACTTCATCGCCCGTTCGATCGAGCGGCTGCGCCCCGGCGGCCTCGCGCTGTTCGTCACCAGCACCGGCACCATGGACAAGGCCGGCACCACGGCACGCGAGCACATCGCCGGCCTGGCCGACCTGGTGGACGCGGTGCGGCTGCCCGAGAGCAGCATGCGCGCGACCGCCGGCACCGATGTGGTGGCCGATCTGCTGGTGTTCCAGCGCCGTCCTGATGGCCAGCCCCCGGCCGGCGCGGCCTGGATCGACCTCGCCGCGGTCGACGCGGCGGTGGATGACGACAGCGACGCGGATTCATCCGGCGTCCTGGTGAACCGCTACTTCGCCGAGCACCCCGAGATGGTGCTGGGCCAGCACGCGCTCCGGCGCGGTATCTACGGCCCTGCCCTCGCCTACACCTGCCGCCCGCGCAAGGGCGGCGTGGCCTTCGATACCCTGCTAACCGAAGCACTCGACCGGCTGCCCACCGGCATCTTCGCCGCGTCAGCAGAGTCCCATGCCGATGCTGACGGCGAAGTCGGGACGGTCGCGCGCGTCGGCACTGCGGCGGATGGCGCCACGATCAAGGAAGGTTCTTACCTTCTCGGTACGGCCGACCGGCTGATGCAGATCGTGGACGGTGAGCCACGCCCCATCGCCATCAAGGAAGGAAAGAGAAAGAGCGGCGACGGCATCGCCGCCCGCAACGCCAAGGTCATCCGCGCCCTGCTGCCGATCCGCGACGCGGTGCGCGATGTCCTGCGCGCCCAGGCGGCCGACCAGCCCTGGGCCGCCGCCCAGGTCCGGCTGCGCATCGCCTACAGCGGCTTCGTGCGCGGCTTCGGCCCGATCAACCATACGGTCATCTCGGTCGCGACCGACCCCGAGACCAGCGAGGAGCGGGAGACGCATCGGCGACCGAACCTGGCGCCGTTCGCCGACGATCCTGATTGCTGGCTGGTCGCCAGCATCGAGGACTACGACCTCGAAAGCGATCTCGCCCGCATGGGGCCGATCTTCCGCGAGCGGGTGATCGCCCCGCTATCCGCGCCGCTGATCGCGACCGCGGCCGACGCGCTCGCCGTCACGCTGAACGAGACCGGCCGCGTGGACATCGACCACCTGGCCGAACTGCTGGACCGCGACCCCGAGACCGCCCTCGCCCAACTCGGCGAGACCGTGTTCCGCAATCCGCGCACGGAAGCATGGGAGACGGACGACGCCTATCTGTCGGGGTCCGTCCGCACCAAGCTGACCGAGGCCGAGGCGGCGGCCGAGCGCGATCCGCAGTATGCGCGCAACGTGGCGGCGTTGCGACGCGTGCAACCCGAGGACCTGCGGCCGTCCGACATCACCGCGCGGCTCGGCGCGCCGTGGATTCCCGTCGCCGACATCGAGGCGTTCGCCGCCGAGGTGATGGGCACCGCCACGCGGGTGCGCCACACCGTCGAGATCGCGTCCTGGTCCGTGGATGTCGCCCCGTTCGCCTGGAGCGCCGCCGGCACCTCCGAATGGGGCACCTCCCGCCGCAACGCCGGCTGGCTGCTGCACGACGCGCTGAACAGCGCCACACCGCAGATCTTCGATACCGTCATCGAGGACGGGGTAGAGAAGCGCGTCCTCAACAGCGAGGCGACCGAGGCCGCCAAGGAGAAGCTCGCGAAGATCAAGGAGGCGTTCACCGCCTGGGTCTGGACCGACCCGGACCGCACCGACCGCCTGGCGCGAATCTACAACGACCGCTTCAACAACCTGGTGCCGCGCCACTTCGATGGGCGGCATCTGACCCTGCCCGGCGCCAGCGCCATCATCCGCCTCTACGACCACCAGAAGCGGGTGATCTGGCGCATCGTCGCGTCCGGCTCGACCTACATCGCCCACACCGTCGGCGCCGGGAAATCCTACGCCATCGCCGGCGCCATCATGGAGCAGAAGCGGCTCGGCCTGATCAGCAAGGCCCTGCTGGTGGTGCCCGGCCACTGCCTCGCCCAGGTGTCGCGCGAGTTCCTGCAGCTCTACCCGACCGCCCGCATCCTGGTCGCCGACGAGACCAACTTCGTCAAGGAGAAGCGCTCGCGCTTTCTGGCGCGCGCGGCGACGGCGAACTGGGACGCCGTCATCATCACCCATGCGGCGTTCCGCTTCATCCCGGTGCCGACTTCCTTCGAGCGGGCGATGATCGAGGAGCAGATCGCCGCCTGCGAAGGCATCGCGCTGCGCGCCGATGCCGACGACCGCATCACCCGCAAGCGCCTCGAGGCCATGAAGGAGAAGCTGGCCGAGAAGCTCGCGGCGATGCAGGGAAGGCGCGACGACATGGTGACGCTAGAAGAGATCGGCATCGACCAGATCATCGTCGACGAGGCGCAGGAATTCCGCAAGCTCAGCTTCGCCACCAACCAGGTGAACCTGAAGGGCGTCGATCCCGAAGGCTCGCAGCGGGCGTGGGACCTGTTCGTCAAGGTGCGCTACCTCGACCGCAAACGGCACGGCCGTGGCGAGCAGCCCGGCCGCGCGCTGATCCAGGCCTCGGGGACGCCGATCACCAACACGCTCGGCGAGATGTACACGCTGCTGCGGTTCCTGGCGCCGGAGGCTCTCCGGGAACGCGGCGTGCACGAGTTCGACGCCTGGGCCTCGGCCTTCGGCGACACCAGCACCGAACTGGAGTTGCAGCCGAGCGGTGCCTACAAGCCGGTGACCCGCTTCGCCGCCTTCATCAACGTCGCCGACCTGATGATGATGTTCCGCTCGGTCGCGGACGTGGTGCAGAAGGCCGACCTGCGCGGCCATCTGACGCTGCCGCGCATCCGCGGCGGCCAGCGCCAGCTCGTCACGGCCGAGGCGAGCCCGGCCTTCAAGGACTATCAGCGCCACCTCGCGCAGCGGATCGAGGCGATCGAGTCCCGCACCGGCCGGGTGCAGAAGGGCGACGACATCCTGCTCGCCGTCATCACCGACGGGCGGCACGCCGCGATCGACATGCGCCTCGTCTGGCCGTCGAGCGAGGACGAGCCGGCGAACAAGCTCAACAGGCTGATCGACACCGTGCACCGCATCTGGGCCGAGACCGCGGCGCAGCGCTACCTGCGGCCCGACGGCACGGCGTATCCGCTCCCGGGCGCCGGGCAGATGATCTTCTCCGACCTCGGCACGATCAGCGTCGAGGCCACGCGCGGCTTCTCGGCCTATCGCTGGATCAGGCAGCAGCTGATCGCCCGCGGCGTTCCCGCCGGCCAGATCGCCTTCATGCAGGACACCAAGCGCTCGGCGGACAAGCAGCGCCTGTTCGCCGACTTCCGGGCCGGGCGCGTCCGGGTGCTGATCGGCTCGTCGGACACCATGGGCACCGGCGTCAACGTGCAGCAGCGGCTGAAGGCACTGCACCATCTCGACGTGCCGTGGCTGCCGAGCCAGATCGAGCAGCGCGAGGGGCGCATCGAGCGGCAGGGCAACCAGCACGGCGAGATCGACATCTACGCCTACGCCACGCTCGGCTCGATGGACGCCACGATGTGGCAGAACAACGAGCGCAAGGCGCGGTTCATCGAGGCGGCGCTGTCCGGCGACCGCGCCATCCGCCGCCTCGAGGATGCGGGCAGCCAGGCCAACCAGTTCGCCATGGCCAAGGCGATCGCCTCGGGCGACAGCCGGCTGATGCAGAAGGCTGGACTGGAGAGCGAGATCGCCCGGCTGCAACGCCAGCGCGCGGCGCATGTGGACGACCAGCACGCCATCCGCCGGCAGATCCGCGACGCACAGCGCGACCAGGAGAACGCCGAGGCGCGGGTCAGGGCGATCACGGCCGACCTCGCCCGCCGCGTGTCCACCCGTGGCGAGCAGTTCACCATGGAGGTCGAAGGACGCACGATCACGCAGCGCAAGGCCGCCGGCGCCTCGCTGCTGACAAAAATCCGCATCGCCGCACGCGAGCGCGACCCCCGAAGCTGGACGGTCGGCCGCATCGGCGGCTTCGACCTGACCTGCGACATCCGGCTCGGCCGGCCTGACGTGCGGCTGGAGCCGGACCTCGTTCTGGAACGCACGGAGTTCGCGCAAGCAATCGACATCGACGCTGAGACGACGCCGGCCGGACTGATCGCCCGGCTGGAGCATGCGCTCGACCGCATGGAGGCCGAGCTCGAAGAGCATCGCCGCCGCGCCGCCGACGCGAAAGCGCGGCTCGCCGGCTACGAACCGCGCGTCGGCGAGGCGTTCCCCTTGCAGGGCGAGCTGGACGGCAAGCTCGCCCAGCTCGCCGAGATCGAGGCGAACCTGGCCGCGACTGAGGGCGTGGTCAGCGAGAACCATCCGGCGGTAGCGTCAGCTTGAATGTCAGTTTCATGTGAAAAGCCGACCACCTGCCCGCCTGTGAGCCGCTTTGATGGCGAAGGAGATGTCACCGCCGATGCGACCTTCAAACGTCCGTCTGCTCGAAAAGGACCAACACGCCATGAGCCGCGATGCCGACGTAATCTACAAGAGACGGGTTGTCCCTATCGCAGGCGAACATCTGGTCTAGGGTAACGTTCCGAAATAACGCGGCGCGTCGTTCGGAAGGAGCTCCGGGGCAGCTTTTGAAAGGCCAGAGAGCGGCGGCGGCATGGGCCGCATGGCGCGTGGCCGGCGCCGGCATCACCCGGTCCGGGCGGCGTTCGTCCGCCCAGACCGGTACGCGTCAGGCGACGTGCTTGATCAAGGGAACGACGTCGTCGTTGATGTCTGGCCCGAAGAACTTGAACACCACCATCGGCACGGCGCCCGTGTTCGTGAGGGTAACGCCCTTTAGGGCCTTGCTGTGTGCCACGAGGAACTCATCGCGGGCCGCATCGAGGCTGACCTTCTGGCCCTCGACCGGGAACCTGTCCACCAGGCCCGTGCCGCGCCAGACGAACAGGCCGTGCACGCCACGGCCCTTGCTGACATAGCTCTTGCCGGGCTGCAGCGTGATGCGGGTGCCGCTGAACTTGGTCGAGTTGTACCAGATCCACTCCTCCGCAACCCCGGCTGGCAGCTCCCCTGCTATCGGCAGCGGGTGCAGGCGGTGGTTCTCGTAGAAGTATGGGTCGGCGCACGCCTGCCAGTCGATCTGGTCGAGTACCGCCCGCTCCTTCTTCGCTGCCACCTCGTCCGGAGCGATGTGATTGTAGAGCAGCTTCTTGCTGAGCTTGACGCCATCGATCTGCGCCTGCAGCACGGACATGATGTCCGACGATTCCTGCAGCTCCAGGGTCAATGCGGTGCCGGGCGCGTGCAGGATGCCGGGTGGAAGATGGAAGCCCTCGCCGGGGACGTTCGTGAACGCCTTGGCGTGCTGCAGGATCGAATCGCCCTCCCAGCGCTCAAGATACGGGACGAACAGCTCCTCCTGCAGGTGCTCCTTGACGATGTAGGAATGCACGCCGAAGAACGTCTCCGGATGGGCACCCAGATCGGCGTCCAGGTAGTGATACGCCTCCTCCTTCGAGTTCATGCCGACCTTGGCCGCATCCTGCTTCATCTGGTGGATGTGGTAGAACAGGCGGGTCTTGTAATCGTAGATCTTCAGCAGACGGTCGAGGCCGGCATGCTTCTTCGCGTATTCGGCCCCGAGCAGTTCCTCGCGGCACACCTTCAGCGCCTCGACGAGCAGGAGCGGCTCTCCGGTCGAGGTAGCGATGTACGACTGGCCCTCGTGCGGCGTATCGATCGTGTTCTGCGCCTTGGTTTCCGAGACGATCCACCGCTCGCAGACGTAGCCACGCTCCCCGGCGGCATATTCGGCTTCGGTCAAGCCGAGCCGCTTGCCTGGCGGCAGGAAGTCCCTGGTGACCCAGCAGGGCTTCATCGGCAGCAGGCCGCCGTTCTTATCGAGTTCCTTGAGAGCGAGGTCCCTCGCGTTTCTCTCTTGCATTTCCTGACTCCACATGAAGGCCCACCAACAGGCGTCGGCATGGCCGGGGCATCCCCAATGGATTACCGGCCGGCGTCGGGTTGGGGGCGGGGACCGGATTCCCGGCGATAACGCATGATCTCGACATGAATGTTGCTGAGTAACGTAGATATACTCCTTGACATGGGACAATTTTTCCACTTATGCTAACGCTAACATAATCGTGGTTTCTGGGATCTATGCATTGAAACGAGGCACGAAGCCGTGGCGACTTTGAGGGATATAGCTCGCAAGGCAAACGTATCTATCATGACCGTCTCCCGGGTCATCAAGAACTCCGGCTACGTCAACAAAGACACACGGAGGCGCGTAGAGGCGGCCATCGAGGAGATGGATTACCGGCCGAACGAAATCGCGCGCAGCCTCGTTAACAGCCGCACTAATAACATAATGCTGATAGTTCCCGATATAGAAAACATGTTTTTCTGCGAGATGCTGAAAGGAACCGAGAAAATACTTCGACAGCATGGCTTCCAGTCGATCTTCGCAGACACCGAGGGGCAGATAAAGGACGAGAAGGAGTTCGCCGACCGGGCTCTTTCCCACATGGTGGATGGGATCATCTTTTATTGCCCCCGCGCCGACAGCACGTACCTGGAATCCATCAGCACCAAGATACCTACCGTCGTAGTCGACCGACGTGTACAATCGGAGTTGGTTGACCAGATCTACATCGACAACAAGCTCGGCGCCATGAGGGCGGTCGATTATCTGTTCCAGAACGGGCATCGGAAAATCGGTTTGATTGAAGGCCCGGAGAACGTCCTCGCCAACCTGCGACGCAGGGACGGATACGTTTCCGCGCTGCAGAAGCATAAAATCGCGCCCGACGAGAAATACATCTTTTCCGGAGATTTTTCCTTCGAGAACGGGCAGGCGGCTTTCGCGTACTTTTCCGCTCTTCCCGACCGGCCCACCGCTTATTTCGCGACCAACGACCTGATGGCGCTGGGCTTCATCCAGCAGGCCCAGGACAACGACGTTTCGATCCCAGGCGATCTCTCCATCATCGGCTTCGACAACATCTCGATTTCTCGACTGATCAGTCCGCAGTTGACCACCGTGAATAACCCGAAACATCGGATGGGCGCCCTTGCCGCCTACCGACTGCTGAACAAGCTGGGCGAAAGCATCGAAATCCCGAAATACGACCTGACCAACGAACTGGTCATCCGCGCCTCGGTGAGGTCCGTCCCATAGAGAACCTTCACTCGCGTTGTTCTGCTCGCCGTTCAAGGCGTGCCGGACGGATCGAGCGCGAACGCGAGCGTGATATCCATGGCCTTGGTCGCACCCGCCGCAATCAGCTCGATATCGCCGCGAGCGAACGCATCCGCGCGACCGGAGGCGAAACAGGTGCCGGGCTCGAGCCCCAGCACGTACTCCCTTTCCCCCATCATCTTCCACTGCACGAGATGGTTCAGCGCGCGCAGTGGGAATTCCATGCGCATGGAAAGTCGGCTTTCTCCGACCGCATTCTCCAACCGGACCAGGGCGTGCTCCTGCCCGATCGCGTGGAAGCTGTGGTAGTAGACGCGTTCCCGCGTGTGGCGCTCGGGTGCTGAGAGCGTGCGCCAGCCATCAACCTCGTCCGCGTAGGACGGATCCTTCACCCCGACCGACCCTTGCGGTGAGATCTCCAGTCTTGCCGTCTCGGAAACCGAGCGGATAGCCGAAATTGAAGTGGTAAAGAAGGAACAGCGGCTCCGGCTTGGTTCCGAAATTGGTGATCTCGTCATGAATCCGGATGGTGTTCTCGCCCATGGTGATGCAGTAGGTCCGCGTCAGCCGCAGGGCCGGCCCCATCACAGAATAGTCCAGCGCCGTTCCGCTGACCACGATACGGTATGACCCTTCGAGCCATTCCCTGTTGATCGCCAGGTCGCGCGCAGGCAGGTGCGACAGACGCCCATGCAGGCCCACGTCGATCCCGTCGACCCGGCACCCCGCGCCCACGTTGGTCAAGCCGCACGAGGTCAGCAGTCCACCACCAAACGACTGCAACCAGCCCTCGCCAGAAGGATTGTAGAACCAGGGAGCAACTTCGCCGGGCGGGGACATCCAGCTCAGCGGCAGGCCGCAAAGCGTGGCGCGACCGATCCCCATGCCGCGATCCGGCAGGATATGAAATGACAGCCCCGCACCGGACTGGACCACGACCACTTCCATGTCGCGGGCCGGACCGTCGGCGAACCGCAGCCTGGTGGCGCCGCAGATTTGGTCGATGTTGCCGACACGCCGGAGCAGGTCATCCCGACCGATGGTATGGAAAATCGACGCACGCATCCTCATGCCTTCCGGGAAGGTCAGTGACCAAACTAGGTTGAATGAAGCGGCCGTCCCCGGCGGCTGCCGGGGACGGGGAACAGCGGCTACTTGCCGAGCTTGTCCGGCGTGAGCAGCTCGACGGGCACAAAGGTCGTCTTTTCCACGTGCTGGCCGTTCAAAAAGGCAACGCCCGTCTTAACGCCGAGCTTGCCCATCTCGGTGGGCTCCTGGGCAACCGTGGCGGCCAGCCGGCCTTCCTTGATCGCGGCACGGGCGTCATCGGTGCCGTCGAAACCGACTACCT
>Ga0224531_1000430_pt1 | contig 21349 bp, 14 predicted proteins | sample CBST100metaG_FD_179876 | JGI IMG/M metagenome (GOLD analysis project Ga0224531, IMG submission 179876) | Peat soil microbial communities from Stordalen Mire, Sweden - C.B.S.T100 | ecosystem: Environmental > Terrestrial > Soil > Wetlands > Peat | place: Sweden: Norrbotten County, Stordalen Mire...
TTATCTCAACGAATTTTGTTATAAGTTTAATCGTAGATACTTCGGCGAAAACTTATTTGACAGACTCATGATAGCTTCTGTCTCTTATAAAAATCAATTTAGGTGTAAAACCCGATAATCATAAAATATTTTTATAACAACTACTACTAATAGCCATGATTAATAAACCAGGTATTCTTTATACTACCTTTTTCAAAGGGTTCCGGTCTTTCCTCCATTCATTCTCAACAGTAGCCGCAATGGTTATATTCTTGTTTATATTTGAACTTACTGGATTTGCGAATAATCCATCAACAAAAATATGGGTGGGTACATGGAGTACGGCTCCACAGCTTGTGGAACCAGGCAATATGCCTCCTGCACCGGGTTTGAGCAACAATACATTACGACAGGTAGTTACTACATCTGGAGCTTATGTAACTGAAGGCTCAAGTTTGAACAACAATACATTACGACAGGTAGTTTGCGTTTCAATCGGCGGGGACAGTTTGCGGCTAAGATTCTCAAATGAATTCAGCACAAGTGCTGTAACAATGAAAGCTGTACGAATTGCCGTTTCAACAGGAGGTAGTGCTATTGCTGGATCAACAAGTAAAGAATTGAAATTTAATGGAAATACTGAGGTTACTATGAATCCAGGTATTATGATAACTTCAGATCCAATTTCTTTTCATTTAAAACCAAGAATGTCACTGGCAATTACAATTGCCTTTGGTGAAACATCGCCTGACGTTACTGGTCATCCAGGATCACGCACTACTTCATATCTGCTTACCGGAGACCAAACTTCTTCCTCAGATTTTGCAAGTTCTACCACAACGGATCATTGGTATATTATTAATGGAATAGATGTAAAAGCACCTAAATCTTCAGCTGCTGTAGCTATTCTGGGTAACTCCATTACCGATGGACGTGGATCGGGTACAAACAAACAAAATAGATGGACAGATATATTATCAGAGCACCTTCTGAAAAATCCTGAAACACAACATGTAGGTGTTTTGAATCTGGGTATCGGTGGTAATTGCATTCTCAAAGGAGGTCTTGGACCAACAGCAATTAGTCGTTTCGATCATGACATTTTGAAACAAAGCCATGTAAAATGGGTGATTATTCTTGAAGGCATTAATGATATAGGCGGAATCAGAGACAGCACTCTTGCAACGCAGGTCGCTCAAGATTTGATTACCGCATATAGTGAAATGATTGATAAAGCCCATACAAAAGGCCTAAAGGTTTACGGAGCAACTATTCTTCCGTTTAAAAAATCATTTTACGATAAAAATTTCCGTCAAACAGTTCGAGATTCAGTAAACGAATGGATTCGAACAAGTGGACGTTTTGATGCTGTTATTGACTTCGACAAAGTAATGACCGATCCTAATAGTAAAAACACTATTAAGCCGGATTTACAAAGCGGTGATTTTTTGCATCCGAACGAAGCAGGATACAAAATGATGGGCGAAGCTGTTGATTTGAAATTGTTTGAAAAATAATACGTTAATCTCTATTGTCAATGAAACGAATAATTTTTTTCTTATTGATATTGATATTTTCAAAATCAGCGTATTCACAAAATATAGAAATAGACAGCAGTAAGTATCCAAAGCCGGTAGTATTTACAGCTCAGCAAGATCATGAAAATATGATGAAGCAACTGGGCATAAAAAGCTTAAGACCTGGTCCTAACGGAAACGAAAGTGCGCCTAATCATGCAAATTATGACGAGTCATTGGCAAACCCTTGTCCTCAATTGCCTGACGTACTCACCTTAAATAATGGGAAGAAAGTAACAACTGCCGATATGTGGTGGAAACTACGTAGACCGGAACTGATAGAAGGTTTTGAACAAGAAATGTATGGACGCATACCTAAGAAAACGCCAAAAGTTACCTGGACTGCTAAAATAACTGACAGGGAATTTGTGGGTCGTATTCCGGTAATTGCCAAACAGATGATTGGACATGTCGATAACAGCGAATACCCTTTGATAAATGTTGATATCAAAATGGTAGTGGTGCTGCCTATCAATGTAAAAGGTCCTATTCCGGTTTTAATTATGTTTGGTTATCCGTTATTGCCATCGCCTGCTCAACCCTCACCCGATGATATGGAGAAAATTAATGCGTCGTTTAAAGAAATGATGATTAAGAACAACTCTGATATGAAGGCAATATTTGAAAAATATCCAGCTTATATACCAATTACAAGGTTGGCGGGTCCTAATTGGTTTGCATCAGCTCCCGATGGTAATTCAGCCACAACTGAACAACTGTTGGCAGCTGGTTGGGGATATGCAACTATTGATCCGAACAGTATCCAGGCTGATAATGGTGCGGGACTAACAAGATGTCAAAGAACTTTCGTCAGATCAACTGACTCTTAATTTTTTTTAGTGGACACTAGTGATTCTATTACACCATGAGAAACATTATAACCAAATTTTCATTTTTTCTTTTTAGTGCTCTATTTGCCTTTAGTATTACCGCTTTTGGTCAAGTGTCGCGATTCTATACCTCATCGAATTCGGGTTTAGAAAATAGTCAGATCAATCAGATTTACCAAGATCGTATAGGTTTCGTTTGGATTGCAACCGAAGATGGATTGAGCAGTTTTGATGGGATGAAATTTACTACTTATACTCATAGGGTTGGAGACTCTACGTCGTTGTTGACAAATTATGTCCAATCCATGTATGAGGATAATTACCATAATTTTTGGGTTGGTACAGCCAGTGGTCTTCAACGGGATGATCGACTGAAAAATTGCTTTTCGGATTTTATTTTGCGGGATGATCAAGGAGAGGCAATGGAACCTTTTATTAGTACAATCGTTCCTTATGATTCGAACAATATTTTGGTAGGTACATCTGGCCACGGATTTTATATAATCAATCTAAAAACACTGCATTATACAATTAGTAATACGCAACGACTTTTCCCAACCAGTACTTTTATACATATTTTATTACGGGAATCAAATGGCGATGTGTGGGTGGGAACAGAGAATGATGGGTTTTTTTTATTTCACAGAAATCTTCATGTTCCAATCGAAAATAAAAATGCATTTTCAATATTAGGCCACTATTGTGAAGGACAACAGATTAATTCGTTAATTGAAGATGTTATTCATCATAAGGTGTTTATTGGTAGCTTTAACAAAGGAATTTTTGTATATGATGAAATGAAGGGAATGTTACGAGCAGCATTTTCTGTTGAAGCTTGTCGTTGCTCAGTGGAATCAATGTTTCGTGACACGCAGGGTCGTGTTTGGGTGGGTACAAATGACAGAGGGTTAATGCTATTGAATCCTGATAATGAGCAATTGCTAGTTTCGGAAACAGTTAGACAAAGCATATCCAGTGGTTATTGGCATGTGAGTTCTGTCATGGAAGATTCGCAGGGCAATATTTGGGCAGCTTTGTATGAAAGAGGTATTTACGTAATTCCTAATTTTATTAATAAATTTAATTATGAAGGTTTTAGTCCGATAGACCTGGGTCAAAATATCAGTTGTGTTATGTCTATTTTAATTGATCGGAATAATAGCTTGTGGGTTGGTACCGACGGTAGTGGATTATTTTACAAAAAGGCGGGAACATCTAAGACTTTAAATTTCACAAAAGAAAATTCCAGATTGCTTTCCAATTCTATTTCTGCGTTGTGTCAAGATCAAAAAGGAGTTGTATGGGTAGGCACGGAACTTGATGGAATGTTCACTGTGAACGAATCTCATCAATTGGTGCTTTTCTCAAAACAAAACGAACTTTCGAGTCACAAAATTACGGTGATTAAAGAAGATCAGGTTGGTAATATTTGGATTGGAACATACGGAGGAGGATTGGATTGTATTAATGCTCAGACCGGGAAAATTGATATTTATCAAAATCAGCAGGGGACTACAAAGCTTATTAGTAATAATTGGATAAATACTTTATTGGTTGATAGAGAGGGAAATATAATTATAGGAACGTTTCAAGGATTAAATGCTATTGATATAAAAACAAGAAAAGCAACTTATTACAATCATATTCCCGGATTGCCATACAATACTAAAATTTACTCGCTTTGTGAGGATTACAGAGGTATCCTGTGGTTAGGTACCAATAGTGGGTTGATTGCTTTCGACCGGAAAATCCAGAAAGCCCGACTTTATACTACGCATGATGGATTGCCTAATAATGTGATCAATGCTATTAAAGAAGATGACCAGCATAATTTATGGATTAGCACCAATCATGGGCTGGTAAAGTTTTCTCTTGTCACTGGTGCTATTGCGTCTTTCCATGCTTACGATGGATTGCAAAGTGATGAATTTCGACGTGGTGCCGCTTGGAAAGCGCCTGACGGGAAACTTTATTTTGGAGGTATAAATGGTATTAATTCATTTTATTCCAAAGAAATTAGTCATTCACGTAAAGTGCCAAATGTATATATAACAGATTTTATGGTATTTAATGAATCAGTGAATGTAGGACAGCCCAACAATTTTGGCGTGAAATTGTCTAGTGCCATTCCATTTGCTGACAAGGTTACGTTAACCCATAACGATAATGTTTTTTCTATCCAATTCGATGCTTTGGAATTTACGAATCCTCAAAGCATTACTTATAAATATAAAATGGAAGGATTCGACAAAGACTGGAAAATCACAGATGCGTATAATCGCATTGTGACTTATACAAATTTGTCTCCCGGGAAATACTTTTTCAAAGTAAAAGCAATCAATTCGGACATGATAGGTTCGGAAAGTATGAAAGAGTTGGAAATAATTATATTACCTCCTTGGTGGTTAACCTGGTGGGCAGAATTGCTCTATTTACTGATCGCGATAGCTGTCGGATTTGCCGTTTATCTTGAAATGAAAAAGAAATTGATGAACAAGCACTTGCAACTCCAAAGAGATCATGAGGAAGAAATAAAAGAATCGAAGTTGCGTTTTTTTACCAATATTTCGCATGAAATAAGGACTCCAATAACGCTTATAATTAGTCCATTGGAACAATTACAAGTGGGGGAAAGAGACCCACAACGAAAAGAGTTATATAACCTAATGCATCGCAATGCGCTGCGTATTTTACGATTGATCAATCAGATTATGGATATGCGCAAGATTGACAATAAACAAATGAAGCTGCATTTCCAAGAGACGGATCTTGTTTTCTTGATCAAAGATGTTATGATGTCGTTTGATTTTCTGGCAAAAAATAAGAAAATTGATTTTCAATTTGATAGCCGGATTCAATCATTGAACGTATGGGTAGATCCGAGCAACTTTGACAAGATTTTGTTTAATGTGTTGTCGAATGCTTTTAAATTCACTCCTGAAAATGGAAATATCACAGTAACTTTTTCCATAGGTCAGTCTGAGAGAAATGGATCACCTTTAGCTAATTATATCGAAATTGGTGTTTCAGACTCAGGACCTGGTATTGATCCTTCAGCTATTGATAAAATTTACGATCGTTTTGTGCAAGGATCGAGTAAACAAGAGCAATTGGGTTCAGGTATTGGGCTTCATTTAACCAAACAATTGGTGGAATTGCATCATGGTACCATCTTTGCCAAAAACAATGAAATTGGTTGTACGTTTTTCATTCGCATTCCTCTTTCTTCAGCTCATTTAACTGGTGATGAATTGCAACCGAATCAACAACACCCCGAACTTTACTTGTCCCAATTGACTTCTGACGTTCAAAATAATGATCTCAACAATGAACTTGTGACCACAAGGAATTCAACGCGAAGTGTGCCAAAAGTGTTTGTAGTCGATGATGACAAAGATATGCTGTCGTACTTACGCATTGAATTAGGAGTTGCGTTTCGTGTAAGTACTTTTGAAAGTAGTAAGGAGGCGTGGAATGCCATTGCCAGTGAATTGCCGGATGTAGTGCTCAGCGATATTGTGATGCCTGAAATGGATGGTAACGAGTTGTGTACAAAAATAAAAAATAATCCGAACACGAATCATGTTCCGGTTATCTTACTTTCATCAATGACTAAAGATGAGGATATCATTTCAGGATTGGATTGTGGAGCTGATGTTTATCTGACCAAGCCTTTCAATATTGATATTCTGAAACGTCATATTATCCAAGTGATTGCAAACCGAGATACAATAAAGAAGAAATTTACGTTTCCAATAGCAGTGGATTATAATTTGTTGAAAGTTAATTCCGCCGACAAACGCTTGCTGGAGAAAACCATTAAAATTATTAAAGATAATTTGGAAGATTCGGAATTCAGTGTAGAGAAATTGAGTGTTGAAGTTGGGTTAAGCCGTGTTCATTTAAATCGGAAAATGAAGGAACTAATTCATGTTTCACCTAGCGACATGATTCGCTCTATCCGTCTGAAACAGGCAGCTTATTTGATGATTAACAATGAGATAAATATTTCGGAAGTGGCATATAAAGTTGGATTTGCGAGCCATTCCTATTTTACGAATAGTTTTCATGACTTTTTTGGCATGAAGCCTTCCGAGTTTATCGACAAATATAAAGACGATCCAAATAATCCTACTTTGAAAGAAATTCTGGGATGAAAAATGCTGAAAGACCAGTTGAATATAAAAAACTTTTTTCAACACTTATATCTGATTGGAGAGAAAAATGGCATGAAGGGAATTTTCCTTTTCTATTCGTGCAACTTCCTAATTTTATGTCACCTAAAAAGGAACCGTCAAACAGTGATTGGGCATTAATACGGGAAGCTCAGCTTGATGCGTTATCTCTTCCAAACACAGGTATGGCTGTAACGATTGATATTGGTGAATGGAATGATATCCATCCAGTAGATAAAAAGGATGTAGGAAAAAGACTTGCTCTTGCTGCAGAAAAAATTGCGTATGATGATACTATCACTTATTCGGGTCCGATTTATAAAGCGATGAAGATTGAAGGGGGTAAAGTGGTATTATCATTTACTCATACAGGGAAAGGGCTGATGGTAAAAGAAGGTACTGAACCCGGATGTTTTGCTATTGTTGGACAAGATAACCGTTTTGTATGGGCAAAAGCAAAAATTGAAGGTGATAAAGTGGTTGTATGGAATGATACGATTCAGCATCCTATAGCAGTTCGTTATGCGTGGGCGGATGATCCGGTAGTAGTGAAATTATACAATAAAGAAGGCCTTCCGGCATCGCCTTTCAGAACAGATATTTGGCCTGTAAGGTAATAAGCATCCGATTCCTTTTTAAAGATGAAATTGTTATTCATAAAATACCAGTTTCTTGTGTGGTTATCTCAGAATAGATTGGAATTTATTAATTCATTAAACATACTTCCTATGAAGAAATTTCTTTTGGCAGCGTTTGTTTTGGTTTCGTCAATGGGTTTTGCTCAATCGGTTGATGGTTACAAAAACCATGATTTATCTTTTGCCCAACGAGCAAAGGATTTGGTGTCACGTATGACATTAGAGGAAAAAGTGTCACAAATGACTTACAATGCTGCGGCCATTCCTCGTTTAGGAATTCCGGCATATAACTGGTGGAACGAGTGTTTACATGGAGTGGCCCGCAGTGGACTGGCCACAGTTTTTCCACAAGGCATTGGGATGGCATCGATGTGGAATGCTCCCATGATGTTTGATATTGCAACAGCTATCTCGGATGAAGCGCGTGCCAAACATCAAAAGTATGTATCGGAAGGGAAAAGAGGCATTTATGAGGGATTAACCTTCTGGACACCTAACATTAATATCTTCCGTGATCCACGGTGGGGCAGAGGACAAGAGACGTATGGAGAAGATCCTTTTCTTTCCGGTTCGTTGGCTGTGCCTTTTATCAAAGGATTGCAAGGTAATGATCCAAAATACCTAAAATTAGTTTCCACCGCAAAACATTTTGTTGTGCATAGCGGTCCTGAAGCCGATCGACATCGTTTTGACGCTTTGCCTTCAGATCGCGACTTTGTGGAAACCTATACGCCACAATTTGAAATGGCAGTAAAAGATGCACATGTCTATTCCGTTATGTGTGCTTACAACAGTTTTGAACATACTCCCTGTTGCGGAAATCGCCAGTTAAGTGATTTGCTACGTAACGAATGGAGATTTAAGGGATACATCGTTTCCGATTGTGGGGCGGTTGCAGACTTCTATGAGAAGAATGCGCATGCAGTTGTTCCTAATGTTGAACAAGCAGCGACCATGGCTTTAAAAGCAGGAACAGACTTAAATTGCGGTGATTCATATCCGGCGTTGGTTACTGCAGTGAAGTTAGGGTTAGTCTCTGAGCAACAAGTTGACACATCAGTAACCCGTTTGATGGAAGCTCGGTTGCGTTTAGGAATGTTTGCACCGGAAGGAGCGGTGAAATATGAACAGATTCCTTATTCAGTGGTTGATTCCAAAGAACATAAAGCATTATCTTTGAGAGCTGCCCGTGAGTCGATGGTGCTGTTGAAGAATGTGCATCATACATTGCCTTTTAGCAAAAACGTAAAAGTGGTGGCAGTTATTGGTCCTAACGCAAATGATAAAGAAGTATTGTTGGGAAACTATCATGGATGCCCAAGTGCTCCGGTTACATTATTAGCCGGCATTAAAGCTGAATTACCGAATGCAAAAGTGCTTTATGCACCCGGCTGTCACATTGCCGATGGGTTACCCTTACTGCAACCCATGCCTGCCTCAGTGTTTTATACCAACAAATCGATGAAAGTGAAAGGTCTTAACGTTGACTATTTCAATAGCAGTAGTCTGACAGGAAAACCCATGCATCAACATATTGACTCACAGGTCGATTTTGTTTGGTGGGCATCTGCTCCTTATTCAGATTTGGATGCTTCTCATTTCTCTGCCCGTTGGACAGGCGTTTTTGTGCCTCCTGTTACCGGAAAATATGCACTTGGAGGAGAAGCTTTTTCGGGAATGAAACTCTATCTGAACGATACATTGATCATATCACGTCGTGATGAGCATGAATCGCTTCGCGAATATCATTATGTTCAATTACAAGGTGGTAAGCCATACAGCATTAAATTTGAATATGTGCAGGACAATACAGAATATGCCAACGTGCACTTATTGTGGGAACGTCCCAATTTGAAGCTCGAACAAGAAGCGATTGACATTGCCAAAAAGGCTGATATTATTATTTATGCAATGGGTTTAAGTCCTATGGTTGAAGGCGAAGAGATGAATGTTGCGATCCCTGGATTTTCGGGTGGTGACCGTACCAAATTAGCTTTGCCTGAAACTCAAACGGAACTGATGCAGAAGATTGAACAATTGCATAAGCCTTCGGTGATGGTGATGATGAATGGTGGTGCTGTGGCATGTAATTGGGAGCAAGATCATCTTTCTTCCATTCTCGAGGCGTGGTATCCCGGTCAGGCTGGGGGAACAGCCATAGCGGATGTTCTGTTTGGTGATTATAATCCGGCAGGGCGATTGCCAGTTACTTTTTATAAAAGCGTTAAAGATATTCCTTCGTTCAACGATTACAACATGGAGGGTAGAACGTACAAATATTTCAAAGGAACTCCATTGTATCCGTTTGGATATGGATTGAGTTTTTCCACGTTTACTTATTCCAATATGAAAGTATCCAAAACTATTTCTGTCGATGATTCATTGCCTGTGTCGGTTGATGTAACCAACAAAGGGAAGATGGATGGTGATGAAGTGGTGGAAGTATATGTTACCCATTTTGGCAATCCACTCATGCCTATCAGAACCTTGGTGGGATTTAAGCGGGTTTCTATAAAAGCAGGTCAAACAGAACATGTGATGGTGATGATTTCCAACGATCAGTTGTATCAGTTAACGCCAACATGTCAGAAAGCAGTTTTACCGGGAGAAATGCTTGTCAGTATCGGGGGCGGTCAACCTGATGCAACCACAGAACAGAAAGGATTGACTCTTTCGCAAAAAGTGGTTATTCAATAAATTGTCTGAATTAGTAGTGCATTTGTAAAATAGTAAAAAAGTTAGCACTTTTTGGGAATCATTTTCGGCTACGGTACCACGTCACGGAGTGAAACTGTACAGATTGAGCGATGCGCAACAATAACATTTTACCACTGAGCCATATGTCAGCGGCACAAAAAAACAAATTCATATAAAAACGACATGAGATATTTATTTTTTTTCTTAAGCTTGTTTTTTCTTACGTTCAACAACTACGCCCGGGGTATTGTTGATTATCCCATACAAGGCGTCCCGTTTAATAAGGTAACCATCAGCGATCATTTCTGGCTTCCCAGGATTGATACGAACCGAACAGTAACCATTCCTTCGTCTTTCAAGAAATGTGAAGAAACGGGACGGGTAGAAAACTTCGTGCTGGCTGCAAAAAAACTGAGAGACCCCAATTTTAATGGAAAGTTTCAAACAAAATACCCATTTGATGATACGGATATTTATAAAATCATTGAAGGAGCATCTTATTCTCTGTCGGTTCATCCCGATCCGCAGCTTGAACAATATGTGGACAGCTTGATAACCATCATTGGCAAAGCACAAGAACCGGATGGTTATTTGTACACAGCCCGAACCATTGATCCAACCCATCCACATCCCTGGTCAGGAGCACGGAGATGGATCAAAGAATCGGAGGGGAGTCACGAATTATATGACTCTGGACATCTTTTTGAAGCTGCAGCAGCTTACTTTCAGGCTACCGGGAAACGTAGCTTTTTGAATATTGCCCTTAAAAATGCAGACTTATTATGTCGTGTTTTTGGACCTGGAAAACGCGACGATGCTCCGGGACACGAAATTGTTGAGATGGGGTTGGTTCGTTTGTATCGAATTACCGGAGAAAAGAAATACCTCGATTTGGCTAAGTTTTTCATTGATAGCCGTGGAAAAAAGATTGATCCGTCCAGGACTTATTCGCAGGATCAGGAACCGGTGATTGATCAGACGGAAGCTGTTGGGCATGCCGTAAGAGCCGGATATTTATATTCCGGTGTGGCCGACGTGGCTGCTTTAACAGGAGACAAAGCCTATCTTCATGCCATCGATAAAATATGGAACAATATGGTTTCAGAAAAGTATTACATCACGGGTGGAGTTGGTGCTATGCCTGATGGAGAACGTTTTGGCGATAATTATCAATTGCCGAATCTGACTGCTTATAATGAAACCTGTGCTGCAATTGCTAATGTGTTTTGGAACTACCGTATGTTTTTGTTGCATGGTGATGCAAAATACATTGATGTGCTCGAACGCACCCTTTACAATGGATTACTTTCGGGAGTTTCACTCAGTGGCGACAAATTTTTCTATGCCAATCCTCTGTCATGTGATGGGAAATACATTTTTAATCAAGGCAGTTTAACCCGTCAGCCTTGGTTTGACTGTTCGTGTTGTCCAACCAATATGTGTCGGTTTATGCCATCGCTACCGGGGTATATTTATGCTCAAAACAAAGACAGTCTTTATGTGAATCTTTTCGTTGGGAGTTCTACAACATTGAATTTTAATGGAAGGAATCAGGTAACAGTCAGTCAAAAAACCGATTATCCATGGGATGGGGATGACAAAATCAGCATTAATCCTGAAAAAAGATCCCGTTTCTCGGTTTGTGTACGTATCCCAGGATGGGTGGAAAATCATCCTGTCCCAAGTAATTTATATACGTTTGAAACACCGGATCATCATCAGTTTGTAATCAAGGTAAACGGTAAGGTGGTACCCTGTAATATAAAGAAAGGATACGCGGTGATCGAACGCACATGGGTTAAGAATGATCTCATTGAATTGCATCTTCCCATGCCTGTAAGACGCGTTATTGCTAATGCCAAGGTTACTAATGATAAAGATAAAGTGGTCATCGAACGAGGTCCTATTGTTTACTGTTTGGAAGGAATTGATAACGGAGGAGATGTTTCGAACATGGAACTTCCCGGCGCTGCAAAACTAAAAGCAACGTTTTATCCTGATTTGTTGGGTGGCATTGAAGTGATAACAGGAGAAGGAATGGTTATTTTCCCATCTGTCAAAAGTCACATCATGAAGACCAAACATGCGATAAAAGCCATCCCATATTACTCATGGAGTAACCGAGGCATTAATGAGATGGAGGTGTGGATATCAAACAAGTCAACCGGAGTCTCAAATGGAGCAAAATAAATTGAGTATTATCCTGTCACAAATAAATTCAGTAATTCAATAAACACAGATTGCTTAAAAAACACACCCAGTATGAAAACAATAGACTTTATACTGATTAGAGTATAATTTACTGATTGTCAAATGTCATTTCTTGTCAATGTTGCTTAATCTGTATAAAGTCTATTGAGATAGCTTGCTTCAAATTATATTTATGCATAAAAACATAAAACATGGAACTAAATATGTTGTAAAACACACTATTTATAATACAAAATAAGGGAATAAGTGGTTACTTTACACTTGTTTTTAATTTGTAATTCTATTTGAATTTATGATTGACACGAACACCCTGAGAATAATCAAACTCCAATGAAAGAGACATTTTATAACAACAAAGATAAAATTTATGTTGCTGTTGACTGCATCATAATGGGGTTTCAGGATAATGAATTAAATATCTTAATAGCCAAACGTCCCTTTGAGCCACTGAAGGGGGGGTGGTCGTTGATGGGTGGTTTTGTAAATTCATTTGAAAGTATCAATGAAGCAGCCAAAAGGGTAGTTGGTGAGTTCACCGGCATTGATGATATTTACATGGAGCAGGTTGGTGCTTTTGGTGAGGTAGATAGAGATCTGGAACGGGTAATTTCCATAGTTTATTATGCGCTGGTGGATATTGAAAAGTTTGACACTTCGTTAGCTGCAAAATATGATGCACGTTGGGTGAAAATTACGCAACTTCCGGAACTTATTTTTGACCATTCACTAATGGTAAAGGATACGCTGAATTTATTGCAACGTCGGGCGGCAGTAAAACCAATAGGATTTAATCTATTGCAGGAAAAATTTACTTTACCAACCTTGCAAAGTCTGTATGAGTCTATTTATCAAAATGATATAGATAAGCGTAATTTCAGAAAGAAGATTTTGGCTATGGACATCCTTGAAAAGCTTGATGAGAAAGATAAAAACTCATCACGAAAGGGAGCGTTTTATTATCGATTCATTAAGGAGAAATACGATCAGCTCATTCAACAGGGATTCAATTTTTCCATTTGATATTTTTTTAATCAGATAAGTGTATATAATATACTTATCTGATTCTATAAAAGAAATTATGTTCGAAGCATTAAGACAAAAAGCATTTCACGCTAATCTGGATATAGTTAAACACCGATTAGTGATTATCACATGGGGAAATAGGAGTGCTATCGACCGTGTCACCAGACTGGTGGTTAACGGTAGTTCTTGTTCTTGCGACATGGCCCAAGCTGAAGTTGAAGGCGAGTATGAAAAGGGAACAGGAAATTTGGTAGTAGAAAGATTCAACGAATTGAATCCTGACTTTATTCCTGGGGTTCTGGTTAAAAATCATGTACCATTCTCATGGTGGAAAAATGCATACGATGCTGTTCATAACGCAGTAGTTATGGAACAAGTAGCTAAAATGGCTTATATTGCTTATGGCGTAAATCCAAACCTGACCATGAATCCACACCTTATCAAAAAATATTTTTACCGCAAACACGGACCCGGAGCATATTATGGGCAATAACAAAAAAATCACCATTGGGGGATTTAGAAGATATATCAATATAAAATTTAACAAACAATTAACAACAAAACGAACTCAAATTCCTCATGCTTAGGGCAAGGGGAGATTTAAAATTAAATTATTATGGAATTCAAATTTGAAAATTTAGAAGTATGGTTCATAACAGGAGCACAGCTGCTGTACGGTGGTGATGCAGTCGTAAAAGTTGACGCACATTCAAACGAAATGGTAAAAGGATTAAACGAATCTGGCAACTTACCAGTAAAAATAGTGTACAAAGGAACAGCTAACTCATCATCTGAAATATCTGAAATAATGCGTGCAGCTAACGGTGACATAAAATGCGTGGGAATGATTACCTGGATGCACACTTTCTCTCCTGCCAAAATGTGGATTCATGGTTTGATGGATTACAAAAAACCATTATTACACCTTCACACTCAATTCAACCAACAAATTCCATGGAGCGAAATCGATATGGATTATATGAACCTGAATCAATCAGCTCATGGCGACCGCGAATTCGGTTTCATTACAAGCCGTCTGCGCAAACCACGCAAAATTGTTGTAGGGTTCTGGAAAGACAAATCGACTCAGAAAAAAATTTCTTCGTGGATGCGCGTTTGTGCCGGTTGGGCAGATTCTCAAAATATGCTTATCATTCGTTTTGGTGACAATATGAACAATGTGGCTGTTACAGACGGCGACAAAGTAGAAGCCGAAATTCGTTTGGGTTATCATGTGGATAATGCTCCGATAGCAACACTTGTACCTTATGTAAATGCAGTTACCGAAGCTGATATTGATGCTTTAGTTGCTGAATATGAAAAACTTTACGATTTTACTGATGATTGTAAAAAAGGTGCTGAAAAACATATTTCTGTTCGTCAGGCAGCTGCTCAAGAAATTGGATTACGTCGTTTCCTTAATGATAAAGGCGCAACTGCCTTTACAACCAGTTTCAACGAATTGGAAGGAATGTCTCAGTTAATGGGTTTTGCTTCACAACGCTTAATGTCCGAAGGTTACGGCTTTGGTGCCGAAGGCGACTGGAAAGCTGCTGCACTGACACGCACTATGTGGGTAATGGCTAAAGGTTTATCTGGTGGATGCTCATTCCTAGAAGATTATGTATTGAACTTCGACGGTGCTAACAGCGCAATCCTTCAATCACACATGTTGGAAATCAACCCGGAAATTGCCAAAGCAAAACCACGTATCGAAGTTCATTTCTTAGGAATTGGCGATGCAGGTGTTTGTGCCCGTTTGATTTTTCAAGCTCACGAAGGAGAAGGAATTGCAGCTACTATCGTGGATATGGGCAACCGTCTACGCATGATTGTAAACGAAGTAAAAGTGATCGAACCAAAAGCATTGCCTAAATTACCGGTGGCTTGTGCCTTGTGGATTCCACAACCAAATCTTGAAGTAGGTGCAGGCGCATGGATTACTGCCGGTGGAACCCACCACTCAAGCTTCTCGTTTGCTATCACTACCGAAATGATGGAAGATTATGCCGAAATTGCTGATGTAGAATTATTGATTATAGATAAAGATACCAATATCCGCAATTTCAAACAAGACATTCATAACAACGAAGTTTATTACATGTTGAACAAAGCATTAAGATAATTATTCAATGAGCCAATATGCTAATGTGCCTATTATCGGTTGCATTGACATGTTAACGAATTAGCAAATTAAACATATGCAATACGTTACAGGTTTAGATTATGGAAGCGACTCGTGCCGTGCGGTGTTTATAGATGCCAACGATAATATACTGTATATTAATGCCGATTATTCCACTACTCTTAAATTAATCGGAGAAGATATTAATAAATATGATTATATCCAGTTGAAAAACGGAAACGGTTACGATCATAACTGGGTGCTCAACACTGCGGGTGATTCAACAAAACTGGCAGCAAAAGTAAGTTCTCCTGTCAGCGGTATTACCATGGGAGTTTGCACCAACGAACCAGGAAAAGTGTACAAAAGTACTTGCATTTATAAATTTGGCGTAGAATAATAAAACAATTATTAATCATAAATTTAATAAAAACGAAAAATGAATTGGAATTCACAGGAGTTTATTTGGCTCGACTGGGTGATTATTGCAGTTGGTATTGTAGGCGTATCATGGGCTGTATGGCAATCGATACAAAAACAAAAACGCCTGGCAGGAGGAGAATCAAGTCGCTCATATTTTTTGGGTGGTGAACCCTGGTATGTTATGGGTGCAGCTATTTTTGCTGCTAATATTGGTTCCGAGCATCTTGTAGGATTGGCCGGTGCCGGTGCAAGTACAGGTATGGGTATGGCTCACTGGGAAATGCAGGGATGGATGATTTTAATTTTAGGATGGCTTTTCGTGCCCTTTTACAAACATAGCAGCGTATTTACTATGCCGGAATTTTTGAACCGTCGTTATACACGTAAAACAAGTTCATGGTTATCAATCATTACCCTTATTTCATATGTGCTTACAAAAGTGAGTGTAACTGCATTTACAGGTGGAATTTTCCTTGAAAGTTTACTTGGGTTGCCATTCTGGTACGGAGCCATCGGTTTGGTATTGCTCACAGGAGCATTTACTGTATTTGGTGGTATGAAAGGAGTAATGACACTTTCAAAAATTCAGACACCAATTCTGATTATCGGATCTTTCTTAGTGCTTTTTCTTGGATTAAGCGTGTTGGGTAATGGTTCTATATCACATGGTTGGACTAGTATGATGACCCATGCAAAAGGGATGAATAAAGGGTTTGGAACAAACCACCTGATGCATTTTAACAAAGCAGATCCTATGTACCAAGATTATCCCGGAATTTGGGTATTTATAGGTTCAGCCATTATTGGTTTTTGGTATTGGGCTACCGACCAGCATATAGTTCAGCGAGTACTTGGAGGAAAAGATATGAACGAAATGCGTAAAGGAACAATTCTTGCAGGATATTTGAAAATTCTTCCTGTTTTCATGTTCTTAATTCCTGGAATGATTGCTGCTGCTTTAGTTGCAAAACAGGGGTCAGGCTTTACAATGGCAACTACAGATGAAGCTTTTGGTTCAATGGTTAAATTTGTACTTCCCGCCGGTGTGAAAGGTATAGTAACTGTAGGCTTTATTTCTGCATTGGTAACCTCGCTGTCAGCGTTTTTTAACTCATGTGCAACGCTTTATACAGTCGATTTTTACAAACCTAAACATCCGGAAGCAAGTGATAAGAGACTGGTATGGATTGGTCGTGCTGCCACCTGGGCAGTAGTAATTTTAGGTTTGTTCTGGATTCCGGTTATGATGGGACTTGGAAGCTTATATGCCTATTTACAGGGCGTGCAATCATTACTTGCTCCTGCAATTGTAGCTGTTTTTGTTTTGGGTATCTTTTCAAAGAAAATTACACCTGTATCAGGCGAAGTGGGTATTATTGTAGGTTTTATTATTGGTATGATTCGTCTGGTAACAAATATTATAGTAGGTAACTGGCCGAATGTATTACCAAATGCCCTTAAATGGTTTTGGGGTCCAAACTGGTTAATCTTTGAAGTTTACCTGCTTATTTTCATCGTAATTTTAATGATTGTGGTAAGTATATTTACCAAGAAAGCAAGTGATGAAAAATTGGCTGGTATTACTTATTTTACACAATCGAAGGCACAAAAAGCAGAAACAAAAGCAAGCTGGACTGCTATCGATGTTGTCACGTCACTTGGTGTTGTAGCATTTTGTATTGCTTTCTATATCTATTTCTGGTAAAAGATGAACCTCCTATAACTATATTCTCTTATGTTTAACGATCTGAAAAAACAAGTCTTTGAAGCCAATCTTGACTTGGTCAAACAGGGATTGGTGCTTTTTACATGGGGTAATGTGTCGGCCATCGATCGGTTACAAGGTATTTTTGCAATCAAGCCGAGTGGTATCCCGTATGAAACCATGAAATGGGAAGATATGGTGTTGGTCGATATGGAGGGAGAAGTAGTAGACTCTGCCTTCAAACCTTCGTCCGATACACCAACTCATTTGGTTATTTACAATCATTTCATCAAAGCAGGCGGTGTTGTGCATACTCATTCTGAGTGGGCAACCGCCTGGGCTCAAACGGGGTTGTCTATTCCTGCTTTGGGAACTACCCACGCTGATTATTTCTATGGAGACATTCCTTGTACGCGTCCTCTTAACAAGTCGGAAATCGCAAGAAACTACGAGAAGGAAACCGGTAAAGTAATTGTAGAGACCTTTCGTGAAGGTGATATTGATCCGTTGGCAGTGCCGGCTGTACTTGTCGCCGGGCATGGTCCTTTTGCCTGGGGAACCGATGCACACGATGCAGTGCACAATGCGGTGGTGCTTGAACAGGTTGCAAAGATGGCGCATCATACGTTAACATTAAACAAAGGAAGTCGCATTGATCAATTCTTGCTCGACAAGCATTATAAGCGTAAACATGGACCGGATGCTTATTATGGTCAGAAATAAGTGTTATTTCAGTGCTTGAGTAGACTGACGGGGAGTGGTTGCGGAGCATGCGTAAGGCATAAAAGTGAAACAACCCTTTCTGTTTTCGTGTTTCTAAGTTGAATCTAATTTATAAATAAAGAGTTATGTCAAAATACACCATTGGAGTTGATTATGGATCCGATTCGGTTCGTTCCATAATTGTTGATACCGCAAACGGAAAAGAGGTAGCATCCAGCGTATATTACTATCCACGCTGGAAGGAAAGTAAATATTGTATTCCTGTAAAGAATCAGTTTCGTCAACATCCACTCGATTACGTCGAAGGACTTGAATTTACAATTCGTGAGGTTTTATCGAAAGCGCCTGCCAACGTAGCGGAAAATGTGGTGGCGATTTCCGTGGACACTACCGGATCGACGCCGGTAGCCGTCGATAAAAATGGAACACCGTTGGCTTTGCTTTCTGAGTTTGCCGAGAATCCAAACGCCATGTTTGTTTTGTGGAAAGATCATACGGCAACACGTGAAGCAGAGGAAATCAATACACTTGCACGTTCGTGGGGAGGTGAAGATTATACCAAATACGAAGGTGGCGTTTATTCTTCGGAATGGTTCTGGGCAAAGATTTTGCATGTGCTGCGTGAAGATTCCAAGGTACGCAAAGCTGCTTTTTCATGGGTTGAACATTGCGATTGGATTCCTGCTTTGATCACAGGGAATGCGGATCCGCTTTCAATGAAACGTAGTCGTTGTGCAGCCGGACACAAAGCATTATGGCATGAAGACTGGAATGGTCTTCCTCCGGAAGAGTTTCTGGTGAAACTTGACCCTGTACTCAAAGGATTGCGTGAGCGTTTGTTTTCAACTACGGATACTTGTGATATCAAGGTAGGAAATCTTTCTCCTCAATGGGCAAACCGGCTTGGGTTACCCGAAACTGTTGCTGTGGGCGCTGGAGCTTTCGATGCTCATTTGGGTGCTATAGGAGGAGAAATCAAACCTTACTACCTCAGCAAAGTGATGGGAACTTCTACGTGTGATATCTTGATTGCATCCGCAAAGGAAGTAAAAGGAAAATTAGTGAAAGGTATTTGCGGCCAGGTGGATGGCTCCGTAGTTCCCGGCATGGTCGGACTTGAAGCAGGTCAATCGGCTTTTGGGGATGTGTATGCATGGTTCAAGGAGTTGCTGATGTGGCCGGCAAATCACTTATTGGCGTCATCGACGTTGATTGACGAAACTACTAAAGTGAAACTCCTGGACGAGATGGCCTCTAAAATGATTTCAGAGCTCGAACAACAAGCCCTGCAAATACCTATCGGGGAGTCAGGTCTCGTAGCACTTGATTGGATGAACGGTCGTCGCACTCCTGATGCCAATCAATTACTCAAAGGTGCTGTTACAGGGATCAACCTCGGATCGGATGCCCCACGCATTTACCGTGCATTAGTGGAAGCAACGGCTTTTGGGGCGAAGAAAATCGTAGATCGTTTTATTGAAGAAGGAATAGAAATCAAAGGAGTGATTGCTTTAGGCGGAGTGGCCAAGAAATCGAAATTTGTGATGCAAACCGTTGCTGATGTTCTCAATATGCCGATTCTTGTTGCCAGTAGCGAGCAGGCGTGTGCATTAGGTTCGGCAATGGCGGCGGCTGTGGTAGGGGGAGTGTATCCTACGGTGCTCGATGCACAAAAGGCGATGAGTAACGGCTTCGATGCCGAATATTTGCCTAATGCCGAAAATGCAACGGCATACAAATGCCTTTATGATCAATATTCGACGCTTGGTAATTTTATCGAAAGCCAAGTGAAATAAAGAAGGAGAAATGCATCATTCTTGCCTCTGTCATAAACAGAGAAACGGAGGCAGGGTGCTGGTAAAATCATGAAACGAGTCCCGATGTTCGGGATGAGTTTCATACATCCTTAGTGAAAAAATAATAAATTCGTATGAAATACATCAACTATTAAATTACTTACAAATGAAAAACTTTCAGTATTTTGTATGGCTATGTATAGCCATTACACTCTTTGCAGCCTGCAAATCAGGATCCTCTTCAAAACAAGCCACTACCTCCACATTGGTCTCTTTGGACAAGAAAAACTTTACAGATACCATCAATGGTAAAGTCACCAGTCTGTATGTCTTGAAGAATCACCGGGGGATGAATGTCTCCATCACCAATTACGGTGCTCGCATTGTCAGTATTGTGGTGCCGGATAAAAATAATGTCCCTACGGATGTGATTCTGGGTTTTAAAGGAGTCAGAGAATACATTAAGACCCCTGATCGTTTCTATGGCGCTATTATCGGACGTGTTGCAAATCGTATTGCTAAAGGTAATTTTACCTTAGATGGCAAATCATATCATTTAGCCATCAACAATGCTCCCAATTCTCTACATGGAGGTAATCCGGGTTATCAGGACGTCGTTTGGGATGCAAACCAACTTAATGATTCCACCTTGCAACTCAGTTATTTTTCAAAAGACGGTGAAGCAGGTTATCCGGGCAATTTAATGATTCACGTAACTTATGCATTAGACGCTAATAATGCTTTGAAAATTAGCTATGAAGCACAAACGGATAAAGAAACGGTGGTAAGTCTCACCAATCACGCTTATTTCAATCTCAACGGGGAAGGAAAAGGAACTATTGACAACGAGTTATTGCAATTGAATGCCGACCGGTTCACACCGGTAGATTCAACACTCATTCCTACAGGAAAAATAGTCTCTGTAGCCGGTACTCCATTTGATTTTAGACAACTCACAACTATCGGGAAACGCATTCAGGACAAAAATGACCAACTGATCAACGGGAAAGGATATGACTTGAATTTTGTGCTGAACAAGCCCAAGACAGACAGTTTATTTCATGCTGCAACGGTTATAGGAGATAAATCGGGCATCGTGATGGATGTCTTTACGGTGGAACCCGGCTTGCAGTTCTACAGCGGCAATTTTATGGCTGGAAAGAATATCCTCAAATCCGGCGTTAAGGATGACTATCGTACTGCTTTTGCATTGGAGACACAACATTTCCCTGACTCTCCCAATCACAAAGGTTTCCCTTCCATTGTGTTGAAGCCCGGAAAAGATTACAAAACTTATACTACTTATCAATTCTCAGTTAAAAAATAAGAAGTAGAACTGATAAAACCTCGTTTTAGCATGAACTGCAATTGCAACAATGTATCTCTATCATTCTAATATACACATTTATGAAAAAAATCAGTTTGTTTTTTATAGGGTTGATTTCCT
>Ga0224531_1000431_pt1 | contig 21184 bp, 14 predicted proteins | sample CBST100metaG_FD_179876 | JGI IMG/M metagenome (GOLD analysis project Ga0224531, IMG submission 179876) | Peat soil microbial communities from Stordalen Mire, Sweden - C.B.S.T100 | ecosystem: Environmental > Terrestrial > Soil > Wetlands > Peat | place: Sweden: Norrbotten County, Stordalen Mire...
AGAATGCCCTCACGCAGGAGGCGCGCGCGCATTTTGACCAGCGGATCGCGCAGCGCGTCAGCTTCGCGCTCTGCGGCGGAGCGGTACCATTTGTCGTCGTCAGAGAGAGAGTGGGAGTAGGCGCGCATGCAGTGGCCATGCACGAAGGCCGGGCCAAGACCGGCGCGGCAGTGCGCTACGGCAGCCTGAAAGGCAAGCAGGCAGGCCTCGGGATCGGTGCCGTCGATCTCGGCAAAGTAGAAATTGGGGAAGTTGGCCACCAATTTGGAGATATTGCCGCCGGGGGTATTCACTTCGACCGGCACGCTGATGGCGTAGCCGTTGTCTTCCACGCAAAAGACGACCGGGAGCTTGCTGTTGGAGGCGGTATTGAGCGCCTCCCAGAACTCGCCCTGGGAGGTGGAACCTTCGCCCAAAGAGGTGAAGACCACCTCATCGCCATGGAATTCCAGGTCGCGGAAGGCGCGGTAGTCCGTTTCAGACTTGGCTGCGGCTTCGGGATGGTGGCTGAGGTAGCGGCCGGCCTCGGCGCAACCGACCGCATGCAGAAGCTGCGTGGCGGTGGAGGAAGAGGTGCTGACGATGTGGAGGGCGCGATCGCTCCAGTGGGTGGGCATCTGGCGGCCGCCGCTGGCGGGGTCGGTGGCTGCACCTACCCCTTGCAGGAGCATTTCGGTGGGCGTGACGCCCAGCGCCAGGCACAGAGCGCGGTCACGATAGTAGGGGAAAAACCAGTCATATCCGGGGCGCATGGCCAAGGCCGCGCCGACCTGCAGGGCCTCATGGCCGGCACCGGAGATCTGGAAGAAGATTTTCTGTTGTCGTTTGAGCAGGATTTCGCGGTCATCCACACTGCGGGAAAGCACCATCAGCCGGTAGAGTTCCACGAGCAGCTGAGGGCTCAGTCCGCCGGATGCGGCTTTCGTCTCCGGCTCACGAACGCTGGGCACGGCCAGTTCCATTCCGTCACTCCCCAAATTGTCGTTCTTTTGTGTAGAAGACCAAGCCTGATTGTACCAACCCTCAAAGCGATTCCGTCCCACGAGGCTACTCTGAGGGCTCTCGGAGAACCAGTCAGCATCCAGGAACTATCGGGCACCGCCCGGAGGCCGGGGAGGCTCGCGCAGCACTGGAGCACCCATGAAGGAGTAACTCATTTTGTCTTTCACTCGATGGGCGAGCTTTTCAATCTCCGCAAGTGTATGCAACTGGGAGGGCGTGAGCGCATCGGGATGGGTCTTTTCGACTTCGTCGTTCAAAGCGCGGGCCAACTTCAAGAGCTTTTCGGTGTCCTCAGCCATGGATTTCTGCCGTTCGAGGTTGATGGCACGCAGACGTTTTTGTTCCTGGGCCGGATCGGCTGCGCCGAACTGACCTCCCGGGGGCAATTGGGATGCCACCACCGGCGCGGCGGAAGGCAGGCCCTTCTGCACGCCGGTACAGAGGACAAAGGCCGCCGTCAGTACCAGGGCGTAGACGACGGGGCGGGCAAGCCGCGGCGTCGCAGCACGGTCCTCCGATCCAATCCGCGGCTTAGGCATGGTCCTTCATCCCGACAGCCAAGCTCTTTTCTCCAGGCGGCTCTTCGCTTAACTGGACCCAATCGAGAGTTTCATCTTCTCTTTCACGTCGTGGGCCAGCTTTTCGATATCGCCGGCCTTGCGAATCACATTGAGCGAGAGCGTGTCTTTGGATGTTTTGTCGACCTCGGATTTCAGATCCGTGGCCAATTTCAGCAGCATGGCGCTCTCTTCGGAAAGCTGGCGCTTTCGTTCCGCGTTGATGGCCTCGAAGTTCTTGCTCTTTGCCTGCTGCTCATTCATCTTCATCTGCTCGTTGGCGTCCGGAATGTGGTTGATCTCGGGAGGCAATTTGGGGAACTGCATCCCGCCCGGGTAGAACCCTTCCCCGGCAATCGGCGTCAGGGTCATGGTAGCGAAGGCAAGAAGAACGCCCATGCCCAGCCGGCTCAACCGGGGCGGATGCGCGCTCCTGATTCTGTACGGTTGGTGGAATTTCATGGGATGACCTCTCACGTTGTGGCGTAGGGGCACCGGCAACAGGGAGCGCTCCGGAGAGCCGAGGAAAACGGCTTTCCCTTCTTTCCTGCGCACAGTCTAGTCTAGAAAGAGGAGCTTTGGGATGCATCCTTTTTTGTTGGCTTCAAGAATAGGCTTGTTTGCCGAGGGGAGATTCCTGGGCAAGGTGGTGGATGGGTGGGCGGACGACGCCCAGGAGTTTGTCCGCACCAAGCTGCCTCATCTTCTGATGGTCGCGGTTATCGCCTTTATTCTCAGCCGCATACTGAGTATCGTAACCGCCCGAATGATCCGTCTTGCCGAGCAGCATGCGCCTGGGCAAAGCCGTGTTTCCCAGGTGAAGACGCTGGCGGGCGTGATTCATACCACGGGGATCAGCATCATCGCGGTCCTGGTGGGCCTGCAATTTCTGGATGCCGTTGGAGTGAATCTGGGCCCGCTGCTGGCTTCGGCCGGAGTGGCCGGAGTGGCCATCGGTTTGGCGGCGCAGAACATTGTGCGCGACATGCTGAACGGCGTGCTCATTCTGATCGAAGACCAGTTCAACGTGGGTGACACGGTACGGCTGGCCGGGTTGGCCGGGACTGTGGAGGCGATGACGCTGCGCAAGACCACGGTGCGGGACGCCGACGGAACCTTGTATGTGATTCCCAACTCGCAGATCACCACGGTGGCCAACCTGAGCGTGGGCTACTCGGTGGCCACGGTGAATGTGAGCGTGGACTTCTCCGCCAACCCCGACAAGGTGCTGGCGCTGCTGAAGGGGATCGCCACCGAGATACGCACGAGCGAGGAATTCCGGAGGGTTTTCGTGGATGACCCGCAGATTCTGGGCGTGGACGCGATCAAGGGCTCGGAATTGATTTTCCCGGTGATCTTCAAGACGCTGGCGACCCAGCAATACGCCCCGGTGCGGGAGTTTCGCCGCCGGGTGCGGCTGGCACTGGAAGAACAGCATCTGCTTCCAGGCGACCCGAACCGGGTCTTCAACACGTTTGTGGACAAAGTGACGGGCGGCCCCAGGCGACCGAGCACAGAGGCTGCACCGGCACACGATCCGACGACGCTGAAACCACAGGAGGGAAATCCTTTTTCTAGCGAATAGGGGTATGGCCGGTTGTATGTTTTTCAAAACCTGAATTGGAGACAAAGGCCCGGGCCTGAAGGTCCTGCAAATTCGCTCTCTGAGGGGGCTGAAGCCCCCTGCGCCCTCCGAAGGATCCAACTTACATCTGTAGTTTCAGGCAGTGACTTCAGACAGTTCTAGGCGGCGCCTTCCAAGGCTTCCAGCAGATCTTCGGCGCTGGTGATGGGAGGGAGGCAGGTGCGTCCGCGGCAAATGACGGCCCAGGCTTCGACTCCTTCCGGATGTGGAACCTGAAGCAGGATTTCAGCCAGCGCTTCGGGAATGCCGTCGCGTGTGAGCCGATGGGGAGCGATGCGCATGACGGTCTTATTGACGCCGAAGCGAGCGACGGCCAAGGCCTCAAGACGCGCGGCCTCGGGGCCCGAACCCACCACCACTACCTGCACCGGGTCAAGGAGCAGCCTTTCCAGCGCCAAACCGTAACTGCCGGCGTAAAGGCCAAAATGCTCGACGATTCCAGCAAAGGAGTCCAAGGTATTCTCGGCAATTTCGCGATACTGCGCGCATCCGCTGAGGGTTTCAAGGCGCAGCAGGGCGGAGATAGCGGTGGGGTTTCCGGCCGGGGTGGGCGAGTCCTGAAGCGGCTTGCGCCGGGCAGAGAGCGCGCCCAGAGGCAGTTCCCCATCGGCCGGAGCGGCGGCGTCATAAAACGCACCCGCGGTATGGTCGTAGAATCGGGCGATCATGGCGTCGGCCAGCTTGACGGCCGCGTGGTAGTAGCTCATCCTGCCGGTTGCAAACCACGCGTCGATGCAGGCGTGGATGGTAAAGGCGTAGTCGTCGAGCGTGCCCTGAGGCTTCCGGAGGGGGTCGCTGCCTTCGGCTGGGCGAACACCGTAGGCGATGACGTGGCTCAGGAGTTGGTTTCCGTCCCAGGCCTCGCTGAGCAGGCGATCAAGCGTGCGCTGTGCGAACTCCCGCGCCGCATCCATGCGCAGAATCCGCGCCGTCTCAAAGTAGGCTGTGACCGCCATGGCGTTCCAGCCGGTATAGAGCGTGCGATCAATGAACGGCGAGGGACGTTCGGTGCGAGCGGCAAGCAGGGAGCGGCGAGCGAGGTCCAGTAGGCGCAACAGATCGTCTGCGCTGCGGCCGGTTTCTGCGGCCAGTTCGGGGACGGTTTGCTTTACGTGAAGGACGTTCTTGGCTGGGTTGTGGTGCATGTCGCCCAGTTCGCCAATGTCCCAGTAGCGAAGGGCCAATTCCAGGTCAGGCGAGGAGAAATTCGCCGGTTCCAGGGCCGCGCGGGCCTCGGCCAATGTCCAGGTAAAGTAGTCGCCATCGTCTTCCAGATCGATGTCTGCGTCCTGCGAGGCATAAAAGCCGCCGCGGGCGCGGTCGGTCATGGTGGTGTCCAGCCAGTCGACGATCTCCCGGGCGGTCTGAAGGAAATCCTGGCGGACATAACTCTGGAAGCCGTGGAGGTAGTTGCGCAGCAGTTCCGTGTTGTCGTAAAGCATCTTCTCGAAGTGCGGAACGCCCCAGTGCTCGTCGACACTGTAGCGATGGAAGCCGCCGGCCAGATGGTCATAGACACCGCCGCGCGCCATTTTGTCGAGAGTGGTGACAAAAGCCTCGTCCGCCTGCTCGATGTCGCGGTTCATAGCCACTTGAAGCAGCAGGTCCAGGGCGGATGGGTGGGGAAACTTGGGCTGGGAGCCGAATCCACCGTTGCGAGGGTCGAAGAGCTTCAGGATGGATGCGGCAATGCGATCTACCAAAGCGAGGGATAATGTGCCGCCGCGGCCGCTGAAGCTCTCGTTGTGCTCGATAGCGGCCATGACGCTGCCGGCCGACTCGAGCGCCTCGTCGCGGCGCTCGCGCCAGACCTGCGCCATGGTGGCGAGCACGCGTCCGAATCCGGGCCTGCCGAAGCGATCGTCGTGGGGAAAATAGGTGCCGCCAAAGTAGGGACGGCCGTCGGGGGTGAGAAACGCGGTGAGGGGCCAGCCCCCCTGTCCGCTGATGGCGGAAACCGCAGCCTGATAGCGCGCGTCTACATCGGGCCGTTCGTCGCGGTCCACCTTGACGGCGACAAAATGCTCGTTGATGAGAGCGGCCATCTCCGCGTCTTCATAGGACTCGTGGTCCATGACGTGGCACCAGTGGCACCAGACCGCCCCAATATCAAGCAGGATGGGCTTGTCTTCAGCCTGGGCGCGAGCGAAGGCAGCCTCGCCCCAGGGATGCCACAGGATGGGCTGATGCCGCGCCGAGCGGAGATAGGACGAGGCGGCATGTTCCAGCAAGTTGGTTTCGGCTGACGTGGGGGAGACCTCCTCGAGCGTGCGTTGGGGATGAAAGAGGTGCGCCTGGGGACGGCGCGAAGGACTAGTTCTTTGCCAGCTCAGTTTCGATGGCAGCGATGAGGGCCGGCGCGTCCGGCTCGGTGTCTGGAGCGAAGCGCTTGACCACATCCCCGGAGCGGCTGACGAGGAACTTCTCAAAGTTCCACAACACCTCAGGTCTCGGATTGGGAGCGATGCCGTAGCCCTTGAGCTTTTCGCTCCACGGAACCTCGGAGAGATTGACGGCCTCAGGCTGCGCGGTAATCAAAGACGCATAGAGAGGGTGCTTCGCTGCGCCGACGACCGCAATCTTTTCAAACATGGGAAAGTCCACGCCGAAGTTTCCGGTACAAAAGGTGAGAATCTCTTCGCTGGTGCCTGGCTCCTGGCCGGCAAAGTCGTTGGCCGGAAATCCGGTGACAACCAGCCCCTTGTCCCGGTAGTCCTTGTAGAGCTTCTCCAGGCCGTCGTACTGCGTGGTCAGACCGCATTTGGAAGCCACGTTGACGACCAGCAGAACCTTGCCCTTGAAAGCTGCCAAGGATGTATCGGCGCCGGCGATGGTGCGGACCGGAATGTCATAGATCGAATTGCTCAAAATTCCCCCTTATGTTTTCGTACCGTACTGAGATAGATGTAGATGTCGCTCAACAAGCGTCAGAAATATCGGACAATTCCGGAAAACTACAGGTTGGGGTTTGTGACCGGTCTTTCAAGAGGCGGATTGGATCCGGTATCCCTTGTATTCGTATCTGTTTACGGAAATTGACTTTTCGGGCGCTTGAGCACAGGACAGCGCTTGCTTGCGAAATCGGCACAGACAGAAATCTCCAGGCATCTGGAACGCGAGGGAGTGCAGGATCTGAGGGGCCTGCATTCAGCGCATGAACGCACGGAGGGGTCTGGGGAGCGGCATGACTTCTCTCACTCCGACATTCTTCCGGCATCGGTGTTTCGCAATCCGGGAAGATCTTCTTGTAAGGCTTTATTTATGATTAACTTGACTTGGTGGGCCTGCAGGGATTCGAACCCCGAACCAAGGGATTATGAGTCCCCTGCTCTAACCGTTGAGCTACAGGCCCTTCAATTACAGCTAAGCACTATGAAATGAAGAAGATGATGAGACTAAACATCATTCTCATTGCACCACGGTTGAAGCAGGATCGCCCCTGTTTTGACCGAGGGACTCGTCTGCATACCAGCCAGCGTGCAGATCTGATGTCCCCATTCCATTGGTAAACTGCACCGCAGGCCAGACCGGACCCAGTGCTGGATACGTCTGCAACAGGCTCATGTGCGGCTTGACCCGCCACGGAACCTGCCATCAATCCCTCTATGATCGCACAACCGCCAGCGGACCAAGCGCACCCTGTGGACCACCGACAAGCAAAGGGCCACGAACCGCGGAAGATGGGCCCTGAAATGTTTTTTGCCCGCACCCTGTTCGCCGAAGAACAGCCTGTGTTTTTGTTATATATTCGCCAAATTTGCGCATAGTTGGCGCGAATTTGTCCATTTGGCGATTTTTATTGACTGTCTGATCGTTTTATGCCAACATTCCGCTCGTATTGATTGGCGTACTCGCAAGACTCAGTCCTCAGAATGAGCGAATGTGCACCCCATGAAGCGGTTTCGGCAATCAATCCGTCGATTTCATACATCCAGCAAGGAAAGGCGCAGTGATCATTTGCGCCATGAAAATGCGAGGGGTGCATCCCGCGGCACACCCTTTCTGCGCAGCATTCTCGAGGAGCATATTTCCATCAAATTGGAGTCGGGTCAACTCATCATGTGGGAAAGCACGCGAATCAGACGCAACGATCAAAGTGAGGCCTCTCATGAAAAGAAGTTTTCTTCGGCTTGTATTTGGATGCGCGTTCGCCATTCTGGCGTGCGTCTCAATTGCATTTGGCCAGAACGTCGCCGGCGCGATTACCGGTGAAGTGAAGGACCCCACAGGCGCGGTAGTTTCCGGCGCTCAAGTGGTGGCCCACAACCTCGACACCAACGTGGACACATCCACAACGACCAATGCGGTGGGTTTCTATCGCATCGACTTTTTGCCGATCGGCCATTATCAAGTACGAGTGCAGGCCGGCGGATTCGAAACCGCAACCGTTCCCGCCTTTCACCTTGAAGTTTTGCAGACGGCCAACTTCAACGTAACCCTGACAGTGGGCAGCTCTTCGACGACGGTCAGTGTCAATGCCGCGGCGCCCATTCTGAACACCAACGACGCCACCCTGGACAGCACATTCACCGCCAACACCATCGGCAATCTGCCGCTGAACGGCCTGGACTTCTCGGCGGTTTCTCTGTACGTGCCTGGCTCCGTCAATACGGGTGGCCCCGCGGCGATGTCCAACATTGCGCGCAACACTCCAAACGGGGGCTTTGCGGCTACCGGCGATACGCCCAACATCAACGGCAATCGCGCCCAAGCGAACAACTACACGCTGAACGGCATCGACATGAACGAAACCCAGGACAATTGGATGGCCTTCTCTCCCGCGCCCGAGGCGCTGGAAGAGATCAAGGTGATCACCGCCAATTCTCCTACCGACTTTGGCAATGCGAACGGCGCGGGTGTGGTGCTGATGCTCAAGAGCGGCACCGACCATTTCCACGGTTCTGTCTATGGCTATGTGCAGGACTACCGTTTCAACGCCAACTCGTGGTGGAACAACCATCAGAATCCGATCATCCCGATCTCACCGTACTCGCAGGCGCAGTTTGGCGGCACTTTCGGCGGCCCCCTCCTGCACAACAAGCTGTTCTTTTTTGTCGATTACCTGGGCACGCGCCATCACACGGGTGGCCTGTCGACGGCCAGCGTGATGACCGCGGACATGCGCAACGGCGATTTCTCGGCCGCAGGGCGCGATCTCTACGATACGCAAAACGGTTTTACGCAGTATGCGGGCAATAAAGGCCTGCCGATCATAAATCCAGTGGCCAAGTACCTCTTTGCGCATCCGGACTATTACCCACTGCCCAACGCCGCGCCCACTGATAATGTGGCCGCCAACAACTATCAAGCAAATTCTCGCAGCTTCACCAACAACAATCAGGGCGATATCAAGATCGATTACCAGTTCCGTCCGGCAGACAAGATCTCGGCTTTTGCCTCCACAGGCACCGTGGTCCAAGGTTCCAAGTCTGTGCTGATTACTGACTTCCCTGGGGAGAACAACTTTCCGACCACGCTGGGAGGACTCGACTGGGCGCACACCTTCTCTCCCTCCCTGGTCAACCTGGCGCGTATAGGCTTTACCCGGAGCAATCTTTCCTATAGCGTCCCTGTGGATCCGACGGGCGCATTCGGGACCAAAGGCGATTCGCTGCTGGGCATCACGTACGCCAACCAGACAGTCGCGGGCTTTACCCGGCAGAACTTCGGGCTGAGCGGAGTCGGCACCCAGGGCGGGCCTTCAATTAACATCGAAAACGCCTTCAGCTATATCGACAATCTGACCTGGCAGCATGGCCTGCACTTTATCAGCATCGGGATCCAGGCGATTCGCTATCAGCAAAACTACACCACAGACAACAACAACGGCGGTGAATTGGGCAACATCAATTACAGTGGTTCGTTCACCGCCTCCGGCGATCCAGACACCGAGTCGACCACGGGCTATGCACCCGCGGACTTTGTGCTGGACCGTGTCTCGGGCGTTGGAGCCACGCTCAGCGAAATCAATGTGGCGCAGCGGCAATGGCGCACGGCGGGTTATGCCAACGACGACTTCAAAATCCGTCCCAATCTAACTCTGAACCTGGGTCTGCGTTACGAGTTCGACGAACCCTGGGTCGAGTCGCACAACATGACCGGCAACATCGATACCAATCCGTCGGATACGAATTTCGGCCAACCCATCTATGCACAGAAGGTGCCCGCTGGCGCCGAGCCCGGCTCTGGCATTTGCAAAAACCGCGCCTGCTATCAGCCGAATTACCGGCAGATCATGCCGCACCTCGGTTTCGCCTATCAGGCGGCGGACCGGTGGGTCGTCCGTGGCGGCTACGGCGCCACCAGCTTCTTTGAGGGCTACTCTTACAACCAGCGGCTGACTTCACTTACGCCCTTCCTGGTGTCTACGAGCGTAAATTTGACCTCTCCCGTGATCGGCGCAGTTACCACGCCGCGCACTGCGGAGGAAGGCTTTTCTGGAACCACGAGCCAGTTCGGCGGCACCTACAACACCTATCCGCAAAGTGTTCAGCCGGCGTATGTGCAGAACTGGAGTCTGACGCTGGAATATGCGCTCACGCGCTCCACCTCGCTGCAGGCCGGGTATGTCGGCGGCAAGGGAGACCACCTGGCGGACTACAACAACTTCAACCAGGACAAGGTCAACGGCGATCCGACCTCGGCGCCGCTCTACAACAACCAATTCATTGGTCACAATGTCCCTGCCAACCTGCAATCGTATAGCATTTACACCACAAACAATGGCACCTTGCTGATCACCGAATCGCGCGCCATGATGAACAACAACGCGCTGCAGGCGGTTCTGCGCCAGCGCGCCAGCCACGGTCTGGAGTTCACCGTGAACTACACCTATGGCAAGTCGATGACCAACAGCCTGGGCGACTACAGCCTGAACGTAAACGGCTTCAGTGGCGCCTTCCAGAATTACTACGACTCCAAGTCGGACTACGGTCCATCGGGATCGGACATCCGCCATAACCTTACCGGCTTGGGCGTCTACACCGTGCCTGTGGGACGTGGCCAGGAGTATCTGCACGGGATCAACCGCTGGATGGACGAGGCGATCGGGGGCTGGAAGATCGGCACCTCCCTGGTGGCCTACTCCGGCTTCGCGGAAGGTGTTACTGCAGGCCAGGGGAACAACTCCCAGAGTTATGGCAACTCGCGGCCCAATCAGTACCGCAAGTTGAAGATTGTTCATCGCTCGATCACAAACTGGTATGGCACCGATCCCTCGGCCCAACCCTGTACGACGCCGGGCGTGGACAATGGCGTGTGCGCTTTTGGCGAAACCGCTCCCATCTACGCGGCAGACGGAGTAACCGTTCAGGGATACAAGTTCGGAACTGCGAGCAATGGTTCTCTGCGTGGTCCCGGGCTCCTCAATATGGATATCTCCGCCTTCAAGGACTTCCACGTGATCGGGGAGCACTCGGTGGGCTTCCGTTTCGACGCCTTCAATGCTTTGAACATTGCCAGCTACGGCAACCCGAGTAGCACATTCGACGGTACCAGGCAGGATTCCAACGGTAATACCGTCAGCTCCTTCGGCTATGACGTTGAACCCACGCGTTCAACCGCGCGCAACATGCAGTTCTCCCTGCACTATCGCTTCTAACTCAAAGGCAATCCTCCCGGCAAAGCCGGGGGGATTGCCCCTTCATGGAACGTGGAGTGAATCAGCCTATTCGCGCCGCGGTCCGTTCCCATGCCGGCGTGAACGATGATGCGCGGCAATTCGGTTCAAGCCGTTCATCCTGGCGCCACATGAAACTTGTTTCACGCTCTATCTTTTCGCGAAGCGGCTGCCGCACTTTCTCATGGCAGCCGGCTCGCTTGGATCCCTCCCCGCGGGTCCTCGACTGATGACACTCTTTAAGCGGGGGTCCAGACCTTTCAGGGATTGAGACACAATCACATGAAGCTTGAAGTTTGCATCGATTCGGTGGAGTCGGCAGTCGCGGCCGAGCGTGGGGGCGCAGAGCGCGTTGAACTCTGCTCCGATTTGGTCGAAGGAGGAATTACTCCCGGCGCGGGACTGATCGCTTCAGTACGCCGTCATGCCGCGATCTCCCTCTTCGTGATGATTCGCCCCCGCGGCGGAGACTTCTGTTATAGCGACCTGGAGTTCGAGGTGATGCAGGAGGAGATCAGGAATGCGCAGCGGCTTGGCGCAGATGGGGTGGTCCTTGGCCTGCTCGATCTGCAAGGCTGCGTTGATGTGTGCCGCACGCGGCAACTTGTGGAGTTGGCGAGTCCACTGCCAGTCACGTTTCACCGCGCCATTGACATGACGCCCGATATGAATGCGGCACTGGAGGATGTAATCGCGACGGGAGCGACGCGCATTCTGACTTCGGGGGGCGCTCCGAATGTCATCCTTGGCATGAGCCAGATTGCGCAAATGATCGAAACAGCGAGAGGGCGCATCGGCATTATGCCCGGCGGCGGTCTCTCCCCTGAGAACATCCTGACCATCGCCCAGGCAACCGGCGCCACAGAATTCCACTCCAGTGTCAAAATCGCATTTCCCAGTCCCGTGCGGTTCCGCAAGAAGGGCCTGACGATGGGCGATCTTCCGGATCGCGAATACACGAAGTTTACCGTATGTGAGGACCGCGTACGGGCTCTGGTGCAAGCTTCGTCGCAGCCGGACGGGAGGCGTGCTGTAGTGCGGTCCTGTTGAAATGCAATCCCGGTTGGGCAGAGAAGATATCCAAGGCACAGAATCCAGCGGCCGATAAGCTGGCGGTTGGAAATGAGAGAGAATCGAGGTTCTAGCTCCGCATCCCATGTCGACAAAGACCGATCAACGCGCGAAAAGAATTCTGCAAGTGCTTTTGCAACACGGCAACACCTCCGTTGATGCGCTTGCCGAGCAGCTTGCTGCCTCCGCGGCCAGCGTACGTCGTGACCTCACACGGCTTGAAGAGCGCGGCCTGGTGCATCGCACCCACGGCGGCGCCACACTGCCCGGCCAGATGCTGTACGAGCCTTTCCGCTTCGACTCCTCCTTTGAAGAACGCGAAGGGCGCTTTGCCGAGGAGAAGCGTCGCATCGGACTGGCCGCCGCTGAATTGATTCGCGAACATGAAACCATTGGCTTGACCGCGGGCACCACAACCACCCAGGTGGCGCGCTGCCTGCGCCACCGCGGCGGCATTCACATCATGACCAATGCCGTCAACATCGGCATGGAACTGAGCAATCAGCCTGCCTTGAGCGTTACTCTGACCGGAGGAACAATGCGTTGGGCGGGAGCGTTCTCGCTCACAGGTCCGGCGGCGATGGAAACCCTGAGCAATGTCTTTCTGGACTGGGCCTTTATCGGTGCCTGTGGCGTGGACGTCGAGCGCGGCGCCACAATTATCGAGCCGGATGAAGCGGCGCTATTTCGTTCCATGGTTCGGCAGGCCAGGAAGGTCGTGGTGGTGGCGGATTCGAGCAAGATTGCCATGGTGAGTCCGGCTCTGATCTGCCCGGTGGCCGGGATCGACGTCCTTATTACCGATTCCGGCATCACCGCCGAGGCACTTGCCGGTTTCCAGGCGAACGGCGTCAAGGTCATGTCCGTATGAGACGAATGTGTAGGTGCTCGCGCGTATCGGAATGCGGCTGCGAAACATTCGCCGCAGTGCATGCGCTCCAGGGTTGGATTCACATCTAAATGACGCGCAGAACTCTCCCGGTTGCGTCCCTGCTCCGCGTCAGTTGAAGAGTGTTGGTGAAGAGGATGAACGATCCATTCACGAATGAAAGCCGGTAAGGAAAAGCCAGAAAGGAACAGGTCATGTCCATGTCAAGAACGTCCTCACGCGTCGTGCCGCGGTTGGCCATGGTGGCCACGGCACTTTCGCTTGCGTTTGCGGATGCGGTATCTGCCCAGGTTGTTGTTGTGCCGCCGACTCCGCAAATTGGATCTTCCAACCCGATTACCGCCGAACCGGCGGTGGCGCGACCCAGCACGCGGCCTTGTGTTGTGCAACTTTTTCAGAACCTTGAATTTGCCGACTACAACACAAAATCCTTCAGCTACGCTCCTCCTTCTGCATGCCCCGGTCCATGGGCGAAGGTTGTCTTCACGGCGGACTTTACTGTGACAGCAGGCCGCCAGTACGACCGCACCGCCGCATTCTATTTGGACAAAGCCAACATCTTCTACGGCACGACGGCCGAGCCCCGCGCAACTCTCAGTCCGTCCTGGCATGTGGAGCGCGATGTGACCGATTTGACTCCCATCTTCAAGACCGCCGAGACCGGTGAAGCCAACATTGGGAACTTCGTCGGCGTGTATAACGGAGTCACCTACAACGGCATCATCTACGCCAACGCCGCTCTCGAGTTCTATCCAGCGTCGTGGCGAGACCGTGCTCCGACTACTCCCGACATCGTTGTTCCCGTGAACGGCGGCGGCGGCGACGCGGGCACACTCAATACCACCACCGACCAGATCACGCAGGCGCTCAACCTGCCCACCAACGTGGAACGCGTTTACCTCGACATCATCGCGCAGAGCCAGTCCAACGACGAGTTCTGGTACTTCTGCGTGCCCAACGACCAGGCCTCCAACCTGGAGAGCTGCGGCAATACCGCATTTCGGGAAACTGAAGTGGTCCTCGATGGCCGACCCGCCGGAGTCGCACCAGTCTATCCTTGGATATATACCGGCGGCATCGACCCATATCTCTGGGAACCGATTCCGGGTGTCCAGACGCTTGACTTCAAGCCCTACCGCGTCGACCTCACGCCATTTGCCGGAGTTCTGTCCGACGGGAAGACGCACACCGTCGGCATCAGCGTTTACAACGCCAACAGTTATTTCCAGGCCACCGCCAACCTGCTTGTCTACGAGGACCACGGCAAACAAAAAGTCACCGGCGCCATCCTGAGCAACACCCTTACCGCTTCACCCTCGCCAGTCGTCACCGAAGACATCGTTGCGGCTGCCGGGCCGGAGTACACGGGCAGCGTCTCCGTCGCCTTCAACCGCAAGTTCGCGATCAGCGGGTATGTCAACACTTCGCATGGCCGCGTCGAGACCACGGTGGAGCAGAGCCTCGACTTTCTGAGTACCCAGAAATTCGACGTCGATAACTCAACCGACGTTCAAAATGCCGTGCAGACGAGCACCGTTGATTCGCGCGTCACCACCCGCGACGGCTTCTTGTCCAGCACGGTCGAGAAGCATTTTTCCTACCCGCTCACCCTTGACTATTCCTACGTCGTCAACGCCGATGGAAGTTACACGCAGGTTGTCACGAGCAGTCAGCAGGACCTCGTCCGTGAGCTTCAGAGTGTGAATGGCTTCCCGGCTTATGAGAACAAGCTGGACAACGAAGTCAATGCGACCGACACGCTGAAATGGGACTCCAGCGGCAACTTCCTTGGGCCCTCGGGCAGCACCACCAGTCAGACCTATCGCCTGCGGGATTCGCTGGGCCATTGCTATGACCGCACCCTCACCGCAACGGAACGTAAGTTGACCTCCGTCACCGGCGGTCGTGAATGCAATCACCCCGAGCGCTGACTTAGCCTTGTCATCGGTCCCGCAACCTTTGGCTCAGGTGGCCAAAGGTTGCGGGGCTTTTGATGTTGCCTGATCCGCTCAAACGCCGGCGTACGCGTTCATCGCGCGGACGAAAGAGCTAGAGATTGAACAGGACTTCTAGCAGTTGGGAAGGGCGAGGTGGGCTAGAGAGAAAGCGGCGGCCTATCGCCCAGCCGTCCTCCTCAGCGCATGAAGAGAGATAGAGAAACCGCGTCGCCCATGGCTTTGTAGCCGGCAGGCGACGGGTGAAGGTGGTCGCCAGAATCATAGATGGGCAAGAGTTGGCCGGGGTGCTGCGGGTCGCGCAGGACGCTGTCGAAATCGATGACCGCGTCGAAGTGGCCGGCGGCACGAATCCATTGATTCACAGTTTGCCGGTCCGCTTCGCTGAGCGGGCCGGGATGGTAGTAATTGGAACCGACATAGGGGGTGACGGTTGCTCCATAGACGCGCAGGCCGTGGGCATGGGCGCGGGCAATGATTTGTTGATAGGCTGCGAGCACGCGGGCGACCAGGGCTGCATGTTCGGCCGGGGAGACTTCACCGTCCCGAGCCAGACCGCCGAGATCATTGACGCCTTCAAAGAGGATGAGCCAGCGCACACCGGACGGGGCCAGCACATCGCGATCGAAGCGCGCCAGAACATTGGGCCCCAGGCCGTCGGTGAGCAGGTGATTGCCGCCGATGCCCTGGTTGGAGACGCCGATGCTGCGCGTTTCCGCCCTGCCCTGCAAGCGCTGCGCGAGCACATCGGTCCAGCGGTCGTTTCCGTTGGTCGTGGCGCCGTGGCCGTCGGTGATGGAGTCGCCGAGCGCCACCACGGCAGCCGCTCCCGGCGCTGCCTGCACGTCGATTTCAGAAATCTGGTACCAGTGGTCCAACTGCTTGGGTTCCGACAGGGTGGGGGCGTTGACCAAGTCTCCATGCACGTAATAGGAGGTGGCGCGCGAACCCGGATGCGCAGTCTCGCTGGCTGGCGGAGCGTCGAGGTGATAGGTGACGGCCAGGTCGGACAACGATACGACTGGAAAATCGAGCGGGTCCGAGACGAATTCTGCTCCGGGCGGAATGGTTACATCGGAGTTGCCTGCAAAGGTCAGCGGGCGATCGCTCAGTGGGTCAATCGCGGGGGAAGATGGAGAAAGCGGACGGGCGACGTGTACGGAAGTGAAGTGGAGCGGACCGGTTCCGAACGCGTTGGAGAGATGCACACGGAGTGCCGAACCTCCCGCCGACGCGTGAAAGATCTGGCGCACAGTGGCATCGCGCAGATCTTCAAGCGGCAGGGCGTTCTGGGGCTCGGGAATCTGCTGCGAAGCTCCCCAAGTGGCCACCCACACTTGTTCCTTGGCCGTGGGTTGGAGCGCCTGGGCCCAGATGCAGCCTGCCATGAAGCCAAGAATCGCTAAAAAACTCAGTGTCTTTTTCATAGGAGAGGAGTTACCATGTGTGCCTGAAGTAAATCGCTTTTTTTGCAAGCGCAGAAAGCATACCACCCTGGAGCATTCTCGTGCCTCATTCGTTCAGATCGTTTCTCCCGTCCATCTGCCTCTCGTCGATGCTGGTGGGTGCTATTGCCGCGGTGGCTCAGAGTTCCGCGACGCCGCCTCCGGTTACGTTCACGGCCGATCAGGACCACCAGAACATGATGGACCGGCTGGGGATCAAGGCGCTTCGTCCGGGGCCGAGCGGAGACGAGAAGGCGTCCAACCACGCCAACTACGACGAGTCGCTGGCCAATCCATTTCAGAATGTTCCTGACCCTCTCGCGATGAACGATGGCCAGAAGGTGACGTCGGCGAAGATGTGGTGGGACCGGCGCAGGCCGGAACTGGTGGAAATGTTCTCGAAGTACGTGTACGGGCGCGTCCCCGGAAACGTGCCCAAGGTGCACTGGACCGTGGTTGCGGTGGATCACGAGATGATCGGCTTTACGCCGGTGATTGCCAGGGACCTGATTGGCCAGGTGGACAACTCGGCTTATCCTGCGATCAACGTGCGCATTCATATGACACTGGTGACGCCCGCTCGGGCCAAGGGGCCGGTGCCGGTGCTGATGATGTTCGGGCGCGCGGGCTTCCCTGCTCCGAACGAGCCCTCAGGCGAGGAACTGGACCGCATCAACGCCGCGTGGAAGGGACTTCTGGCGCAGCAGGATCCTTCTCTGAAGGAAGTTTTCGCGCAGCATCCGGCCTGGCAGCCGGTGAAAGCCACCCCGTTCCAGTTTCCGCAGTTGAACGAGGATGGCGACTTGCCCAACACCTGGCAACTGGTCGCGGCGGGATGGGGATTCGCATTCCTCGATCCGGCGAGCGTGCAGGCCGATGATGGCGCCGGCCTGACCCGCGGCATTATCGGACTGGTGAACAAGGGACAGCCGCGCGGCGAGGAAGACTGGGGCGCACTGCGCGCCTGGGCATGGGGCGCGGGCCGCGGACTGGATTACCTGGAAACCGACCCGGCAGTGGATGCAAAGCACGTGGGGATCGAGGGTGTATCGCGCTACGGCAAGGCCACGCTGGTAACCATGGCCTTCGATGAACGGTTTGCGATGGCGCTGGTGGGGTCGTCCGGCAAGGGCGGAGCGACGCTGCTGCGACGCAACTTCGGCGAGGCTGTGGAGAGCCTCACGGGCGGCGAATTTTACTGGATGGCCGGCAACTTCATGAAGTACGGAGCGTCCGAAGCTACCTTTGGAGCGAAGACTCCCGGCGATCTCCCGGTCGATTCAAATGAACTGATCGCGCTCTGCGCGCCGCGTCTCACCTTCATCAGCTACGGCATCCCGGCCAAAGGAGACGCCAACTGGCTCGACCACGAGGGCAGCTTCATGGCCACCGTGGATGCAAGCCGCGTGTACACACTGCTGGGCGCCAAGGGACTCAATGTGGAAGGCGATTATCGGACGGCAAAGATGCCTCCCGTCAACCAGGGTCTTCTGGACGGACAGCTTGCCTGGCGCCAGCATGACGGCGGACACACCGACGCGCCGAATATGAAGTGGTTCCTTCAGTGGGCCAACAAGTTCATGGGCCACGCTGCGGAACTTTCATACCGAATGTAGGTTCTTCTCCCTAAGCTGCAAGCGAGGAGATCGCCTGTATCGATGTGACTCGAAACGCTGGAAAGGAGCGACAGACCGCGCACGGCATTGAAACTGCGGCTATCCACGCGATACTCGGTCGGTAACTATAACTGGTGAACATGGTAAAATGCCGCGATGGCAAAGGATCGAAATTACCTGGCTATAGACATACTCAAACATTTGCTAGCGATCTGCGTGGTGATTCAGCATACGCACTCATCGGCGCGATATTCGACGGGAACCAACGCACGCCTGGAGCAACTGGGATTCCTGGTGCAAGGCGCCGTGTTCACTTTCTTCCTAATATCCGGGTATTTCTTCCGCGTTCGTACGAAGCAGGATAAACATTCGACCTTGCTTGTCTACCTAGAAGGCCTGAGCAAGCGCCTCCTCGTTCCGTTCGTGTTCTTATCGGCAGCTAACGCAGTGGCCATGATCGCCCTGCAGAAGGTAACGGCTGGTGAGGTGGTAACCCGCTTTGCGACTTTGCGTGGCGTCGGCCCGCAGATGTACTTCCTGCCATTTCTTTTTGTGATCAGCTTCGCAGTCGCGATCATCCAAGTTGGCTTGCACCTATCACATCGGAGTGAAACAATCGTCCTTCTTGGTATGGCTGCCGTGCTGACCCTGATCGGCCTGCATTATCCGACGATGGCCGCTACAGGTGCAGATTATCGCCTCCTTCCCCTGTATCTGCTCATGTTCCTCACTGGACGACTACTTTCCATGGCACCAATGCCGGCGGTACTAGCCCGTCATCAGCTATGTTTGCCGGGTATTATCATATTGATCTTCGGCTGTTTTGGCATATTGGACTTCCGCTTCTACTATGCGGCACTCGCAGTGGTCGCGTTTGAGTTTAGCCGCTGGGTCTCGAGATTCTTACCAAACCGCCGCGCACCTGGTTCGGGCGGAGTTTACTTGCTGCATACACCGGTCTTGAATTACGCGATTTCAATTGGCTTGTTGAGATTCGGGATCGCTCAATTCTCGAACGCTATGGCCAGCGTGGCGTTGACTTACGTCCTATGTCTCACTATGACGGTGATCTTTATCAAAGCGCTACCCGCACACCGTAGCCTACTGTTAGAGTAGTTCCTCACTAAGTACGTTCACCGCAGCACCGTGACTAATTGTCTGCCATGCTCTTGGCACCCAAGTTGGCCATGAACTGACAGATCGCGGCCGGATCAATATAGTGCAGAGCAATCTGCACTATATTGATCCGGCCGAGAGGCATTTTTAGGCAATGGCGCATCATTTGAAACTCAAGTTGAGCCAAACATAAAGAAGAACAGCTTAGAGCCTGTTATGAACTTTATTCCTGTGGAATGAAAAAGTTCTGAGCCAAGGCTTGAAATGGGCAAGATGGTTGCATGGGAAAGGAATATCGGACGGGGTATCCGAGCGACGTGAGCGATGAGGAGTGGGCGTTTGTGGCTCCGTACCTGGCATTGTGCCGTGAGGATGCAACGCAGCGCGAGCATTCTCTGAGAGCTGTATTCAACGGGCTGCGCTATATCGTGAAGACCGGTAACCAGTGGCGTTTCATGCCGCACGATTTGCCGCCGTGGCCGGTGGTTTATCAGCAAATGCGGCGCTGGCTGGATGCTGGCTGCTTTGAAATCATGGTCGAAGATCTGCGCGGCTTGCTGCGCGAGTTTGCCGGGCGTAAGGATCGCCCGACGGCGATGATTCTGGATAGCCGGACTTTGCAGTCCACGCCGGAGTCAGGCGGCCGCGCCGGATATGACGGGGCCAAGCGGCGCAAGGGATCGAAGGTGCATGCGGCCGTCGATACGCTGGGCCATCTACTGGCGTTGCATGTGACCGCGGCCGATGAGCAGGATCGTGCACAGGTGGAGCGGTTGGCCGAACAGGTGCAGCGAATCACCCAGGACAGCGTGGAACTTGCCTATGTCGACCAGGGGTACACCGGAGAGAGCGCATTGCAGGCAGCTGAGAAGCATGGTATCCGATTGGAGGTCGTGAAACACACAGAAGCAAAACGTGGATTCGTGCTGCTGCCGCGTCGATGGGTGGTGGAAAGAAGTTTTGCATGGGCGGCTCGATTTCGTAGATTGGCCAGAGACTACGAACGCCTCTCTACCTCCCTGGCCGGATACCACTACTTTGCGTTCGCTTGGCTCATGCTCGCCCAACTCTTCAAATTACTCAACAGAAGTTCATAACAGGCTCTAGCGGCCTCGCTGCGAACCCGCCGCAAGGCCAGGATCGCAGCGAGGCCGCAGGTCTTAGCCCAGCAACTGCTTGCCAACCTTGATGTAGAGATCGACGGCTTGCCTGAGCTCCTGCTTGGCGAGTTTCTCAAAAGGCGTGTGGGCCACGTGAATGGAGCCCGGGCCGAGGAGCAACGGTTCACCCCAGTTGGTGAGCATGGGAATATCGGTGGCGAACTTGGCGACCATCGTGGGCAGTCCCTCAATGGCGTGCAGACGAACGAAGGCCAGGTCGAGAGTGAAGGTGACTTCGGCCAGGTCGACCGCCGCTTCGGTGAGCGCAGCGCGGACCGGCGCCGAGTCGCCTACCAGACGAACCAGCACCTGGGCTTCGGCCTTGTCGGCAATTACGTTGGGGGCGTGGCCGCCCTGGATCTGGCCGATGTTGAGCGTGGTGGGACCGATACCTTCGGTGACCGGCAGTTCGAGCGCAAGCACTTTTCCGAGAACCTCAATCAGCTTGTGCACGGCACTTTCGCCGAGTTCCGGGTAGGCCGAGTGGGCCATCTTGCCGGAGCACTTGAAAGTGGCGCGGAGGGCGCCCTTGGAAGCCAATGCAACGCAATTGTCGGTAGGCTCACCATTGACAAGGAAGCGGTTGCCCTTGGGGGCGAGATTGGCGGCCCTGGCTCCGGCCGAGTCGCGCTCCTCGCCGGAGACGAACAACAGGGCAACTCGAAATCCTGCCGCGCGCAAGGCCTCGGCTGCGACTACCTGGGCAGCGAGAATGCCCTTGGCATCGGAAACGCCCCGGCCATAGATGTAGTCGTCATCTTCGCTGAAGGGGATGTAGGGCGGAACGGTGTCCATGTGGGTGGAAAAAACCAGCTCCGGGGTCTGGCCGGCGATGCCGGCGTAGACGTTCCAGCGGGGGTCGTCGGTAGCGTTCTCGTCCGGCTGGGGAACCGGCGTCTTTTCAACTTCCCATCCCCGCCCGGCGAGAAAATCGGCGAGAAAGTCGCCCACGGCACCCTCGTGGTAGGTGGTGGACTCGATCTCGCACAACTCGCGAGTAAGTTGGACGGGGTCAATAGGATCGACGGGCAGGCGTTCATTCATGATATTGCCAGCATACCGCACAAAATTTAGTCGACCCTCGTCGAGGACAGAGCGGTTCTCCGAGAC
>Ga0224531_1000433_pt1 | contig 21165 bp, 17 predicted proteins | sample CBST100metaG_FD_179876 | JGI IMG/M metagenome (GOLD analysis project Ga0224531, IMG submission 179876) | Peat soil microbial communities from Stordalen Mire, Sweden - C.B.S.T100 | ecosystem: Environmental > Terrestrial > Soil > Wetlands > Peat | place: Sweden: Norrbotten County, Stordalen Mire...
TGGCCATCAATGCCATGCAAAAAGAGGGGTCCAAAGGTTCACTCCGAGGAAAACTCAAACGCGCCGGATGGAACGAGGACTTCCTCAGCCGGCTATTGGAGATGTTTTGAAATGCGTTTGCCCTGCGGGGTCGGCACGAAGCGATTGACACCTCAGTTCTGTGCGGATATAAAATTGTTCCATCTGGTGTTCGGGAAGCGCGGTTCGAATCCGCCACTACCCCGTAACTGTAATCGCTGAGAATTGGACATGGAGCTTGCTCCGGCCACTGAGGATTTTCTCGGGAAGGCTGTCCGAATTCGTTGAAGCGTAAGTCAGGAGACCGGCCAGATGCCAATCTGGGCTTTATCCAACTTCGATGGGAGGGTTGGAGAGCGTTCCCCTGCCGGCCAGTAGGCTCCGGCTAAGCGAAAGCTGCCTAATGTATTGATCCCGCTGTTCCGGTGGAGCTGTGCTCCGCGGTCAGAGGTTAATGTATGCAGGAGAGGGACCGCAAAACGGTCACGCTCGTCCTCGGTGGCGTTCGCAGCGGCAAGAGCCGTTGGGCGCAAGAGTTCGCCTCGAAATTCGATCGCGTGGCCTATGTCGCGACGGCACAAGCGCGTGACGCAGAGATGCGTGAGAAGATCCAGCGCCACCAGGAAGATCGCCCGAAGCATTGGCAGACATTGGAAGAACCGTTGGAACTGGCGCGGGTTCTTATGGATCGCGCTGCGGAGTTCGACCTGTTGCTGATCGATTGCCTTACGGTATTCGTGTCCAATCTGATGGAGGCCGCGCAGACCGATGCTGCCAGTATGGAGCGGCGTCTCTACGACTTTCTGCAAGCGCTGCGCACCGTACCCGCTTCGGTGGCACTCGTTTCCAACGAGGTTGGATGGGGAGTGGTGCCGCCTTATCCGGCGGGGCGCAGGTATCGCGATGCACTGGGCGAGCTGAATCAGCGCGTGGCGGCGATTGCCGACAATGTGGTGCTGATGGTGGCCGGGCTCCCGTTGGCGCTCAAAGGCAACATTGGAGGCCGGCCATGATTGCCTTCATGGTGGCTGGAACCGCAAGCGGCGTGGGTAAAACAACCGTCGCGCTGACGCTGATGGCGATGTTGCGGGAGCGCGGCCTGCGCGTGCAGCCGTTCAAGTGCGGGCCTGACTTTCTCGACACAGGACACCACACCGCCATCTGCGGACGGGCCTCGCGCAATCTGGATACATGGATGTTGAGTGACGAGGCGAACCGCGCGATCTTCGCCAACGGCAGCCGCAATGCCGATGCCGCGATTGTGGAAGGCGTGATGGGATTCTACGACGGCGTGACCGGCGGTGGCGAAGATGGAAGCTCTGCGCAGATCGCAAAGCTTCTGGATTTGCCTGTCGTGCTGGTGATGGATGCCGGCAAGAGCGCACGCAGCATTGCCGCAGTGGTCAAAGGCTTCGAGAGCTTCGATCCCGCGGTGCGCTTCGCGGGCATCGTGCTGAACAATGTGGCAAGCGACCGGCACTATCACCTTCTTGAAACTGCGATCCGCTCGGTGAGTACGACGCCGCTGCTGGGCCATCTGCCGACGGACGCGGCAATCGCAATTCCCGAGAGACATTTGGGACTGCACACAACGGAAGAGACAACGTCGGCGAAGGATCGGCTGGCAGCATTCGCGCAAACAGGACGGCAGCATCTCAACATTGCTTCCTTGCTGGATCTGTCGCGGCCGAATGCGCCGGGAGAGAGCGAGGCCCTTCCGGTTTCGAACTCTGAACATGCGCGCGTGCGCATCGGCGTTGCTCGGGACAAGGCATTCTCGTTCTATTACGAAGACAATTTCGATCTGCTGCGAGAGAACGGCGCGGAGATCGTGGATTTCAGCCCTCTCTCGAATGCAGCGCTTCCCAAGAACCTCGATGGTCTTTATCTCGGCGGCGGGTATCCGGAATTGCATGCCGATCGATTGAGTCGCAATTCCACCATGAGCGCGGAGATTCGCGCGTTTGTGGAATCGGGGAAGCCGGTGTATGCCGAGTGCGGCGGCATGATTTATCTGAGCCGTGCTCTGACGGCACTCGATGGATGCAGCTACCCAATGGCTGGAGCGCTTCCGATGGAGTTCGAAATGACGCCGCGCTTGGTGCACTTTGGCTATGTCGATGTCGAGTTCGCCGAGAATTGCCTGCTCGGCGAACTCGGAACGCAGGTGCGCGGACACAGCTTTCACTGCTCGCGGGTGCAAGGCAACAACTCGATGGTAGCCGCGTATCGGCTGAAGTACACGCTCTCTGGATGCGAGGAACTTGAGGGCTATCAGTACAAGAATGTACTGGCCAGCTACGCACACCTTCATTTTCGAGGAAATCCCACACTCGCTGCATCGCTGGTTGCGGCAGCGCAGCGAGCGCGCACCGTGGAGGTGGAAGCATGAGAAAGTTTTGCGCATGGCTGGTTTTCTGCATTGCGGTTCCGTCATGCAATGCGCGCGTAGCGACAGATCAACTGGGACGCACGGTGCAAGTTCCCGAGCATCCGCACCGCTTGGTGTGTTTGATGCCGAGTGTTGTGGACGATGTGTATGCGCTTGGAGCGGGGGCGGATGTCGTTGCGGTGACCGACTACACCAAGTATCCGGCGGAAGCCAGAACCAAGCCCAGCGTGGGTTCGATTTTGTCACCTTCGATGGAAACGATTCTGTCGCTGCATCCGGACCTGGTGTTGGGCAGCGCAGACATGAGCCACACCGAAACATTGCAGCAATTGGAGCGGCTGGGCATTGTTGTATTCATGGTCTCGACGCATGGAGTGGATGGAATATACCAATCCATTTCAAGCCTCGGACTGGCTCTCAACCGGGAGAATTCTGCGCGCGAGTTGATTGCCCGGCTGCGCGGACGCGAAGCTGCGGTGCGGCGACAGGCGAAAGGCAAGCCGGCGGTGAGCATCCTGATGCCGGTGGGCTATGACCCGATTGTCACCATCGGCAAACATGCCTTCATCACCGAGCTGATCGAGATTGCCGGAGGGCGTTCCGTTACCGGAGACCTCAATCAGGAGTGGCCCCAGGTGAGCCTGGAAGCGGTGTTGGCGCGGGCGCCGGACGCACTTCTGCTCATACGGGGATCAAGGATGTCGATAGAAAGGATTCGACAACTGCCAGGCTGGAACAACATGCCGGCAGTCAAGAACAACAGGGTCTACTACGTGGACGACCGGATCAATCTTCCGAGCCCGGTTGCCTTCGATGCATTGGAGGAACTAGCCAAGCAATTTCATCCGTGAGATGGACGCTCCATCTTGAAACGCAAACCGAAAATACCTGGATGATCGAGAAGCGCGGTGCGAATCCGCCACTACCCCGTAACTGTAAGCGAAGAGGCGCGGCTATTTTGCCACTGGAAGAGATTCCGGGAAGGCAGCCGTTAGCTGTTGAGGCGCGAGTCAGGAGACCGGTCCAGATGCACTTTCCGAGGGGAAAACCATGTTCCGATTTTCGAGCCCGCTCCGATGGGCCAGCAGTATCGTCCTTGCCATCAGCACCGTTGCCATAGCCGCGCCGCTCTCCAACTTTCATGGCGCCATATCCGATCCGTCGGGCGCAGTGATACCCAACGCCCAGGTAGAACTGCTCGAAAACGGCGTGCAGGTGGCATCGGTTGCCACGGATGAAAAAGGCCATTACAGCATTTCGTGGAAGCTGGAACCGGGCTTGCGTTTGCGTGTCTCCGATAGGGGATTCCGCACGATGGAGAAAGCAATCGACGCACAAGCCGATGCCGGCGAGTCGGCTGAGGACATCGTTCTTCAACTGGCATCTTTCTCCGATCAGATCGCGGTGACTTCAACCGGTTCTCCCACGCCGCAGGCGCAACTTGGCGCGGCCGTGACAATGTTAGATTCGGATGACTATCGGGGGGCACGCGATATTCAGGAGGGATTGCGGTTAGTCCCTGGGCTCGAGGTCGCGCAGACGGGACAGGCCGGAGGGACGACTTCTATCTACATTCGCGGCTGCTGCGTCGGTTCCAATGGCGTCAGCGACGGAGCCAAAGTTCTGATCGATGGAATTCCGGTAAACGACATTGGCGGAGCGGTCGAGTTTGCCAACATCGCCAGCGCATCGGTTGCGCAGGTCGAAGTATTGCGAGGACCCAACAGCGCGCTCTACGGATCGGATGCCCTGGCTGGCGTAATCAGCCTGACGACCGCGCGCGGAAATACGCCATTGCCTTTGTTCACCTACCAGTCCGCGGGCGGCAACTTCGGCACCTTTCGGCAGGAAGGTTCGCTGAGCGGCAGGCAAGGGAAGTTCGACTATTTCTCGGACTACGCGCGCTTCGGCAGCAGCAATTCAATTCCAGACGACAAATATCACAACGGCACCTTTGCCGGGAACTTCGGCTGGAGTTTCTCTCCCGCTTCGAGCCTGCGCGCCACCGTACACCATGACCAGGTTGCTTCCGGACAGCCGGGCGCAATTGAACTGTATGGCCTTCCGGCCAATGCCGAACAGGCGAATGAAGATGCCTACTACGGCGTAACCTGGGACGACAAGACCACCGCGAACTGGCACAACCAATTGCAGTATGGCGGCCTGCGCTTGCGGTCGCAGTTTACGGAGTTTGCCCCCTCAGGAACTCCGGACTCGGGCTATACCCTCGGAGCACCTGTCACGATTCAAGGGAGCAACGGGTACGCGGTCAGCGGTCAGGCACTGGAGCCCAACGATGGGCCGCCCTATCCATACGCTTATCCGGGTTCGACGGACAAGGATTTCGTTTATGCGCAGTCGGACTATCGCATCAATCCGCATTTGCTCGGACTGGTGGCGTTTCGCTTTGAAGATGAGCGCGGTTATTCGGGCGGCCAAGCCAGTTCGATCGAGCGAGGCAATTACAGTTACACATTTCAATTTCAGGGAGACGTCCTGAACCGCCTGTTCTATTCGGTTGGCAGCGGTCTTGAAGACAACGGCCTCTTTGGAATTGCCGGAACTCCGCGTGCTTCGCTGGCCTGGCAAGTTGCGCGCAAGGGGATTTTCAGCGGCACAAAACTGCGCGCCAGTTTCGGCGAAGGCATCAAGGAGCCGGCTCTCTTCGACCAGCTCGACTCGCTCTATACTTTGCTTTCAGGCCTTCCCGCCTCCCCTGGTTCACCCTCAGGAACACAACTCATTGTGCAGTACCACGTGGCGCCCATTGGTCCCGAGAATTCCCGGTCCTATGACGGCGGTATCGATGAGTTGCTGCTCAATGGCCGCAGCCGCGTGAGCCTGACGCTGTTTCACAACGAGTTCACCAACGGCGTTGAATACGTTCCGCCGCAGGGGCTGTTGGATCTTGGCGTCCCCAGTGCGATTGCGGCCGCAGCGGTATACGGCGCGACGGTGAACTCTGAGGCGTATCGCTCGCAAGGGCTCGAGGTGGAGATCGAGCACCAGGCCACGCGCGATCTGTTTGTCCGCGCAGGGTATACCTATGTAGATGCGCGGATCCAACGTTCCTTTTCGAGTGGGCCGAGCTTCAATCCGAGTTTTCCATCGATCCCGATCGGAGACTTTTCTCCGCTTGTCGGAGCGCGTCCGTTTCGGATCGCACCTCATACGGGATACTTTGAGGCGGGTTATCGGCGCAACCGGTTCTTCGCCGTACTGCGTGGAACGCTTGTAGGCAGCCGCGACGATAGCGATTTCTTAACCAGTTCCGATCCCAATTCTCCAAACTCCATGTTGCTGCCCAATCGTAATTTGGATGGCGCATACCAGCGGCTCGATCTGACTTCGAGCTATCAAGCGAACCGGTATGTTGCCATTGAAGGAGATTTCCAGAACCTGTTGAGTGAGCATTACAGCGAGGTATTCGGTTATCCATCGCTTCCCTTCATGTTCCGGCTGGGGATGAAGTTCACTCTTGGAGGAGAATCGTGGTGGGGGAAGTAATCGAGAAACCGGAAAGCGCATCGCGCGGATGGACACAGAAACGCCGGCAGCCTTGGCTGCTGGCAATTCTGTCTGTCTCGATTGTGCTTGCGGTGTTCATTGCCGCGGGGATGGGCGCAGTGCGTGTGCCGCTATGGACGCTGGCTGGTCACATCCTCAGCGGAGGATCGCTCTCCGACGATCAGCGCATCATTCTCTTCACGATTCGGCTGCCTCGCATTATGGCGTCTCTTCTCGTGGGCGCTGCGCTTTCCGTTTCCGGCTTGCTGTTCCAGGGACTCTTCCGCAACCCTCTTGCCGATCCTTACGTCATAGGCTCCTCCGGCGGCGCCGTGCTTGGCGCTTCGATCGGAGCCTTTCTGCTGCCTCCGATTTCAGCGGCAGGGTTTGGTGCAACCGCGCTGTTGGCGTTTGCCGGCGCACTTGGCTCGATCACGCTTGTGTATTGGCTGGCGCGCGTGGATGGCCGCACGCCGGTGGTGGCTCTGCTGCTGGCGGGATTCGCGGTGAGCACCATGCTCAGCTACTCGTCGTATTTTCTCGAGGTGATGGACCACGACTTCGGAACAGGCATGCGCGTGCTGGCCTCGTGGCTGCATGGAACCATTGCCCAACCCACCTGGCCGCAGTTGGCCATTGTGGCAACGATGCTGGCGATTGGGCTTGCGTGTTCGGTTCCGCTGGCTCGAAACCTCAACACGCTCGCGCTGGGCGAGGAGTATGCAACGCATCTTGGTCTCTCTGTGCAACAGACACGCATTGCAGTCATCGTGATCGGATCGATATTGACGGCAGCTGCGGTGGCACTGGGTGGACTGATCAGCTTTGTGGGACTGATCGTTCCGCACATGCTGCGCATGGTGCTGGGGCCTGACCATGTGCGCTTGCTGCCGGCAACGGCATTGGCCGGAGCACTCTTTCTGTTGGTGGCGGATACGGTGGCGCGCACTGCCATTGCTCCCGCGGAGTTGCCAGTGGGCGTGTTGACGGCTCTCATCGGGGGGCCTTTCTTTCTGTATCTTTTGCGCAAGACCAAGCAGGGAGCGATGTGATGGAGCCTCTTGTCGAGTTCGCGCAAGTCAGCTTTGCCTATGGGGATCGAAACATCCTCAAGGATATAGATGCCAGCGTCTTCGAGAACCAGTGCATCGCGGTGGTGGGCCCCAACGGCGCAGGCAAGACGACCTTGCTGCGACTGGCCGCCGGCACGCTCGCTCCTGCGAGTGGTCAAGTGACCTTGAAGGGCAGAGACTTGCGGTCTTTGAAACAACGGGAGATTGCAAGGTCGGTGGCGTTCGTGCCGCAGAATGTCGAGGTCCCGTTTTCATTTACCGTGGAACAGTTTGTGGAGCAGGGCCGCACGCCGTTCCTGAAAATGTTTGGCGGATTATGTTCCGCCGACTATGAGGCGATGCGGCGCGCCATGGAATTGACCGACGCCTGGTCGTTGCGGTCGCGTGTCTTCAACGAACTCAGCGGCGGCGAGCGGCAGCGCGCGAAAATCGCGCTCGGCCTTGCGCAGCAGCCGCAGTTGTTGCTGCTGGACGAACCGATGCAGCACCTGGATATCGGGCGTCAGTTCGAGATGATCGATCTGATCGACTTGTTGCGCAGCCAAGGGATTGCCATTGTCGCCTCGATGCACGATCTTGCGCTGATTGAGGGGGTCTTCTCTTCCGTGTGGCTGATGAGCCCCGGTGAGCCAATGCGGCAAGGTTCGCCTGAAGAGATGTTGCAGCCCGAGATTCTTGAAATTGCGTTTAACTGTCTCCCGCGTCACCGCGCCAGGTTATCGGAGCGAATGCGGAATCGAATGGAGCATGTCCTATGAGTCAGATCCAACTTTCATCCCTGCCAAGCGTAATCGCGAGCATTGAACCGATCGATCCCCGCCGCACGGCCGAAGCCCGACTCCGGCTCGATAGCCTGACCAAACCAATCGGCAGCCTGGGCCAAATGGAGGGCATTGCAGCGCAGATGTTCTCGATTTTCTCCGGCAGCATCCCTCTTCCATTGCGGCGGGCCGTTTATGTGTTTGCTGCCGATCATGGCGTGACTGCGGAAGGAGTGAGTGCCTATCCGCGGGAGGTTACCGCGCAGATGGTGCACAACTTTGTTGCGGGCGGCGCGGCGATCAATGTGCTGGCGCGGCTGCACGATGCGCAACTCACCGTTGTGGACGTGGGTGTGGATGCGGAGTTCGATCCTGCGCCGGGACTCTGTCTGATGAAAGTTCTACGCGGCTCCGGGAATATGCTTCGCGAACCCGCATTGACCCATGAGGATCTCGCAGCCGCAATCGAAGTCGGCATTCGTCTCGCGCAATCCGCAAAAGACCAGGGACTCGCCCTGGTGGCCGTTGGGGAAATGGGCATTGGCAACACGACATCGGCGAGCGCGATTGCCGCGGTGCTGACGAAGCAGCCGATTGACGAAGTGACTGGCTGCGGGACCGGCCTCGACCCGGCGGGGAGAAACCGCAAACTCAACGTGCTGCGAGAGACGCTTGAGAAGCACTTCGGCGATTTAGTCGAGACACCGGAGCCCCTGGAGATTCTTCGCTGTGTGGGCGGATTGGAAATCGCGGCCATGACCGGCTTCATCCTCTGTGCCGCGGCAAATCGGATGGCTGTGGTCTGCGATGGTTTCATCTCGACAGCGTCAGCGGCTATTGCGCATGGCCTTGCGCCTGAAGTGAGCGGGTACCTGTTCGCTGGCCATTGCTCGGAAGAGCCTGGACACCGGCACCTGCTTCGGCACATCGGGCTCACATCGATTCTCCAACTGGGGATGAGGCTGGGTGAAGGAACAGGTGCGGTTCTCGCCATGCCTGTCATCGAGTCTTCCGTTCGGCTATTCACAGAGATGGCAACATTCTCATCCGCACAAGTGAGCACGGCAAACGAATGAGCACGATTTTTCAAGATATCGCGGCGGCATTTCAGTTCCTGACCCGCCTTCCTCTCAGCTGGCTTGCTTACAAGCCGGACGCGCTGCCGCGCGCGGCAAAGTACTTTCCCCTGGTTGGCCTCGCCGTGGGAGCCGGCGCCGCAGGACTCTACCGCCTGTTGTCGGCGCACCTTCCTGTCGCAGTCATCACGTTGTTGATCGTGCTCTTTTCGACTCTCGTGACCGGGGGACTGCACGAAGACGGCCTTGCCGATGCAGCCGATGCATTTGGAGGGGGATGGAATCGGCAACAGATTCTGGCAATTATGAAAGACAGCCGGATCGGCAGCTATGGGGCGCTGGCGCTGGTCTTCTCGGTAGGGGGCCGCGTGCTGCTGCTGACGTACATTCCCACCGTCTGCATGATCCAGTATGTGATCTCGGCCGAGGTGCTCTGCCGCTGGATCATTCTGCCGCTCGGGGCCGCGCTGCCTGCTGCTCGTGAGCAGGATGGACAAGGAGCCCGCATCGCGCGCCACGTGTCGGTCATCTCTCTCGCGGTGGGGACGATTATCTCTCTCGGCGTCGTGGGCTTCATGTTGCACATGTCGGCGGTCTGGCCGGTTGCCGCCGCATTGGCGGTGGCGTTGTTCGGCGGCTTGTACTTCAAGAATCGAATCGGCGGCATCACAGGCGATTGTTTTGGCGCGGCCAGCCAGCTCACGTTGCTGGCGGTTTACTTTTGCGGGGTTTGGCGGGGATGAACACGATCGTCTTTATTCGCCACGGCGAGACCGACATGGTTGGCAGGTTCTGCGGCCAGAGCGACCCGGAGCTGAACGCCGCCGGCGAGACTCAAGTGACTCGTCTCGCGGAAGAAGTTGCAACGCTGGGAATCGAGCGCATCTATTCGAGCGATCTGCGCCGCGCATCGCGGACAGCAGCAGCCATCGCGCAGCGCGTCGGTGTGGGCGTTGACTATTTGCCTGCACTGAGAGAGATTCATTTTGGTCTCTGGGAGTGCCTTAATTGGCAAGAAATTCAAGATCGATTTCCACGGGAAGCAGGTGACTGGCTTCGGGAGTTCCCCCTGCGGAGTGCGCCGGATGGAGAAGCATATGTCGATTTCACCGCGCGAGTCGATGCTGTCATTGCACCGTGTCTTGAGGAAGCGGCGAGGACGACGATAGCCGTCGTTACGCACCGCGGCGTGATGCGCTATGCGCTCACGCGATTCTTTGGGTTTTTAGAGGACGAAGCCTGGGCAAAGACAGCGCCCTACTGCGCAACAGTCATTACTGCAGCTCGAGCGCCTTACCGCGAGGTGTTGCAGTGAGTCCTCAGCATCTCGAGATTCGGGAATTGGCGGCGTGGGGTTTCGATCAGCCAGTAGATCGCGGCTTGCTTGGAGAGGAACAATTGCAGACTGTGGCCTGTCATGCGCAGCGTAGTTTGGCGATGAGGTTGCCCTATCCAGCTCATTCTCCCATCTTTATCGAGGAGGCCGGTAAACTAGCCGCTCTTCTTGCTACTCGTAAGGACACGGTTGCGTCCAGCGGGGAGTTTGATGACCTTGTATGGGAACTGGCCATCGTCGATCTGCGGAAACTGATCGCCTTCCAGCGCCGGATCGGATTCCCGTGTCACGATAGAAGTTCGATTCATCTCGGGGAGGGATCGCGGCAGCTTCTCGATCTGACACTTCCGCTCCATCCACTTTCCAGTAGCCCCTATTTGGAGGTCGCTTCCTATCGCGGCCGATGGTTCCTTCGTGACGGGTATCATCGTTCATTCCGATTGTTGAAGCAAAGCGTATACCTAGTCCCGTGCGTAGTCGTCCATGCGGAATCCCTTGTCCAGATGGGCGCTGTTGGTAACCAATTCATCTCGCAGGAAGTTCTGTTTTCAGAGCATGCACCAATGGTGACGGATTTCCTGGATGAAGAGATTGCCGTACGTTATTGCCGCACATCGCCAAAGCATGTCATGCCTATGTCTGTTCAGCAATTAGAGGAGCCGTTAGCGAACGGCGACGGCCTACAGGAGGTATCGTGAGCATCGCTACAAAAAGAGGGGACGGCGGCCAGACGGGTCTTGCCGGAGGCATCCGCGTTTCTAAAGCGGATTTGCGCGTTGAGGCATATGGGACGGTGGACGAGTTGAACTCGACGCTGGGCTTCGCCAGAAGTATCTGCAAAAACGCGGAGATTTGTGCCGCGGTGCATGAAATCCAGAAGACACTGTTCCGCGTGGGGTCGTCCCTCGCAAGCCCACCGGAAAGCAAGAAAGCCGCGCCGCCGCTTTCGATCGAAGATGTGAACCGACTAACGGACATGGTTCATGTCATTGAGGCCAAGGAGGGGATTCTTACCGATTGGTCGTTGCCTGGAGCGCACCCTGAGTCCGCAGCGTTTGAGGTGGCCCGTACCGTATGCCGACGTGCTGAGCGGTGTGTGGTTCGTCTGATAGAACGCGGCGCCGCAATCGATCCACAGGCGCTTCCTTATGTCAATCGTCTCTCCGATTTGATCTGGCTGTTTGCGCGGCAGATCGAACTCGAGTGCGGAGTGGATTCCAGTTTGCGCGACGAGACGAAAGCAGGTCCGCGATGGTCGCGAGCGTGGTGATGGAATCGCACAGCTCAATGCACGAAAGGACTCGATGACAGCGCGAGCCATCATGGTGCTCGGCACCGCCTCGCATGTGGGCAAGTCGCTCACTACCGCCGCGCTGTGCCGCATTTTCGCGCGCGCGGGGTATCGCGTTGCGCCGTTCAAGTCGCAGAACATGTCGCTGAATTCGGCAGCCACTCCGGACGGTTACGAGATTGGACGTGCGCAGGCGCTGCAGGCCGAGGCTGCCGGAATTGCTCCATCTGTGCACATGAATCCAATCCTCATCAAGCCCAGTTGCGATACCGCCGCGCAGATTGTGGTGCGAGGCAAGGTGTGGCGCAATCTCGATGCACGCAACTATCAGGAAGTTCGCGTTGCCGAACTTCTGCCGATCGTGGCAGAGAGCTATCGCATTCTTGCCGCGCAAAACGATGTTATCGTCCTGGAGGGAGCCGGTTCTCCCGCGGAGATCAATCTCAAAGAAAATGACATCGTGAACATGCGCATGGCCAAGATGGCGAATGCGAAATGCTTGCTTGTGGGTGACATCGACCGCGGCGGCGTCTTCGCCTCCTTGCTGGGAACCTGCGAACTGCTGGACCCGGATGAGCGCGCCCGGATTGCAGGCTTCGTCATCAACAAGTTTCGCGGTGACGTCTCGCTGCTCTGGCCCGGGGTGCGCATGATTGAGCAGCGGCTCGGCAAACCCTGCTTGGGAGTGATTCCGTATCTTGGACATTTGTCCCTCGACGAAGAGGACAGCGTGGGGTTCGACCAGCGGCCTGAAGAATCATGGGCGGAGGATGCCGAACCTTCGCGGAGATTGCGCATCGGAGTCATCGCCTTTCCGTCGATTTCGAACTTCACCGACTTCGATGCGCTCCATGCCGAGCCGTCCGTGGCTCTCAAGCACCTTCACGATCCCGCCAGTATGGCGCTCGCCGACGTCATCGTGCTGCCCGGCCGCAAGCAAACGGCCGACGATCTGAGCTGGTTGCGCGCATGCGGGTTTGAGCCTGCGCTCAAAGAATTTGCGCGCAAAGGGGGACTGATCGTGGGCATTTGTGGAGGGTTCCAGATGCTGGGCGAACAGATTCTCGACACCGATGGAATGGAACGCGAGGGAATCGCACAGGGCATCGGCCTGCTTCCTGTCAAAACCATCATGGCGCACGACAAGGTCACGGTTCCAGCACGAGGGGTGCTGAATAGCAGCACGCTATTCGGTCAGTCGATCGAGTGTTGCGAAGTCGGGGGCTATGAGATTCACCTGGGAACAACGGAGTATCTCGACGGCGCGACAGCGTTCGCATCGATTGCGCGCCAGAAGGATGGGGCGCAAACTCTCTCCGACGGATGCGTCTCTCAGAACGGACGCACCCTCGGCACGTATCTGCACGGACTCTTCGATCGGGATGCTTTCCGTCACGCATTTCTGCGTGCAGCGCGCGCGGCCCTTGCAATGAACTCGCCAACCGAACTTGCCGCGTGGGGCGAGTTGCGCCGGCAGCAGTTGGACATGCTCGCCGATGCGTTTGCCGGCGCTCTCGATTTGGAAGTCGTATTCGCCATGCTTGACTTGCCGCGTTGTGCGGAGCCGGCTCAGAGGAGGCTTCCGTGATGGATCCAGGAAAGTTTGCGGCGGCCTATGGACTGGACTGCTGCGTGGGCGACCCGGAATGGTTGCCGCATCCGGTGCGGCTGATGGGCTGGAGCATCGACGCCTCGGAGCAAGCGCTTCGTCGTCGCGGCTCCGGAAGACGCTTTCAATTGGCAGCGGGCGGGCTCGTCGCGGTGGGACTGCCGCTGCTCTCTGCGCTCTCGGTATACGCGTTGTTGCGGCATCTGCGCGGGAATCATCCGGAAATTGCAACCGCCGCGGAAATTTGGCTGGTGAGCACCTGTCTCAGCACGCGCAACTTGCTCGACGAGGCAGCGGAAGTTATGCGCGCACTGGAAAACGGAGATCTGCAGCGAGCGCGTCTGCGGGTTGGGCGTATCGTCGGCCGCGACACGGACGAACTCGGTGAAGAGGAGATCTGCCGCGCCTTGGTGGAAACACTAGCCGAGAGCCTGTCGGATGGAATCGTTGCGCCGCTTTTTTATTTAGCGATCGGCGGAGTTCCCCTGGCAATGGCTTATAAGGCCGTCAATACGCTTGATTCGATGATTGGGCATAAGGACGAGAAATATCTCTATTTTGGCCGGGTCGCCGCGCGCATGGACGACGTTGCCAATTACGTTCCGGCTCGCATATCGGCGCTGCTGCTCTGTCTTGCGGCGGAACTGATTCCGCAAGCCAGCGGCACTCGCGCGGGCAAGGTTTGGCTGCGGGATGGCGGCAAGCATGACAGCCCGAACGCGGGACAGGTGGAAGCGGCCATGGCCGGTCTGCTCGGTGTTCGGCTTGGAGGGACGAACAAGTATGCCGGCGAGGTGATCGACTCGCCGCATGTCGGGGAGGAATTCCCGTTGCCCAACCGCAAGGACGCGCGACGCGCGTGGAAGGCCGTGGGCCTGGCCTCTCTGCTTGGCTTTGGCGGAGCGCTCTTGCTTGCGTCGAGGAAGAAACATGCGTGAAGACTTTCTACCGGCGCATGGCGGGCAACTGTGCGAATTGGCCGCTGAGTTCGGTGTGTCTGAGGACTCGCTGCTGGACTTCAGCGCCAGCATTCATCCGCATCCGCCCTCGGATCGCGTTGTTGACACTCTTTGCGCCGCCCTCCGCGCGCGGGCGATTCTAACCACATATCCGGATATGCTTTATGGCGCACTCAAAGAGGCGATTGCCGCGTACGCACAGGTAAGCGTGCAGTCCATCACCATTGACAGCGGCGTGATGCCGCTGCTTGCCGCCGCTCTCTGCGCACTCCGCCCGCATCGATGTCTGGTTCCCGTTCCCGCGTTCGCCGAATACCGCAAGGTGCTCGACACATGCGGCGTGGAGTGCAGCACTTTCACCTCGACACATGAGACGGGATTCTCACTGGAAGCTGCGCGAGTGGTCGCCAGCTTGAAGGCCTCGGGCGCACAGGCGTTGTTGTTGGCCAATCCGCAAAGCCCGTCGGGACGCCTGATGCGAGCCGAAGAATTGCTCCGGTTGCAGGAGTCGGCATTCGCGCTCGGCGCAATCACCATCGTCGATGAGGCCTTCATCGACTACGCGCCTCAAGAAAGCCTCACGCAGTGGGCCGCGAGAAATCCCGGACTGATCGTTCTTCGTTCCCTGACCAAATTTTTTGCGATGCCCGGATTGCGCGTTGCCTATGCGGTCAGTTGCCCGGAGACGCGTGCAGCCATGGAATCTCGCATCCCCGCGTGGTCGGTGGGATCGATCGCTGCGGAAGCGGCACGGATGGTGCTCCAGGATCAGCCTTCGATTATCCAGACCCGTGCGACGAATGCCATGGAGCGAGATTGGCTGAAGGGGCAATTGCAGGCACTGGGGCTCTGCGTTTATCCCTCTGCGGCCAATTATCTGCTGATCAAAATCGATGAAAGCCGCAACGGTCCGGAGTTTTGGCGGAGGCTCATTGTCGAGCATGGCGTCGTCCTTCGCTCCTGCGCAAACTTTGAGGGCCTGGATGAACGGTACTTCCGCATCGGCGTGCGCACGCGTTCGCAAAATGAACTGTTGATCCGGGCTTTGGAGCAAGTTCTGCTTATTGCGCCGCGAAATTGAAATTGGATCGCTAAGGGCGGATCCGGGAGCAAATCGAAATGCGTTGGCAAGGTCGTCTTTTTGCAATCTATTGGATACTCTGTTGGGCAGTCGTCGTGGTTGCGCAGAGTTCCACATCGTCCTTGCGCGGAGACGTGGCCGACTCTTCCGGCGCGGCCGTTGCGGGCGCCCAGGTGGCTTTGAAAGACCCGGCAACAGGGTTCTCGACTTCACGCGCCACAGATTCCACGGGCGCGTATCGCTTTCTCGGAGTCCCCGCTGGAACCTACACCGTCTCCGTGACGGCGAAAGGATTCGCCGCGCAGTTCGCCGTTGTCGAATTGCTGATCGATCAGCCGGCCACGCAAACCTTCTCGCTCTCCGTGGAGGCGCTCGAAACCGTGGTCCAGGTGAGCAGCGAGAGGCAGGGCCTGAATCGCGTGGACGCCAGCATCGGGGATGCGGTGAATGCCGCAACCATTCAGTCTTTGCCTATGGAAGGGCGCAACGTGCCGGGCCTGTTGAGCCTGCAACCGGGAGTGCTGTATCTCGGCGAAGCGAACGACCAGAGCCACGACAGCCGCAGCGGAGCTTCCAATGGCAGCCGCTCCGACCAAGGCAACATCACGCTGGATGGAGTGGACAACAACGATCAGGCGCGCGGGTATGCCTTCACCGGCGTGCTTCGCTCCACTCTCGATTCGGTGCAGGAATTTCGCGTAACGACGGAGGCCTTTGGCGCGGAGAGCGGGCGTTCTTCGGGAGCGCAAGTCAGCCTGGTGACCAGGAGCGGAACCAACCAGTTTCACGGAGGCCTTTACGAGTACAACCGGAGTTCGCTGGGCGAGGCCAACGACTGGTTCAACAAGCAGGCCGAGTTATCGAATGGGCTGCCCAATGTGCCGGGAAAACTGATTCGCAATACTTTCGGAGCTTCGCTGGGCGGCCCCGTCAAGAAGGATAGAGCCTTCCTCTTTGCGAATTACGAAGGGCAGCGAACCGCGGAAAATCAACAGCAGACCATGACCGTCCCCACGCTCTCGATGCGCGCCGGGAATATCCAATATCTGACTTCCGCCCAGACTGGTCCCACCCTCCTTGACCCCACACAGATTGCAGGCATTGACCCGAGTTGTTCAGCCCAATGCAATCGCCCTTGGGGCCCAGGCGTAGATCCGAACGTGCTGGCGGTGCTGAACCTTTATCCGACTCCGAACGGTTTGTCTGCGGGCGACGGCCTGAATACGGCTTCCTATACTTGGTCGGCTCCGAATCCGGCGTCGCTCAACACGTATATTGCGCGCTTCGATTTCATGCCGTCGCATCGCAACTGGCTCTTCGTCAGGGGCAATCTGCAAAACGATAAAAGCTCTGCCGCGCCACAGTTTCCTGGGCAGCCCGCCAGCGCCACCAATACGGATAACAGCAAAGGAATTGCGGCGGGAGATACATGGGACGCCTCTTCCAATCTCACCAACAATTTGCATTACGGGTTCACGCGCCAGGGTTACGCCAGCCGCGGCATCGGCCAAGGCTCGTACGCGAACTTCTACAACATCAGCCCGCTCGATGCCGAGACGAGAACGACACTTGTTGACATCCCGGTTCATAACATCGTCGACGACGTGACCGTGACTCGCAAAGCGCATACGATTCAGTTCGGCGCCAACTACAGGCTCATTCTCGATCACCGCCGCTCCGACGCTTTCTCTTATAGCTACGGCTACACCAACGCCTACGCGCTGGCTCAGGCCGGTATTGCCAATACCGGGCAGAGTTTCGATCCGGCGTCATTCGGACTCCCCGCGGTTGCCGGCAGTTTCGCAGACTCGTACAACTTTGCGATGGGCAATCTTGCCGGCCTGCTCGATCTGGTGACGACTCAATCCAATTACCAGATCGCACCCAACGGCAGTTCGGCGAGCCTGATGCCCGCCGGAGCAATTCTCGATCGCGAATTCAAGAACAACGAGTTTGAATATTATCTGCAGGATTCCTGGCGCGTTCAACGGCGTCCCACGCTGACATTCGGAATGCGTCACACGCTGCTCGAAACGCCCTTCGAAATTCACGGGCAGCAGGCGCAGCCGACAGTCAATATCGACCAGTGGTTCAAGACGCGCGCACAGCAGGCGGCGCTGGGCAACAGCGTGCAGCCCGATCTCTCCTTTGCGCCATCGGGACAGGCGAGGGGGGTGAAGGCCTACTGGCCGATGCAGAAGACAAATATCGCTCCTCGCATCGCGGTTGCTTTCTCTCCCGGGGTTGCGCATGGCTTTTGGCACAAACTCTTCGGCGGAGCGGAGGAGAGTTCGATCCGCGCGGGGTACGGCATTTATTACGATCACTACGGCGAGGGCATCGTCAATCTATTCGATCAGTACGGGGCGTTTGGGTTGAGTGAAAGCATCACCAATCCAACCAACTTGCTCACTCCGGACACCTCGCCACGCTTCACGGGCATTCACGATCTTCCCGATATAACGGGCGCACCGGCAAACACAATCGCCTATCCCGCGTTGGCGCCGAATGATCCGCTCTGGACGGGCTTCGAAATCGCGCACGGTCTCGACGACCGCATGAAGACGCCCTATTCGCAGGGGGTCAATTTCTCGATACAACGCGAGTTGCCTGGCGCGTTTGCCCTGGAGATAGCCTATAGCGGCAGGTTCGGCCGCCACCAGTTGCAGCAGATCGACCTCGCACAGCCGCTCGATCTGGTGGATCCGAAATCGGGTCAGGATTACTTCTCGGCAGCCACCCAACTCTCCAAGCAGAAATACGCAGGCGTCGCCAGCGTGGCCGCTATCCCCTACTTCGAGAACATGTTTCCCGATGCAGCCGGGGGCGGCGGGAGCGCAACCCAGAATATTTACAACATGTGGCTTCCCGGCAACGAAACCGGTTCGCTCTATGCGCTCGATATTCTCTGCACTCCGGGCTGCGGAGGCACGCCGAATCGCTTTTGGCCGCGCCAGTATGCCGGCATGTATGCGTGGTCGTCGATCGGAAGCAGCAGCTACAACGCCGGACAGATTACTGTGCGTCGGAAGATGAGTCGAGGCGTGGAGATGGACTTGAGCTACACCTTTTCCAAGTCTCTCGACATGGGATCGGACAGCGAGCGCACCATGTTTTCGTCGAGCACTGGCACCAGCGCCGGCAGCAGCTTCGGAGCCATTCTCAATGCGTGGAATCCACGATTGAATCGTGCCGTCTCCGACTTCGATGTTCGCCACTTGGTCAGCGGCAACTGGGTGGCGGAGATTCCGGTTGGACGAGGCAAGACGCTGCTGAACGGTGCGAACCGCGCAGTGAATGCAGCCATCGCAGACTGGCAGTTCTCAGGAATTGCGCGCTGGACCAGCGGGCTCCCATTCAGCGCGATCAGCGGAGCGGGATTTGGAACCGATTGGGACGAACAGAGCAGCATGGTTCAGACGGGACCGATCCAAACTCGCACTCATATCGATCATGGTCAGGCGCAGGTTTTTGCGAATCCCTCTCAAGCGCTGGCCAACATGCGCAACCCGTATCCGGGCGAAGCGGGGCAGCGCAACAACTTCCGCGGCGATGGCTACTTTGGCGTCGATGCCGAATTGTCGAAGACCTGGAAGACAAATGAGAGCAAGGGCATCCGGCTTGCCTGGGAGGTTTTCAACATTTCAAATTCCGTTCGGTTCGATGTCAACCCGCTTACCTCGTTGCAGAACATGACAACGAGCGGAGAATTCGGCGTATACGATGCGACCCTCACAAAGCCCCGAGTCCAAGAGATGTCTCTCCGCTGTTTGTTCTGAGTTGATGCGCCAGATCCAGTTGTACGCGCGTGCGCTGCTGGATCTGGCAGAGATCTGTATCTGAAACAACCAATTAAAGTTACAGGCGAGACGTTATGAGCTTATCCGATGGCTGCGGGGATGAGCTGATTTCAAAGACGTTATGGTTGCGAAGGCCTGCAATGCTCCGAATTTGCTTGTCATCCCGTTCAATCGCTCGATGGCTGCCTAACCCTCAGAATCGCAAGCCTTTACTTTCGGCGCAATAGAAGAACTTTAGTTGTGATTTCCCGCAATTACGACCAACGCTTGGCGTAGGAGACGTTAGAGATCAACGATGTGGATTTTACCTGCTGGATCAAGAGGCTTATAGCGTTCGTTCAGATAGGCTGCATTCACGAAACGCGTGGTTCCGTTCTCGAACGTTCCAGCCCCACCGTGAATGTGACCAAATAGATGCACCCTGGGTTTCTTCTCCATGACGGCATTGAGCAATTCTTCGCATCCGAGATGTGCTTCGCCGGGCGCAGTCTGGTCGAGGATTCCGCAGGGCGGGCCATGCGTGATGAGAACGTCGAGGTCATCTGGGATCAGATTCCAGTATCGCTGCGCGGATTTGCCGCGAGGATACATGAAAGCCCAATTCATAAACTCAGGTGTGGACGGTGAACCCCAGAATGTGACGCCGTCAATCGTAGTCCCTGTGTTTTCCAAGTAGATTGCATTGGTCAGGAGCGCTCTCGCTTGCTGCGGGGCGGTCTCGAAATATCGGTCGTGATTCCCGCCGCAGACTACGCGGTGCTTGAAGGGCTGCTCGCTGAGCCATTGATTGAACGACAGGATGTCCTCCACATCGTACCCGGAGTTCATAAAATCGCCAGCATGAACCAGAACGTCCCCGTCAGGTAGGCCCTCAATTCTGTTGTGGAGACCATGTGTATCGGAAATTACTACAAGGCGCACCGTGTCATCCTCCCTCTAAAGATAGGATCACAAGCCCATCTGATGCCGACCGACAAACATTCCCGAGCGGGGATATCTTCGGACGCTGGAGTGCTTGCAATACTGAAACATTCCCGTACGGGAATGTTCGAGTTGCCAGTGGGCCTAAATCGCGGTAATATTCCCGTACGGTAATTTCATCCTTGGAGGGCTCGTGCGGTACACACCAAAACTGGTTGGATCTCTGATTCGGCAGACGCGCAAGCATCTGGGAGTCACTCAGAAGGATCTCGCGCTGACCTCAGGGACCGGACTCAGGTTTGTCATTGATCTGGAGAAAGGCAAGGAGACCTGCGAGATCGGGAAAGCACTCACAGTTTTGCAGACGCTGGGAATCAAGCTAACGCTGATTCCGCCCGTAGCGTCAAAAGAGGAGTAAGACATGGCGAAGAGACTCGATGTCTATTTGCACAAGGACTTCGTCGGTCACCTCATCCAGAATGAGAGCGGGCAAATGGTGTTCGATTACGCCGAAAGCTGGCTGGAAAAACCTGGCGCCTGCCCTCTCTCTCAGTCCTTGTCATTGCGGAAAGAACGCTTCACGCGCAAAGAGTGCAGGGGCTTCTTCGCCGGTATCCTGCCCGAGGAGAGTAAGCGCGACATCATTGCCCGCAATTTGGGCATCAGCGCACGTAACGATTACGCCATGCTGGAGCGGATTGGCGGCGAATGCGCCGGAGCAGTCACCTTTGTTCCTGCTGGCGAGCCCTTGCCCGAACGAAACTACGACTACCGTAAGCTCTCCACGGCAGAACTGATTGCGATCCTCAAAGAGCTGCCGAGGCGTCCGCTACTCGCAGGAGAAAGAGGCGTACGCCTCTCGCTTGCGGGAGCACAGGACAAAGTCGCCGTCCGAATCGAGGAGGACGGCATCAGTCTTCCGCTGGGCGGCGCGCCCAGCACGCACATCCTGAAGCCAGCAATCGATCGATTTGAAGGTGTTGTATTCAACGAAGCACTTTCGATGGAACTCGCCGCGGCGATTGGCTTGCCCACAGCGCCGGTCGAGACTCGGACGGTCGAAGACATGACATTCCTCCTTGTCGAACGCTACGACCGCGTTCATCGGCAGGCGGTAGGCGAAGAACCCGTTGTCGAGCGGGTTCATCAGGAAGATTTCTGCCAGGCACAGGGGATCGTTCCCGAGACGAAGTACCAGAAAGAAGGTGGTCCGTCGCTTAAAGATTGTTTCAACCTGTTGCGGGCGGTTTCAAGTGCGCCAGTCATTGACCTGGCGCGGCTGCTCGATGGAGTGATCTTCAATTACCTGGTTGGGAACAACGATGCCCACGGCAAGAATTT
>Ga0224531_1000434_pt1 | contig 21159 bp, 20 predicted proteins | sample CBST100metaG_FD_179876 | JGI IMG/M metagenome (GOLD analysis project Ga0224531, IMG submission 179876) | Peat soil microbial communities from Stordalen Mire, Sweden - C.B.S.T100 | ecosystem: Environmental > Terrestrial > Soil > Wetlands > Peat | place: Sweden: Norrbotten County, Stordalen Mire...
CTCCTACGATCAGCAAGCGCAATCGGGGATTGCCTGCAACGGAGTTAGGGCAACGCCGACCTCGGGCTTCCAGTCCTGCGCGGCCTCGCAGTACACCTCGTCGCTGATCAGGATTCCCGCCGCGGGAACGGAGAACGACGACCACAACCCGCCGCGCATTGCGCCGCGCAGCCTGTTCGATGTGAGCCTCGGCCAGGACAACATCTTCCACAAGGATCGCTACAAGGTGAACCTGAACCTGACCGCCGTCAACATCACCAACAAGTACGCGCTCTATAACTTCCTGTCGACGTTCAGTGGCACGCACTTTGTCACCCCCCGCGCGCTGACGGCGAAGGTTACGTTCAACTTCTAACTCGTAGATAGAAATGAAACTGGCTGCTGTAGAGCGGAGAAAGTCTTCGCTCTACAGAAGCCGGTGGGTTGGGAAATGGATCGTTTCCAGAATGGCAATCAACCGCCCGGGATTCAGAATCAGCTCTTCTTCCTGATTTCGGGGATCTTCTGTTGAGTGGTATGGCGATTCGCAACAGTTTGTTGCTGATGAATACGGCATCTTTCGCTATTTGTTCGCTGTTTGCGCACTTTAGTCATTCCTGATGCGAGAATGGCTATTGACATGCGATATGGTGCCAACGAATACTGTGTGTCCGATCATTTAACCTTGGTGTGGGATACTTGAACAATGAGCGAGCAAGTTAATAAAGCGGAAAAGCAGGGGCCATTTGGGTTGACTCCGCAAAATGTGCAGGTTTCGAACCCGCATAACGTGTCATCAATCTACGCAAACCATATCGGTGCGGGTGGGACTCTCACCGACTTCAGTCTGTACTTCTTGGAGGTTGGACAGCTCCCAGGCGAAAATGGGGCGATAGCAAAACAGGAGTTGAAAGCTGCTGTGACGTTGCCTCTCGCTCTTGCAGAACCGCTCATTCAGATTCTCAAGCAGATTGTTGAAGGCCACAAATCCGTAGTTGAAAAGGCAGCTGAGGCGGCAAAAGCAAGTGGGAAAAAGTAAAGACATCTATTGGGTAAGGCATGATGTCTTCATGAATCAGGTGTCGCTTCCTGTATGGGTTTGGGAGCAGCATGCCTCGAAGCATGCCTTTGATAAGTATCCTTCTACCGAGGAGCACATTTACCAAGCCATCGTTAACCCTGACCATGCTCATAGAAACCTGGATCCCGCAATTGAGAATGAAAGCTGTATTTTTGAGAAGTTCTTTGAAGTTGAGCAACAATCATTCTTTGTGCCGGTGTTATATGAGGGAGTTGTAGTCCCTCAGGACTACGAGCAGGGTGGGAAAAACGGTAGAGTGCTGACGGGTTATTTCCCTGGGAAGCAAAATATCTCAAAAACGATCGGCGAGATATTTTGGTCAAAGCCAAAACCAAGTGACGGCGAGGATTCGAAATGACATTCGAATACAATGAGTACGCAGACGAGATGGTGGTTTCAATCTCGGAGCCCTCTTCTCCGTGCGTCTACGTTGAAAGCCAAACTCCAGGCGTTCTATTGCGCGTGGAGGAGTCTTCTGGAATAGTTCGTGGCTTTGAAGTGTTTGTTTGGAGTCGAAGACTTGCAAGGGGCCTTGTTCTTGTTCCGGAAGTGACTGACCCTGAATTCCAGTCGCAATGGTTGAAGAATCAATCCCTCTTGCCACAAACATCGTAACGACGTCTAGGCCAAGAGTACTACCGGGTAGATAGCCATTACTTGGCCTTCCTTAGCGAGTGTGGGATTGCTCGACCCTCGATTAGCCAGCCTACTACACTACCTGAACATCCACTGGCACCAACAGCCTGATGCACTCATTGACACGGCCATGAGACATTCTCGGGCTCTAAGTGGTTTGTCGCAAACTCAGAAACTGATCCGCTACCGAGAGGACTCCTCACTCGGCTCATCACTGATCTTCAGTTCCCACAACCGACCGCATTGCTTCTTTGTACGCCGCATAGACCTCTTCGCCGAAGCAGGCGAAGATCACTTCCTCCAGCGCGTCGTTCTTCTTCAACTCCGCCGCCGTCTCCCGCACGGCGATCTCCACGGCTTCGTTGATCGGGTAGCCGTAGACGCCGCAACTGATAGCTGGGAAAGCGAGCGTGTGCAGACCGTGCTCCCGCGCCAGCGCAAAGCAGGAGCGGTAGCAACTGGCCAGCAACTCCGGCTCGCCGCTGCGGCCGCCGTGCCACACCGGGCCGACCGTGTGAATCACGAACTTGGCCGGCAGCCGGTAGCCCTTGGTCAGTTTGGCCTCGCCGGTGGGGCAGCCGTGGAGCAGGCGGCACTCGGCCAGCAGCTCCGGCCCCGCCGCGCGATGGATGGCCCCGTCCACGCCGCCACCGCCCAGCAGGGACGTATTGGCCGCGTTCACAATGGCATCCACGGCCAGTTTGGTAATGTCCGTCTTGAGAATTGTAATTTTGCCTTGCATTGCTCGGCTCCTACCTTCAGGCATCGTAGGTCGTGCAGCTTCCGGCGGCAAGGGGCGCATTCACGCCACGTGGACCCGCTGGCACAGGGACCGCGATCCCTGCCTGCAACCCGAGTGCCCAAGAATATCCACGGACGTAACATGCTGAATGCAAAAAAGATGCACACTTAGGCCTTCACCGTGCCGGGCCCGCATGGGAATTTTTTGCTTTCTTCACAACCCGAATTCTGCCATACTTGATTGTGCCCACCTGGTACGTCCAATCCAAACCAACCAATAGTGAGGTTGCATAGATGTCGGCAAAGTATGTCTTTGTGACGGGCGGAGTTGTGTCCAGTTTAGGTAAGGGTCTGGCGGCGGCTTCCATCGGATGCTTGCTTGAAAGCCGCGGTCTGCGCATCAACATGATGAAGTTTGACCCCTATCTGAACGTCGATCCTGGCACCATGTCGCCCTTTCAGCACGGTGAGGTTTTTGTCACCGACGATGGCGCCGAGACTGACCTGGATCTGGGCCACTACGAGCGCTTCACCCACGCGCCTCTTTCCCGCGACAACAATCTGACCACCGGCCGCATCTACGAGCAGATCATTCTCAAGGAGCGGCGGGGCGACTACTTGGGCAAAACCGTCCAGGTCATTCCCCACGTGACCAATGAGATTAAGAACGCCATGCGCAAGGTTTCGGCCAACGGCGCGGACGTGACCATTATCGAGATCGGCGGCACGGTGGGCGATATTGAGTCGCTGCCTTTCCTTGAAGCCATCCGCCAGATGCGCCAGGAACTGGGCCGCGAGAATACGGTTTTTGTCCATCTCACCCTGGTGCCGTGGATCAACGCCGCCCAGGAGCTGAAGACCAAGCCCACCCAGCACTCCGTCAAGGAACTGCTGGGAATCGGCATCCAGGCTGACGTGTTGCTCTGCCGCTCCGAGCGCGTCATTGGCCACGAAATGAAGCAGAAGATTGCTGCCTTCTGCAACGTCGAAGAGCGCGCTGTCATCGGCGCAATCGACGTGCCCTCCATCTACGAATGCCCGCTCGGCTTTGCCAAAGAGGGTGTGGATGAGCTGATCCTCAAGTACTTACGCATCGATGCGCCGCCGGCCAACCTGACCAAGTGGAAAGAGCTGGTCGACCGCGCCTACCACCCCAAGGACCACGTTTCCATCGCCATTGTGGGCAAATATGTGGAGTACGAGGACAGCTACAAGTCGCTCAAGGAGGCTCTGACCCACGGGGCCATCGCCCACCACCTCAAGCTCGACATCACATGGATCGAGGCCGAGGGGCTGGAGTCCAAAATGCCCGACGACCGCAGCTACGAAGCGCAGTTGGAGGGATTCGACGGCATTCTGGTTCCCGGCGGCTTTGGCAAGCGCGGCATCGAAGGCATGCTGAACGCCATCCGCTACGCCCGCGAAAAAAAGGTGCCTTACTTCGGAATTTGCCTGGGCATGCAGACCGCCTGCATCGAGTTTGCCCGCAACGTCTGCGGACTCAAGGACGCCAACTCCAGCGAGTTCAACCCCGCCAGCCCGCACCGCATCATCTACAAGCTGCGCGAGTTGCTGGGCGTGGAAGAGATGGGCGGGACGATGCGCCTGGGCGCGTGGGCTTGCGTTCTGCAGCCGGATTCGCTGGCCTACAAGGCTTACGGAACCACAGAGATCAGCGAGCGCCATCGCCATCGCTACGAGTTCAACCGCGAGTACGAAGCGCTGCTCACCGGCGCTGGCCTGCAACTGACCGGCACCACCCCGGATGCGACGTATGTTGAGATTGTGGAACTGCTCGATCATCCGTTCTTCCTGGGCTGCCAGTTCCACCCCGAGTTCAAGTCCAAGCCGCTGGAGCCGCATCCGCTGTTCCGCGACTTCGTCGCTGCCAGCTATAAGAACCGGCAGGCGCGGCTGGCTGTGGAAGCCCACCAGCCCTCTCAATTGACCAACGCTCTGTAATTCGGGACGAAGCAGACCATCCAGCCATGGGTGGTCTGCTTCTCCAACAACTCGCTGCTGCCTTTTTCCGCTCTGCCCCCGCATATCCGCTCCGCCTGCCTCAAATTTGTCTCTTATATAAAGTGTTCAATCCGCTGTTGACAAAGATTTTTATGCGGCCTATTGTTCGTATCGTTTTTCGTAAGTGGAGGACTCGATACTATGGCCAAGTTTGTTCTTCAACCAGCAGAAGCGGAGCTTCAGCAGTTGGCGGAGCAGTTGTGGAAGAAAGCCGGCGATCGTGAGCATCAGCTTGAAGTCGCTGCCTTCGAAGCCGGGAAAGCAATTCGCAATGGCGACTATACGCTTGAAAATCTTGAAGCGATCGTTCGTTGGAAGTCCGAACGGGTGGTTCACTACCTGATCGGCAACAGCAGTGAGGCCATCCGCACCGCGCTTGGCGTGGCTGCTTCGCCGGATACTGCGGAAAAGCAGGCCGTCAAGGCGCTGATCGAGTTGCACGGGGTGGATATTCCCGTGGCCTCGGCGATCATGACCGCAATCTACCCTGAGCGGTATACGGTGCTGGATTTTCATGCCCTGGAGGCCTTGGGCCATGCACGGCACGATGTCGAGTTCTATGTGGAATACAACGATTTTTGCCGCAGTCTGGCAGCGCGGGGAATCGTCAAACCGCAGGAAAATCTGCCCGCTCCTACGCCGCTACGGGCGCTGGACCGGGCGCTTTGGCAGTGGTCGAGGAACCGCTACGATTAGCGCGTTTTCATGAATAGCGTCGTGTCTGTGTGCCCCGCCAGTACAGTATAGGTGCCCACTCTCGCTGCGTTTTTGTCCTTGCGGCTAGGGTGGGCTGGCACGCAACCTGGGAAGAAACAAGAATACAAGTTCAACAAAAAAGGACGATTGCAGAGTGTATGCTCTCCCACCCATCGCAAAGTACGCGATGGGTGGGGCACCCAGTTTCATCCACTGCGGGTCGTCAAAGCCGATGGACGACTACGCAGTTACCGGCGTCTGCAGCTCGATCTCGATGGTGGGCGGATGCAGCAGTGTGTTGTGAATCAGGCAGTGATGCACGGCTTGGTCCACGCCGATTCGGTCCGCTTCTCCCAGCGCAAAGGGAATTTGCACTTCGATCTTGAATTTGTCCAGGCGCAACGGAGCCGACACTTTATCGGCGCTGATGCGCACCGCGACGCCCTCCTGCGACAGCCCCTTCTTCTTCAAGTAGGCCACGGCATAAAACGCGGCGCAGGAACCCAGCGAAGCCAGAAAGAAATCCGGCGGCGTCATGCCCTCGTCGCGTCCGCCATTGGACTCGGGTTGATCGCACAGTACGGTGTGCGTGCCCGAGGCCACCTCAAACTTCACGTTTCCCAGGTGCTTGATTGTTACTTCGATCATCTTTTCCTCTCTGTATTCACAAGTGCTTGCTTTAATCCTGGTGCAGCGCCCGCCAGGGCTGCATCCAAACGGTCGCGCAGCAGCTTACGGGAGCGAAGCCAACGGCTCTTCATGGCCGCGAGCGTGAGGCCCAGCCGGTGGGCTGTCTCCTCGCCAGAAAGCTCCTCGACTGCGCGTAACTGGTAAACGGTGCGGTAATCTTCCGGCAGACTGCGCAGCGCAGCCAGGAACATCTGTTTCATCTGTGCGGCTCCGGCTTGCTCTTCGGCCGAAGGCGACAGATCGGCTAACTCACCGCCGCCCTCTTCCAGCGCAGAAAGTTGCAACAGCGGCAGCAGAGCCTCACGGCGCTTCAACTGCCAGCAGACGCGGCTGGCAATGCGCCCCAGCCAAGTGCGAAAGGCTTCAGGGGCATTCAGATCGCTAAGGCTTCGGTAGGCCTTCAGCATGGCTTCAATCAGCACATCCTCGGCATCTTCGCGATTGCCGCAGACCCGCACCATCTGGCGGTAGACGGCATCTTTGTGCTGCTCAGAGAGCCTCTCGAAATCCATGCGAATCGTTTGCCCCACTCTACAAAGATTATGGCCGATCCGGCAGCCTGCAGGAGCAGGATGCGCCCTGCGGCACGATGGCAGCAGTATGGTGCGCACTCTTACGAGGGCGGTTCCAGGGGAGACGGGCCAGCACCTCACCCATGGGGCAGAACCCCGTGGAGCCGGCAAAGATCAGTCCGCAGCCAACGAACGCTGGTACCACCAGCCACCAAATCGACGTAACGACGGCGAGAAAAGCGCCGACGGCCACCAATATACCCGCAACCAGCCGCACCTGCCGCTCCAACGCCCAGCGCGACGCAGTAGAGCGAACGACAGGGTAACCAGCCTTGAGCCAGGCGTCGGTTCCGCCTTCCAGCAAAACAAGATCCTTTCCGCTGCCAGCTAGCAGTGTGCTGGCCAAGTGGGCGCGGGTTCCACCCTGGCATACCAGTACAACCGGCGCTTGGGCGTCCAGGTCTGCTGTGCGCAGTTCTATCTGTTCCAGCGGAATGTTGATGGCGCCAGGCAGATGGGCGGTGGCGAACTCGGTCGCTGAGCGAACGTCCACAAGCTGCGCCTTGCGGCCCGCGGCTTGCCAATCTTTCCAGTTCTCGATCGTGATGGCATGCGGCACTAATTCGGTCACTTTATCTCCTCTGTCAATGAAGAGTGCAAGGCGGCGCAAAAGGATTCAGCCGGGGGAGTTTTTTCTTTCTGGAGACGGAATCCTAGGCCAGAGGCGGAGCCCCAGACACGGAGCCTGGTAGCCGCTACAATCAACTTCGTGAGCAACTCATTTGAAATCGGTCCGGTCCATGTGGGTGCGGGCCAACTCTTCCTCATTGCCGGGCCTTGCGTCATCGAGTCCGAGGCCCATGTGCGCACCATGGCCGAGGCCATCCAGCGCATTACCTCCGACCTGGGCATTCCCTACATCTTCAAGGCCAGCTACGACAAGGCCAACCGCACCAGCGTCAACAGCTTCCGCGGGCCGGGACTCATCGAGGGCACGCGCATCCTGGGCCGTCTGGCCAAGGACACAGGGCTCCCCGTCCTGACTGATGTCCACGAGCCGGGCCACTGCGCCATTGCCGCCGAGTTCGTCGACGTGCTGCAGATTCCGGCTTTCCTTTGCCGCCAGACCGACCTGCTGGTGGCCGCGGGCAAAACCGGCCGCGCCGTCAACATCAAGAAGGGCCAGTTCGTGGCTCCGTGGGATATGACCTACCCGGTCGACAAAGTGCGCTCCACCGGCAATGAGCGCGTCTTCCTCACCGAGCGCGGGGCGAGCTTTGGCTACAACACGCTGGTGGTCGATTTCCGCTCCCTGCCGGTGATGCGGCGGATGGCGCCGGTGGTTTTTGACGGCACCCACTCCGTACAGCAGCCCTCGGCGGCCAACGGCGTCAGCGGCGGCCAGCCGGAGTTCATTCCGCTGCTGGCGCGCGCTGCTGTGGCGGCGGGGATTGACGGGCTATTCCTTGAAGTCCACGACGACCCGGCCCACGCCAAGTCCGACGGCGCAAATGCTCTGGACCTGAAGCTGCTCAAGCCTCTGCTGGAGAAACTGCTGGCGATTCATGAGGCGGCGAAGTAGCGATTAAGCCCTGAGGTTCGTGCTTTCCCAGGTCTCAAAGACGAGACCTGGGGCACCCGGCCTGATTGCACTGTTTTTGGTTGAAAGGCACAAAGGAGAACCCCGATGCGTTCCGCTTCGCTCTGCTTGTTCGTCGCGTTGCTTGCACCCGCAGTCGGGAGCAGCATAACTGCACAAGAGCTTGAACGGAACGCCGCCGTGGATTCCGACAGCGACGGCATGAGCGATGCGCTGGAGCAGGCTCTTCTCGTTCAGTTTGCTCCGGCGTTCATGGTCGAGCAGCACGACTGCTCGAATCTCCCCGCCGAGTTTGAGCCGAATACGACGGCTCCCACGGTGAAGGCCGAAGAGGGCGCGCTCTACGGACAGGTGTTTCCGGCAAAGTCTTCAACCGGCGCACTCCCGGTTGCGGAGATTCACTATTACCACCTGTGGCGGCGCGACTGCGGGCCCCACGGGCACCCGCTCGACACCGAGCATGTCTCTGTTCTGGTCAGCGCATCGCAGAGTTCGTCAGCTCCCGCAAAATGGAAGGCCGACTATTGGTATGCAGCGGCCCACGAGAATACGATTTGCGACGTGAGCCACCTGGCGCGCGCTGCAACGCTCCAGGCAACGGAACACGGCGCACGGGTGTGGATTTCGCCGGGCAAACACGCTTCTTACTTGAATCCGGCGCTCTGCCAAGCTGGCTGCGCTGCGGACCGGTGTGTGGATACTGTCGCGCTGCACACCGCCAAAATCATCAATCTGGGCGAACCCGGTCACCCCATGAATGGCGCTGCTTTCATCGCATCGAGCCAATGGCCGCTCCTGGAAAAGATGAGCAACACGAACTTTCCGCCGGATGCATTGGCGCGTCTCAATAAGCTTCCAGAGACCGACATTGCATGGTTCAAGGCGGGCAAGCATCCCGCGTATCAGATCGTCTCCATCAGCAGCGCTACCGAGCAGACGATTGCGGGTGGAGCGCGTAACACCACATCCGCAATTTCTACTGCTGGGTCGAACACCGATACGGCCATCTCCGTTGCGCAAGACCATACGGGCAATGCGCTTGGAAAGAGCTATAAGCACACGAAACATGCGCTTGGCGTTTCTGCAAAGCATGTTGGCAAAGCACTCCATGTAGCGCCGAAACCGGCGAAGACGGACGTTCCACCCGCTGAGACCCCACAAAAATAAGGGCGGGAAAGCGCTCCCCTGAACACTTTGTCTGGCAAGCGGAAGTCCTAACGCTGGCCACACCGCAGGTGGTTCAAACCCCAGCTTCGCTTTCGCCGTGGTGCGGTTTCTTTTCGTCTTCCGGATCCACTGCCTGACGCACCAGGTTTTCCATATCCTCCATCTTGTCCATCAGCAGGCTCATCCGCTGCGACATGGACTGAATCTCGGTTTCCGCGCGCCGGTTCACGTCGAAATCCAGCTCGCTCCGCACACGGTCTTTAATGTCCTGGCGATTCTGGCTCATCATGATCACCGGCGCCTGAATCGCGGCCAGCATCGACAAGAACAGATTTAGCAGAATGAACGGATACGGGTCCCATGCCCGGTTCCTGAGCGCCGAATTCATACCCGTATACGACACCAGCACCATCCCAAACAGGATGATGAACGTCCACGAGCCGCCAAAGCGCGCCACTCCGTCCGCGATGCGCTCGCCAAAGGTCTCCTGCTCCTCGATCACCTCGTTGGGATTGCGGCTCATCCGGTTCCGCACCAGCTTCTGCGAAGCGTGGAACTGGCGCGCCTGCACGGTCAGCATGTCCAGGCCGGCATCTGGACGGCTCTTGACCAGTTCGGCAATGTCGTCGCGGCCAACCTCCAGGCAAACCGTGTCTTCCAGCGCTATCGCCGTGGTCTGGTGCGGTGTCTGTTGCAGCATGGACGCGAAGCCGAAAAAGTCTCCGTGGGTCGGCTCGTCCAGCACCACTTCCTGCTTGTCTTCATCCACCGTGGAGACGTGGGCCTTGCCCGACATCACCACGTAGCCGTGCTCCGCCGGGTCGCCTACCTTGAAGATGCGCTCGCGCGACTGGAATCGCCGAATCTCAATCTGCGCTGCCAGCACCCGTGCTTCATCGTCGTCCAGCAGTTCGAAAAGGGGAACATGGCGTAGTTCGTCAGGATCGCATGGCATGGCTGGCCTCTTTCATGGCCCCGAAGGGGGGCCGCTCAGTTCATTCGAGAGTGAACATAGCAGACCCGGCCCTCGGTCGTAATCTCAATCAAGATCGTTTCCACGCCAAGCCGCAGCGCCTGCTTGCTCAATTTTTCCTGATAGCATTGCCCTATGTTTTTCCGCACGTTCCGCCCATCTGTCTGCAATGCGCTCCTCCTCTGTACAAGCCTGCTTTGTGCCGGACTCGCGCCCCTTTCGGCGCAGCCAGCCGCCTCGGTCCAGGCGCCGGATCGCGCCCATGTGGAAGAGGTGCTGCGCGGGCTCAATCGGGGTCGCTCCATCGGACAGGTGGCTGTCTCGCCGGACGGAAAGCGCCTGGCATGGATTCAAGATGAGAATCAAGACGCAGAGATTCGCGTCGCCCCGCTCAACGAATTGCAGAAGAGCGAGCGCGTGTCGGCTGCCGCCAAGGTTGGCCAGCACTGCCAGGAAAATGAAATTGTCTGGTCGCCAGACGCCAAAGACCTCGCCTTCTTTTCCGATTGCGGCACTACAGGCGATCATGCGGGCGCGCAGGCCGATCTGTATCTTTCCCGGCTCGACGGCAAACCGGCGCACCGGCTCACTGAGCTGAAGGGCTATGCCGACGCCCCGGCCTTCTCACCGGACGGAACCCGCGTGGCCTTCCTCTATGTGGAGGGTGCAACTCGCCCGGCTGGGGCGCTGGCCGCCATGAAGCCACCGGCTGGCGTCATTGGCGAGGACGGCGTTGAGATTCAGCGGGTGGCTGTGGCCGCCGTGGACGCGGTCAAGCCGGCTGCCCCCGCGCTGGCAACGCCCGCAAATCTGCATATCTTCGAGTTCGACTGGTCGCCGGATTCCAAGTCTCTGGCCTATGTGGCCGCCGATCCGCCGGGAGAGAACAACTGGTGGGTCGCCAAGCTTTATACCCAGCCGCTCAGTGGCTCGCCGACGGCTATTCTTGTGCCCGCCGAGATTGCTGGCCCGTTGCATGGCCTGCAGATCGCTGTCCCGCGCTGGTCGCCGGACGGCAAGGCCATCGCCTTCATCGGCGGCCTGATGAGCGACCAGGGCGCAACCGGCGGCGATGTGTGGATCATCTCCTCCGCGGGCGGCGCGCCGCGCAACCTGACCCAGGGACGCCCCACCTCGCCGGCCTGGATCGAATGGGCCAGCGACGAGCACCTGTTTGTCAATGAGCTGGCCGGCGGCAATATTCAGTTGATCCGCTATCATCTGCAAGGCGACCGCACCAGCCCCGGTGGGCAAATCAACTTCGGCTCGCCCATCTTCAGCATTCCGGGCAGCGTGGGCGACGGGCGGATGGAACTGAGCCTCTCTGCCACCGCCGATCACTCGCTGTTTGTCTTCCGTGCCAGCAGCTTTGACCGCCCACCAGAGATTTACGCGGCCAAGCCGGGAACGGCGATGACCTCCGGCCTGGAGGGCGTCATCCAGCTTTCGCACCTCAACGAAGGCGTAGAGCGGGCCTGGGGCAAATCGACTTCCATCAGTTGGAAGAGCGACTCCTTTCGCGCCCAGGGATGGCTGATGGCGCCCAAAGACTTCGATCCAGCCAAGAAATATCCGCTCATCGTGATTGTGCATGGTGGGCCAGCGTCAGCGGTGGGATCGGCCTGGGGCAGAGGCGGAAGTTTGAGCGCCGCGGCATTTTCCGCGCTGGGATACTTTGTGCTGCTGCCCAATCCGCGCGGCAGCTTCGGCCAGGGCGAGGCTTTTACCCAGGCCAACCGCAAAGATTTTGGCTACGGCGACCTGCGCGACATTCTGGCCGGGGTGGACGCCGTGCTTGCCCGCTCTCCGGTCGATCCTGGCCGTGTTGGAATTACGGGCTGGAGCTACGGCGGCTTCATGACCATGTTTGCCGTCACCCAGACCAACCGGTTCAAGGCTGCGGTGGCCGGGGCAGGCGTCTCCGACTGGCAGAGCTACTACGGCGAAAACTCCATCGGCGAGTGGATGACCCCGTATTTCGGCGCTACGGTCTACGACGACCCGATGGTTTACGCCAAAAGCTCGGCGATCAACTTCATCAAGCAGGCCCACACGCCCACTTTGGTAGTCGTCGGCGACCGCGACGGCGAGTGCCCCGCGCCCCAGTCCTATGAATTTTGGCACGCCTTGCGCAGCCAGCATGTGCCCACCCAACTGGTGGTTTACCCCAACGAGGGGCACGGTTTTGTCGCTCCAGCCCACCGCCGCGACGTGCTGGAGCGTGCTGCGGAGTGGTTTGCCCGCTATATGCCGCCGGCCCCATAAACTTGCTCTCCATCCGGCTCCGGCGGAGTCTATGGCTAAAGGGGTGGGGAATTGCCCGGCACGGCATGATGGAAGGGCACCCCTGTCCTGATACACTTTTCATTGGAGTTTTCAAAGCGCGTTTCGCCGACCGGCAGCATGGAAGAGCGTACCGCCGGGAGCCGGCTTTTTGAGCGGATTCTCTCGGTTTCAGGCCAGCCATGGGCATGTCGACGGGCCGCTATAGAGCATTTTTCAGAGATGGCGTGGTCTTCGGATCCATGCGCAGGGCGGTCGCTTCCTGGTGTTGCGGCAGCTTGTGGGCAGGGGGGCCGGTGAACATAATTTCCGGGAATGCTATAACCCAATTTTTCTGACGTATACGGAGAGACCGTTCCGCGGTTCAAAAAGGCGGGGCGGGGAGGATTCATGCGGCGGTTTTTTACGCTTGTTTGCTTGTTGTGCCTGGCCATACCTGCCGGGATTTCGATCTCCGGTTGCACCCGCAACCCGGGCGCGAACTACTGCAATGGTCTCGGTTACGGGCCTAAGAACACGGATGTGAACGCCATTGACTTGGAGCCGCGGACCACTGGCATCTCCATGTCCTTCGGGCAGACGCGGCAGGTGGGCACCCCCACGGCCACGACCTGCGTCTCAGGCCAATCAGCCAGTGTCTCGAGCTACACCTACGGCACCACCGACGGCGCACGGAAGTACGTGGATATTTCGCCGACCGGCAACATCTGCGCCGGCAGGTGGAACCGGAACAGCGGTGGCGGCATCTCCGACTACACCACCTGCAACAAGCCGGATCCGCTGCCCACGACCAACGGGCTGCCCTACACCTCGGCCTACATTACCGCTTCGGCGGACGGGGTGACCTCCAATCCCGTTGCGGTCTACGTGCATGCTGCGGTCAGTTCGGTCACGCTCGCTCTCTCCGGGACGGCGCAATGCTATTCCCAGGGAGCCACGGCGCAGCTTGATGCACAGGCCTGCTACAGCGATGGCACCACGCAAGTGCAACTGTGCGCGCCCTCGTCTGTCTCGACCGCCAATTATGCCTGCTCGCTGGCTTCTGGCGTCACATCGGTCCCCGCCTGCTCGTCGGCCATTGGCACTCTGAGCTATGCGGTTGGCACTGCTGCGGTTGGTACCATCAACAGCGAGACCAACGTGATCACAGCCGCGCAGCCTGGCACCACTGTAATTACCGCTTCGGTGGCTGGTTCCGGCTCGTCGGCGGGCTATTTCTCCACTTGCCCACCCAAGTCGATCGCCGTCACGCTGAACAGCGGCACGGGTTCCACGACGCCGATTACTGTGACCAAAGGCGTTACGCAGAATCTGACAACCAAAATCGTCGATACGAATGATGTAACAATCACCGGTCTTTCGCTGGAGTATCAGTCGACCGATCCGATCGACATCTCCGCTGGCAGCACGGGAGCGGTTACGGCGAGTTATCCAGGCCAGGCTGCGATCTATGCCGTCTGCCAGCCCCCCACTTGCAATCCCACTCCGATCAATCAGGTCGGCGTGTATGGCACGGGCCTGTCGGTGAGCAGCAATCCGGTCAATATCGTTACCCCCGGCACCGCTAGCGAAAACGCATGGCTCTCGTCTCCCGGCCAGTCCCAGTACGTTGTTCCTGTCAATCTGCTCGCAGGTACGGTCGGCTCCACGGTGCGTTTGCCCTATGTGCCGAATTCGATGGTGATGGACCGCCTTGGCACGAATATCTATTTCGGCTCATCCCATGAGTTGATGGTCTACTCCGCTAGTAACAGCTCGCTCTCGCTGTCGAAGGAATTGACTGGCATCCCCGGCGTGGTGCTGGCGGTTGCTCCCGATAACTCGTACGTTCTGGTGAACGATCAGACGCGGGAGCTTTTCTACATTGTCTCTCCCACGGGAACCTCAGTCTCCACTTATGGCGGCTTGGCCAATGCGGCGGCTTGGACGCCCGACGCCAAAACGCTGTATATCACCGACAGCGCCTCCCTGGGCGGCGATCACAAAGACATGCTCTATGTCTACAGCACCCAGAGCGGTTTTACCTCGCATACGTATAGCTCAAGTTCCTCGGACGGCGGAGTGCATGCTCCGGCCATCACTATCCCCAGCGTCGGCGCCTACCTCAGCGGCACCACCACTGTGGCTCACACCTGGTGCCCCACTGGAACGGTTTCGAGCACCGGGAGCACGATTACCGACTTCTATCCAGAGGGTGACACGGTGGCTGCGCAGACCGACGTACTAGCCGCTACAACCGATGGCGAGCACATTTTGGGCGCGGCCATTATCGGCGGCGGAGTGACTCTCTCTGACATCGGAGTGACCATTCCCGCCGGCGAGTGCCCGTCGGCCATCTCCAACGGCTCCACCAGCGAGTTGCAGAAGCTCACCCTTACCCACACGCTCACACAGCAGCCACTGAGCGTGAGCGCAACCGCCGTCAATCAGGTAGTTACTTCGCCGGCATCCAATCTGGCCTTCGTCACCTACACCGGCACTACGCCGGGTGCTTCGTTGCCCTACTACAAACCGGTTACCGGTGGTGCGCAGGGTACGGTGGGCTATGTGACGCTGATGAACGGAAGCTCTGCCAGCACAGCCGTTACCGCTCCGCTGGTTGGCGCATTTAGCCCGGACGACAGTCTGTTCTTCGTCTCCACTGCGGGCGACAACCTGATTCACTACATCGACGTGCCGACCCTGAAAGACACCCAGCAGATCAGCCCCAACCTGCCCGGCTGCACAGCCGGCGGAACGGATTCTGGCTGCACACGGTCGACAACCACCACCTACGTACCCGCCACGGCTATCGCCGTGAAGCCGCGCACCACAACATAGTCCTCGGCGTAACGGGAACCAACTGAAAGGTCGGCCTCGCGCCGGCCTTTCCTTCGTTCAAGCCCACAAATTCTCCGCCCCGAAATCCGCACAAAAGCTCCATGCCTCATCTTTGTGGCTTTTTCGTCGCAAGAGTGGGAATGCATGAACCTGACAATGCAACGCTGGCTCCACCGCATGTGGCGCAAAAAGCGGGCTACATCCCGGTCCCGCCCCGCAGCACGATAGAATCAAGACATGATCAAGGGGATTTCCTTTCTTCGTCCTGTCGGCAACGCAGCGGTCTATGACCGGCTGACAAGCTTTTTTTCTGCCCTGGGATTTGCAAGCGGTGCAGGGTGGCAGGAAGAAGCCATTCACCCCAACGACGAAGACCCGTCGTCGGGGACCTCGTGGACCAGCCGCGGCGCAGCGTTTCTGGCTCCGCTGGGCAACCTGGAGTTCGTGGATGGCCAGTTCCCGTCCACGGCCGACGTGCTGGTCGAGGTAACTGCTCTGGACGCCGTGTATCAGGCTGCCGAGGCATGGCTGCGCGCGCAAGGCGGCGAGCCGGCTGTGGCCCACCTATCCCCCATTACAGAAACGCACTGGAAGTCGCGCATGTTTACCGTTGAGCCGGAGCCGGGGTTCCCCTTCAGCTTCTGGGCGTGGACCGATCCGCTCAAGGGCAAGCCGCTGGCTGTCGAAGGCGACCTCTCCGCTGAGGGCATGAAGTTCGCACTCGTTGTCGCCCGCTGGAATGCGGTCATCACGGAACGCCTGCTCGACGCCGCTCTGGATGCATTGCTGCGCAGCGGCGCACAGCGCGCCGATATACAAGTTGTCCGCGTCCCCGGCGCATGGGAGATTCCCGCCGCCGCGCGCACTCTGGCCAATCTGGGCCAGGTTGACGCTATCATCACCCTCGGCTGCCTGCTGCGTGGAGAAACCGCGCATTATGAAGCCATCTACAACGAAGTTGCGCGCGGCATTGGCCAGTCGCAACAGGAGACCGGCATTCCCCACACTTTTGGAGTACTCACCTGCGAAACCCTGGAGCAGGCGCTCAATCGCGCCGGCATCAAGGCCGGAAACAAGGGATTTGAAGCGGCCACCGCGGCCATTGAGATGGTTAGCCTGCGCCGCAAACTGCAGCTAGGCGGTACAGCTTGAGCGCCGGAAACAGACGCAAGTCCCGCGAATTGGCCATGCAGATGCTGTTTCAGGCCGATATCGGCAAACAGACTGCCGACGAGGTGCGCGCCACCTTCTGGAAGGCCGGTGATGAAGTCGAGCCGGAGATCCGCGGCTTTGCCGAGGACCTGTTCCGCGTCGCCATCGCCCATCAGGTAAAGATCGACGAACTGATTGTGGCCAACTCCAAGCACTGGCGGCTGGAGCGCATGCCCGCTGTCGATCGTAACCTGCTGCGCATGGCCGTCGGCGAGATGCTGGGCTTCAAGGGCACGCCCTTTCCCATCGTCATCAACGAGGCCCTGGAGATCGGCCGCCGCTACTGCGCGCCCGAGTCCATCAACTTCCTCAACGGAATGCTCGACGCCATCGCCAAAAGCTTGATTGGCAAATAGTTTTGTTGCTTACCCAGGCCTGAAAGATCGAGACCTGGGGGGCGCTACTTCAACATACGGGAAAAGAAATCCAGTGTTCGATTGTCAGCGTCTTCAAGAGCTTTTCCTATGAAGCCGTGATTCTGATCTGAGTAAAAGTGGCTTTCACATGTGAATTGCTTGATTCCGCAAAGACGTACCAGCTGCTGGGCGTTGATGATTGGAATAATGCCGTCCTGTGTTCCGTGGAGAATCAGCAGAGGCGGCATGCCCTGGAGCCGGTAGAAGAACTCGTCAGGCAGACTTCCATACCAGTCCGCAATTGCATTCACAGGGCTGCGCTGCGAACCGGCAGCTAATGCGACCGATGCTCCCAAGGAGAAACCCATGAGGGCAATCTTGCGATTTTTCCATTGGGGGTTGCTCTGGCACTCGCGCAGAAGGTCTCCCACAACTTTGACCCAGGTGTTGTAGTTCTGACTGGACGGCGTCGACGACCCTGACGCGTCGAAGTAGTGCAAAAACAAAACGGTGTAACCTTTGGTCGAGAAAAATTGAGCTTGCTGACGATAAAGAGGCGCATCTGGACCACTTGCCCCGTGCAGCAAGATCAGAAGTGGACCGCTGGAGTCCTCTCCGAATACCTCATACAAGACGGGCCTGTTACTGCTCATGACCTTCGCTTGTCGCGGAGAGCCTGCAAATGCAATCAGCGGATAGAGGCACAGCAGACTGATGGCCAGCAAACGGCGCGCAATCGTCATTTCATAACCTCTTCGTTGAAGTCTTCTACACCAGCTTCCCGCCCATGCGCCGCGCCCGCTCCAGGTTCTTCGCTGATAGTGGCTGATCCGGCTCCTGGGCAGACAGGCCAATCCACAGCTTTCCCACAGGCTTGGCGCTCAGCATCTTGGCTGTGGTTCGCAGCGCATTGCCGGTCCCAGTCAGCAGCGGAATGAGGAAGCCCGGCATGGCAGAGGAAGCTACCAGCACGGCCTTCCGCGTGGTCAGCTTCTTGCGCGATTTGGGCGCCATACCGCCCCATGGCCAGTAGGCAAAACCGATCAGCCGCTCCATGAAGGTCCTGAAGACGGCCGTCACGTTGCCGTAGTTCACCGGGCTCGCCAGTACCACGGCGTCCGCCGCCTCAATCTCCGCCAGAATCTGCTCCAGGTCGTCCTCCTGGCTACACTTGCCTCGCTCCAGGCCAGGCGTCTGGGTGCATTGGCGACAGTTGGTGCAATACTGCAGGCGCTGGTCCGTCAGGTGGATGGTGTGGGTCAGCGCGCCCTTCTCCCTGGCCCCTTGCAGAACGGCTTCCACCGCGTTCTCGATTGTTCCGCTCCTGCGGTAGCTGCCCACAATGGCCACAACTTTGGGTATCATCCCGTTCCCCTATCCCATGCGCAGGCAGATTACTCCCTGCTGCGGCCAAATTGCAGTGATATGTTGTCTACGCGCTCCGGCACTGCCCCACGGCTCCTTCCTTGTGGCCAGGGGAACAGCATAATGGCCGCAGGACAGGAACAGGCCTGCTATCCTTGGTAAGTGATTTTGCACTCGAAAGTTGCGGGATGTGCGGCAATGGTCCTGATGTTGGGGCTATTTCCGGTTGCCTGCCACAAGCAAGAGCAGGCTGTGGTCGGTGTAGCCAAAAATGCGGTCAACGCCGAACAGAAGGCCCAGGCCGCCGCTCAGGCTGCTGCCCAGAAGAGCGACCGGCAGCGGGACGCGCTCACCGTGATCCCTTTGCCCTCCAAGAGCCTATATTTGGATGTGCATGAGCCGGGCGCGTGGGCCAATCCCTTCATTTCGGCCGGCCCTGACAGCCTCACCCTGCGCGTCACCATGACCGACGCCAATCCCAGCACCGTTGGCAAGGGAACCATCTTGCGCCCGGAAGCGGCCCGCCGCCAGGAGATTCAGGTGCATCCCGCCGATTTGGCCGATGCCCTCATCGCCCTGCCTGCCGGAGCTTGGCGCTATGGCCGGGTGGTTGCCGTGGCCGAGTCGCCGCTGGCCAATCCCAAGGATCGCCCCAAGGTCCGCCGCAATGTGGAAGCTGCCATTCAGAAGCTCAACGATCTGGGCATCGTGGTTCAAGAGTGGCCCTCGCGGTAATTCTGTCTCTCCCCGCACGAACCAAGCCGCTCACCGCATGATTTCATGTCTTGAGCTCATGCTTTCCCAGGCCTCAGAATCGAGACCTGGGATACCCTGTTTTTCCGACAGACTCCTAGCGTTGCAGCAAGTCAATCGGCTTGGTGAAGTCGGTCACCCGCAGGTGCTTGGTCAGCGCTGGATGCTGGAGCTCAAGCGCCAGAAACATCTCCCAAGCAACACGCCGATAGCTGAAGTGCCCTGCCGGTCCCGAGCGTAGTTCGGAGATGTACTGTGCTTCCGCGAAGTCCATCTTGAACAGGCTCCGTACGCGCGTGGCCAGCGGCAGCAGGTAAAGGGCCGACTGGGCAGCCTCTGGCGTGTTGCTGGCGGCAATCCGGGCGCTGGCGGCGTGGGCCTGCTCCACTGCTGCCTGGTAGTCGGCCAGGACGCCCGCTTCGGCCAGTCCTGCGGCATCGCCTGTCATCGGAGTCTCGTAGCCGTGCAGCGCGGTGAAGGGCTGGATGATCTGCGTGCAGCGGCGATGGCGGTGCATGTCGCGGAAGCCGCCAATGTCCATCAGAATGTCGAACCGCAGCGCCGCTCCGGCGTGATAAGCGCGCAGCGCCTCGTCGTGGCGGCCGCGGTGTTTCAGGCCCAAGTCCACAATCTCGGTCACGCGGGCTTCAGGGAACGTAGCCACCAGGTCGCGAATCTGGCGGTAGGAGTGGTGGCTGACGGAGTAGAGAAGGGTGGCTGCCAGCTCCACTTCCAGGCTCTCGGTGCGCTCCACCAGATCCACCAGTGGAACCTCCGCGATGGGTAGATCCCGCAGAATTTCAGCCGCCGCCTGAGTCAGTTCTGCGCGGGTAAGCCGTTCGTATTCGTTGGGCGTGGCATACTTCACCAGAGTCGGCGCGGTGCGCACCTCACGAGTCAGCAGGTTGGCGGCCTCGGTGGCCAGCTCAGGCGCGGCCGCTTCATTCAGACCGGCAATCTTTTCCACCAGCGCCGCGCCGGCTTGTCCGTTTACATTCCAGGCAGGTCCGGTGGCGGCATCGCGCAGCTTTTGCCCCAAGTCGCGAATCTCGCCCGCGGGGTGACTGAGCAGGCGCGAAACCTGGCCTTCCAGGGTACGGGCGCTCACGATCTGACCCAGCGAGGTGTTGGTGGCCAGGGGCAGCAGGTAGCGGGCCACGTCGAAGGCGCGGGCTTTCAGGGTGCGCTCGTAGGCCTCGGGCTTCATGGCCTCCGGGCAAGCGACGCGCTGACGCAGGGCCTCCAGCACCGCCGCGGTGGTGCGCTGGTAGGCGGCAAACAGATTCTCCGCGGTCTTGACGTAAAGCTGCGACGAGGCGGCATCTTCTCCAAAATCAGGAAGATACCAACCCGACTTGAGAAAGTTCTGGTAGCGCGTGGAGCGCTCCTGCCCGTCCCAACGCTGCTCATCTACCAGCACAATGGCTGCCAGCAGGCTGAGACGTTCAACTGCAAACGCGCTGTGGGCCAAATCTGCGATGGAATGGTGCCCATATTGGAAATAAAATGTATTCAGGAACTGTTCAGCGCGTTGGGCGTTGATTTCGGTGAGAGACTCGCGCATCGAAAGAGACGAGCGCGAGTACTTGGCCATGGCATAGGCCAGGACCTCAGGGTCGGCGCCGTGGACGGCGAAGACTTCGGTTTGATTGCGTGCGCCGGGTGGTACAAAAGTTTCACTGGACATAGGTAAGGGCTCGCGAACAGAATACTGCACAAGGGCGGGTGCCGGTCTTCCTCTTTGGCACTGCAGTCCTTTGCGCACCGCCATTGGGTGACGCGCGAGCGGCAGAGTACACAGGAGCAGAACATGCTGGAGTATCTGGTACGAACGTCGCACAAGCCGAGGCCACTGCCTTCAGGCCGCTGGGCAATGACCCAGCGCTGGAACGATCTGCTGTTTGCTCACTGGCCGGTTCCGGTCTCTTCGCTGGCGCCGCTGCTACCTGAAGGGCTGGACGTGGATACCTTTCAAGGATCGGCGTGGCTGGGGGTGGTGCCATATTGGATGGACCGCATCAAAGTCCGCGGCGTGCCGCCCATTTTTGGCGCGCTCAGCTTTCCTGAGTTGAGCCTGCGCACCTACGTCCGCGACCAGCGTACCGGCGCACATGGTGTCTACTTTTTCTCCCTGGATGCCAGCAACCTGCTGGCTGTTGCGGCGGGGCGCATGTTCTATCACCTGCCAATCCATTGGGCGGAGATGCGGATCGAACAGCGGTCGGAGCGCGAGTTTTCGTTCCATAGCCGCCGTTTGCTCAGCCGGCAGACGA
>Ga0224531_1000440_pt1 | contig 20941 bp, 17 predicted proteins | sample CBST100metaG_FD_179876 | JGI IMG/M metagenome (GOLD analysis project Ga0224531, IMG submission 179876) | Peat soil microbial communities from Stordalen Mire, Sweden - C.B.S.T100 | ecosystem: Environmental > Terrestrial > Soil > Wetlands > Peat | place: Sweden: Norrbotten County, Stordalen Mire...
TCTCCGGCTCGTACGGCCTCGGCTCCCGCGACTTCCGTCCCGAGCACATCATCGGCGCCTATGAGTACGCCTCCGGTACACGCGCCCGCAAGGACGGCAAGAAGGCTTCCGATGGCGTCAACTTCTTCGTGCTTGGCATCGAGCATCCCTACGCGGTGGTTGGAGACGAGACTCCGTCCCTGCTGCCCGAGGGCGCGGTAGCTGTACGGTTCCACTCCATCGGCGGCTGGGGCGCCATCACCACCGGCAAGAACCTGGGCGCCATCCTTGGCGATTTGAATGACCTCATCTACGAGCGCGACGGTCTCCAGGACGATTTCGGCAATCCCAAGGAAGTGATCCACGTCAGCGCCAATCCCAAGTACGGCTCGGAGAAGAAGGGCGCGCCCACCAGCTACTTCATGGTGGCAGCCAAGGATCGTATCCGCGTCAACTGCGACTTGCGCCACGTGACGGTGGTCCTCTGTTGCGACCCCAAGGCCTTCACCCATACCAACCCTCTGGACGGCATGGCCGAGGGTGGCAGCCTGATCTGGGAGTCCGATCAGACCGGCCAGCACGCATGGGAGCAGCTTCCCGTCTGGGCGCGCAAGCAGATTATCGAGAAGAACATTCGCGTCTTCACCCTTCCCGGCTTTGAAATCGCCAAAAAGGCTACCGACCGCGGTGACCTCCAGCTCCGTATGCAGGGCAACGCCTTCCTCGGTGCCTTCTTCGCCGTCAGCACGCTGCTGAAGGAGTTCGGCATCACCCAGGAGCAGTTCCGCGACGTGGTCCACAAGCAATACGTGAAGAAGTTTGGCAAGCTGGGCGAGGCTGTGGTCCAGTCCAACATGGAAGTCATGCTCCAGGGCTTCGACCAGGTCCACGAGATCGAGATTGGCGCGCTTGCTGCCGCCGACCACTCTTCCCTGCGCGGACAGGCGCTGCTGCCCATCTTTGAAGCGGTTCCCGTGGGCGCTGAAGGCTCCTCCTGCGGCAGCGGCTGCCGTTCTACTCCGTTGCCCGCCGGCCAGGCACAGCGCGCGCCTATCGATACGCTGGCCGCATTCGACACGGAGTTCCGCTCCAACTTCGGCTACAACCAGCCGGCTTCGCCTCTGGCGGCCATCGGCATGATTGCCGCAGCCACCGGCGACACCGCCTCAAAGTACGTCGCCCGCCGCGAAACCCCGCTCTACATCGCGGAAAACTGCACACAATGCATGGAGTGCATCTCCGTCTGCCCGGACACCGCGCTGCCCAACACCTCGCAGGACCTGGGCACGCTGCTTTCGACGGCCGTCAAGTTCTACGTTGCCGACCCGGCCGACCGCGTCAAGCTCCTCAGCGCTCTTCCGGAGATCGAAAAGCAAGCCCGCCAGCGCATGTTGGCTGAAATCAAAACCGGCACGCCGCTGCCCACCATCCTGCGCGAAGTCACCGAATCCGTGGAAGGCTTCACCGCCAAGTCCAAGGAGCAGTTCTTCGCCATTCTGGCCAAGGTTCCCATGGCCTACCAGAAGGTGAACGCCATCTTCTCCTCGCCGGAACGCAAGGCCCCCGGCTCGGGCGGCATCTTCTCCATCTTTGTCTCCGATCTCTGCAAGGGTTGCGCCGCGTGCGTGACGGCCTGCGGCGATCACCAGGCGCTGAAGATGGTGGCCGAAACCGAAGTGGTCAACGCCGAGCACATGACCGGCACCGCCTTCCTGGACCTTCTGCCCGACACGTCGCAGAAGTATCTTGGCCTTTACAACGCCTCCAACCCGGTCGACTCCAAGACGGCGACGCTGCGCAACATGCTCATGGTGCGCTCCACGTATGACGCGCTGGTGGCTGGCGACGGCGCCTGCGCGGGCTGCGGCGAGAAGAGCGTTCTGCGCTCCATTGCCGCAGTTACCGAGGCCTACATGCGGCCCATCTACCACGCCAAGAGCGACCGCTTCCTGGCCAAGGCAGGCGAGCTCGAGAAAGAAGGCGCTGCCAAGCTGGCCGCTTTGCAATCCGCGAGCCCGGCCGAGTACGCGCTACTCCGACAGGCCATTGCACACCTCATCCTCGGCCTGGGTGGCGAAGACGACAAGGACACCAAGGCCCGCATTGCAGCCTACGAGGCGGAACATGGCCTGATCACAGACGCACAGTTGGTGGAGGCTATCGCCGCGGTGCTGCTGACCGAGGCCTTCAACCACAAGAACCTGCAGCCCGTGGACGGCCGCCTGGCCAACGGCATGAGCGTGATGGCCATGGCTGCCCACACCGGCTGCAACACCGTGTACGGGTCCACAGCGCCCAATAACCCACATCCGTACCCGTGGATGAACTCGCTGTTTCAGGACGGCGTGACCGTAGGCTGGCTGATGGGCGAGAGCTTCATCGTGGATCATGCTCGCCGCTCCGTCATTCCCGAGCGGCTGGCCGACATCCTGCTCACGCGCAACGCCGACACGGCAGCCGACGGAGCATCGTCGGATGGCGGCAGTGCCAGCGTCATCGACGAGGAGGAGTATTACCACCTGAGCCACTTCACCGACGCCCTGATGAGCGATCAGGAAATTGCCGAACTGCCCAAGGTGTGGGTGGTTGGCGGCGACGGCGGCATCGGCGACATCGGCTACCAGAACACGTCGAAGGTTGTCCTGCAGAACCGGCCCAACGTCAAGGTACTGATGCTGGACACGCAGGTCTACTCCAACACCGGCGGGCAGAACTCCGACTCCACGCCCATGCTGGGCGGCGGCGACATGAACACCTTCGGCTCCGCCACACAGGGCAAGAACACGGAGAAGAAGACGGTGGCCGAGACTTTCCTCGCGGGGCACGGTTCGCCCTTTGTGGCGCAGGTTTCGATGGCCAACGCGCCGAAGCTCTACAGGGCCATTCTGGACGGCCTCGAGTATCGCGGCACCATGTTCTTGCAGGCCTTCACCACCTGCCAGCCGGAGCACGGCGTCGCCGACGACATGGCTCTCTTCCAGGCGCAAAGAGTGCGCGACTCCCGCGGCGTGCCGGAGTTTGTGTTTAACCCCCGCTTGGGCGAGACCTATCAGGAAGCTCTCGACCTCAAGGGCAACCCGTCTATCGATTTGGATTGGTACGAAACCAAGAACAAGGTCACCGGTGAGACCTCGCGTTACACCGTGGCTCACTGGTGCACCACGGAAGCGCGCTTCCGCAACCACTTGAAGAAGCTCAAGCCGGAAGCGGCCGCCAAACTTATCCCGCTCGATAACATGCTGGTCCGCATCACGCAGCAGGACGCGGTCTACCGCCATTACCTGAACCCGGCCCACCGCGCCTTCATCCCCGACTTTGGCGTCTATATCACGTACGAAGAGGGCGGCAAAACGCAGTACCGCGCACTTAGCCGTCAGTTAGTGATGTTCTGCGTGGAGCGCCGGAAGGCGTGGAGGATGTTGCAATCGAAGGCCGGCATCGTGAACCGCGAGTACCAGGCGCAGAGGGCGCTCCTTGCGGAAGTGGATGCAGGCAAGATTCCGCTGTCCGAGTTCCTGGCTCACGGCGAGGAGCTTCTTAAGGAGCGGCTGACCGGCGAGGTGTTAGCCAAGGTGTAGCTCGGTTCCCTCATCGTAGCTTTGACAGGTCACGGCTTCAGCCGCGCCGCAAAAACCAACAACAATTCGGATCGAACACGAACGCGGACCGCAAGGTCCGCGTTTGCGCGTGTCTGGAGCCTTGCCTAATTCGAAGGGGATTCCGGTCTTGACATGAGGCAGTGTCCAGCTAGAGCATTGCCGGCATGGATGCATTCAGAATGTTCGCTGCTGCATTGAGCAAAAAGTGGTGGGCTCTCATGAGTTGTGCCGCATTTACCGTTCTCAGCCTTTGGGCAGCCATCGGAAACAAGAGCAACGCTTGGACCCTATCCGGATCGGCAACTTTGGCCGTGATCTTTTTTCTTATTGCGGCCTTCGGTGCATGGCTAGATGAGCATGGAAAGCTGCTAAGTTTGCAAGAGAAACTGTCAGAACTAAATCCATATTTCCTTTTTGATATTGGCATTCTACTGTGGAAATACGATGAAAAGAAAGACCTGACTCTCTTTTTCCCGATGGCCAGAATCCTCAACCGAGGCCATTCATCCGTAACTGCTAACTGGAACGCTACTTACATAATTTCAGGGACCACGGAGATAATGGTGCCTCTCTGGCTGCGTGGAACATACAAATTGAATATAGGAGAAGAGGAATTAACTCTTGAAAATCGGGACCTTCTCAACGCAAAGACAGCGGAGAATTCGATTGAGCGCGGAGGAGTGGCCAGTGGTCGGCTTCTATTCACACTTCAGGGTGATCGATCTCAACAAATCAAATCTCTTCAATACACCATGGAATTCACCTGTGAAGACTACTTGGGGACTACATACTCCGCAATCTACAAACCTTCTCCGGAGCCCCTCAAAGAACTCTTGACACTTGCTCACGAACGGGCGATCTTCAAGCAGCCCGATGCCCCCTCTCAGATTCCCCCACTCCTACGTCATAGCGGGAATGAGACGGGAAGCCCTCCGTTATCCTAGTTACAGTCCCCAACCGGCCGCATTCGGCTCGCCCCCTAAACCCTGGGTCGCGCCAACCTCGGCCCTTGAATTCGGCAATCGAGATTATGCGTAATTATGTGTATTGGCCTTATGGAGAGCCCCGCAAATTCATCGAACTGGCGAAGCGGCACTACAAGGAACTGGCGCGGGAGATTGCGAAATGACGAAGACCAAGGCCTACGCGAGCGTATGGGACGCCATCGAACCCAACCCGGTGCAAGCGGAGAACCTCAAGCTTCGCTCCTCGCTCATGCTGGCCCTGACGCGCCACATCAAGAGCCAGGGCCTGACCCAGGCGCAGGCCGCCGGGGTCTTCGGCGTCACGCAGCCGCGCATCTCGAATCTCATCCACGGCAAAATCGACCTCTTCAGCCTGGATCTTCTGGTCAAAATGGCCGCTGCCGCCGGCTTGCGAGTCACGATGCGAATCAAGAAGGCGGCATAGTCAGAGCTGAAGTTCACTCAGCCTAGCTCGCCGCCCGCATCTCTTCCCGAACAATCCGCCGCAGTGTATCTTCGAGCCTCGGGGCTTTGCCTTCCACGTGCTGCCGCAGGGCCTCGTTGATGAGTGTCTGGTAATCCGTGGCTCCGCCTGAGGCCTCGGCCTCTTTCAGAAAGTAATCCACCAGGTCTTCATCCAGTTGAATCGTGATCCGCGTCTTGCCGCGTGGCTCCGGCTCCGGAGCGGCAATTCTGCCCCGTTCCCCTTGGCTGAAATCGTATTTCTCATTCATCCAGGCTCCTCGCAGTAGCTGCGTCGGGCAGCCGTCGCAAGAAGAATACAACGAAAGCAGGCAAGATTTGCCGGGTTGGCACCGGCACTATTTGCCCAGCTTCAGCGACTGAAGAGGCGTGCCACGGAGCAGGCTGGCCGGATTGTCTGGGGGTTAGGCCCAGTACGAAGAAGAGGTGCCAGCGCTCTCCGATTTGGCTGCGTCGCTCTGCTGCTTCCCATCGTCCTGGCTCTGGCGATTCGGCTGGTGCTGCGGCGAGTCGTCCCCGGCCAGACTTACGACACAGGCTCCCTCGTCGCTGTATTCGCTGGCCAGGGCCATGGCGAAGGTGCGCAGCTTCTTTCGGGTGCGCTCGGCTTCCTTTTTGGCTTCTGCCCGGGCGGCGGCGTAGAGAGCGTTCAACTCGGCGTTTGGATCGAACTGGATTCGGCGTGGATGCATACCCGGTCTCCTTTGACGTACACCTCGATCGTGCCGGCAGCGCATGCAGGGGGCGGGTTAGTTCCAGGATTCTGGTCACCCTTGCAGAGGCTGTACCTGGATTGATGCAATTGGCGGGCCAAATTTGCGAAGAACGGGATCTGGAGAGCTGCGGAGGGATGAAGGGGTTGCGGAGAAGGCCGGCCTCGGAGGGAAGCCGGCGAAAAACATCCTTCCGCGGCTAAAGCCGCGCTGGTTAAGCTGGTTTTATGCGGGGGTTAAAAACCCCCGCATCCCTCCAGAATCGAGGTTTCCGCGGCCTGATGAAGGCCCGTGCTCCCTCTGGAAACCTCGATTGATCACTGTAAAACTAAGCTGGATTCGAGTAGGCGATGCGGCCTTCGCTGATGGTCCAGCGGATTCTGCCTTGCAGGGTCCAGCCGTCGAAGGGGCTGTTGCGGGACTTCGACTTGCTGTCGGCGGCGCGGTAGGTCCACTCGGCCTTGGGGTCGAAGACGACCACATCGGCAAAGCTGCCGACAGTGAGGGTGCCGCGGCCCTTCATGCCCAAGAGAGCCGCAGGCTGGGCGCTCATCAGGCTGAGGACGCGGCCCAGGGGCAGCTTCCACTCCTTGTGCAGCCAGCGCAGCGAAAGGCCCAGCGCGGTCTCGAGACCGGTGATGCCATTGGGGGCGTTCTCGAACTCCACTTCCTTCTCGTGCAGAGCGTGGGGGGCGTGGTCGGTGGCGATGGCGTCCACCACTCCATCCAGGATGGCGTCGATCATGGCGTCGCGGTCGGCGGCGGAACGCAGGGGCGGGTTCATTTTGGCATTGGTGTCGTAGAGGCCCACGTGCTCTTCGGTGAGCAGGAAGTGGTGTGGCGCCACCTCGCAGGTGACACGCAGTCCGCTGCGCCGGGCCTGGCGCACGGCAGCCACGGCGGCGGCAGTGGAGACATGGGCCACGTGCAGGTGGGCGCGGGCGTCGCGCAGTTCGGTGATCAGGCGAATGTCGCGCTCGACCATGCCGGACTCGGCCTCGGGCGGCATGCCGCGTAATCCAAGCTTGAAGGACATGGGGCCGAGGTTCATGCTGGCGCCCTGGGTGAGGCGCGTGTCTTCGGCGTGCTGGATGACGCTCAGGCCCACGCGGGCGGCGGAGGCCAGAACCTCGCGCATGATGCTGTCCTTGAGAATGGGCCGGCCGTCGTCGGTGACGGCCACGGCGCCGGCGGCTTTGAGGGCGGCGTAGTCGTTGAGCGCCTCGCCCTTGGAACCGCGGGTGGCTGCGGCGATGGGAAAGACGCGGACTTTGGCGCCGCGTTCGGGGGCCAGCATCCAGCGAGTGGTCTCCGGCGAGTCGTTGACCGGGAGAGTGTTGGGCATGGCGGCTACGGCGGTGAAGCCGCCTGCGGCTGCCGCTGCCGTGCCGCTCGCGATGGTTTCCTTGTAGGCCTGGCCGGGCTCGCGCAGGTGGACGTGAATGTCGATGAGGCCGGGGGCGACGGTGAGGCCGGTAGCGTCGAGCACTTCAGCGCCGTTGGTGGCCTTCAGCTTGCCAGGGGCGGCGATCTCGACTACACGGCCGTCCTTGAGGAAAATGTCTTTGGGAGCGTCAACGCCGGCGGCCGGGTCAATGAGCTGACCGCCGCGAATTACCAGAGCCGTCATGCGCGGCCTCCTTGCTGTGCTGCGGCTACGAGGGCCCGTTCTACAACTGCCATGCGGATGGCGACGCCGTTGCGTACCTGTTCGAGGATCGCGGACTGGGGGCCGTCTGCCACTTCAGAGGTGAGCTCAAGGCCGCGAATGATGGGGCCGGGGTGCAGGACCACGGCGGAGGGGGCGAAGGTGGCGAGCCGCTGGCCGGTAAGCTGGTAGGCCGCCTTGTACTCTTCCAGATCGAGCTGCAGGCCGGCCAGGCGCTCGGCCTGGATGCGCAACATGACGATGACCTGGGATTGGGCGAGAGCTACCTCGAGGTTGCGCTCGATGGAAACGCCAGGACCCGCGTTGGCGGCCAGCTCGGGCAGGAGCTCCTTGGGTCCACAGAGCACCACGCGCGCGCCCAGGCGGGGCAGCAGCAGCATGTTGGAGCGGGCTACGCGGCTGTGCAGGATGTCGCCGACGATGGAGACGGTGACGCCGGCCAGGGTGTCGGCGGTGACGGCCTCGATGCCGGGACGAAGATGAGCCAGGATGGTACGCAGATCGAGCAGCGCCTGGGTGGGGTGCTCGTGCATGCCGTCGCCGGCGTTCAGAATGGGCAAGCGGGTCGCCTCTTCCAGCAGCCAGGCCGCGCCGGAGGAGTTGTGGCGCAGGATGATGGCTTCCGCTCCCAGGGCGCGCAGGGTGAGGCCCGTGTCCTTCAGCGACTCGCCCTTCTCGATGCTCGAAGAGAGACTGGAGATGAGCGCGGTGTCGGCGCCCAGGCTTTTGGCGGCCAGTTCGAAGCTGGTGCGGGTGCGCGTGGACGACTCATAGAAGAGCAGAGCCACACGGCGCTTGGCCAGGATGCGGGCGCGCGCCAGCGGGTCCTGGTTTTCGAGGGCCGTGGCGCGGGCCAGGACGTGGCTGAGGCCCTCCAGGCTCAAGTCCTGAACGGAGAGCAGCGAGCCGGGATTGTAGGGATAGGGCGAGGCTTCAACGGGCGGTGTTTGAAGCTGGCGGCGAACAGGTATTGCGACTTGGCTCATACGGATCCAGCGGAGCACCGGGCTCCGGTCCGGTTCAAAGAGTTTGCCGGGGCGAGGTAAGCTCCGGAAAGCCGGTGCGCGGGGATGCGCTCCGGTGGAACGATAACAAAGGGCTAGTCGACCCTCTCGACCAGCAGCACCTGCTCGTCGTTGTCGACTTCCTGGAATTTTACTTCGATGATTTCGCGGCTGCTGGTGGGGACGCGGCGACCTACATAGGTGGCCTCAATGGGCAACTCGCGATGGCCGCGGTCGATGAGCACGGCCAGTTGCACGCGGCGCGGACGGCCATGGTCAAAGAGCGCGTCGAGCGCGGCGCGCACGGTGCGGCCGGTGTAGAGGACGTCGTCGCAGAGAACGACGTCACGGCCGTCGATATCGAAGCCGATGGCGCCATCCTTGACGATGGGGCGCGCGCCGGCGGTGGTCAGGTCGTCGCGGTAAAACTGGATGTCGAGCACGCCAGTGTCGATGGGGCGTTTTTCGATGGCGGAGATCATCCGGCCCAACCGCTCGGCCAGGGGGATGCCGCGGCGCTTGATGCCGACCAGCGCCAGGTCCTTGCTGCCATTGCTTTTTTCGACAATTTCGTGCGCCAGGCGTACGAGGGTGCGCTCAATCTCCGAGGCCGACATCAGCCGGCCCTTGGTGCGCAAGGAAAGTTTGCTTTGCTCTTCGCTCATGGATGATTTCTCGCTGATTATCTCTCGCAGGATGATACGAGTGTTTTGGCCCTGGGAGCAAGTAGTGGAAAAGCGGGACGAAAGAATGCGCAGGAAGCGGAGCTGAAAACGGGGCGCGGGGAAGGCTGGCCGGCCTGGGAACGAGATTAAACTTCCGGCCGGCGGGTGCGGGCCAGCAAGCGCGCACCGAGAGCGCCGCCAGCTACCGCAAACGCCAGAAGTCCCGCCATAAAGAGGAGCATGGCGCCAAGGACCCAGCCGGCACGTCCCTCGGGAGAGAGCAACCAGGTTTTTGCCAGCACGATGGTCTGTGCGTCGACTCCCATGGTTTGCCATTGCTGGCTCAACTGCTGATTCACGAAGTTCAGCCAGAAATCGTCGAAGAACTTGCCATTGTGAAAGATGAAACGCATGGCGAACATGGTGATGGCTGTGGTTGCGGCAGCGGTCCAACTGCCCAGCACTCCGGTCACCAGGCCGATGCGAGCGCCCGCTCCAATGGTGATCCACGCAGGCCGCTGGCTGCGCGTGTAAAGCACCACCACCCACGCGCCGGCCGCAGCCATGAGAAACAGTCCCAGAATACCCAGGGGAGAAAGCATGGAGCAGAGCATTCCGGCGGGGATGGCAAGGGAGACGGCGGCGCGCAAGGCAGGCTTCCACTCCACTGTGCCGGCATCGCGCACAGCTTCATTCCACTTCTCCGGCTGAGCTTGCGCCACAGCGCCGTCCGCCGCGTAAAGCAGTTGCGGCAAACCGCAGAACGGGCAATAGCAATTGTCCGCCTGGACGGTTTGGTGGCAACGGTGGCAGGTAATCTCCATACAGTATGAGCCTATAGCATTTGGGCGGCGGGCGGGTGAATTGCTGTAACCACTTACTGCCGACTCAAGGGTAAGCCAGCCACGTCGTGCAAGGCCAGCAGGGGGCGTGGACGTGCAGGATGCGGAGCGGAGGCCAACCCGAGACCAGAGTAACTGTGTTCTTACAGAGAGTCTTGGATGTGGATTTTATTTCCACCCCAGCGACGAAGACCTGTCGCCGGGGACCCCGGAGGAGGAAAGAGCCGCTCGCAAGCCTGCTTTGAGGTACATCCACCCTGTCTTCGCTGTAGGCGGTCCAAGATGCTCAGAACCCCCTGCTGCGGGCAAGGCGACGTGCCACGTGCTCGCGGCGCAATCTGAAGTAATCCGGCAGGAAAACGTAGGCACGTTCACGGCAAGCGGTGCAGCGCACGGGCAGTTTGAAAAGCATTAACTGTGCAAGGTCGGTAAACCGCAACTGCGAGGTACGAAAGTCCGATGAGCCACAGTGGTCGCAATGCATAAGCATCTCAGGCTCCAACTCCTGGTTTAGTCGAGACGAACGTCGTACAGATGGAGGGAAAGGACAGCAAATGAAACAACCACCCCCTCGGGGTGCCCATGTTGCATAACATACGGAGCAAGCATTCATTTAGATGTTAGAGGCAATTCTGTCACGCAGCGGACTGGAAGTAAACAGCGCGATGAAAAGATATCTATAGAAAATAACTTTTTAGCTCGGTAGATAGATCCACCCGCCATGGGAGTAGAAGCAGCGCGATTTGTGGCGAAGGGCGTGCGTAGGACCATGGCGGGTGAAAGGCCTATTGGAGGCGGGGGGCCGAGCGGGTGAGCCAGGCCTGCACGATGGCTTCGGCGGCACGAACGGTCTGGTCCAGCGTCAGACTGGTGGAATCCAGCAGAACGGAGTCGGCGGCGGGCTTGAGGGGCGAATCAACGCGGTTGCGGTCCCGCTCGTCGCGGGCGCGGAGGTCGCGGATCACCTCTTCAGGCTGCACGGCGGCAGGCCTGGGGGCCATCTGGTCGAAGCGGCGCATTCCACGCACTTCGGGAGCCGCGTCCAGGAAGATTTTGACTTCGGCGTGGGGAAAAACCACGGTACCGATGTCGCGGCCCTCCATGACCACGCCACCCTCTGCGCCCAACTGCTGCTGCAGTCGGACCATCCAGGCGCGAATGGCGGGAAAGACGCTGACGCGGGAGGCGGCGTCGCTGACCTCGGGATTGCGGATCAGGCCGGTCACGTCCTCGTCGTCCAGCAGCACGCGATTCTCGTTGCTGCCGGGTTCGAGGCGGATGGTGGTTTCGGTGGCGAGATGTTCCAGAGCGGCGGTCTGGTCCAAAGGCAGCCCCGCGCGCAGTGCCTTGAGGCCGAAGGCGCGGTACATTGCGCCACTCTCAAGGTTGAGCAGGCCGAAATGGCGAGCCAGATGCTGGGCGATGGTGCTCTTCCCCGCGCCGGCGGGGCCGTCGATGGCGACGATGATCTTCGGGGCAGATACCAGGGAACTCAAAGGGGTTTCGTCCGTGCTCATCCGCGCTTTTTCGTCTCCTGCTTGGGCCTGGCGGTAAAGCCGAACCGTTTGCTGTTTCCGGCCTTTGTGCCGGCGGTGAGCGCCGGCTTGCGGCTGGCGCCGGTACGGGCGGGCCGTGCGTCGGTACGGGAATCGGGGCGGGAGTCCTTGCGGACGCCGCGGGTCAGGCCGCTGCTATTGCGGCTGCCAGCACCGGGCTTGGCTGCGGACTTGGCGCCGTTGGAGTGGCCGTTACGCTGACCCCAGGCGGGCGCTGCCGACTTGGACGAACGCGCGCCGTTGGAGGGGCTGGCTGCAGTTCTGCCGTTGCCATTCGACCGGCTGCCGCTGGAGGGACGTGCACCGTTGGCCGGACGAGCGCTGCTGGAAGGACGTGCACCGTTCGAGAGACGTGCGCCATTGGCAGGACGAGCACCGGCGGGGCGGGAGTCGGAACTGGTGTGCCGGACCGGGCGGCTGGCTGCGGAACCTTGAGCCGGCTTGCGGTCGCGGGTGTGCGCGGCAGGACGGCTGAAATGAGGACGGGCAGCGGAGGGTTTTCCGCCGACGGCCGGCTTGCGCGCTTGAACGGCGCGAGGTGCGTGGGTTTCGACTGGCTTGCGCGGTGCGGGCGGGACCGGCGCGGCCGGAACCACGGGTTCGACGGGCTGCGCCACCACGGGCTCGGCAATCTCCTCTTCACGGTCGAAGGAGCGCATGAAGTAAGCGGAGGCCGGCATGGACGAACTGGAGTAGCTGGTCGGCGCCACATCGAACTCCGGCAGCGTGCCGGCAACATAGAAGTGCGGTGAATGGCCCAGCGAGATGGTGTGGACCTGGCGGGTGGCAACCAGGCCGCGCAGGACTTCGCGCACCTTGCTGCGGGCCGTGAGGGGAGCGAGGAAGACCTCGACGTCTTCCATGCTGGCGGCGATGACCGCCTGCAGGTAAATGGAAGCAAGAACCGAGATGGCCGTCACCTGCGAGGTGGAAGCGCCTTCGGCAATGGCTTTCTGATAGCGCTGGCGGAGCAGTTGCCACTCCGCAGCCTCACCGGGCGCGGAGACAACCGGGATGATGCGCAGTTGCTGCCAGAGTTCGGTGATGGCGCGCAGAACAGCGGTTTCCGTGACTTCGCGGCCCAGCGTATGGGTCAGATTGGAAATGGTGGTGTCGCCCGCCTCCAGCAGTTTGTAAGCCTGGATGGCCAGCGGAGAAACCTGGCGGGAACCGGTCAATTGGGGGCTGCGACGCCAGTCGCGGTCGCCGCGCAAAGCATACACGTAGGGCAGAACCCAGCTGGCGACGACAAAGTCGGGCTGTTCGCCCGGCTGTCCCAGCAGGTTCAGGCGCACGGCCACATCGTCCAGTTCCAGCCGCACCAGCAACGCTTCAGCGGCTGCGATGTGGCTGTGGTCGGGAGTGGCGTCGCTGCGGCCGGCTACGGCCTCGACAAACGACGGCGCGACCGAAGAGCCAAATTGTCGCCGAGGTAGAAAGAGACACAAACCTGTCTCCTCAATCCACGTACGGGCGTCCTCAAGGGTAAGTGCCCCGTGCCCGTTCTGGCGCATCCTTTCGGCGCGCGATGCTTCCAATTGTTCCGATGTCAAAGAAAAACCTCGCTTCCAGGCTGGCGATTTGCGCCGGGCGGACCTGTCCCCTAAGAGGAGGGCTGCCACCTTCCACCTGTTCTAGATTCGATGGAAGGCCCGCTGGATCTCCTTCCAAGAATACAGCAAAGCTATTGGACGTCCATGCGGGCAGCTGGTTGGATGGCTAGTTTTTGCTAATTCCAACAGTAACCACTCCATTCGAACGGGGTCAAGGGGCGTATTGATCTTGATCGCCGAATGGCAGGCGATGGAGGCGGCAATGCGCGTCCGCATGGCTGCAAGGTCTTCATTCTGCTTGGGTTCTTCCGAGTCCGAGCTGGATTGCTCGATGACCTCGGTCAGCATCCGCTCCAGAGCAGCTCCCTCCAGACCCACGGGAGCTGCTTTGACCGCAAGTGTCTGTGGGCCAAAGGGTTCCACTTCAAAGCCGTTCAGCTCCAATTCCTCGGCAATGCGCGCGAAGACGATCATTTGCCAGGGTTTAAGTTCCACCAGCATGGGCATGAGTAACCTTTGGCGCTGAACTTTCTCCACTTGGCGGTCCCGTAAAATTTTTTCAAAGAGCACCCGCTCGTGTGCCACATGCTGGTCAATAATCCACAATCCGTCTTCGCCGGTGGCCAGGATGAAGGACTCGCGCAACTGCCCGAGCGGGCGAAGCGAGCCCAGGTGGTTCAGGTTGGCGGCAGCTTGTTCGGCTTCCACCTGGGCCGTCTCGGCAGCCGGATTCGCGTTGGCCAGATCGGCGAGGTTGGGGGAGCAGTCGCCGGCGGGCGGCAGGCTGGAGGGCTGAAAAAGCGCTGCGGCGGCCTCGCCCCAGGCTTTCTGGTCTCCCCAGCCGCCGGGATGATTGAAGTTTTGGGCCGTGAAAGGCAGCTTACCGGGAACGGGCGAGGGCAGGCGTGGGGTGAGTTGAAAGGGTGCGGCGTCGGCTCTGGGTGCTGCAAACTCGGCCGGATCGGAGTCGGGTTGCGCAAAGGGCTCACTGTCCGGCGAACCGGGCAGGGGCGAGGTGGCCGGGGGCATCAGCGAGGGGCTGGCGGCGGGCGAAGCGTCCAAAGCAGCCAGGAAGCCGGCGGCGGGACGCGCCTTGACGAGGGCCGTGCGCAAGCTGTCGCGGACAAAGTCGTGGATCAGGCCCTGCTGGCGGAAGCGCACCTCGGTTTTGGCTGGATGAACGTTCACGTCCACTTCTTCGGGCGGCATCTCCAGAAACAGCAGTACCACCGGGAAGCTGGTGGGCGGAATCACATTGCGATAGGCCTCGGTGATGGCGTGCAAGAGCAGCCGGTCGCGTATAAGGCGCTTGTTGACAAAGATATAAATGGAGTTGCGGTTGAGCTTTTGCAGCTCCGGCTTGGAATAGAAGCCGGTCAGACGCAGGGCGCCGGGGTCTCGAAGCGGCTCGTCGGGGTCCACCTTCCACGGGGGCGGCGCGGGCAGGCCGGCGCGGGCCAATGGCAATTCGGCGGCTACGGGGAGCAACTGGGCCAGCGTGTCCTTGCCGAAGATCTGGTAGATGCGCTCGGCGGTGCGCGCCACCGGAGGGGCGGAGACGATGGTGTGGGTGGCCGAGAGCAGCTCGAAGTGCATCTCCGGATGGACCAGGGCGTAATGCGTGACCAGGGCCGTCACGTGGGCCAGTTCGGTGGATTCGGCACGGAGGAATTTGCGCCGGGCCGGGGTGTTGAAGAAAAGGTCGGCAACCGCGATGGTGGTGCCGCGGGGTAGGGCCGCATCGTCCACATGCAGAATCTTGCCGCCGGCGATTTCCATGCGGGTTCCAGCGGGATCCTCACCGGTGGCCGTTTCCAGCGTGACGCGGGCCACCGAGGCGATGGAAGGCAGAGCTTCACCGCGAAAGCCGAGGGTGGAGATGGAGAGCAGGTCGTCGGCGGTGCGCAGCTTGGAGGTGGCGTGGCGCTCAAAGGCCAGCAGGGCGTCGTCGCGGTTCATGCCGTGGCCGTCGTCGCTGATGCGAATCAGCCGCCGTCCGCCCGCCTCGACCTCGACGCGAACACGTTGGGCGCCGGCATCCAGGGAGTTCTCGAGGAGTTCCTTGACCACGGAAGCCGGTCGGTCGACTACTTCACCGGCGGCGATCTGGTTGGCAACCTGGTCGGAGAGAATGCGGATGCGGCCCATAAGACCTAAGGGTAACGCAGGAAGACGAAGACAGGGAATAGGGAATAGGGAGTAGGAGAAGCGCAGTTGCGCGGCTCCGCGACATGGAAGCTGCTGAGGACGGGGCGAGGTTCGCGGCTTTCCGTTGCGGCATCGTGACAAGGATGGAACTATCCAATTTGCTGCCACTCGCGAATGGAGTTACGAAGAGTAAAATGATCGCCACGTCGGCGCGCCTGTTTGCTTGAAGGCTTTCTCGGATTATCGCGCTGGTCCTATTGCAGGAGAACGATCTTCGATCCGGTTGAGGTTAACTCATGTCTTGCTCGAACTTACTCGGCTTACTCCTGGCCTGCTCCTCTGTTAGCTGCCTGGCGCAGAACACGTTGTCTTCCTCCGTCGTCCCCGAAGCATCTGCAAACCATCTCCCCGCGGAAGTTACCCATCTTCCTGGCCAGGACTCGCAACCTCGCCCTCAGGCTGCGCACAGCATCGCCTTGTCTCTCATTGTGACGGACTCCTCGGGCGCACCCATTTCCGGCCTGAAATCGGAAGACTTCGTGCTGCTTGACAATCAACACCCGCAGACCATCACGGCCTTTCAGGCACTGGACGGTGGGGCGGCCGGTTCGTCGGTTCATGTGATTCTGGTGCTGGACGGGATCAATAACCCTGGTTGGGCCTTCAATCGCCAAGCCAAGGAGATGGAACGGTTCGTGTCGCAAGGGCGCGGCCCCTTCCCTTACCCGGTCACTCTTGCGATCGCTTCCAGTCTCGGTGTGCTGCAAACTTCGACCTCGCGGGACGGCGACGCCCTGTTGGCTGAGTTCGCACAACTCACGCGCACCGTTCACAGCACGGATTGCTCCAGTATTGATCCGGATGCTTCCGGCCAAACCGCGCAAGCCCCCATGATTACCACGTTGAACGGGGATTCCCTGGACAAAATGGAGGAAGGGGCTTTCGCCGCCGGACCGGGAAATTGCCAGGGCCAACACTTCGCCCAATCCATTGCGGCGCTGGGCAGGCTGGTCGAGGACCAGGAGGAGACACCGGGGCGAGTTCTTCTTGTCTGGGTTGGCCCGGGGTGGCCTTTACTCCCACTGCCGGCAAGGGCTCAGCGTAGCTACTTCAAACACCTCGTCAGCCTGACGGCATCTCTTCGCGACGCGCAGGTGACACTCGATCTTGTGTCTCCTGCCGATTTGGAGCATGCAAAAGAGTCTCGCGGTGCGGACTGGAACGGCGTCTACAACGGGACAGACGCTGCGGAGCACGTCACCGCGGCCAGCATTGCATTGCGAGTTCTTGCGCACCAGAGCGGAGGCAGGGTCTTCAGCAAGAGCAAGGACGCTGCCGGCGACATCTCCGCCTGTCTCGCGGATGCCGGTTCCTACTATTCCCTCTCGTTTGAGGAAGTGCCGGCCGCGCCCAGTTCGTACCATTCCGTCGACGTCAAAGTGAATCGGCCCGGAATCACTGTCCGCACTGTTACGTCCTACTACACTGCGCCCTGATTCGTTCCAGCGAAGGCGAGCCGATATAGAGGCCGTCACAAATGCAAAATGCCGCCCCAAGGGCGGCATTTTTGCTGAAAATCTAACTGAAAGTCTTTAGATGCCCACGCCGAATTCACCGGGCTGTTCGCCGGCGTTGGAGTAGAAGTCGTAGGGGGTACGGCGCTTGAACTTGTAGCGGCTGCGGAGTTCGCGGCCCACGAAGATGCCGATTGCGGCAACGGCCATCCCTACCGAAAGCCAGGTGATCACCTTGAGGGCGCTGGATTCGCTTCTTTCGTCTGCGGACGTTTCTTCCGCGCTGGTGAGGGATTCCGTATCTGTGGACATGGGGGAGCAGCCTCCTAGACCACCATAATACCCCAGTTTTGTGTGCTCTGGCTGGCCGGTCCCGCAGATTGGGACTCACCTTTGTTGGCCGGGTAGAGTCGATCGAGTTCAGCGGGCAATCCGGAGCCAGGAATGCCGGGTGTCGGGGTCGATTGGAACCAAAAAAGGCAGGTGGTGGATTCCCTGTCGCTGTGAAAGGAAATCCACCACCTGGGAAGAAAAGACTGCATCGTTGCTGCGGTCAACATGTCTTTCTACTTTTGCTGCAACTCCGGAACATGCGACAGGACATCTACAAAGACCTGCCGGAATTGCTCGAAAAGCTGTTCCAGTTGCCCGACTTCATCGTTGGAGCGAACCTGGATCTCGGTTCCAAAGTCGCCACCCACCACACTGGTGGCAATTTTGATGATGCGCTCCAGGCGATCGAAGACGAGACGGCTGAGCATCAGCAGGAAGATGCCCGTCCCGATCAGCACGGCCACTACCGTGGAAACAGCAAAGATCAGCTCGGTATGCTGCATCGAGTGGTAGAAAGTCGTGATGTCGCGCACCACAAAGATGGCGCCCACCTTGTTGCCGGCCACATCCTGGATGGGAAAAACGCCGCGGACAAACTCGGAGTTTCCTTCGTGGAAGTGGTCGAGCGCCTGGCCGGTCGAAGGCAGAGTGCTCAGGTCCCCTTTGAAGTCGCAGATGCGGTCGAATTTCGCGGTTTTGTCCCACACCACGTAATTTGGGGAGTCACCCCAGTTGTCGCGGCGGTTCAACGTCTGATTGGAGTCGGCCCAGAACTGCTGGTTGATGTATTTCTTGTCCAGCAGAAGGCCGTAATCGTCGCCGGTGGTGCTTTTCATGGCATTGAGAAACTGTCCCAATTCCTCGCCAAACTCGACATAACCGGCCACTTCCCCGTGAGAGCCGAACATGGGGGCGATGGTGCGCACGGCAAACCCGGCGCGGCCCATTTCGTTGCCCGTGACCATGGTCAGCGTGGTGGCGACCTGCTTGTCCATGAACCGGTCCATGTGATCGCCGTAGCGGGCGGGATCCTGGAGGCGCAGGAAGACAGCGGGGTCCAACTCCTGGGTGTGGAAGGTGAAATCGGTGATGCCGTCGTCTTTGAGATTGAGAAAGAACGGAGCGGTCGTCTCGATCAGGTGTTCGCGATCGCGGGCGAGGAGCGCATCGCCAATGCGGGGATTCAGGTTCAGCGATTGGGTGAGCGCCGACATCTTCCGGATTTCCCTGGTTTCCGAAATTGCAAACAGGGATTGGGCCCCGGTGACTGCCTGCGTGGCCAGGTTCTGCGTGTTGCGGTTGAAGCTAAAGTGAATCAGCGCCAGGATCCCGCCCAGTCCTACGGCAAGACAGCACAGACATGCGACGACGACTTTGGTGCGAATGGAATTCATTTTCATGTCTTTGCCCTTAGAGACTCAGGTTGAGTATTTCTTTTGCCGCGAGTTTGAATTTGGCGATCGACTCCGGCTTGTCAGGCGTATTCGCAGAGATCAAGGCGATGAGCATGCCTGTCTTCAATCCGAGTTTTCCTTTCACTGCCATTGCATCCAGGTTGTCGGTTTTGATTTTTTCTTCAACACGCATTCTCATCTCGTAAAGTAGGCTCACGAAGCATTCCTCGCTGGAACTGTAGGGTGGACGCGAAGTGCGTCTGGAGTTAGCTAGGTCTAAGTCTTTATCGGTGGGTCATGGTTGGTATTTCAGCGTAAGTGCCGGACTTTAATTGTATGTTCATGCTTCAATATGGACGCGATAGAGCGTATCTAACATTAACTTGCATCTTCGGATGGAGATAAGATGAATCGGCGCTCCTCCGCACTGCTTTCGTATGTCTTGCTTATCTGTTTTCACGAAGAATTCACTGTGGATTAACATCTTAAGTAAACGGGAAGATATAAGCCGTGGTAGTTATCCACTGAAGGGCTAACTGAGTTATTGATTCGGCCCCGTTGAATTGATGCGGAGAAGAGCAGAAGCAACCGCAGATCCTTCGACTTCGCTCAGGATGACAGTTCTGCGGCGATGCAATTCATTCGGGGCGGATCGATCATAAGCGGCTTATTTGTAGAGAAGACCCCTGAATTCGCGGGAGCGGGAAAGGTGATGCCGGGAGCGCGAGAAGGCCCCGCGAGTCCGCTTTTCTGCATGCACCCGGAGCGAATTTGGCAGACAACGCAGGAGGCCCCTTCGGAGAGAAGGGACCTTGAGGCGGAAAGGGAGAGATTGAGGAGGAAGGGCGTCTACTGAATCGACTCGATCTTGGCAATCCAGGCGGCTTTTTCAGGGGCGGGAAGAAAGCTCGAGCGAATGGAGTTGGCGGCCAACTGGCGCAGCTCTTCTCGGGTGAATCCCTGCAGGGTATGGGCCAGCAGGAACTCATTGGCCACGTCGGAGCCGAAGAAGGCCGGGTCGTCGGAGTTGAGTGAGACCAGCAAGCCCTGATCGAAGTAGCGGCGCAGCGGGTGGTCGGCAAAGGAGGAGCAGACGCCGGTGCGGACATTCGAAGTGGGGTTCAGTTCCAGGGGAATGCCGCGCTCCTTCAGGTCCTGGATCAGATAAAAATCCTTGATCGCCGAGAGGGCGTGACCGATGCGTTCCGAACCGATGGCCAGGGCTTCGCGAATGGCTTCGGGGCCGGTGGTTTCGCCGGCGTGGTTGGTGAGGTGCAGACCAGCCGCGGCGGCTGCGGCGTAGAGTTTGCGGAAGGGCTCGGAGCCGGTTTGGCGCTCGTCGCCGCCCAGACCGATGCCGATGATGGACGGGTGCGTCGGCTTGAGCTCGATGGCCTTCAGAAAGACCCGCTCGGCCTCGTCGACGGTGAAGTGGCGAACGGCGTCGAAGATCCAGTAGAGGGAGAGGCCGAGTTCGCGTTGTCCGCGTTCCCGGGCGCGCTCCAGGCCGGCAAAGATGGGCTCGAAGGCTGCGGGGTCGTGGTTGCGGAAGAGATAGACAACGCCGACGGAGATGAAGACCTCGGCGTGGACCACGCCCTGCTCGGCGAGATGCTCCATCATGCGCCAGGCTGCCAGTTCGTAGTCCTCGGGGCTGATCAGGAGGCGCGTGACGGCCTTGAAGGCTTCCAGGAAGCCGGTGAAGTCCGTGAATTGATAGAGAGATTCAGCCGCGGACAGGGTGAGCGGACACCTGTCGTGGCGAGTGCTCAGCTCCACGAGCGTGGAGGGAAGGATGGTGCCTTCCATATGCAGATGCAGCTCTGCCTTGGGCAGGCGGCGAATGAAGTCTTCGATATCCGGCATTCTCAAAGTCTACCGCTCTGCCTGTCGGGGTTTCGCGAACTCCGAACGGTGGCGGCTGTAGAAGAAGTAAATCAGCAGGCCGATGAGCAACCATGCAAAGAAGGCCATCCAGGTCATCACTTCCAGGCCCATCATGAGCACGATGCAGAAGATGATGCTCAGAATCGGGAACAGGGGGCCGAACGGAGCGCGGAAGCTGCGACTCCGTTCCGGCTCGCGATAGCGCAGGATGAGCACGGCGATGGAGACCAGGACGAAGGCGAAGAGGGTGCCGATGTTGGAGAGGTTGGAGACGGTGCCGATGTCCAGCAGGCCGGCCGGGACGCCGACAACGAATCCGGCTACCCAGGTGGCCACCGCAGGGGTGCGGAACTTGGGGTGGAGACGGCTGAAGATGGTGGGCAGCAGGCCGTCGCGGGACATGGCGAACCAGACGCGCGCCTGGCCGAGCTGGAAGACCAGGATGGAGGAGATCATGCCCATCATGGCGCCGATCAGCACAAAGAGCCGGACCCAGTTGAGTCCCGTGCCGCCGGGCAAGAGCGAAAGCCGCTTGAGGGCGTTGACCACCGGGGCCGCATCGCCCATGACCGACTGCCAGGGAACAATGCCGCTGAGCACGATGGCGACGCCGCCGTAAAGCAGCGTACAGGCCAGC
>Ga0224531_1000441_pt1 | contig 20926 bp, 21 predicted proteins | sample CBST100metaG_FD_179876 | JGI IMG/M metagenome (GOLD analysis project Ga0224531, IMG submission 179876) | Peat soil microbial communities from Stordalen Mire, Sweden - C.B.S.T100 | ecosystem: Environmental > Terrestrial > Soil > Wetlands > Peat | place: Sweden: Norrbotten County, Stordalen Mire...
CGCGGAAAAAGTTGCAAAAGCTGCGAATACACACTGCATACTTGAGTCATGGCTGATCCTCTCTCTTCTGAATGTGGTCCTGTCCGGAACCCACTCCAGAGTAAAGGGGATCAGCCCCAACCGCACCACTCAAGACGGCAGAGCTATCGGTCTATCTTGGACAGCAATGAGGCACCATACTCTCTCCATGGTACGAAATTTGACCTGTGAAAGCTCATTCAGTTAGCTAGCCGTCCGATGACTCCGGAGAAGTCGGGTTTCAGCGAGTTCGCCTACCTTTCCGAAACGTCGTCTTGTGGGAACGACCATCGCCGGATCCTCACAACAGCGTGGCAATCCAGCAGAGGGCATCCCCTATGAATACTTCGCAGCGGCGCGTTGTGCGCCAAACCATGAAATGACCGTGACCACCGGAAGCAGAATGAACAAGGAGAACTTCGACATCCGCAACGCCAAAGGACCGCCTTCTACGAGCCCTGCGGCACCGTAGAACCCCCAAAGAGCAGCTCCGGTGAGCAGAACAACGACAGCCCGTCGCGCTGCAGAGTGGGGAAACAGCCACAACACAGTAGATGGTTGGATGCGCACCAGAAAGTAGATCAACGTGCATGTTGTTGGAATGCCGAGGACAACCAGAAGAGTCCAAGGTGACCAGCCCAAACCCCGTTCAATGGAATTCATGTCGCCGCCGGTGGAGAAGATTCGCACGGGCACATAGTCGATGAAGTTTCCGACGCTCGCAACAGTTGTCCAGTAAAAAAACATCGCCCATCCACGCAGATTACGGCGCATGGCCATCGCATACGCAAGTCGGCTCAACGGATAGGTGATGAGTCCGTTGCCTACCACCATGCCTGCGCCTGCAATCAGCGCGGCATCGCGCCCATGACCGCTCGCAAAAATTGGAAGCTCGTTTACGTTCTGGTCGATACCTATCTGAGCTAACAAGACTTTCAGTGTAGGGTGAGCGTAGTTTAACGCTAACGGATTGGATTTCCATCCCATGAGCCAAGCCGTGAACGAGTGAGCATATTCGTGCGGAAAAAATGCGACAACGTGCGCTGCCCAAAGCTGCACCACGAGTAACAGGCTAAGGAAAGGCCAACTCCAAGGTGGGAGGGTTCGAGAGGATGACATGGGCTCCTTTGGGACGGTCCGATGTTCAAGGTTAGCAGAAGACATGAAGCCGGACCGACTCGTTCCCGCGGAGTCGTGCTGGATCCCGACAACTCCAATTCTAGTTTACCGAGAACAGGCCAAACCACTCATCCAGCATTGGTTAGTTGTAGTTCGCTCGATCACTCCCCGAAAACGCCGTTGTCGCCAAGAAGCAAAATCGACTCAGCTATGCAAGAATCCCCGATATCTGCGAAGCTCCAGTCGCAGCGCCTTGCTCTTCTTGAGACGTTTGAAGAACTCGTCGAGGACGCTGACGACGATGGCATTGACGCTAACACCTTCGGCTTCAGCCCATTCTTTCAGCTTGGCACGGGCCTCTGCGCTAACGTGGAGGAGCCGAGGCTTGGTTAGTTCCAAACCAGCCTTGCAAGTCTGCTGAATATCAACCTTGTCATGGTCCACATGGTTCAATGCGTATACGATGATCCGGGCGAAATCACCCTTCACGCGAGACTCTTCAGTGATAGCTTCGCGGATATCAAGCGGAAGGCGCAGCGTCATTCCCGGCCTGTCGTCCGTCCATCATCGACCCTCACGGTTTACCTTGCGTTTTGCTGCCTTTTTGACTGTCTTCAATTCTGTTTTTCAGATTGCCTTGGCATAAGAATGCCAAAATCATGTACGAATTTAGCCGTCACGTTGGAAAAAGAGACGGTGCCCCAGCCCAGCACGGCAGCGCCAAAGAGCGCGCCGAAGAGAGCCGGAATTGCATCCTGAAACTTTTCCTAAATCATGCGGATTCCAGCGAAGATCAATCCGTCGAAGCAGATAGCATATCGAGCTAGTTCTGAGCCCGGCACGCTTTCGGCTTCTTTCGATGAGTTTGGGTTTCAGATCGCCGGGGAAATACGCTATAGCGCATATTTACGAAACACACGCGATAGCGTATATTTCTTTAATAAACGGCAAGACGTATGACGTGGAGCGTGTTTCGATGGACCAGATTACCCGCACTCCCAAGCAACTCGGCACAGTGTTACAGCGCTACAGAAAAGCGGCCGGTTTTTCCCAGGAGGCTATTGCTGCGCGCATTCATTTGCGTCAGGCGACGATCTCGGCACTGGAGAGTTCAGCGAACAATACGCGCCTGGGTACGCTGTTCGACACACTGGCAGCGCTCGACTTGGAACTGGTTGTGCGTCCAAGGACCAAGGGTTCGACGAAAGAAATTGAGGGGATCTTCTGATGGCAAGACAGCGTCGCTACGTTCCCCTCAATGTCTATCTGAACAGCCGCTTTGTCGGGCAGATTCGCCGCGATCTTGCTGGAGCCATCGCGTTTCAGTATGACGCTGACTGGTTGGCATGGGAGCACGCGCTGCCGGTTTCTCTTTCGATGCCTCTGCGGGAGGACGCCTATACGGGAACGCCGGTTCTTGCGGTCTTTGAGAATCTGCTGCCGGACAACGGGGAACTTCGCCGGCGGATTGCCGCGCGTGCGCAGTCCGAAGGGACAGACGCCTACAGCCTGCTGAATGCGATAGGACATGACTGTGTCGGCGCATTGCAGTTTTTGCCGCCGGATGTCGATCCAGGACCGGCAGGCGTAATCGATGGGGCACCGATCAGCAAAGGGAAAATCTCGGCTTTGCTTGCGAATCTAGCCACTTCACCATTGGGCATTGGGGAAGACGAGGATTTCCGCATTTCGATTGCCGGGGCGCAGGAGAAGACCGCACTGCTCTATTGGAACAAGCGCTGGTATAAACCTCACGGAACCACGGCAACAACTCACATCTTCAAGCCATCGATTGGCCAACTGTCGAATGGTCTCGATTTGACCTACAGCGTCGAAAACGAATATCTGTGTCTGAAATTGCTTGCCGCTCTCGGCTTGCCTGCGGCCAAAGCACAGATGGTGACGTATGGAGATCGTCGCGTGCTGATTGTCGAGCGCTTTGATCGCCTGTGGACTCAGGACGGGCGGCTGTTGCGTTTGCCGCAAGAAGACTGCTGCCAGGCGCTTTCCGTTGTTCCATCGCGCAAGTATCAGAGCGATGGCGGGCCGGGCGTCGAGGCGATTCTTCAGTTATTGCGCGGCAGCGATACGCCCGCGGAAGATCAGCGGAATTTTCTCAAAGCGGTGATTGTCTTTTGGGTGCTGGGCGCAACCGACGGCCACGCCAAAAACTTCAGCGTCTTTTTGCTGCCCTGCGGCCGTTATCACATGACGCCTCTCTATGACGTGATTTCAGCGCAGCCCAGCGTGGACGCCAGTCAGGTTAGACTCAACCAGTTTCGTTTGGCGATGGCAGTGGGCAACAACCGCCACTACATTATCAAGACAGTCGCCGCGCGACATTTCATTCAAACAGCAAACCGCGCCGCCATCGGCGAAGCACTCGTTACCTCGATTTTTGATGAACTACGCGGTACGGCGGAGGCAGCCATAGAACGTGAAGTGGCCAAGCTGCCCAAGGATTTTCCTGCGGAAGTCGCGAACTCGATTGTTTCCGGGATGAAAAGGCGATTGCTGACGCTTTGAACAGCTCGACATTGATCTTGGTGTGGGAGTGCGCCGACAGACGTAATTCGACCAACGCCTCTTCGCGGGTGAAGTGGGCGAGTCCGCGATCGAGCTGAGTATCGAGAGATAGGTCTAGCCGTCAATCGTGGCTTGGTTTGGAACTAGAAGCGACCCGGCCCATCAGTGCCTGCGCACGGCATTTCAGATTCCGCAGTTCTATGACAAGTGGGTGAAGATCGAAGCCGCAAAGGATTCATAGACTGAAAACCATACGTTTCCTCAATGGCACCACGGCACGTATCCGTCATCGATGGTTCAGAGGGAAACTGCAGGAGCGAACCGAGCAAAAGGCATAACTTCCGGATTGCTCGTGATCCGCGCCGAATCTGGCTCCCCACAGTAGACGCATTGAGAGCACTTGCGGACAAAACGAAATCCAGTCTCGCTAGAACCCCGGCAACTCCTGTCGCAGACACCATGGCTTACACTCAAACTGTATGCTCAACCAAGGTTATGCCTACACCACAATCATCAGTAGCAAATACCATGGGCAAACCCTGCTCGCCCACTTGGCAAGCCTTTACCTCCACTCAACCCCACAAGCCTGGCAACAAAATCTGGACAACGGCGAAGTGACTCTCAACGGCGTCACCGCCACCGGAAGCGAATCGATCACTTCAGGCCAAACCCTGGTCTGGAACCGTACCCCCTGGATCGAACCAGACGCTCCTCAGCACTTTGAAGTCCTGTTGGATGACCCATATCTGTTGGCCGTCAACAAACCCAGCGGGTTGCCCACCCTCCCCGGCGGCGGCTTTATGGAAAACACCCTTCTGCGCTTGGTGCAAAAGCATAGCCCCACCGCAAACCCTGTCCACCGGTTAGGCAGAGGCACCTCCGGCATCGTCCTCTTCGCCAAAACAGCCCAGGCTGCCGCTAATCTGACCGCAAACTGGAATACACCCAAAGTTCAAAAAATCTACCGGGCGCTGGCTCAAAACGTTGCACAGCAGGACGCCTACGAAATTCTCACACCCATCGGTCTGGTACCGCACCCGCGTCTCGGTTCTGTGTGGGCCGCCAGTCCAAGTGGAAAACCGTCCAAGTCCTTGGCAAAGGTGATCTCACGCAGCACGAGCACTACAACATTCGAGGTAACACTCAATTCGGGCCGCCCTCATCAAATCAGAATCCATCTGGCATCCATCGGCCATCCCCTGGTTGGCGATCCTCTGTACGGCCTAAACGGCCAGCCTCTTGAAAATCTCCCCGGCCTCCCCGGCGATGGAGGATATTTCTTACACGCCCAATTTCTGAAATTCGAGCACCCCATCACCGGAGAACAAATCAATCTTGAGGCAGCTTTGCCGTCCGGATTCTCATTGCCTCAGTAGGCTGCAGGGCAATGCGTCGTTCAGACAATTATTTACACTCTAGAAAACTATAAAGTACAACTGCACAGTCTACCTTTCTATATGCTAAAGTGAATCTGTGAGTAAACAGAAGAGTAATTTGAACAGTGTACGGGCGTTGGCCCTTGCAGGAGAGCTTCGTCTTCTCATCGGCCAACTGAGACATCGGATGCGTGAGCAGTCTCATCTGGGTGATTTCACCTGGTCTCAAACGTCTGTGGTCATTCGCCTGGAACGCGATGGTCCCGCGACAGCAAGTGATCTGGCACGGGCTGAGGGGGTGCGGCAGCAGTCCATGGGGACCACGATCTCGTCTCTCGAGGGGGCTGGCCTCGTGAGCGGCTCGTCCGACCCTGCTGACGGACGGCGAACTATTCTGTCACTTACCGATACCTGCCGGGAACTGCTCCAGGCCACTCGAGCTGCGAAGGAAGATTGGTTGTTCCGCGCCATCCAAACTAAGCTCTCGCTGGTGGAGCAGGAAGAGCTTGCAAGGTCGCTCGAACTGCTCAAGCGTCTCGCTGAGTCGTATGTAGACTCGCAGTCGCACTCGTAACAGCTCTATCCCTCCAGATAAGGAGAACTTCATGGCAATCACTGCTCTTGACCCTAAAACCGCTCTCATCCTTGCCGATCTGCAAAAGGGCATCGTAGCAGCGTATGCAACCGCTCATCCGGCGGACGATGTTGTGCAGCACGCCGCTGCACTTGCTGACGCATTCCGCCGCCACGACCTGCCGGTGGTGCTTGTCAATGTTGAGGGTGCAGCACCGGGGAGGACGGAACAGACTCGTCCCCGAGGAGAGTTTCCCGCCGACTGGGCTGATTTTGTTCCTGAACTGAATCAGCAACTGGAAGACCATACGGTGACAAAGCGAACGTGGGGAGCGTTCACTAACACTGGCCTTGATGAACACTTGAAGAAGCTTGGTGTCACGCAGGTTGTGATTGCCGGGATAGCGACGAGCATTGGCGTCGAATCAACTGCGCGTCAGGCGCACGAACTCGGATTGAACGTTACACTTGCTGTTAACGCCATGACTGACATGAGCTTTGACGCCCACAACAACAGCATCATGCGCATCTTTCCACGTCTGGGCGAAACCGGAACAGCAGGGAAGATCATTGTCTTGCTCGACAGCAACCGAAAGTGAATGCATTAGCGGAAACCCCGAGTTCGACAAACAATGAGAAGGAGTATCTGACGATGAATTGGATTCATGCAGTGTCTTACTTTTTGGGCGGCGCCTTTCTTGCAAATGCCGTTCCGCATTTTGTGAGCGGCATGATGGGGCGCTCTTTTCAAAGCCCCTTTGCGAAACCGCCCGGGAAAGGGCTTTCCTCCTCAACCGTAAATGTGCTTTGGGGATTCTTCAATCTGGTTGTTGGTTATCTGCTTGTCTGGCGTGTCGGAAGCTTTGATTTGCGCTCTGCAACGCATGCCGTCATTCTGGGCCTGGGCGTTCTTTTCATTGGTCTGATCAGTGCGCGGGGCTTCGGAAGGTTCAACGGTGGCAATTCTCCAGAAGATATGCAAGGATCGCGGTGAAAGAGATTTCACTCAGTGCTTCTAGTAAAAGCGATCGGCTCGATCCGGCCATTTGGAGGATCTCATCCGTTGTCGTGCTCGGTTCGTTCCTTGCTCAACTCGATGTGACGGTCGTGAATGTCTCACTTTCGACGCTTGCCGTGGAGTTGCACAGCAGCCTTGCGGCAATTCAGTGGGTAACGAGCGGTTATCTTCTGGCCCTGACGCTGATGCTTCCGTTGAACGGCTGGCTGGTAGACCGCATCGGGGCCAAGACCGTTTATTTATGGTGTTTCTCGGCATTCACACTGTCATCGGCCCTGTGTGCATTGTCTTGGTCGGCGAGCTCTCTTGTAGGGTTTCGCGTGCTGCAGGGAATGAGCGGGGGATTGCTGGCTCCGATGGCGCAGATGATGATGGCGCGCCATGCGGGGAGACAGATGGTGCGCGTGATGGGCTATGCTGTTGTGCCAATTCTGTAGGCGATCTTCAGAGGTCAATGTTGGTTTCGGGAGGCGATAAATTGAGAATTGATTCAACACCTGCACGCAAGTATCGAAGAATATACTCAGGATTCAGACTCGTGGGGTCAAAGAGATGGTTAATGGCGAGGCCATCGATCAAAGCGCCAAATTGTGCAGCCCGTGCGCGCTTGATTGCATCATCCTTGTGGCGCAATTCTGGGATTAGGTAATCAATACCAGTTTCAGCACAGCACAAGCACATTGCGGAAACAAGATCGGCCAGCCTCTTTTGCCTCTGTGGATGGCGTACGGCATAAGCCTTAAACTCAAGACTTAGTAGCATACGGCGGCGATCATTGAGCAACGTGGCCAAATGCTGCACAAGCACTTCCACGCGCTCTTCACGCGTTGTGGCAGCGGTTAGCGAAGGCGTGATTCGTTCCTGATCACGCGCCATGTTTTCTTCAAATATTGCGAAGAAAACATCCTCTTTATCGCGAAAGTGCGCGTAGAACGCACCGCGCGTCTTGCCAGCAGCCGCCGCAATGTCCTCCAGACGCGCTAGTTCGAAGCCATCGCGCGCAAAGATCTCACGGGCTGCATCAACGAGTTGCTCGCGGGTTGCGTGCGCTCTTTGCTGTTTGCTGAAACAACCAAAAAGGTGATCACAAACTCCCGAAGATGTTTTTGAATCGTCCACTGCATCTCTAGAATCTCACAAAAGCGTACATTCGTGTATGTTTTTTATTTTCACAAGACGAGAGAGAGAGCAACGATGCAGAAACTGCTAGAAAATCAAACCCCATACCGACTCAGTGCGTGGGCCGCCTTGCTGGTGCTAGCAATTTCAACAGCGGAGCTAAGCGGCTGCAAGTCGGTGCAAGGCGCAACTTCTGGTCAGACGGGATCCATGCCTGTAACGGTCGTAAAGCTCCAACAGGCCGCTGTTCCCCTCAAGCGTGAATGGGTTGGCACCCTCGATGGCTATGTCAATGCGCAGATTCAACCTCAGGTAAGCGGTTACCTTGTACGCCAAAACTATCTCGAGGGCACTCAGATCCAGAAGGGCGACGTGCTTTTCGAGATCGATCCCCGGCCGTTACAGGCAGCCGTCGACCAGGTGCAAGGTCAGCTTGGACAAGCGGAAGGTCAACTCGGGCAAGCACAGGCGCAACTGGTGCTGGCACAGATCAACGTGAAGCGCGACACGCCCATGGCCGCCCAACACGCTATTGCGCAGAGCCAGCTCGACACCGAGCTTCAGCAAGAAGCTCAGGCTGAAGCGTCTGTAAAGCTGGCACAGGCTGCCATCGGCACGGCGAAAGCGAATGTCGCCACCGCAAAGCTGAACCTTGGGTTCACACAGGTACGCTCGCTGATCTCTGGCGTTGCCGGGCAGGCGGCCACGCAGGTTGGCAACCTGGTCAGTCCGCAGTCGGTACTGACCTCGGTTTCGCAACTCGATCCTATCAAGGTCTATTTCTCGATCAGCGACAGCGAGTATCTTGCGCTGACACACCGCGCACATCAGAGCGGCGGCGATCTTCTCAAAGCGTCTGACAAGCTTCCGCTGGTCTTGACACTGGCAAACGGTGAGGTGTATCCGCACCAGGGATACATCGTCTTTGTCGACCGCCAGATGAATCAGCAGACCGGCGCCATCCGTGTTGCAGCGGCATTTCCCAACCCCGGCAAGCTGTTACGTCCGGGGCAGTTCGGTCGCATAAGCGCCAGCACTGAAGTGCAGAGCAATGCTTTGCTGCTGCCGCAAATCGCAGTGCAGGAATTGCAGGGCATTCAACAGGTCGCTACCGTGGACGTCAACAACAAAGTGCACGTGGTCAATGTTCAACTCGGCTCGCAGTATGGCAACAACTGGATTGTCGCCGCCGGTCTTGAGCCCGGCATGCGAGTGATCACAGACAATCTGCAGAAGCTGAGAGAAGGCATGCCCGTCGATCCACGCGAAGTTCCCCTTGCTTCCGCGGCTGGCGCCACCTCCACCACCAACAGCAGCGCACCTGCCGGGAGGTAAACGGTGTCAAAGTTCTTTATCAGGCGGCCGATCGTCGCCATCGTCATTGCGATCGTCACGGTGGTTGTCGGTATGGTGTCGATGCTGAACCTGCCGACATCGCAGTATCCCGATATTGTCCCGCCGGAAATCATGGTGCAGGCCACCTATCCGGGCGCAGACGCCAGAACGCTGCTGCAAGCCGTGGCTACGCCGCTCGAGCAGCAGATGAACGGCGTCGACAACATGCTTTACATGTACTCAGTGAGCGCCAACAATGGACAAGCCACTGTGTATGTGGACTTCGACGTAAAGACAAACCCCGACACCGATCAGGTCTTGTCGCAGTTGCGTGTTTCGCAGGCGCAGTCGCAGCTTCCTACAGAAGTCAATACCGCCGGCGTGACAGTACAGAAGTCGCTGACTTCGCCATTCATGATCGTAGGGCTTTCGTCGCCATCGGGACAGTACGGCGCGGACTTCCTAACCAATTACGCCATCATTAATCTCCAGGACCAGCTGACGCGCGTGAAAGGCGTGAGTCGCGTACAGGTCTTCGGTGGCCAATATGCGCTACGTATTTGGGTGCAACCCGACAAGCTGGCGCAGCTCGGCGTCACGGCCACCGACGTGATTAACGCACTCGTGACGCAGAACAACGTAAACCCAGCCGGCAAGATCGGTGGGGAACCTGCGCCGCTTGGCCAGCAGTTCACCTATACCGTGCGCACGCAGGGACGCCTCATCACGCCGGACGAGTTCGGCAGCATTGTTCTGCGGGCCAATCCCGATGGGTCGATCCTTCACTTGCGGGACGTCGCACGCGTGGAACTGGGTGCGCAAACTTACGATCTGACGGCACGTTACAACGGCGCACCGGCTGGCATGATGGGCATCTATCAGTTGCCTGGATCGAATGCCGTGGAGACAGCAAAGGCTGTGCGACAGCGTCTCGATGAGCTTTCGCATACTTTTCCGTCGGGCCTTCGCTATGATGTCCCGCTGGACACTACGAAGGCGGTAACGGCCGGTATCCACGAGATCGTGCTTACGCTCGGCATCGCTTTGTTATTGGTTATCTTAGTCGTGTATCTGTTCCTGCAAGGATGGCGCGCCACACTCATCCCGCTGCTGGCCGTTCCTGTATCGTTGATCGGTACATTTGCATTTTTTCCACTGCTCGGTTTCTCTATCAATACGCTGTCGTTGTTCGGTCTTGTCCTCGCTATTGGTCTGGTTGTCGACGACGCCATCATCGTCGTCGAAGCGGTCGAGCACCATATCGAAGAGGGGTTGAGTCCGCGTGACGCAACCGTGAAGGCCATGGAAGAAGTCGGTGGTCCGGTTGTCGCAATCGCGTTGATTCTCGCAGCGGTCTTTATTCCAACGGCGGCGATTCCCGGCATTACCGGAAGGCTCTATCAGCAGTTCGCCGTCACCATCGCAATCTCGGTGATGATCTCCGCGTTCAATGCGCTTACGCTGAGCCCCGCGTTGGCCGCCATGCTGCTCAAGCCGAAAGGCGAGGACCATCATCGCGGGCCTCTGGGACGATTCTTTGCGTGGTTCAACAGGCTCTTCAACAAAACCACCGACAAATACGTTTCCACTTCCGGCGTGCTGGTTCACAAATCTGGATTCACCATGCTGGCGCTTGCTCTTGTAGCCGTTATAGCGGTCTTCATGGGATCGCGCTTGCCCACGGGCTTCATTCCGACTGAAGACCAGGGCTACATGTTCGTCGCCATGCAACTGCCGGATGCAGCCAGCCTGCAGCGCACGGATGCGGCCGCGCTACGCGTAACCAAGGCGCTGCTCAGTACGCCTGGAATTGGCGGCGTCGTACAAGTGAACGGTTTCAGCTTACTCACGCAGACACAAAGCACAAACACTGCCTTCTTCTTCGTCGCGCTCAAGCCGTGGGAAGTGCGTAAGTCGAAAGAGGAGCAACTCGTCTCAATTCAGGCGAGTCTGTTGCGCCAGCTCGGCGGAGTCAGCGACGGACTGGCATTCAGCTTTCCACCGCCAGCAATTCCTGGCGTCGGCACCTCTGGCGGTGTCACGATGATTCTCGAAGACCGCTCAGGCAACGACGATCCAGCTTTTCTGACGAAGAACCTGATGACTTTTCTGGGCGCAGTGGCAAAGCGCAAAGAAATTGCGGCGGCAGTGCCGTCGTATCTGCCAGCTGTGCCACAGCTCTACGCAGATGTGGATCGCGAAAAGGCATTGCAGCAGCAGGTCGATCTCAGCAATGTCTATGCCACGATGCAAACCTTTATGGGCGGCTATCTGGTGAACTACTTCAACCGCTTCGGCCGCCAGTGGCAAACATACATTGAAGCCGAGGGGAGTTCGCGCACGAAGATTGACAACATCGACCAGTTCTATGTGCGCAGCGCGAACGGCAGCCAGGTTCCGCTTTCCTCGCTTGTGCATGTGCGGCAGATTACCGGACCCGAGTTCATTCTGCGTTTCAACGAATTCAACGCGGCGCAACTCAACATCGCCGGCGCGCCAGGCTACAGCTCAGGCCAGGTGCGCGCCGCGCTGGAACAAGCATTTCACGAAAGTATGCCTCCCGGTATGGGCTTCGATTATCAAGGCATGAGCTTCCAAGAAAAGCGTGCAGCCGAAGGCGTTCCCCCGTGGGCCGTATTCGCGCTGTCGCTCTTGTTTGTTTTTCTCATTCTCGCCGGCCTCTACGAGAGCTGGACACTGCCCTTCAGTGTTTTGCTCAGCACGCCGGTAGCAATTCTCGGCGCCTACCTCGCTCTCAGTCTCCGATCACTTGAGAACGACATTTTCGCCACGGTGGGCCTAATCATGCTGATCGGGCTTTCCGCGAAGAACGCGATCCTGATCGTCGAGTTCGCCGTGATCAACTACCGAAGTGGACAAAGCATTGTTGAGGCATCCTTGAACGCGGCGCGGCTTCGCTTCCGCCCCATCGTCATGACAGCACTGGCGTTCATTGTTGGCTGTCTACCGCTGTGGACCGCAACAGGCGCGGGTTCGGCGTCGCGTCGCATCCTCGGAACTGTGGTGATCGGTGGAATGACGCTCGCAACACTCGTCGGTATCCTGATGGTCCCGGTTACTTTTTCCGTCGTCGAGTATCTCTCGCACAGGTTGCGTCATGGCGGCAAGGGCACCACGATGGATTCGCATCACGATCCAGAGCCAGAACACTCTGGCGACAAGCCAGCGCTGCCCGATGGAGGCCAGGCATGAAGACTCAATTTCTAACGAGCCGCACTGCGTTGGCGCTCGGCTTCGCCATAATTATCTTGACGGGCTGCAACGTTGGGCCCAAATATGTTCGCCCGCAGATGACCGCGCCGCCGGTCTATCGCGGTGCGGACGAGGCTGCGATTTCGAGCGATGCGCAGAACTCGCTCGGCGATCAGCAGTGGCTCACAGTCTTTCGCGAACTCGAACTGCAGGAACTGATTCGCACTGCGCTGGCCAACAACTACGATCTCCGCATTGCGGCCCAGCGCGTACTCGAAGCCTCGGCACAACTCCGTGTCACACGCTCGCAGCAGTTTCCGCAAATCACAGTAGGCGGTTCAGGAATCGGCGCAGGTTTCTCCTCTGGTCAGTTCGGCAGTTCCATCGACAGCCCACTTGCAATTGGCAGTCTCAGCCTTTCGGCGTCATGGACGCCAGATTTTTGGGGTCTTTATCGTAATCAGACCGAGGCCGCGCGAGACCAGATGCTAGCGCAGACATGGGGGCAGCGAGCCGTGCGTATGACGCTAGTCGAGCAGGTAGCCACCACCTACATTCAGTTGCGCGCGCTCGATCGCCAGCTTGAGATTGCGCGCCAGGCCTCGAAGGTCCGTCAGGATTCTGTCGAACTGACGCGTACGCTTGCGCAGGGAGGCGATGCGCCGTTGTCCGATGTGCGAGAGGCCGAACAGTTGCTCTACACCGCGACCTCGCAGATTCCGCAGATTCAACAGCAGATTCAACAGAATGAAAATGCGATGCGCCTATTGCTAGGCAAAAACCCCGGCCCCATTGCACACAGCGATCCAGGCGCACTTGCGCCCGCGCCTGAGGACTTGCCCACCGGACTTCCCTCGCAACTTCTAGAGCGCAGACCAGACATTCAACAGGCTGAAGCTCAACTCAAAGCGGCCAATGCGCAAATTGGTGTAGCTCGTGCACAATTGTTTCCGCAGCTTTCCATCAGTTCGTCTGGCGGTACCGGCGGTGCATCTTTCAGCGATCTTTTCAACACCTCCGGAGGAATCGCCTACGGCATCGGCTCGCTCACACAGCCCATATTCGAAGGTGGCAAGCTGCGCGGACAGTTACAGCTTTCGAAAGAACAAAAACAAGAGATGGTTCTCAACTACCAGAAGACGATCCTCGGCGCATTACGCGACACTTCCAATGCGCTCATCGCGGTCAACAAGCAGCGCTCGACGCGCCAGGAACAGGAAAAACTTGTCGCTGCTGCCGAAGACGCAACACGGCTGGCGCGCATTCGCTACAGCGGCGGAGCGACCAGTTATCTTGAAGTGTTGACGACAGACTCGAATCTGTTTACCGCGCAATTGAACCTGACGACTGCGCAGCAAAATGAGGCGCTTACCCTTGTCCAGCTGTACAGCGCTCTGGGTGGTGGATGGCAGTAATGTTTTCCACCACCTTTTGGCATCCGCGCTTCTAGCAACACTTCAAGCCCGATGATCAACTGCTCGCGTTTCTGACCACGCTGTCGGATCAACGTGGTGGCGACCGTGATTTTCCATCACCGTGAATCTATTTTTGCCTGCATACGTGGTTTGGGCTGGCGCATGCCGACGATGGTTGGCACCGCTTCTCGCATCAGATCGATAAAGCGGCGGAGCTTGGCCGGATAAAAGCGTGCATAAGGGTAGACAAGAGAAACGGGCAGCGACGGGGCATGCCACTCCGGCAAAAGGTGCAGAAGGCGGCCTTCTGCAAGGTCGTCCGCAACCATCCAGGCCGAAAGCAGAGCGACGCCGAAGCCAGCCAGCGCGGCCTGACGAGCGGCATAGATGCTGTCCGTTGAAAGACGCGGCGTGATAGGAAGCGTGCAGGTGCCGGCCTCGGCATTGCGCGCCAGAACCACCTCATCGCGATAGAAGATGCTGAGCGCAATCCAAGGCATGGTTTGCACTGTATTGATAGAGATGGAGGAAGCGTTCGCGCCGCATAACGATGGCGCAGCCACCACAATGCGCGGCACCTCCGCTAGATGAATAGCAACAAGGCTGGGGTCTTCCACGAGGCCCAGACGGATCTCGCAATCGACGCCATCGGCAATAAAGTTCGGATGGTGTTGATGCAGAAGCCACTCCACCGAGACCTTGGGATGGCGCTGCAGAAATGCAAGCAGTGGCTCGATCAACTGCTCCTGCCCGAAGGCGTGCGGAACCACGACGCGTAGAGTGCCGAAGGGGTCGGTCGTCGCTCCGCGCAGATCCTCTTCCATCGCCCGCCAGTTTTCGAGCAACCCCTGGGCATATGCGAAAAAACGGTCGCCATCCTGCGTCAGGTTCATGGCGTGGGTGGATCGCTGCAGCAGCTTCAGCCCCAACCACTTTTCGAGGACCTGCAGGCGACGGCTGATGGTGGGCTGGCTTGTGCCCAGCCGGTCGGCTGCGGCAGACAGATTGCCCGCCTCGACGATGCAGACAAAGGTCTCGATGAGTTCGATGCGATCCGATCCCTGCGGCACGTTCATACGTTTAGCGTATTACAGTTCTGCGAGCGCGGCCACTACTATCCCAGCAGATAAGCCGGCAGAATAAATGTGTCAGCGCGTTTTCGGCCCCTCAGCCGCAATAATGAAGCCTCCGCAGCAAGGCCAAGCCGCAAGGACGTAAAAATGGGAGATATTCATGCCTGATTCTTTATTCTCAACGTTAAAGCTAGGGGCAATCGAGCTGTCGAACCGGGTTGTGATGGCGCCGATGACCCGTCTGCGCGCCAATGACGACTGCCAGGCCACGCCCCTTATGGCGCAGTATTATCGCCAGCGCGCTTCGGCCGGACTCATCATTACTGAAGGCTCACATCCTAGCCCGATAGGGCGCGGTTATACGTACCCTCCGGGAATCCATACCCATAAGCAGGCGACCGCATGGCGGCAGGTGACCGATGCCGTTCACGAGGAAGGCGGCCACATCTTTATGCAACTGATGCACGCCGGAAGAGTCACGCATTCGTCTCTATTTCCCGGCCACGCCTTGCCGGTGGCTCCCTCGGCGATTGCCGTTGCCGGTGCGATTCATACCTTTGACGGCAAAGTACCCTTCGAGACGCCGCGCGCGCTTGAGACGGAAGAGATTCCCGGCGTGGTTGCCGAGTACCGCCATGCTGCCGAACTGGCGGTCCAGGCGGGTTTCGATGGGGTAGAGCTGCACGCTGCCACTGGCTACCTGCCGCATCAGTTTCAGGCCTCCGGCTCCAATCATCGGACGGACGCTTACGGAGGCTCGCTAGAAAATCGAAGCCGCTTCACGCTCGAAGTGATGCAGGCACTCTATGAGGTCTGGGGAGCAGGCCACGTGGGCATCAAGATTGCTCCTGGGTATACCGTCAATGACATCTTCGACGAGGATCCGGCCGCGACCTATCTCTATCTGGCTGGAAAACTCAACTCGCTGGGGCTGGCGTATCTGCATGTGGGGTATGAGAGCGGCTACTCACGCGGCACTGGACCGAGCTTCAATCCTATCGACCTTCTGCGCAAGGCATATTCTGGCACGCTGCTTGCCGCAGGTGGCTTCACCAAAGAGGCCGGCAATGCCATTCTTGCGGCGGGGCGTGCGGATGCCGTGGTCTTTGGCCGGCTCTACCTAGCGAATCCCGATCTCGTTGAGCGGTTCCGTGCGGATGCACCATTGAACGACGCTACCGATACGAAAACCTTCTACGGTGGAGGCGCACACGGCTACACCGATTATCCGGCGCTAGCAGACTGATTTTACCCTACCCAAAAAGAAGAAAGGTTCGCAGATGTCCGCCAGGCACAAAACCACTATACGCACATCAACGTCAGACGCAGCATTGCCGCATTCGCTTGTTCTGTTGCTCGCCGTCGGTGCGGGCTTCGGCGTCGCTTCGCTCTATTACGCGCAGCCGATCCTGGGCCTGCTTGCGACAGCCATGCAGGCGAGCGACAGCGCCATAGCCAGCATTCCGACGGTCACGCAGTTGGGCTATGCCCTGGGTATTCTGTTTCTAAGTCCGTTGGGAGACAAGTACGATCGTCGCCCTATCATTCTGGCGAAGGCCGCGATCCTCACGCTAGCTTTGGCGCTGTGCGGGCTGGCGAACGGCATCGGCTTCCTGCTGGTTGCGAGCCTTCTGATCGGCATCAGTGCTACGTTGGCACAAGACATTGTTCCGGCTGCGGCGCATCTGGCTCCGGCATCGAGTCGCGGCAAGGTTGTGGGCACGGTGATGATGGGGCTACTGCTCGGAATTCTGCTTTCGCGCGTCGCCAGTGGCCTTGTCGCCGCACGTTACGGATGGCGTTTGGTGTATGGTGCGGCTGCCGTCGCCGTGGCGCTGTTTGCACTACTGGCGTGGAAGCGTCTGCCACGCTTCGAAGCTACGACGCAGCTCTCCTACCGGTCGCTGCTGATTTCGATGGCTCATCTATGGCGCCAGCACAGCGCACTGCGTCAGACGGCATTTGCGCAGGGTCTTTTATCGATGGGTTTCAGTGCTTTTTGGACAACGCTGGCACTGATGCTGCACCACAGCTTTCATCTGGAAAGCTCCGTCGCGGGAGCCTTTGGACTGGCCGGTGCCGCAGGTTCGATCGCCGCGCCGCTGGCGGGACGACTGGCGGATCGTCGCGGTCCGGCGTTGGTCGCGCGACTTGGCTGCGCCGTCGCAACCGTTTCATTCGCGGCAATGGGTGCATCCTCGTTGTTTTCCATCAAGGGGCAATTAATTCTGCTGGCGTTGGTTGCTGTTGGCTTCGACTTCGGCGTGCAGGCAACGCTCGTCGCGCATCAGACGATTGTCTTCGGCATTGCTCCCGAAGTGCGCAGCCGCGCCAATGCCTTGCTCTTTACCTTCATGTTTGTAGGTATGGCCGCGGGGTCCACGCTCGGGGGCGTGGCCCTGACACGCTGGGGATGGATGGGCGTTACAGTCTTTGCAACAGCCGCTTCGGCAAAAGTCCAGCGTCTCTGATACGGACCCAGGATGCTTTATTATCAATTTCTACAAAGAGCGGATTTAGTTTGTCTGGATTGCCTGCATACACTAAACGAGATTCCTCCGCCAATTCCTAAGCACAGGAGCAAGGTCATTTTTGTCGTAGCCATAGCGATATGCCTTCTCTTGGGTTTCGCAATCTGGTAGATACCCCTTCGGGTTGAAATCTGGATGAAGAGGTAAGGGCAGATGCGATGTATACCGTGATCAGTGACCCTACACTGATCACGGTATACTGAAATCGGCTATGGCAACTGATAAAACTTTCTATTTAGAGACCTTCGGCTGCCAGATGAACGCCCATGACTCGGAAAAGGTCATTGGCACACTCCGGCACCAGGGCTACCGTCAGGTCGAGACGGAAGAAGAGGCAGGTCTGATCCTCTACAATACCTGCTCGATTCGCGACAAGGCTGAGCAGAAGGTCTTTCACCGCCTCGACTACTACAAAAGACAACAGAACTCCGGCAAGCGCTTCGGTGTACTGGGCTGCGTGGCGCAGCAGGAAGGCGAGAAGATCTTCGAGCGTGCGCCTTACGTGTCTCTGGTCTCTGGATCGGCGTCTTACCGCAAGCTGCCCGAGATGTTGGTGCGTTTGGAAGCAGGAGAGACACGCATCACCGGCCTCGACGACCGCCAGACGAACGAGACATTCGAAACCGAATTCACAGCTCGCGAGAATCCTTGCCGCGCCTACATCACCATTGTGGAGGGCTGCGACAAGTTCTGCGCCTACTGCGTAGTGCCTTACACACGCGGCAAGGAGCGCAGCCGCGGTTACTCGTCTATCTTGGAAGAAGCGCGATGCATCGTGGACCAGGGCTTTACTGAGATTCAACTGCTGGGCCAGAATGTGAACAGCTACCGCGACCCGGAAGGGAAGCGGAGCTTCGCCGAACTGCTGGCAGCCGTGGGCCAGGTGCCGGGGATCCGCCGCGTGCGCTTTACCACTAGCCATCCGCGCGACTTTACCAGGAACATTGTAGAAGCCATAGACGCCGTTCCAACGCTCTGCGACCACGTTCATCTGCCGGTACAGTCGGGTTCTTCGAGGATCCTCAAATTGATGGAGCGCGAGTACACCTCTGACTGGTACCTGGAACGGATCGCCTGGATCAGGTCTGCGCGCCGATCCATTGCGCTCTCCACAGACATCATCGTGGGCTTTCCTGGGGAAACTGCAGACGACTTTATCCAGACGATGGACCTTCTGGAGACGGTCCAGTACGATTGCGTCTTCGGCTTCAAGTACTCAGCGCGGCCCAACACTCCAGCACTGACCATGATCGACTCCATCCCAGAGACAGAAAAAGTGACCCGCCTTAAAGTGCTGCTTGACCGTCAGCGGGATATACAAAGGGTCAACTACGCCAAGCATTTAGGGCAATTAATAGAAGTGATGGTTGAAGGTCAGCACGCTTCTCGTGGACAGGTTATCGGACGTAGTAGCCAGAACATCCCCGTCAACTTTACTTGCGCCCAACCTATTGCGCCTGCGCTGGGCAATTATGTGCAGGTGAAAATTACCGATACGCACCCAAACAGTTTGGTAGGCGAAGCGGTCTAAGATTAGTGCGCGTACGGGAAAGGGAATCCATGGATATCGAGGTGCGGATACGCGGGTTGATGATGGACCCTGCCACCAACATGCCCATCGTGGTGCTCAAGGACGTCGGTTCAGATACGGTGATGCCGATTTGGGTAGGAATTTTTGAAGCCAACGCCATTGCCATCGAGATAGAGAAGGTCGCCGCACCGCGGCCCATGACCCATGATCTGACTCGAAATCTAATACGAGACTTGAATGCTAAGCTACAACGCGTTGTAATTACAGGACTTAAAGATGATACGTTCCTTGCGGTGCTTTGGCTGCGACAAGGCGAGGAGACAGTTGTGATCGACGCCCGTCCGTCAGATGCGATTGCTTTGGCGCTTCGCGCCGACTGCCCAATCTATGTAGCTGAGGAGGTCATGCAAACGGCCAAGTTGAGTACCTCCGGTCCTGCGGAAGGCCCCACAGCAGAGCAATTGCGAGGCTGGCTTGAGGGGCTGAATGACGACGATCTCGGCCGCTATAAAATGTGAGCAGGGACGGCTGGGATGAGACTCTCTTATTGGCCGGATATGCTGGCAGCACAAGAAATTGTGAATCTGCACTACGACTATACAGAATATCCGTTATCGGACAAAAAGCAGTTTTTTATCTGTTGCTTCCAAGCCTGTAAAACTGCCTCTTGTCACGCAACTAGGATGCGTAGGAATTCAAGAGCATCATCTCGTCTCCTTGTTTTCCGGCTCGGCTGCCGGTGCAGATGTTGCGTCGGCAGCTTGTTTTGATTGTGCGATCCACTTCTTCTCCAAATGCTCCAATTCGGGCATGACGACATCGCCGCCGCAGCAACGCGAGATCGGATTTGTTTTATTGGGGAACTCCTTTCATTTCGTCTCGATGCCTTTGAGCCGCGATTCTGATTTGGATGGCCATCTTTCGCCAGTTTTATGCGGTTTGCAGCATCCATCCGAAGCGGAAGAGCTTCAACAGATTGCTGACCGCGCACACCAGTCTCCACTCTCCGCGAAGTTTGTCGCGACCTGTGGCGATGTATAAGTCAATTTTGGCTACCGCTGCGTCGGTCACATTCGCTTCGCTGAAGTAGCCGGCATCGGAGCTGACTTTCCCGGGCTTTTTGGCAAGATTCTTCTCGATCTGCGTGATCATCGGGAGTAACTGCTTTTTATCGTTCGCCTCCTGCGTAACCTCGTAGGTGTTTCGAGCTCCAGCTCCCGACTCAAACTCCGGCTAGTTTGCTAAGGGATACGTTTTGCCGGGGCAAGGTCAGCTACGCAACAAAATGCCCAAAAATGGTCACGCAACAGTATTGCGTAGATTGTGGAATTTAAGGCACTTTTATTGAGTAAGTCACATCGCGCAACAGGAGATATATGTACCTAGAATCAGACACGGAGGCAGTTTTTTATCTGTTGCTTTTGATTGAGCCGTTGGATCTTTTAAAATGGGAATGGAGGGTTCCATGAGCGATGGCCGCGAAGAACGCGAGGAACGCGAAAAGCGCCTCGAACAGGAAGAGCGAGAGAATCGCGAGGACCGGATCGACCGCTACCAGACAGATCAGTGGGAGAAAGAGCGGGATGACTCCTAGCCGCTTGGGCTGTGGGCTCGCCTCCCCGCTCTCTGCATCCTTATAGAAACTATCTAATTACGCGTCCCAGCCAGCAAGCCTTCGATCTCCTCTTTCTCTGTTGCCGTGATCCCGAGGAGCGGAGCACGTGTGTGGCCCCCGAAGTATCCGTTGAAGTCGCAGGCGTATTTCACTCCGCTGATGCCCAACTCGCCAACGATGCGCTGGTTTGATCCGGCGATCCGTTGCTGCTTTTCCTGGGCAAGTTCGAGGTCGTGATCCTTCCAGGCAAAATAAACCTCTTGGCAGGCCTGTGGGGCAAAGGACGCAAAAGCCAGAATGCCTCCGGTTGCGCCGGCCTCAAGCGACGCCAGCAGCTTGGATGCCGATCCAATGAGGACCTGGAAGCCTACTTCCTTGGTGCGCGTCTTGATCTGCGCGCCAGGAGCCGACGCAGCCAGAGCTGAACCACCGGCCAGATCGCCCGCAGAGACGAATATGCTGGC
>Ga0224531_1000444_pt1 | contig 20894 bp, 15 predicted proteins | sample CBST100metaG_FD_179876 | JGI IMG/M metagenome (GOLD analysis project Ga0224531, IMG submission 179876) | Peat soil microbial communities from Stordalen Mire, Sweden - C.B.S.T100 | ecosystem: Environmental > Terrestrial > Soil > Wetlands > Peat | place: Sweden: Norrbotten County, Stordalen Mire...
CATCATGCACGCAGTCTTCAATCACGCAATCCGGTGGGAGTGGCATGAACGGAATCCGATCACGCATGTACGCCAAAGTGCGAAACGGTCCAAGGTTCCGATTGTGCTCGACGTCGAGGAAATTGCCGCGCTGCTTCAGCTCTTGAAAGAACCAGCACGCACGGCGGTCTTTCTCGATGTGATGACCGGGCTGCGCGTGGGTGAACTGCTGGCGCTGAAGTGGAATGACATTGGTTTTGAGAAATCGCAAATCTCCGTCACCCGCTCCATCGTCATGCAACACATTGGCGACTGCAAGACGGAAGCCAGCCGTAAGCCGGTGCCTCTCGATTCAAGGTTGGCGGACGCTCTGTCCCATTGGCAGGCGATCAGTCCGTACCCTCAGCCGGATGACTGGGTGTTCGCAAGCCCACATTCAAATGGTCGCTTGCCTTACTGGCCGGGCGCGTTTTACCGGGCGCATATCCTGCCAGCAGCCAAAATCCTCGGCATCGAGGGCATTGGCTGGCATACTTTCCGGCGCACCTACGCGACACTCCTCAAGGCCAACGGTGAGGATGTCAAGACGGTGCAGGAACTCTTGCGACATGCCAACAGTCTTGTGACGATGAACCTGTACGCACAGGCCATCACGCAGAATAAGCGTGACGCACAAAGCAAGATTGTGAGCATGTTGTTTGACAAGAAACAGACTGCGTAATCCGCAGCGAAACCGAGCACTTCGCTTATCGGACCATAACGGACCTACAAAATTCTGGATGGGACTTGCAAGTTATTGATTTAATTGGCGTCCCCGACGGGATTTGAACCCGTGTTATCGCCGTGAAAGGGCGGTGTCCTAGGCCGGGCTAGACGACGGGGACGCTTCTAGGGCGTGTTTGGCCTGAACTTGCCGAACACATCCTTTTTGAAGGCTACCAACTCCGACGGGCCATGTCAAAGGGCGGCTCTTTGGCGGTCGGCCAAAAGGGGATGGGCTTCTGCTGCCCTCTTTTGAATATGATGGGAGGATAATACAAAATAGAGAATTGCACCGTGGTTTGGGGCAGTTCTATTGTGTGAGAATATTTGGCGCCGTGGCGCTGCTAGGCAGGATGGATGGAGATATGCGCGAGTTCATCGCCGCCTCAGAATGTCTGTCTGGCTCAAGATTCGCAGGAATAGATGCTAGCAGGTTTGGGCAGTCCCCTTTGAATTCCAGGGCGAGTGAGCTTGGCGGATTCGCGTAAATTTTGCACCAGAAAGAGTTCCGCAGTTTAATGCGTCATTGGACCGTCTCCATCCGTCAGCCTTAAGAGGCTTCTTTCTGACTGTTTTTCCGCCGATGGGCGGCGCGCTTTCGACCGGCTTTATCCACAAATACTGAGGTTGCAGTCGACGGAGCTGCCCTGCAATCCTGCAATTCAATTAATCCGGCACAAACCGGAACTCCGGCCCGAAGCGGCCAGGACAAAGGAAAGATCGAGTGAGGCATACCGCATTGAATCGCATTTTTGGCGTGAGTTGTTTAGTTTTGATTGGGTTGGCGGCTTCCGGCTGTCGGCAAAAAGCGGCGGCGCCAGCGGCAATGCAGGCCATGCCTGTGCAGACGGTGGCAGTGACGCTGGCGCCGGTGGCGCAGAGCAGCCAGTATGTGGCGACCATCAAGTCACGCCGATCGGCCACGATACAGCCGCAGGTGGATGGAAGGCTGACGCAAATTCGCGTGCGCTCTGGCGATCATGTGAAGGCGGGCCAGGTGCTTGTGAACATCGATCCCCAGCACCAGGTGGCGACGGTTGAAGCGCAGCGCGCCACGGAGCGGCAGAAGAAGGCGCTCTACGACTACAACGTGAGCCAGAACGCTCGCCAGCACAAGCTGTTTGAGGCGGGCATCATCAGCCGCGATGTTTTCGAGCAGGCCCAGCAGTCCTTTGACAACTCCAAGGCGGACTTCGAGGCGGCCGTTGCGGCGCGCAAGACGCTCGAGGAGCAACTGGCCTACTACACTGTCCGCGCGCCATTCGCGGGCGTAGTGGGAGACATTCCCGTGCACGTGGGCGATTATGTTTCGCCGGGCACAATGTTGACCACGGTGGATGAGAACAAGGACCTTGAAGCATATATTTACGTGCCGACGGAGCGTTCCAGCCAAGTGCGTCTAGGACAGGTTGTGGAACTGATGGACACAGCAGGCAAGGTGCTGGAGACGTCGAAGATCGATTTTCTGTCGCCGCAGGTGGACAGCACATTGCAGGGCATTCTGGTGAAGGCGCCGGTGCATTCCTCGCTTGAGGTCCTGCGCAATGCCCAAATGGTGAAGGTGCGGGTCATCTGGAGCACGACGCCGATGGCCGTGATTCCGGTGCTTGCGGTGACGCGCCAGGGCGGGCAGAGCTTTGTCTTTGTGGTGCAGCAGCAGAATGGGCACTATGCGGCTCACCAGGTGCCGGTTACCCTGGGCGATACGGTGGGCAACAACTACTCCATCTCGGCGGGACTCAAGGTAGGCGACCGGGTGGTGACTTCGAGCACGCAGTTCCTGGTGAATGACATGCCGATTCTGCCGCTGGGCGCCTGAAGGGCAGCCGGTTAAGGTCTGGTTGGACACGCGCCCCCCGGCGTCAGGCGGGGGGGAAGCAGGCTTCGGGCGTTGGTCATGGCGCGCCCATTAACGAGGAAAAGGAAGGCCCACCTTGTTTGTAGATTTCTTTATTCGCCGTCCGGTATTTGCGACGGTGTGCGCACTGCTCATTATTCTGGCCGGGGCGATTTGCATCCCCAACCTTCCCGTTGCCATGTATCCCACCCTGGCGCCTCCGCAAGTGAATGTGAGCTGCAACTATGTGGGCGCCAATGCGGACACTGTAGAAAAGGCTGTCACCATTCCCCTGGAAGAGTCGATCAACGGCGTTGAGGGAATGCGCTACATCAGTTCGTCGAGCACCAATAGTGGAAACAGCTCGATTACCGTGACCTTCACCACCGGCTACAATCTTTCCATAGCTGCCGTGGACGTGCAGAACCGCGTGGCCAGCGTGCAGGGCCGTCTGCCCTCTGCGGTCACCTCGACGGGCATTACGATCACCAAGTCCAGAAGCAATTATGTGTTTGGCGCGGGCTTCTTTTCGCGGGACGGCCGCTACTCGAACGAGTTCATCTCCAACTATCTCGATGTGTATGTTAAGGATGCGCTGAAGCGCATTCCCGGCGTGGGCGACGTGTCCATCATGGGCGAACGCAAGTATGCCATGCGCCTCTGGATTGACCCGGTGAAGCTGGCTGCTCGCGGGTTGACGGCGAGCGATGTGGTGAGCGCGCTGAGCGAGCAGAATGTCGAGATCCCGGCTGGCCAGTTGGGCCAGCCTCCTTCCGACGCCAAGCAGGCTTACCAGGTGCCGGTGCGTGTGGTGGGCCGGCTCACCGATCCTGCCGAGTTCGACAAGATCATCGTCAAGAACAGCGCCAACGGGCTGGTGCTGCTGAAGGATGTGGGCCACTCGCAGGTGGGCGCCGAGGACTACAGCACGCGCCTGGAATACAGCGGTCGCGAAGCGGTGGGCGTTGGCGTACAGCAGCTTTCCAACGCCAATGCCCTGGACGTGGACAAACAGGCGAAGGCCGCACTGAAGGAGCTGTCGAAAACCTTCCCGCCGGGCCTTGAATACGCTATCGCGTTCGATTCCACGACGGTGATCGGCGATTCGATCCAGGAAGTGCTGGTCACCCTGGCCGAGGCCATCCTCATCGTCATCGCGGTCATCTTCCTGTTCCTGCTGGACTGGCGCGCCACAATCATTCCCGCCGTCACGATTCCCGTTTCGCTGATCGGCACCTTTGCTTTCGTCAAGGTATTCGGCTTTTCGGTCAACTCGCTCACTCTATTTGGCATTACGCTGGCCACCGGACTCGTGGTGGACGACGCCATCGTCGTAATTGAAAACGTGCAACGGCATATTGCCATGGAGCACTCCAATCCCCACGAGGCCACCTCGCGGGCCATGGGAGAGGTGACCAGCGCCGTCATTGCCACTTCGCTGGTGTTGATCGCCGTGTTTGTGCCGGTCTCGTTCTTCCCCGGCACCACCGGCATTCTCTACCGGCAGTTCTCGCTGACTATCGCTTTTGCCATCGCCATCTCGGCCTTCAACGCGCTGACCCTATCGCCGGCGCTTTCGGCCATGTTCTTGCGTGGCGAGTCGGAGCGGCCGCATCAGTTGGACTTCCTGCACAGCCGCTCGGTGTCACGTGTCTTTGCCTCCTTTATTCACGGGGCCGATGAGACGATCACTTGGACGGCCAGCACCTACGCTAAGTCGATTCACATGGTGCTGAAACTCCGCTATCTGGTGCTGCTGGTTTTTTTTGCCGGTTTGGGAGCCACGGTCTGGGTTTATCAGCATGTTCCCACAGGCTTTATTCCCCAAGAAGATCAAGGTTACCTGATGGTCATCGTGCAGGCGCCTCCAGGCTCCTCGCTGGCTTATACAACCGCACTGGCGGAGCGCGCCCAATCGATTCTCTTTCAGGATCATGACGTGGTAGGCGCGTTCTCCATCATGGGTTACAGTTTCAGCGGTGGATCTTCCAACTCGGGCATGATGTTCGTGAGCCTCAAGCCCGCCGATGAACGGCGCGGCAAGGGCCATGATGCGGCGGCTCTCGTCGCAAGGCTGGCGCCCAAGATGAACATGCTGGCGCTGGCCCCGAACGGCGGGATTGTCGCAGCCATGCAGCCTCCCGCAGTGCAGGGTGTCGGCAGCTATGGCGGCTTTCAGTTCATGCTTCAGGACCAGGGCAAGAACACCCTTGGCGACCTGGATCGGGTGGCGCACCAGATCGTAGCTGGAGGTCGTCAGAGCAAGGATCTGACCGGCATGTTGACGACGTTTTCGGCCAACGATCCGCAGGTGCTGGTGACCATCGACCGCGAAAAGGCCAAGGCCATGAGCGTTCCCCTGTCGCAGATCACTTCCACGCTCGGCGTGTTCATGGGCTCGCAATACATCAACGACTTTGACTTCAACAACCGCACCTACCGTGTGTATGTGCAGGCCGACCAAGCCTTCCGTATGACGGCCAAGGATCTGCACAACTACTATGTGCGTTCGGATACTGGCCAGATGATTCCGCTGGACAACCTGGCAACCGTGGTCGACAGCTCCGGTCCGCCGGTCATTTCTCACTACAACCTGTTCCGTGCGGTTGAGATCGACGGCTCACCAGCGCCGGGCTACAGCTCTGGGCAGGGGCTCGCGTCGATGGAGGCTCTGGCTAAGAAGACGATGATGCCGGGCATGGGCTTCCAATGGACGGGGTTGACGCTGGATGAAATCGAGTCCGGCGGCAAGGCAATACTCATCTTCGGGCTGGGAATTCTGGTCATCTATCTGACCCTCTCGGCGCTCTATGAGAGCTTCGCGCTGCCCTTCATCATTCTTCTGGCTGTGCCCATGGCGGTACTTGGCGCTTTGGGACTGGTTGCGCTTCGCGGCATGTCCAACGACGTCTACTGCCAGATCGGCCTGGTCATGCTGATTGGTCTCTCGGCCAAAAACTCGATTCTGATTGTCGAGTTTGCCGAGCAACTGCGCAAAAAAGGGCGGTCCATTGCCGAAGCGGCCATTGAGGCCGCGGAACTGAGGCTGCGGCCCATCCTGATGACATCGTTCGCTTTCATCCTCGGCGTCCTGCCGCTGGTGTTTGCCTCCGGCGCAGGCGCCTTGGGGCGGCGTTCAGTGGGAACCACCATTGTGGGCGGCATGTTGCTCTCCACGGTGCTCAACCTGTTCTTCATCCCCGTACTCTACGTAATTCTGAGCCGTTTGCTGAGGTCTGGCAGCGGCGAAGACAACAGCGCAGAGAACGCGCCGGTCGAAGCATAGGTGCTTTGAAGAAGCTATTCCGTGTTGTGGAATTGCATGAAGGGGACGGGCTTTGGCCCGTCCCCTTCATATTTGCGCACAGGTTTCAGAGGCTGTTTCTTTTCGCGATGGGCGATTACGTAGTCCTTGATCCGGTCATAGACCTGACCATTCAGCACACCGCGATCCAGCAGGTCCTGTTTGGTCCGGTAGGGCCGGAAGCGGACAATGCGTGCCGCCCAGCTCTGTGTCAGGCCGTGGACCTCTAACAACTCGGCGAGGGGTGCGTGATTGATGTCGACCCGCTCCTCTGGCGGCGGAGTGATGTGAGCTATGGGAGTTGCAGGTGGTGCGGCAAGTGCCATCGGTGCCGGTCCTGACAGGGAGACCGATAGCAGTGCAACCGCCAATGCCATAAATCCTGCTGCTGCGTGCATGAACCATTCTGCGTCTCCGACCAATCCAGCCGCAAGCAAGTGGGGGCAATTTTGCCTCCGAGCTGAGCACCGAGTAGCGTCCGCAGTCCGTGAAACGCTCAGAATCCTGAAACTGAGTTATCCCGAGCATTCTGGAACACCTTACCACCGGTTGAACCTGCAACAATATATGCATGGCTATCCTTTCCGGTGCTTCACTCCCCAACGGCGCCGCCGGCATTCGCATCTTTGGTCGGGCCAGGCTCATCGTTCTCTTTGTGCTGGTCGTGCTGATGCTCCTTTGCGTGGCTTTCTCCTGGACTACGCGCGACTCCATGATGAATTTTCCCTTTCTCGGGCATGGCAAAGCGCGCCGCCATGTTGGCGTTGAAAAGACAGTTGTCGATATGCGCCCTTGGCAAACCGTCCAGGCCCTGGCGCCTTTGGCTGTGACCGCCGAGGAGACGGAGTACGCGCGCAATGCCGAGCGTCTGGCCGATCAAGAAGTGGACCAGGCTTTTAGCGCGGCATTGCGTTTGGCCAGCCTGCAGGTGCAGCGCCGTAACCTTTCCGGCGCCGCGCTGGCGCTATCGCAGAAGGTGGCTCAACTTCAACAACTGGTAAAAGAGGATCAGGCCCAGGTACAGGCACTCACTCCGGCGTCCAGCGCCCCGGCCACTGGGGCAAAGGATGCCGTCCAGCCTGCTGCCGACAATGACGATCTGGAGATTGCCAAAGCGCAATTAAGCCTGGACTCCGACCAGCTCTCTGATGCGCAGGTCGATCTTGCCCGGGCGACGGGCGACAATCGAGCCCAGATTCAAAGCGAGCTGACCGCGCACGAAGCAACCATGGCCAAGTACGATGCCGAGTCGCACAGCGAACGGCCTGTCGCGGTACTATCCGCCAAGCGGCATGGCACGCTGGCCGGCCGGCTGAAGGCATGGGGCGATCAACTCGACCGTAACCAGTTGATTCAACAGGCAATCCAGCAGGCGCAGAACGATATCAGCAGCTTTACCGCCGAACACAATGCGCTGGAGGCCAAGTCCAATGCAGCCATTGCCGCTGCCGGAAGCAATGTGCCGGATCGTGCCACCCGGCTCGCCAACCTGCGCGACAGGAGCGCAGAGCGCCAACTCCTCAGCATCTATAGCAATCGGATCCAGACCGAGCAGCAGCTTGCTGACGTTTACAGCAAGTGGTCTGCTCAGGTGCTTTTGCAGCACCGCACCCTGGGGCACTTGATTCTCCAGTCCATGGCGCAGATCCTCTTCATCCTCATCTGCACGGTTCTCTGCGATGCGTTGGTGCGGCGCTTGCTGGCCCTACCCGCGATTGACCAGAGGCAGCGCCACACGCTGCGTACCGTGCTGGAACTGGGAGTGCAGGCGATTGGCGCGGTGATGGTTCTGCTCGTGGTCTTTGGCCCACCGCAGCAATTGACTACGGTTCTGGGCTTGGCCACAGCTGGCCTCACCATCGCCTTGCAGGACTTCATTCTGGCGTTTTTTGGCTGGTTTGTCCTGATGGGCAATCACGGCATCCGGGTTGGCGATTGGGTAGAGATCGACGGCGTCGGCGGCGAGGTGACCGAGATTGGCCTGATGAGCACCACGCTGCTTGAAACCGGAGATTTGCTGGAGAGAGGGCATCCGACCGGGCGTCGCATTACCTTCATCAACAGCTTTGCCATCAAGGGAAAGTACTTCAATTTCTCCACCGCTGGCCAGTGGATGTGGGATGAGATCAGCGTCAGCCTGCCTGCCACCGCGGATGCTCACGCCATAGTTGAAAGCATCCATAAGATGGTCGAGGAAGAAACTCGGGAGAGCGCTAAGGTGGCAGCGCAGGAGTGGAAACGCGGCATGCGCGATGATGGCTTGAGCCGGTTCAGCGCCGCTCCGGTGGTTAGCGAGCGCCCGTCCGCAGCCGGTTTCGACATTAATGTGCGCTATGTGACGCGTGCGTCGGAGCGCTTCGTTGTGCGCAACCGCTTGTATCAGCGCCTCATCGATCTGATGCAAAAGGGCAAGCTTCCAGGCGTGACAAAAACTGCGCTTGAGAGTGGAAACTGAGGCCGGCTGACGCATAATGCGAAAAGAAAGTCAAAAAGCCAGGTTGACACCGTCGAGTTTTTCCCATAGCCTTTAATTCAATGCAGAGCCACCGCAATCTCGGTCACCACCATCATCACGGGACCCACATGCCGGCGGACTGTTATGGCTTGAATTAATCGGCCAGAGAGATCTCAAGAGATACCCAAGCCCGCCGGCACCCATGCCGGCGGGCTTTTTGCGTTTCCAACCAAATAACTCAACCAGAACAAGGAAAAAGATGACCACCCCTACCGTAACAATCGATTTCGAAAAAATGGATGGCTTGGTACCGGGCATTGTGCAGGACGCAGGTACAGGCGAAGTGCTGATGCTCGGCTTTCTCAACCCCGTCAGCTACGCCAAGACGCTGGAGAGCGGCTTTGTTACCTTCTGGAGCCGTACCCGCCAGAAGCTCTGGATGAAGGGCGAGACCAGCGGCAACCGCCTGCGCGTCGTCTCCGCCGCAACCGACTGCGACAACGACACGCTGCTCTTCCGCGTCGTGGTTGAAGGCGATGGGTTGGTGTGTCACGAGGGCACAGTCAGCTGCTTCACCAAACCGATCGCGTTCGCAACCGCCAACCCGGAATCCAATTCGGAAACCAACGACCAGAAAGAGGTAACTCGTGGCTAACAAACTCAGACTCGGCATCCCTAAGGGCAGCCTGCAGGACGCAACCATTGCTCTTTTTAAGCGCGCTGGCTGGAACATCTATGCCAATGGCCGCTCCTACTTTCCCACCATCGACGACAGCGAAGTGGAATGCATGTTGATCCGCGCACAAGAGATGGCGCGCTATGTGGACCACGGTGTACTTGACGCGGGCCTGACCGGCATCGACTGGGTCAAGGAGAGCGGACTCGACGTCACCAGCATCACCTCGCTCACCTACTCCAAGCAGAGTCGCCAAAAGGTGCGCTGGGTGCTTGCTGTTCCCGAGGGAAGCGGCTTTGAAAAGGCCGAGGACCTGGAAGGCAAGATCGTCGCGACCGAATTGGTAGAAACCAGTAAGCGCTACTTCGCTGAAAAGGGCGTCAACGTGAAAGTGGAGTTCAGCTGGGGGGCAACGGAAGTCAAGCCGCCCATGTTGGCCGACGCCATTGTCGAAGTCACTGAGACCGGCAGCTCGCTCAAGGCCAACCGCCTCAAAATCATCGACACCATCATGGAGAGCGAAACCCACCTGATCGCCGGCAAGAACGCCCTGACCGATCCGTGGAAGGTCGAGAAGATCAATCAGATTGCTATGATGCTGCGCGGCGCAATCGATGCCCAGTCGCAGGTGGGCCTCATGCTCAACGTCAAGCGCGACGATCTGAAAGCCGTTCTGGCCGTGCTGCCCGCGCTGAATTCGCCTACCGTCTCCGAGCTGAGCAATTCCGATTGGGTCGCGGTGAACACCATTGTGGATGAAGGCGTGGCGCGCGATGTCATTCCTCGGCTGAAGGCAGCCAAGGCAGCGGGCATCGTCGAGTACCCGCTTAACAAGGTCGTACTGTAACTGAGTTACTGACCGCTTCTATCTGTACCAATGCTGGGTAGGAGAACAGGAAACTGGGTGCCCCACCCTCGCCGCGTTTTTGTTCTTGCGGCTAGGGTGGGCGAGCATGAAGCTCGAATTGCAGTAACAGCGAAAATGTACTAAGTCACAGTAACAAGAAAGACGCGAACGATGAAACAGATCCGGACCAAAGGTCGAGGCGCGCAGCAGGCTGTGGAAGTGCTGGCCGCGCTGGAACAACGTGGCGGCGCGGCACTGGACAGCGTACTGCCCGCAGTCAAGCGCATTGTGGCCGATGTGCGCAAACGGGGCGACCGCGCTCTGCTGCGCTATGCGGCCGAATTCGATGGGCTGGCCGGCGAGGCCGATCTGCGCGTAACGCCGCAGGAGATGGCCGCCGCATGGGAAGCGATTCCGCTCGCCATGCAGCAAGCCCTGTCCACTGCCGCTAACCAGATTCGTGCATTCGCTGTTCGGCAACTGCCCGAATCCTGGGCTGGTTCTCCAGATTCGCCCGATGAACCCGTTGACGGCCTCACCACCGGACAGCTTGTTCGTCCACTTGGCGCGGTGGGTTGCTACGTTCCCAGTGGCCGCCATCCGCTGCCGTCCACGCTGCTGATGACCGTGATTCCCGCGCAAGTTGCAGGCGTCGAGCGCATCGCTGTCGTCTCTCCCAAGCCCGCGCCAGAAACGCTTGCCGCGGCCCACTTGCTCGGCATCACTGAGTTCTATCGCCTGGGCGGTGCACACGCCGTGGCCGCGCTGGCCTACGGAACCGCAAGCCTTCCGCGCGTGGACAAAATTGTCGGCCCCGGCAATCTCTATGTCACGGCGGCCAAGCGGCTGGTGGCCTTCGATTGCGCCATCGACATGCTTGCCGGGCCTACGGAGATTGTGGTCACCAGTGAACGCGGCGACGTAGCCGCCATCGCATCTGACCTCGTGGCGCAGGCCGAGCACGACCCCGAGGCGCTGGCCATCTTCATCAGCACGCGCGCCGACCTTGCGAAAGAAGTGATCGCCGAAACCAAGCTGCGCAGCCGCAATAATCCAGTTGCGCGCCAAGCTCTCGATCGCAACGGCCTAGTCATCATCGCATCGAACGTAGACGAAGCACGAGCAATCACCAATCGCCTGGCGCCCGAGCATCTCACCGTTGACGCAGCCAAAGATCTCGAATGGGTACAGAATGCGGGCTCGGTGTTTGTGGGCCGCTGGTCGTCGCAGCCCATGGGTGATTACATCTCCGGCCCCAACCACACGCTGCCCACCGGAGGCATGGCGCGGGTGCGCGGCGGCTTGAGCGTCAACGACTTCGTCAAGCTCATCACCGTGCAGGAGTATTCGTTACAGGCGCTGCGCACGCTCGGCCCCAAAGCCGCATTGCTCGCGGATGCGGAGGGACTTACCGGCCACGCCGAGGCCATTCGCACCCGCCTTCAGAGGAGGAAAACCCGTGCCTAGTTCTGCCGCCGCAACTGTAAGTCCGCGCCGTCGGGTGCAGGCCATGATGGAGTATCATCCGCCGCTGGGCAGCCGCGATGTGCTCCGTCTGGACTTCAACGAGAACACGCTGGCATGTTCGCCCAAAGTGCGCGAGGCGTTGAGCCGCATCTCAACCGGCGACCTGACGCGCTATCCGCAGCGCGAACCGGTCGAAGCCATCGTCGCCGCGCATCTTGGTCTTGAGCCGGAGCAAGTGGCCCTGACCAACGGCGTAGACGAGGCCATTCACGTCCTCTTCGAGACGTTTCTCGATGAAGGCGACGAACTGCTTCTGCCTGTGCCCACGTACACAATGTATGAGGTCTACGCCTCGGGAACTGATGCGCGTGTAGTCCCCGTGCTCGCCGCCGATGACTTGCAGTTTCCTCTCGAGCAGTTATTGACCGCCATCACGCCCAAAACAAAAATCATCGCTATCGCCAATCCCAACAGCCCTTCCGGCACCGTGGCCACACGCGAGCAGATTATTGAACTCGCCCGCCGCGCGCCCCATGCGCTGCTTCTGGTGGACGAAGCCTACTTCCATTTCTATGGCGAGACGGTTATGGACCTGATCGGAGCGCTGCCTAATCTGATCGTCGCGCGCACCTTCTCCAAAGCCTACGGGCTTGCCGGTTTGCGTGTCGGACTGTTGGTCGGTTCCGTCGACCTGATGCGCTGGGTGCGGCGCGTGCTGTCGCCCTACAGCGTGAACCTGCTGGCGCTGGCGTGCCTGCCTGCCGCATTGGAAGATGAAGCCTATCTCAACTGGTACGTGAGCGAGGTGCGGGCCGCGCGCGCGGAGTTTGAAGCCGCGCTCGATGCCGCCGGAGTGCGCCGCTGGCCCAGCCAGGCCAATTTCATCCTTACCGAGATCGGTCCGCAGCACGCGGAGTTTGCGCGCCTAATGCACGAGGCAGGAGTGCTGGTGCGCGACCGCTCCAGCGATCCCGGCTGCGACGGACGCGTGCGCATGACCATTGGAACGCGCGAGCAGATGCGGCAGGCGATTGCCGCGCTCAACCAGACGCTGGCCACACTGCGGGCTAGCAAAGAGGCGCAATGACCAAGACCAAGACCAAGAAAATCACTCCGGGTGCCCCATGTCCTGATCCTGGAACATGGGATAGCAGCGCCGTTCTGCGCACGGCCAGTTTTGAGCGCAACACCACCGAGACAAAAATCGCCATTAGCCTGAAGATTGAAGGCAGCGGCCAATACAAAATCTCCACCGGCATTCGCTTCTTCGATCACATGCTGGAACTGTTCACGCGGCACGGAGCCTTCGACCTGGAACTCAAGTGCGACGGAGACCTCGACGTGGACCAGCACCACACCGTGGAAGACGTGGGCATTGCGCTGGGCGAAGCCTTCGACAAGGCCCTCGGCGACAAGCGCGGCATCATGCGTGCCGGCTACTTCCTCATGACGATGGACGAGACCCTCGCCATCGCCGCCGTAGACCTCAGCGGACGCCCCGCCTTCGCAGTCGATGCCAAGGTGCGCACCCGCCTCGTGGGCGACTTGCAAACAGAACTGGTGACAGATTTCTTCGAGGCTTTCGCACGCGGCGCACGCGCCAACGTCCATGTAAAAACAATGTATGGCCGCTCGAATCATCACAAGATCGAAGCTATTTTCAAGGCCTTTGCGCGCGCAATGCGAGTAGCCTGCTCGCGCGACAAGCAACTGGGCGAAATGCTGCCATCTACCAAGGGATTACTCTGATGCGCGTAACCGTCATCGACTACAAGGCCGGCAATCTGACCTCCGTCCTGAAGGCATTGCACCACCTCGGCGCGGAGACGATTGTCACCGACGGCGACCTTGCTCTGGTTGAAAGCGCAGAGCGGATTGTGTTGCCCGGCGTCGGCCACTTCGCGGCCACCGAGCGGCTCGACGCGACCGGCCTCACTCCCGCGATTCGCGCGGCGATCGCTCGCGGCGTGCCCTTCCTCGGCATCTGCGTGGGCATGCAGTGGCTCTTTGCCGGATCGAGCGAAGCGCCCCAGCAGCCAGGCCTCGCGCATTTTCCCGAGCGCTGCGAGCATTTTACCGAGAGCACGGAAAAGGTCCCGCACGTAGGCTGGAATTCGATTGAAGTCCGCAAAGGTTCGCGCCTGCTGGCCAACGTGGAGCCGGGCGAGTTTGTCTACTTCACCCACTCCTACAGAGCGCCGGTTACCGCCGATACCGCAGCTGTCACGCACTACATCGAACCGTTCGCCTCGGCCGTCGAGCGCGGCAACGTGATGGGCGTGCAATTCCATCCAGAAAAATCCGGCGCGACGGGATTGAAGATTCTTCGTAATTTTCTGGCCTGGGATGATACCGGGAAGGGAACTGAATGATTACCAAGCGAATCATTGCCTGTCTTGACGTGCGCGATGGCCGTGTCGTCAAGGGCGTGCAGTTTGTGGACATCGTCGACGCTGGCGATCCGGCGGTGCAGGCCGCGCGCCATGCCCGCGAAGGCGCGGACGAGATTGTGCTGCTGGACATTACCGCGACTCATGAGGGCCGCGGCACGCTGCTCGATACCGTGCGCCGCACCGCGCGTGAGTTATTCGTTCCCTTCTGCGTGGGCGGCGGCATTCGCACCGCAGACGACGCGGCGCAGGTCTTCGAGGCCGGCGCGGATAAGGTCAGCGTGAACTCCGCGGCGCTGAAAGACCCCACGCTGATTGACGCCATCGGCCGCAGCTTCGGCGCGCAGGCCGTCGTCGTCGCCATTGATGCGCGGCGCGATCCTGAGGCTGCCGATCCGGTGCGCGATGCGCAGGTCTATGTGCAAGGCGGACGCAAGCTGGCTGGCCGCCGCGTTGTCGAGTGGGCGCGCGAGGCGGAAGATCGCGGCGCGGGAGAAATCCTGCTCACCTCCATGAACTCCGACGGCATGCGCACCGGCTTCGATTGCGAACTGACCGCGGCAGTGAGTGAGGCAGTAGGCATTCCCGTTATTGCCTCTGGCGGAGCGGGAACCGTAGCCCATTTCGTCGATGTCTTCGGTCGCGGCAAGGCAGATGCGGCTCTCGCTGCGAGTATCTTTCACTTTGGTATATCGAGCGCGCGTTCGCTCAAAGAAGAGCTGGCCAAGGCTGGCGTCTCCGTGAGGCTTCCATGCTGATTCCTTCCATTGATTTGCTGGGCGGTCAGATTGTCCAGTTGGTACAAGGCGAAAAGCTGTGTCTGGCCTTCGACGACTTTGAATACTGGATTGAAAAATTTTCCAAGTACCCGCTGGTGCAGTTGATCGACCTGGACGCGGCCATGCGCCAGGGCGACAATTCAACACTCGTCGCCCAGATTGCCAAGCGCCTGCCCGTGCAGGCCGGCGGCGGCATCCACTGCATCGAGCGCGCTCGCCAGGTGCTCGATGCAGGCGCAAAGCGCGTGATCATTGGTTCTGCGCTTTTCTCCGAGCAGGGAACTGTCAACACAGAGTTTGCCGCAGAGCTGGCAGCCGCTGTCGGCGCGGAGCATGTGGTGGCGGGCATCGACACCAAGAACGGCCGCATCGCCGTGAAGGGCTGGAAGGCGCAGGTTGAGCTCACCCCCGACGATGCGATTCCGCAACTCGAGCCCTATGCCAGTGCGTTCCTCTATACGCACGTGGACGGCGAGGGCTTGATGAAGGGCTTTCCCATCGAGACCGCTGCGCGCCTGCGCAAGCTCACCGAGAGACAATTAATAGTGGCCGGCGGCATTCGCAGCCAGCAGGAAGTGGATGCGCTGGATGCCTTGGGAGCCGACGCCGTGGTAGGCATGGCGGTCTATACGGATCTGCTTGCCGTCTGAGTTTTTCAAGCCTATAGAGAATATGCTAAAAATATTCTTCTCCGATCCAGTGCGAAAGGAAACGCAACCATGACGACCAGGCAGAGCGGGATCAGGATAGCCAAGCGGCTGGACGAAGTCGGCTTCTCAGACATTGTGCAAGTCCGCAACAAGGTGGTTGAACTGCGCGCGGAAGGCATTCTGGTTCATCCCATGCACATGGGGGAGCCCTTCTTTGAGACTCCAGACCAAATCAAGTACGCGGCCATCAAGGCGCTGACAGAGAACCAGACTCATTATGCCTCATCCTCCGGCCTGCTGCCGCTGCGCCAGGCGTTGGTGACCAAACTGGCGGCCAAAAACGGCATCCATGTCACCACCGACGAAGTGATCGCTACCATGGGTGGCGCGCAAGGCTTGTATGCCGCTTTCCAGAGCGTGCTCGATCCCGGCGACGATTGTTTGGTTTTCTCGCCCTGCTGGGCGGCGATCATCGATCAGGTGACGGGAGCGCAGGCCCGTCCACTGATGGTGCCCACCTGCACTGCACGCCGCAATGGCATCCGCAAGACGCTGGAACAGTTTTCCACACCCAAAACCCGCGCCATCTACTACAACACGCCGCAGAATCCCAGCGGTCTCGTCTTTACCCGCGCGGAAGCGGAAGAGGTTGCGGCCTTTGCCTTGGAGCGCGACCTGGTGGTCATTGCCGACGAAGCCTACGAAGACCTGGTCTACGAGGGAACGCACTTCTCCATTGCCTCCTTGCCGGGCATGGCGGAGCGGACCATCACCAGCTTCACCTTCTCAAAAAGCTATGCCATGACCGGCTGGCGCGCTGGCTATGCGGTGGCCAAAGAGCCCTTCATGACCGCGCTGCGCAAGATCGTGCTCTACTCCACCAACGGCGTCACCACTCCGGTGCAGTACGCCATGATTCAAGCGCTCAAAACCCCTGAGGCAGAGATCGCGCGTCTTCGCGAGGAGTATCGCAAGCGCCGCGATCTGCTGGTGGCTGGCCTGAACGAAGTGGGCTTGGAGTGCGAGACGCCAGCGGGCGCGTTTTACGCCTTCCCTTGTGCGGAAAAAGTGCACAAAAGCAGTCGTAAGGCCGCGCAAATCCTGCTGGAAAAGGCGCATATTGCCACCATTCCCGGCGTGGTTTTCGGCGCTCAGGGCGAAGGCCATTTGCGCTTCGGCTACGCTGTTTCCGTGAAGGAGATTGAGGACTGCGTGACGGCGCTGCGCCAGTTCTTCGCGTAGACGTGGAAGCTTATTCCTTTACCTGACCGGTGGCGTGGCTGGTCTCAACGCGTGAAGCGCGCAGCAACCGAGCAATCTGCTTGAGGTGCAGTTGCACCGCATACGCGCGCAGAATTTCTGCCTGGGAGAACCCTATTCCCTTGGGTCGCGCCGCGTTCATGCGGATTTCCAGCTGGACAATATCCTCTTCCAGATTCAGTCCCGGCGGCGGTACGTCGAAGCGCCAGTTGTGAACGCATCCAGCCACATGGTGGAAACCGGTGCGAATGTCCACGGCCAGCTTTCCCAAGGCGGGCTCCAGTTGCTGCGCATAGCCGTCTTCATGGCTGTCTTTGACGGAGAATTCAAGCGCGACTAAAACGTCGAAGAGCGAGCGGCCAAACTGGGAGAGTGATCCCAGACCCTCCCGCCAGCCCGGCCCGCCAGATGGTTCATTGCGCGCCGCTTGCAGCAGTTGGTTGTTGCCGCGCAGCATGGCCAGCGCATCCGCGCGCAGCGTGGGCAGGTTCTCCGCGGGCGCCCCGCGAAACCCCTCCAGAATCGCCTCAAAAAATGCGCCCAACACCAGAAACTCCTGCGCCAGCCCTTCACGCAGCCGCAGTCTGGCTCGGTCGGGAAGCACCAGCGTGGTCACGGCCAACGCCACCAGGATGCCCAACGCCACCTCGGTTACGCGGTCCAGCGCCAGTCTCTGGCGCGATCCCTCTTGTTGCACCAGCATGACGATGGTGATCGTGACCCCGGCCAGGCGTGAACTGCTGCGCAGCCCCAGCAGGCCGCAGACGAGGATCGCCGTGAGCACAGCCAAGGCGTAGTTCCAGGGAAGTGTGCCGAACAGGGAAAACGAGAAGCCAATCATGGCGCCGATCAGCGTGCCCAGAAAGCGGTCGCGCGAGGCGTTCACAGTGGAACCCACATTGGATTGCAGCACGATGATGGCGCTGATCGAACCCCAGTAGCCGTCGTGCATGCCGAACAGTCGCGCCAGGGCCCAGCACAGCGCAGCCGCCAGAGCGGTCTTGGCTGCGTGAATCAGCAGCCGTTTCCGCTCCCAGGTCAGGATTCCAGGCTTTTCTTTAGGCTCCACGCGCAGCTTGATGGCAAGCTGGTGCTGGGACCACGTCTTGTTTGCCTTCAGGCGCATGGATGCAGCCCGCTAGGGGAGAAATTCATAGATTTAAAGTATGGACCGCTGTGGCAGATCTCGCCGTGATTCATCTCACGTTCTTCCCGGATCCGGGTCCTGATCGGCTCAGGACTCGGATTCGCGATCCTTCAAATTCCGGGCCAGAACCTTCTCTACGACCCGTTCCACATCGGTCAGGAAGAAGCCGTTGGACGGTTGCTGCACCGCAACCTGGGTTCCAGTATGGCCCAGGGCGGAGGCAATCTCGTTCCAGCGGTAAATGGTCGAATTGGCCGGCATCACCACTGGATGACGGGCCGGTTCAGGCAGTGCAGCGTAGACCACCCAGGTTGCGATTGACACCAGAATCACAGATTCATAGACAAACTGCCAAGGGGCAGTCAATGGAGTATGGATCGAAATCATCAGCGACTGTACAAAGTCGTTGGTGGAAATGATGCCAAAGCCCAGGGCAATGCCGAAAGCCATGTCGCGAGCCGGAAGACGCAAGGCATTCATGCTCAGACAGAGAAAGCCCAGCAGGCACAATTCGATGATGCTCACCGAACGCATCAATCCGAAGGCAACGTCCTGGATGAGCATAACGCCCCTATGCGCTAAGGATATTGAGGAGAATGAGACGATAACAGAGGCGAGAATAGCCCAACGGAAAATCACGATCCCGAACTTCATCAAGCCAGGAAATGCCGCAAGAGCCGAACGGAAAACCTCTATGCAGACAAAATAGAGAATTACTGCGCTAGCAACGAACACCGCCCAGTAGATGTAGAAGTATATCGCGAAGCAGTAGTCGTTGAACCAGTGGCGCGCTTGGCCATAGAAAAGAAAAACCAGAGCAGGCGTCGAGGCCACACGCAGTGCCAAGTAGCCCCCCATCGCTGGGAAGCGGCGCTGCAGTTTCTTGGACCAGAATAGAAAGCCGAGCACTGCCCAAAGAGCAAACTCCGCCACGGTCAACAGGAACATCATGGTCTGTGCAGACATAACAGGCCTTTCGCCATTCCAAGAACACTCTCAGAATAGCGCTGAATACCCCGCCGCTCAACCGGAAAGCAGCATGACTCATGGCACTTTCGTGCTATTTTTCATTTCTAGTTGCCAACAGGGCACATCCGCCCGCCGCATGCAGGAGTCGGCACGCTGGCTGTGGCCGACTGGTGGTTCGGGACCGCGGGCGCATTCTTGGGTGTGACAGCAGCGGCAGCGGCGCCAGCAACAACAACGGACAGAGCAAAAATGCGGATAACGTGTTTCATAGTTGGTAACCCCTTGGCGATTTAAATTGACAGCGAAGGACGCTCACTGCACTCTTGAATAGTAGTAGATAAAATTGGATAAGTCTATTTATTTCATGAAGTTGAACAAGTAGTCATGGGTTGGGTTACTAGCGTCACAGGCCCCAGGGGTAACCTTCCTGCGGTAACCAATAGCTCCTCTCACACCGTACAGCTCCGACTTCCTCGCCACATGCTAAAATAGACCCAGGCGATTCGCTTGAAAGCCCACGTTTTTCAAGCGGTTAATCCTCGAATTCCATCCCGGATTCTCATCGTTAACCGCACCCTAATTGAGTCCAAAGCGAAAGCCTTGCGAACGGAATCCTATGGCGACTGAAAGTCTGAACGGCACCCCTATTCACGGCGATAACGACAGCTACACTGGCGAAAACATCAAAATCCTGGAAGGGCTTGAGGCTGTACGCCTGCGCCCGGCCATGTACATCGGCTCGACCGGTGAGATGGGCTTGCACCACCTTGTTTATGAGGTCGTGGACAACTCGGTGGACGAGTGTCTGGCCGGTTATGCCACCAAGATTGACGTCATCGTTCACGTGGACAACTCGGTCACGGTGATTGACGATGGCCGCGGCATCCCCGTGGACATGATGAATGTCGGCAACGGCGAGCAGATGCCTGCCGTCCAAGTGGTGCTGACCAAGCTGCACGCTGGCGGCAAGTTCGACGCCTCCAATTACAAGGTCTCTGGCGGCCTGCACGGCGTGGGCGTCAGTTGCGTCAACGCTCTCTCGCAGGAGTTCAACGTCGAAATCTGGCGTGACGGCTACACCTGGGAACAGGACTATAGTTGCGGCGCGCCCATCAGTGAACTTCGCCAGGCGGGCACCAGCAAGCGGCGCGGCACCATGATCCACTTCCTGCCCGACAAGACCATCTTTACGGTTTCCGAGTACAACTACGACACGCTCTCGCAGCGCCTGCGCGAGATGGCTTTCCTGAACAAGGGGCTGGCCATTACGCTCACCGACGAGCGCACAGCCGATCCTAAGACTGGCGATGCGCGGCACACCGAGTTCCGCTATGCCGGCGGAATTGCCGAGTTCGTCAAGCACATCAACCGTGGCAAAGTCGTGCTGCATGAGAAGCCGATCGTCATGGAAGCCATGCGCGACAACGTCGAAATCGACATCGCGCTGCAGTACAACGACACCTACTCCGAGACTGTTTTCAGTTTTGCCAACAACATTAATACGGTGGACGGCGGCACCCATCTGTCCGGTTTCCGCACCGCGCTCACCCGCACGGTCAACGCCATCGGCCAGCAGTTGGGCCTCTTCAAGGACATGAAAGAGAACCTGAGCGGCGACGACGTCCGCGAGGGCCTCGTAGCTGTCATCAGCGTCAAGTTGTCGCAGCCGCAGTTCGAGGGCCAGACCAAGGGCAAGCTCAACTCCGACATCGCCGGTATCGTGCAGGCTTTCGTCAATGAACGCCTGGGCGCGTTCCTTGAGCAGAATCCGCAGGTTGCCAAAAAGATTATCAACAAATCCATTGAGGCTTCGCGTGCGCGCGAGGCTGCCCGCAAGGCCCGCGATCTGACTCGCCGCAAGGGCGTTCTGGACGGCGCAGGCCTGCCTGGCAAATTGGCCGACTGCTCCGAGCGCAATCCCGAACGCTGCGAACTGTATCTGGTCGAGGGTGACAGCGCAGGTGGCACTGCCAAACAGGGCCGCGATCGCCGCTTCCAGGCCATCCTGCCCCTCAAGGGTAAGATTCTCAACGTGGAGAAGGCCCGCTACGACAAGATGCTGGGCCAGGAAGAAATCCGCGTCATCATCACGGCGCTCGGTTGCGGCATCGGCAAGGACGACTTCGATCCGGCCAAGGTCCGCTACAGCAAGATCATCTTCATGACCGATGCCGACGTCGACGGCGCCCACATCCGCACCCTGCTGCTCACCTTCTTCTTCCGCCACATGACGGAGTTAATCAAGCGCGGCAACATCTACATTGCTCAACCGCCTCTGTTCAAAATCAAGAAGGGCCGCTTCGAGCAGTACATCAAGAACGAGCGCGAATACTTGAAGGTGATGGTCAACCGCGCCTCCGAGGGAATCACTG
>Ga0224531_1000446_pt1 | contig 20722 bp, 16 predicted proteins | sample CBST100metaG_FD_179876 | JGI IMG/M metagenome (GOLD analysis project Ga0224531, IMG submission 179876) | Peat soil microbial communities from Stordalen Mire, Sweden - C.B.S.T100 | ecosystem: Environmental > Terrestrial > Soil > Wetlands > Peat | place: Sweden: Norrbotten County, Stordalen Mire...
GCCGGCACAGGCGTCGAAGGCGCTGCAGTAGCGCGGCGGGAGCATGCTGACGTTGCCGCCGGAGCCCGCGCCGGCCAAGGTCAACCTGTATCTTCACGTCGTCGGCCGGCGGGCGGACGGGTATCATCTGCTGGACAGCCTGGCGGTGTTCGCGGACGTGGCCGATGCGGTGCAGGTGGCGCCGGCCGGGACGCTGACGCTGGAACTGGCCGGTCCGTTCGGCGCCGCGCTGGCGGGCGAGCCCGACAATCTGGTGCTGCGGGCGGCACGGTCGCTGGCGGCGGCGGCCGGCATCGTGCCGCGGGCGCGGATCGTGCTCGCCAAGCGTCTGCCGGTGGCGTCCGGCATCGGCGGCGGCTCGACCGATGCGGCGGCGGCGGTGCGCGCCCTGGCGCGTTTGTGGCGGCTGGAGCTGCCCGGCGCGCGTCTGGCCGAACTGGCGGCGACGCTGGGCGCCGACGTGCCGGTGTGTCTGGCGTGTCGGCCGGCCCGCATGGGCGGCGTGGGCGAAGTGCTTGCTCCGGCGCCGGCGTTGCCGCGCTGTGGCATGGTGCTGGTCAATCCCGGTGTGGCAGTGGCAACGCCGGCGGTGTTTCGTGCCCGCGCCGGCCGTCCGTTCTCGCCTGTGGCCGTCCTGCCGGCAGGCTGGGCGGACGCGGCAGCGATGGCCAGCGCGCTTGCCAACCTGGGCAATGACCTGGAATCTCCGGCCATGGGCCTCTGTCCGGTCATCGGGGATGTCCTGGCGGCGTTGCGTCGGGTTCCGGGCTGCCTGCTGGCGCGGATGAGCGGCTCGGGGGCGACGTGTTACGCCTTGTTCGCCGACGCGCCGGCCGCCCGGCGGGCGGCAGCGGCGCTGATCACGCCGGGCTGGTGGGTGTGGGGAGGGTCGCTGGCGGCCCGCTGAACCGGGGGTTGCCGAGCGGGCCGGGGGCCCTTATGCACGTGCCTCGCGTGGCCGTTGCGGCTGGGGCGTAGCCAAGTGGCAAGGCAGCGGATTTTGATTCCGCCATGCGGAGGTTCGAATCCTCCCGCCCCAACCAAGCCGATCTGCGCCGCGCGCGCACCCCTCAGCGCAACGGGGACAAGCTGAGCCAGCCCTCCCAGCCGACGTAAAGCGCGATCAGGATGGCGACCATGCCTGCCGCGTAGGCGGCGCGGCGGGCGAGGGCGTCGAACTCCGACCAGCGCCGCTCGGTGTGCTGCACGCCACGGGCAGCGGCGACGCCCGCGCTGATCATGGTGATCGCCAGCCCGACCGAGAAACAGAACGCCAGCGACACGCTCAACGCGGTGCGCGGTACCTGCAGGCAAAGCAGCATGACCACGAGCGCAGCCGGGCAGGGGATCAGTCCTTGCCGAAGGCTGAGCGCTACCATCTGACTCGCATCGAGCCGCACCCGCGCGAGCCGGCGGCGGATGGCATTGACCCGCGCCCGCTCCTCTGGCGTACACGTCTCTTCTTCTTGTGCGGCGGCACGGGCGGGCGGGTGCGCGCGCCCGTGCCGCCATCCGCGCAGCAGCATCCAGGCCGCCAGACCCATGATCGCCACGGCCGAGGCAAGCTGGAACAGCCGCCCGCCCGCTTCGATGCTCAACTGCGGCCCGAGCAGCGCCACCGCCCACACCAGGACCGCGTGCGACAGCGTCGCCGCCAGGCCGAGCACAATCGCCTGCGCCACGGTACCGCGCGTGGCGATGATGAACGCCGCCATCATGGTCTTGGAATGGCCGGGCTCCAGCCCGTGCAGCGCGCCGAGCACGATGGCGGCAGGCAGGAACAGCCAAATCTGCGCCGGCATTTGTTGGAGCAGCGCCGTAATCGGCATCATTGGAGGGGGCTCGTCATGGGCGTTCCGGGTTCCGACGAGACGGGTGCTGACGTTTCATGTTCATGGTATCGCCGGTCGGTCATTTAGACGAGACGCGGGCGGCGGTCCATTCAGCCGCGGAATTCCTGCGCGTGGTAGCCTTGGGCGAACAGCAGCGCGCGCAGCGAGGCGTGGTTCACCTGGGCGCGCGCCTCCGCCGCCACGATCGGCTTGGCCCGGAACGCGACGCCCAGCCCGGCTTCGCGCAGCATGGCGAGGTCGTTGGCGCCGTCGCCCACCGCGAGCGTCGCCGACGGTTTCAGGTTGCGGGCCGCCGCCAGTTCCCGCAGCGTCGCCAGCTTGGCATCGCGGCCGAGAATCGGCTCGGCCACCGTGCCGGTGAGCGTCTCGCCGTCGTCCAGCAGCGTGTTGGCGCGGTGCACGTCGAAGCCCAGCGCCGCGGCGACCCGGTCGGTGAAGAAGCTGAAGCCGCCGGAGACCAGCGCCGTGGTGGCATTGTGCGCCCGCATGGTGGCGACCAGCTCGCGCGCGCCCTCGGTCAGCGTGATGCCGCGCCAGGTTTGTTCCAGCGCCTCAAGCTTCAGTCCCGCCAGCATGGCGACCCGCTGCCGTACGGCCTCGGCGAAGTCGATCTCGCCGTTCATGGCGCGCCGGGTGATCGCCGCGATCGGCTGCTTTAGCCCGGCCTGGGCGGCCAGTTCATCCAGGGTTTCGCCGGTGACGATGGTGCTGTCCATGTCGGCCACCAGAAGCCCCTTGCGCCGGCCGCGCGCGCGGGTGGTGATGGCGTCCACCGGGGCGCCCGCCAGCGCGGTCTGGATGAGGGCCGGGTCGGGCGCGGCCGCGCAGGGAAGGTCCGCGGCCTCGCCGGGCGAGAGAATGTCCGGCGCTCGGCCCTGGATGGCATCGCGCACCCGGGCGATGAGAGCGGGAGAGAGCGAGGTGGCGACGCGGTCGACGATCAGGGTGACGACATGGCTCATGCCGGCCGTATGCGGGCAATGCGGGCGGCCTGCAAGCCGTGGCTGAGCTGCCGCGCGCATTGATCGTCGCCGGGCCGACCTGCAGCGGCAAGTCGGCGTTGGCGCTGGGCCTCGCCGAGGCGCTCGGCGGCGTGGTGATCAATGCCGACTCGATGCAAATCTATTGCGAGCTGCGGGTGCTGACGGCGCGGCCGACCGAGGCCGAGGAGGCGCGGGTACCGCACCGCCTCTATGGCGTGCGTCCAGCGGCGGAACCCGGCAGCGCCGCTTGGTGGCGCGGCGCGGCGCTGGCCGAGATGGCGGCGGCGCAGCAGGTGGGGCGCCTGCCCATCCTGTGCGGCGGCACCGGCCTTTATTTCGCCGCGCTGACCGCCGGCCTGGCGGACATCCCCGATCCTGGCGAGGCGGCGCGCGCCGAGGCCCGCGCACTGCTGGCCGGGCAGGGAGCGCCGGCGCTGCACGCGGCCCTGGCGGCGGTGGACCCCGAGACGGCTGCGCGGCTGCACCCGAGTGACGGTCAGCGACTCGCCCGCGCCTGGGAGGTGTGGCGGGGCACCGGCCGCGGGCTCGCAGCCTGGCAACACGAGGGGGCGCGGCCGGCTTCCTGGCGCTTCGCCGCCATCCGTCTGGACCCGCCGCGCGCGGCGCTGCGAGCGGCCATCTCCACGCGTTTCACCGCCATGCTGCGCCAGGGCGCGATCGAGGAGGTGGCGGCACTGCTGGCGCAGGGTCTCGATTCCGGGCTGCCTGCCATGCGTGCGCACGGCGTGCCCGAGCTGGCGGCCTACCTGCGGGGCCGCATCAGCCTGGACGAGGCGGCGCAGCGGGCCGCCCTGGCAAGCGGGCAGTACACCAAGCGCCAAGCGACTTGGCTGCGCCACCACGCGTTGGCTGCTCCGGCACACGTGCATACGATCCATGCGCGCGTTGCGGATCTTGCGCAATTTTCGGAAAGTCAGAAGGATGAGCTATTCAATTTTATTCAACATACGGGTTGACGCGACGCAACGGGGAAGGCTAGGAAACGAACTACCATGACACAAGAAACCGAACGCTCCTCGAACCAAGAAACCACTCTGCAGTCCGGCGCCGAGATCCTTCTCCGTGCCCTGAAGGAGCAGGGGGTAGACCTCGTCTTCGGATTCCCGGGCGGCTCGGTACTACCGATCTATGACGCGCTCTATCAGCAGAACGCGATCCGCCATATTCTCGTGCGGCATGAGCAGGCGGCGGTGCACGCTGCCGAGGGCTATGCCCGCAGCACCGGCAAGGTCGGCGTGGTGCTGGTCACCAGCGGCCCCGGCGCGACCAACGCCGTCACCGGACTGGTGGACGCGCTGTTGGACAGCGTCCCCGTGGTCTGCCTGACCGGGCAGGTTCCCACCCACCTCATCGGCAACGACGCCTTCCAGGAAGCCGACACCACCGGCATCACTCGTCCCGCGACCAAGCACAACTATCTGGTCAAGAAGACCGAGAACCTCGCCCGCATCATCCACGAAGCGTTCTATGTGGCGCGCAGCGGCCGGCCCGGCCCCGTGGTGGTGGACCTGCCGAAGGACGTGCTGATCGGCAACGCCACCTATACCCCGCCGCCTCCGGCGGACACGCCGCACCGCAGCTACCGCCCGCACACCGAGCCGGACGCGGCCTTGATCGCCCGCGCCATCGCGATCCTGAAAGCGGCGAAGCGGCCGCTGATCTATAGTGGCGGCGGTGTCGTCAACGCGGGCTTCGCGGCCTGCGAGGCGCTGGGCCGCTTCGTGCAGAAGACCGGCATCCCCTGCACCAACACGCTGATGGGCCTGGGTTCGTTTCCGGCCACCGACCCGCATTTCCTCGGCATGGTGGGCATGCATGGCACCTATGAGGCAAACCTTGCCATGCACGGTTGTGACGTCATGGTGGCCCTCGGTGCACGCTTCGACGATCGGGTGACCGGCCGGATCAACGCGTTCAGCCCCGACTCGACGAAGATCCAGATCGACATCGACCCCTCGTCCATCAACAAGAACGTGGCAGTGGACCTGCCGATCATAGCCGACGCCGGTCGCGCGCTGGCGGCGCTGCTCGCCGCCTGGGACGCCGATCCGCAGACGCAGGACCGCAACGCCCTGGCGGCTTGGTGGCGGCAGATCGACACTTGGCGCTCCATCGACTGCCTGAGATTCAAGCAGAGCCAGGAGCGTGGCGCGGTGATCAAGCCGCAATACGCCATCCAACGGCTGTACGAGCTGGCGCAGCAGGATGGCCGCGACGTCTACTATACGACCGAGGTTGGTCAGCATCAGATGTGGGCGGCGCAGTTCTTCAAGCTGAACCGCTCGCACCACTGGATCACCAGCGGCGGCCTTGGCACCATGGGCTTCGGCCTGCCGGCGGCCATGGGCGTGCAGCTCGCGCACCCCGACGCCCTGGTGGTGGACATCGCCGGCGATGGCAGCATCCTGATGAACATCCAGGAGATGGCGACGTTGGCCCAGTATCGCCTGCCGGTGAAGGTGTTCATCCTCAACAACCAGTACCTGGGCATGGTGCGGCAGTGGCAGGAACTGCTGCACGGGAGCCGCTACTCCGAAACCCACTCGGAGGCGTTGCCCGATTTCGTCAAGCTGGCCGACAGCTTCCACGGCGTCGGCCTGCGCGCGGCCAGCGTCGATCAGCTCGACGACGTGATCCGCGCGATGCTGGCCTCCGATCGGGCCGTGATCGCCGACATCGCCGTGGAGCAGGAGGAGAACTGCTTCCCGATGATCCCCAGCGGTGCCGCGCACAACGAGATGCTGCTCGGGCCGGAGCACGAGCAGCATGCGGCGGGAATCACCGACGAGGGGTTGGTACTGGTCTGACCCGGCCGGCTTTATCTTTTCTCCTCCCCCTCAGCAGCAGATCCGAACATGTCAGTCCTGACCGATACCACTTCCCGTTCCGCGACCATTTCCGTTCTTGTGGAGAACGAAGCCGGCGTGCTGGCGCGCGTCATCGGCCTGTTCTCCGGCCGCGGCTACAACATCGACAGCCTGACGGTGGCGCCCGTGGAAGACGGGCACCACCGCAGCCGCATCAACATCGTCACCTCCGGCACGAGCATGATCATCGAGCAGATCAAGGCGCAGCTCGACCGGCTGGTGCCCGTACACCGGCTGGCGGACCTGACCAAGGACGGGCCGCACATCGCCCGCGAGATGGCGCTGATCAAGATCATTACCAGCACGTCGGAGAAACGCACCGAGGCGCTGCGGATGGCGAACGCGTTCAACGCCCGGGTGGTGGACGCGACGGTGGAAAGCTTCGTCTTCGAACTGACGGGCGGCACCGAGAAGATGGATGCGTTCGTCGAGTTGATGCGCCCGCTGGGCCTGGCGGAAATTTCGCGCACCGGCATCGTCGCCATCGCCCGCGGGACGCGGGTGATATAGGATCATCGAAGCAGATAGGGGACATTGGTCGATGCGTGTTTATTACGATCGCGATGCTGACGTGAATCTGATCAAGGGCAAGAAAGTCGCGGTCATCGGCTATGGCAGCCAGGGTCATGCGCACGCCAACAACCTCAAGGACAGCGGCGTCGCTGAGGTGGTGGTCGGCCTGCGCGCTGCCTCGACGGGCGTCGCCAAGGCGAAGGCCGCCGGTTTGCGCGTGCTCGATCCCGCCGACGCCGCCAAGTGGGCCGACGTGGTCATGGTGCTGACCCCCGACGAGGGCCAGGGCGACCTCTACCGCGAGAAGCTGGCGGCGAACCTCCGTCCGGGCGCGGCGCTGGCGTTCGCGCACGGGCTCAGCATCCACTTCAACCTGATCGAGCCGCGCGCTGATATCGACGTGTTCATGATCGCGCCGAAGGGGCCTGGCCACACGGTGCGCAGCGAATACCAGCGCGGCGGCGGCGTGCCCTGCCTGGTGGCGGTGGCGCAGAACCCGAGCGGCAACGCGCTCGAAATCGCGCTCTCCTACGCCTCGGCGATCGGCGGCGGGCGTGCCGGCATTATCGAGACCACGTTCAAGGAAGAATGCGAGACCGACCTGTTCGGCGAGCAGGCCGTGCTGTGCGGCGGCCTCGTGGAACTGATCAAGAACGGTTGGGAGACGCTGGTCGAGGCCGGCTACGCGCCCGAGATGGCCTATTTCGAGTGCCTGCACGAGGTGAAGCTGATCGTCGACCTCATCTATGAGGGCGGCATCGCCAACATGAACTACTCGGTCAGCAACACCGCCGAATATGGTGAATACGTCAGCGGCCCGCGCATCATCAACGCCGAGACGAAGCGGGAGATGAAGCGGGTGCTGGCCGACATTCAGTCGGGCCGCTTCGTCCGCGACTGGATGCTGGAGAACAAGGTCAACCAAGCCAGCTTCAAGGCTCTGCGTCGCCAGAGCCAGGAACACCCGATCGAGCAGGTCGGCGAGAAGCTGCGCGCCATGATGCCCTGGATCGCCAAGAACAAGCTGGTCGACAAAACCAGGAACTGAGGGGCGGTCCGAAGCGCACGAGCCCCTGACCGAGCCGCCAAGGGTGGTCAGGGGTAGACGACCGGAGGGAGTTCCGCTGCACACGTCAATTTCATGGCAAGCGGGCTGACAGAAGGCCGGCAAAGGTCCCAGCAACCCCCGGAGCAGGACGCGGTCCGCGTATCGGGATCTCGGCATCAGCCAGGTCCGGTGCGTGGGCCGCGTCCTTTCACGTTGCAGTGCAGCGCGCTCTATCGCGCGGGCGCCGAGGCCAGTCTCGCCGTCGCTCGCGCTGCCGGTGCCCGCGCGGCAATCCTCAAGGAGGCAAGTCCTTCCTGCGGCTCGTCGGTGGTCCATACGGCGACTTCAGTGGCCGGCGCATTGCCGGGCAGGGGGTTGCCGCCGCCCTGGCCGCCACGGACGACGGCGAACCCCCCTGACAAGAAAGAGCCCCCGGCCTGGGCCGGGGACTCGCGGGTCGTCAGACCGGAAGGCTGCTTAGCTGGCGGCGCGCGTAGGGAGCATGACCACGGTCGCCTTGCCCTCGTCGCGTTCGTACTGCTCGACGTAGGCGTTGCCGTAGTAGCTGTCGAGCAGGAGCTGCCTGATTTCGCTAATCAGCGGGTAACGCGGATTGGCGCCGGTGCACTGATCGTCGAACGCGTCCCTGGCGACCTGGTCGATCTTGGCGAGGAACTCCGACTCCGGCACGCCGGCGCCCTGGATGGAGCCGGGAATCTCCAGCGTCTTCTTCAATTCCTCCACCCAGTCGATCAGCTTCTGCACCCGCTCGTGGTCGCGGTTGCCGCCGAGGCCGAGATGGCGCGCGATCTGCGCGTAGCGGGCGACGCTGTGCGGCCGGTCGTACTGGCTGAAGGCGGTCTGCTTGGTCGGGATGTCCACCGCGTTGTAGCGGATGACGTTGCTGATCAGCAACGCGTTGGCCAGGCCGTGCGGTAGATGGAACGCCGCGCCGAGCTTGTGCGCCATCGAGTGGCACACGCCCAGGAAGGCGTTGGCGAAGGCGATGCCGGCCAGCGATGCGCCGTTGTGCACCTGCTCACGCGCCTTCGGGTCCTTCGCGCCGTTGAGGTAGGCCGAAGGCAGGAACTCCTGGAGCAGCTTCAGGGCCTGCAGTGCCTGGCCGTCGGTGTACTCGTTGGCGAGCACCGAGACGTAGGCTTCCAGCGCGTGCGTCACCGCGTCGATACCGCCGAACGCGGTCAGCGACTTCGGCAGGTGCATCACCAGGTTGGCGTCGATGATGGCCATGTTCGGCGTCAGCTCGTAGTCGGCGATCGGGTACTTGACGCCGGTGGTTTCGTCGGTCACCACCGCGAACGGCGTCACCTCCGAGCCGGTGCCCGACGTCGTCGGCACGGCGACCAGCGTCGCCTTCGCGCCCAGCTTCGGGAATTTGTAGATACGCTTGCGAATATCCATGAAGCGCAGCGCCAGGTCCTCGAACGGCGCGTCGGGGTGCTCGTACATCACCCACATGATCTTCGCGGCGTCCATCGGCGAGCCGCCGCCGAAGGCGAGAATGACGTCCGGCTGGAAGGCGTTGGCCAGAGCGGTGGCCTTGCGCACGACGGCCAGCGTCGGGTCGGCCGCGACCTCGAAGAAGGTCTCTACCTCCATGCCAAGGCCCTTGAGCAGGCCGACGGTTTCATCGATATAGCCGTTCTCGAACAGGTAGCGGTCGGTGACGATCAGGCAGCGTTTGCGGCCGCGCAGATCCTCCAGCGCGAACGGCAGGCAGCCGCGCCGGAAGTAGATCGATTTCGGCAGCTTGTGCCAGAGCATGTTCTCGGCGCGCTTGGCGACGGTCTTCCTGTTCATGAGGTGCTTCGGACCCACGTTCTCGGAAATCGAATTGCCGCCCCACGAGCCACAGCCGAGCGTGAGCGAAGGGGCGAGCCGGAAATTGTAGAGGTCGCCGATGCCGCCCTGCGAGGAGGGGGTGTTGATCAGGATACGCCCCGTTTTCATCTTGGCGGCGAAATAGGCGACACGCGCGGGCTGCAGATCCTGGTCGGTATAGAGCACCGAGGTGTGGCCGATGCCGCCCAGCGCCACCAGCGCCGCCGCCTTGTTGCAGCCGTCGGCAAAGTCCGTCGCCCGATACATGGCCAGCGTCGGCGAGAGCTTCTCGTGCGCGAACGGCTCGGCGCCGGAAACGTCGGTGACTTCGCCGATCAGGATCTTGGTCGAGGTGGGCACGCTGATGCCGGCGAGTTCAGCGATCCTCTGCGCGGTCTGACCGACGATGGCGGCATTCAGCGTGCCGTCATGGAACAGCACCTTGCGCACCGCATCGGCCTCGTCGGCCGAAAGGATGTAGCCGCCGTGATGGGAGAAGCGGTCGCGGACGGCGTCATAGGCCGCGTCGACCACGATGGTGGACTGCTCGGAGGCGCAGATCACGCCGTTGTCGAAGGTCTTCGACATGAGAATCGAGGCGACGGCGCGCTTGATGTCGGCGAACTCGTCGATCAACGCCGGCGTGTTGCCGGAGCCGACGCCGATGGCGGGCTTGCCGGAGGAGTAGGCGGCCTTCACCATGCCCGGCCCGCCGGTGGCGAGGATGAGATTGATGTCGCGGTGGTGCATCAGCGCGGTCGACAGCTCAAGCGTGGGCTCGTCGATCCAGCCGATGATGTCTTTCGGCGCCCCGGCGGCCACCGCGGCCGCGAGCACCAGCCGCGCCGCCTCGCAGGTGGAGCGCCGGGCGCGCGGGTGCGGCGAGAAGATGATGCCGTTGCGGGTCTTCAGGCTGATCAGGGCCTTGAAGATCGTCGTCGAGGTCGGGTTGGTGGTCGGGACGATGCCACAGATCAGGCCGATCGGCTCGGCCAGCGTCTGCGTGCCGAACTGCTTTTCCTCGTCAAGGACGCCGCAGGTGCGCTCGTCCTTGTAGGCGTTGTAGATGTACTCGGAGGCGAAGTGGTTCTTGATGACTTTGTCTTCCATGATGCCCATGCGGGTCTCTTCCACCGCCATCTCGGCTAGCGGAATGCGGGCATCGGAGGCGGCGAGCGCCGCGCTGCGGAAGATCAGATCGACCTGTTCCTGCGTATAAGTCGAGAATTTCTCCTGGGCCGCCTTGACTCTGGCCACCAGGGAGTCGAGTTGAGCGAGATCGGCTACTGGCATGGCATTCACTACCTTCATAAAGCACTTTTCTTCGTTGGCAGCGCACCCCTCAGGTTCGCTCGGCAGCCGGTAGATCCTGTCGCCGCTCCCTCGGATGCGGACTGTCCGGCCCGTGCTCTCCGAGATATGGCGACGCATCGCCTCCGGTGCATCGGAGTAACCCAGCGCATAGCGATACCATGCAAGAAAAACGTTTTATGAAGTTGAGATCAAAACACAGATCTGGCTTGTTTGCCTGGCTGCCGTGGCCCGCCTGGCTGGCGTAAGCGGGGCGTGGGCGGCGTGCATGCCGGCCCGAGCAGCGGCGCAGGGGCGCGGTGCTTGCATCCGCCCGGTCCCGCCGATAGGGTCGCCCGCATGGTTCCCGTCGCCGCCATCGCCAGATCTTTGGAGTGCGCCCCTGGGTGCGGTGACGTGCGTCTCCTGCTCGGCCTGTTGCTTCGACTTAGCCGCCCCTGGGCGTGACGCCGCGCGTCTGTTCCGCCGGCATCGCTCAGGGGGACCCCTGAGGCTCGTTCGCACGCAGGCACCCGAGGAGACCCAGCCATGACCATCAACCACCCCAATTTCGGCCAGATGGCCGACGATCGCGTCATCATCTTCGACACCACGCTGCGCGACGGCGAGCAGTCGCCCGGCTTCTCCATGAACCTCGCCGAGAAGCTGCGCATGGCCGAGGCCCTGGCCGAGCTGGGCGTGGACGTCATCGAGGCCGGCTTCCCCATCGCCTCGCCGGGCGATTTCGACAGCGTCCGGCTGATCGCCGAGAAGGTGAAGGGGCCGGTGATCTGCGGCCTCGCCCGTTCGGCCCGCGGCGACATCCTGCGCGCCGCGGAGGCGCTGGCGCCGGCCGAGCGCAAGCGCATCCACACCTTCATCAGCACCAGCCCGCTGCACATGAAGTACAAGCTGCGCATGGAGCCGGACACGGTGCTGGCGGCGGTGGTGGACAGCGTCGCGCTGGCACGCCAGCACACCGACGACGTGGAATGGTCGGCCGAGGACGGCAGCCGTACCGAACCCGACTTCCTCTGCCGCTGCGTCGAGGCCGCCATCCGCGCCGGCGCCACCACGATCAACATCCCGGACACCGTCGGCTACGCCCTGCCGGCGGATCTTGGCCGCATTTTCTCCATGCTGCGTGAGCGCGTGCCGGGGGCGGGCGACGTCATCTTTTCCGCGCACAATCACAACGACCTGGGGCTCGCGGTCGCCAACACCCTGGCCTCGGTCGCCGCCGGGGTGCGCCAGATCGAGTGTACGGTGAACGGCATCGGCGAGCGCGCCGGCAACGCGGCGCTGGAGGAGGTGGTGATGGCGCTGCGCACGCGCCCCGACGCCGCCCCCTGCAAGCCCCGCATCGTCACCCAGAATATCCTGAAAACCTCGAAGCTGCTGTCGGCGATCACCGGCTTCGACGTGCAGCCCAACAAGGCCATCGTCGGCCGCAACGCGTTCGCCCACGAGAGCGGCATCCACCAGGACGGCGTGCTGAAGAACGCCGCCACCTACGAGATCATGACCCCTGAGAGCGTCGGCTGGAGTCGCTCCAGCCTGGTGATGGGCAAGCATTCCGGCCGTGCCGCCTTCCGCGACAAGCTGCGCCTGCTCGGCTACGGCGAGGTTGGCGACAACCAGCTCAACGACGCCTTCCGCCGCTTCAAGGACCTCGCCGACCGCAAAAAGATCGTCTACGACGACGACATCGTCGCCCTGGTGGACGACGAGGTGGTGCGGGTGCACGACCGCATCCGGTTCGTCTCGCTCGACGTGCATGCTGGCAGCAAGGCGCCGCCGACCGCCGAGATGGAGCTGGAGGTGGACGGCACGGTGGTCAGTGCCCGCGCCATCGGCGACGGCCCGGTGGACGCCACCTTCAAGGCGATCCACGCTATCTTTCCGCACGAGTCCACGCTGCGCCTCTATTCGGTGGGCGCCGTCACCGAGGGCACGGACGCCCAGGCGCGCGTGACCGTCCGCCTGGAGGAGGACGGCAAGATGGTGGACGGGCAGGGCGCGCACACCGATACCATCGTGGCCTCGGCGCGCGCCTACGTGCATGCGTTGAACAAGCTGCTGGTCAAGCGCGCCCGGACCGAGCCGGCGGCGCTTTCGGCCTGACCCCCAGTTGCCTCGTCACGGCGGCGCCGGGACGAGGCGGTGGCGTCCTCCGCCGGCGCCCCGGTGCCTCGATTGCTGGCGCATGCCAGCCGCCGCGCCCTGTTTCATGGCTGAGTTCCACGGGGGCGAGAACAAGTGCTATCGTGCGCGGCATGAAAGAGCCCGTTGTCCCGGTACCCCGCTGAAACGCGCGCCACGCAAAAAGGGCGTGGCCGGAATGAGGCGTTTTCAGGGATTCCGGCAGGCGCGGTGTTCTACGCCCCCTTGTCCACACGCGGTCGCGAGGCTAAGCCCTGCGCCTCGCCGCGTCCCTCCCGCAAAGGTTACCCCGTATGTTCTCACGGTTGCTCGGCATCATGTCCGCAGACATGGCGATCGACCTCGGCACCGCGAATACCCTGGTCTATGTGAAGGGGCGGGGGATCGTCCTGGACGAGCCGAGCGTCGTCGCCATCGCCGACGTTCGCGGCAAGAAGCAGGTGATCGCGGTCGGCGAGGAGGCCAAGATGATGCTTGGCCGCACCCCTGGCAACATCTCCGCCATCCGTCCGCTGCGTGACGGCGTGATCGCCGACTTCGAGGTGGCCGAGGAGATGATCAAGCACTTCATCCGCAAGGTGCACAACCGCCGCGGCTTCGCCAGCCCGATGATCATCGTCTGCGTGCCCTCCGGCTCCACCGCCGTCGAGCGGCGCGCCATTCAGGAGAGCGCCGAGAGCGCCGGCGCCCGCCGGGTGCTGCTGATCGAGGAACCGATGGCGGCGGCGATCGGTGCCGGTCTGCCGGTCACGGAACCCTCGGGCAGCATGGTCGTTGACGTCGGCGGAGGCACCACCGAGGTGGCGGTGATCTCGCTCGGCGGCATCGTCTATTCGCGCAGTGTCCGAGTCGGCGGCGACAAGATGGACGAAGCGATCATCAATTACATCCGTCGCAACCATAACCTTTTGATTGGCGAAGCATCGGCGGAGCGGATCAAGATGGAAATCGGTGCCGCCGCGCCGCCCTATGACGGCGAGGACGGACCGTACCGCGAGGTGAAGGGGCGCGACCTGATGAACGGCGTGCCGCGTGAGGTCTTGGTTGGCCAGCGCCAGATCGCCGAGAGCCTGGCGGAGCCGGTCGTGGCGATCGTCGAGGCGGTCAAGGTGGCGCTGGAGAACACGCCGCCCGAACTTGCCGCCGATATCGTCGACAAGGGCATCGTGCTGACCGGCGGCGGGGCCCTGCTGTTCCGACTCGACCAAGTGCTGCGCGAGGCCACCGGGCTGCCTGTCGTGGTCGCCGAGGACCCGCTGCTCTGCGTGGCGCTCGGCACCGGACGCGCGCTCGAAGAAATGAAGCGACTTCGAAACGTGCTTACGTCGATGTATTAACCGGCTCGCGTTTCCGTTACAAGTCAGCGTGCCCAGCAGGAGGTTGGTGCGGGCCCGTGATTCGGCTTTCCATTCCGTTGCGACAGGCGCTGGCCAAGTTGACTTTGCCGGTGCTGATCGCCCTCGCGTTCGGGTTGGTGCTTCTCGGCAAGGCCGACGCCATGCTGGCTGAGCGTGCCCGCATGGCGTTGGCGGATGCGCTGGCGCCGATCTACGGTGCGCTCGCTGAGCCGCTGAGCACCGTGCGGGGGGTGGTGGACAATGTCCGCGAGATCCTCACCCTCTATTCCGACAACGCCAGCCTGCGCGAGGAGAACGAGCGTCTACGGCGATGGCAGTCGGTGGCGTTGGCGCTGGAGGCCGAGAACGCGTCCCTGAAGGCCAACCTGCACTGGATTCCCGATCCCGCTCCCGCCTATGTTACCGCCAGGGTCGTGGCGGATATCGGCGGCCTCTATGCGCGCGCCGTGCTGCTTTCCATCGGGCCCAACCACAGCATTGCCAAGGGTCAGATCGCGCTCGACGACCGCGGCCTGGTCGGCCGGGTGACCGAGGTCGGCGCCCGCAGCGCACGGGTCCTGCTCATCACCGACATGAACAGTCGTATCCCGGTGATCCTGGAGAGCAGCCGCGCCAGGGCCATGCTGATCGGCACCAACGGCCCGCATCCACGCCTGCTTTACTGGCCGGAAGGCGCCCGGCCCGTGGAGGGCGACCGGGTGGTGACCAGCGCGGAAGCGAACACCTATCCGGCCGGACTGCCAATCGGCACGGTGCGCTACGCCGGTGTCAATGTGCCCGAAGTGGAGCCGTTGGCGCGGCTGGACCGGTTGGAGATCGTCCGGCTGTTCGACTATGGCTTGCGCGGGCTGGCGGCGCCGGAGACCGTGGTCCGGCCGGTCCTGGCCGATCGGCGGCACTGACCATGCTGTTCATGCCGGGGGACCGATGAGCGACCGGCTGCCAGGCATCCGGCCGCGGCCGAGTCTGCGGCGCCAGCTCGACATGATGGCGCGCAGCAGCTTTCCGGCCACGATCACGGCGCTCATGCTGCTGATCATCGACGCGCCGCTGGGGCTGCCCGGCCAGGCGGAGCTGCAGGAATCCGTGGTGCTCGCCAGTGTGTTCTTCTGGTCGCTGTTCCGCCCTACCTCCATGCCGCCGCCGGTGGTGTTCCTGCTCGGCCTGCTCACCGACCTGCTCGGTTACGCGCCGCCGGGAGTCGGCGTGCTGATGCTGCTGATCACGCACGGGCTGGCGTCGCTCTGGCGCCGTGCCCTGGTGCAGCAGGGGTTCCTGCTGGTATGGCTGGCCTTCGTCGGCGTCATCGTCGGGGCGGCCGCAATGCAATGGGCGTTCACGTCGCTGCTGGAGTTCCGTCTGCTGTCGCCCTGGCCCGGCCTGTTCCAGGCGGTGCTCGGAGCCGGCTTGTACCCGATGCTCGCCCCCCTGCTCACCCGGGCGCACCAGACGCTCGTTGAGCCCGATCGGGTATGAGGCGGTGGCGGTGAGGCGCGAAGCCAAGCGCGTCGGCGTGTTCACGCGACGGGCTCTGCTGCTCGGCGGCGCCCAGCTTACGGCCCTCGGCCTGCTCGGCGCCAAGCTCTATCACGTGCAGGTGGTGGACGGCGTGCGCTACGCCACGCTGGCCGAGACCAACCGTGTGAACACCCGTCTGATCGCCCCGCCGCGCGGTCGGCTGCTGGACCGTTTCGGCACCACGCTGGCCGGCAACGATGCCAACTGGCGCGCCCTGATCGTCGCCGAGCAGACCGACGACGCCAACGCGACGCTGGACAACTTCTCCCGCATCGTCCCGCTCGCCGACCACGAGCGGGTGCGCATCGAGCGCGAGCTGCACCGGCACCGCCGCTTCATCCCGGTGACCATCCGCGAATTCCTGAGCTGGGAGGACATGGCGCGCATCGAGGTGAACGCGCCGGACCTGCCCGGCATCCTGGTGGATGTCGGCGCCACCCGGCGTTACCCGTTTGGTCCGGCGTTGGCGCATGTGATCGGGTACGTGGCGCCGCCGAGCGAAGCCGACGCCAACGACGACCCGATGCTGTCGCTGCCCGGCATCCGCGTCGGCCGAGCGGGGGTGGAGAAGTACCACGACCTCGCCCTGCGCGGCCGCGCCGGTGCGGTCCAGCTCGAAATCAACGCGCTCGGCCGTGTCATCCGCGAGCTGGACCGCCAGGAGGGCACCCCGGGCGCGGAGATCACGCTCAGCATCGACGCCGAGCTGCAGCAGCAGGTGATCGCGCGCCTGGGCGACGAGAGCGCGAGCGCCGTGGTGATGGACGCGCGCAACGGCGAGGTGCTGGCGATGGCCACCAACCCGTCGTTCGACCCAAGCCTGTTCAATTCCGGCGTGTCGCAGGCACAGTGGATCGAGTGGACCAGCGACCGCCAGGCACCGCTGATCAACAAGGCCGCCGCCGGCCTCTATGCGCCCGGCTCCACGTTCAAGATGGTGGTGGCGCTGGCCGGGCTGGAGGCAAAGGCGCTCAGTCCGTCCGACCGCATCAATTGCCCGGGGTATCTGGATTTCGGCGATACGCGGTTCCACTGCTGGAAGAAGGGTGGCCACGGCTCGCTGGATCTGCGCGGCGGCCTGAAGAACAGTTGCGACGTGTTCTTCTACGAGGTGGCGCGGCGCACCGGCATGGACCATATCGCCGCCATGGCCAACCGGTTCGGTCTTGGCGTGCCGCTCGCGATCGAGTTGCCGAACGCGCGCAGGGGCCTCGTGCCGACGCGCGAGTGGCGCATCGCCCAGGGCAAGGCGTGGAACATCGGTGACACCATCGTCCACGGCATCGGCCAGGGCTTTCTGCAACTCACGCCGATGTCGCTCGCCACCATGGCGGCGCGCATCGCCACCGGCCGGGCGGTACAGCCGCACTTCACCCGCGCCATCGGCGGCGTGGTGCAGAGCGGCATCAAGGCGGAGGACTGGCCGAGCATGGGCCTGCCGGAGGCGGAGCTGCGGGCGGTACGCGAGGGCATGTGGGCGGTGGTGAACGAGCCGGGGGGCACCGCGACCATCGCGAAGCTGATCATGCCGGGCGTGCAGCTTGCCGGCAAGACCGGCTCCTCGCAGGTACGCCGGGTCTCGCGTGAGCAGCGCGAGCACGGGTTCAAGTCGGAGAACCTGCCCTGGGAGTTCCGCCCGCACGCATTGTTCGTTGCGTTCGCTCCCTACGACGCGCCGAAATACGCGCTGGCGGTGGTTGTGGAGCACGGCAACGCCGGCGCGACCATGGCGGGGCCGATCGCCCGCGACATCATGACCGACGTGCTCACCCGCGACCCGGTGAGCCGCCACGACGCGCCGCCGCCCGTTACCGCGGAGAATTTCCGCTCGTGAGTGTCATGGAACGGCGGCTGATCCGCGAGACCTCCTTCGGCCTCGTCAGCAAGCTGTGGCAGATCAATTGGATCTTTGTGCTGCTGCTGTGCGCGCTCGCGGGGGTCGGCTATCTGGCGCTGTATTCGGCCGGCGGCGGGCCGGAGCCGTACGCCTCCAGGCAGATCCTGCGCTTCGGCTTCGGGCTGGTACTGATGCTCTGCATCGCCATGGTGGACATTCGCTTCATCGCCCGCCTGTCCTGGCCGGCGTACGGCATCGGCATCGGCCTGCTGTTGCTGGTGGACCGCATGGGGCATGTCGGCAAGGGCGCGCAGCGATGGATCGAGCTGGGTGGCATGCAGTGGCAGCCGAGCGAGTTCATGAAGATCGCGCTCGTCCTCGCCCTGGCCTCGTGGTTCCACAAGGCGTCGTGGGAACGCATGGGCAACCCGCTGTTCCTGTTCCCGGCCGTGATCGCGGTGTTGCTGCCGGTCGGCCTCATCCTGAGGGAGCCGAACCTCGGCACGGCGGTGATCGTCGCCGTGGTGGGCGGGGCGGTGTTTCTCGGCGCGGGGTTGCGCTGGTGGCAGATCGCCATCGTGGTGGTCGGCATCGGCTTGGCGACGCCGGTGGCCTACAACCACCTGCACGATTACCAGCGCGCGCGCATCAGCACCTTCCTCAACCCCGAGAGCGACCCGCTGGGGGCCGGCTACAACATCATCCAGTCGAAGATCGCGCTCGGCTCGGGTGGGATGTGGGGCAAGGGCTTCCTGCAGGGCACGCAGGGCCACCTGGACTTCCTGCCGGAGAAGCAGACCGACTTCATCTTCACCACGGTGGCGGAGGAGTTCGGCCTGGTCGGCGGACTGGCGCTGCTCACCCTGCTCAGCCTGATCGTGCTCGGTGGCATGGCGATGGCGCTGCGCTGCCGGCACCAGTTCGGCCGGCTGGTGGCGCTCGGCATTTCCACCAATTTTTTCATGTACGTCTTCGTCAACATTGCCATGGTGATGGGGGTGATCCCGGTCGGCGGCGTGCCGCTGCCGCTGGTCTCGCATGGCGGTTCGGCGATGCTCATGGTCATGGTCGGCATGGGCGTGCTGATGTCGGTACACGTCCACCGCGACGTGGAGTTCGGCGAGGGGCGCGAGGACGCCTGATCGCGTCCTGAGAGGCGAACGGTTCAGCCTTGCGCCACGATGAACAGCCGTCGGAACGGCAGCAGCGTGGTGCCGTCCGGGCGCGGCGGGTAGACCGGCCGCAGAGCCTCGGCATACGCCCCGAGAAAGGCTGCGCGCATTTCCGGCACCAACGCGTCGAGGAACGGACGCAGGCTGCTGCCGCTGGCCCACGCGGCCACCGCGTTTTCGCCGTGCAGCGCGTGCAGGTAGGTCGTCTCCCAGATATCCAGGGTCCGGCAGTGCGGGCGGAGCAGGTCCCAGTAGGCTTCTGCCGGCAGGATCGGCGGGGCGGAGCCGATCCCGGCCAGCGCCACCGCCCATGGGCCGTTCGCCGCCACCTCGTATTGCAGACGGCGCAGCGGCGATTCGTGCATCGCCGGCATCTGCACCGCCAGCGTGCCGCCGGGCGCCAGCCGGGCGAGCAGGCGGGGGAACAGCGCCGCGTGCCCGCCGAGCCAGTGCAGCGCGGCGTTGGAGAAGATCACGTCCGGCGTCCCGTCCGGTTCCCAGCGGGCGATGTCGGCCAGCATGAAACGGCATCCGGGCACCGCCTGGCCTGCCCGTTCCAGCATTTCGGGCGACCCGTCCACGCCGGTGATCTCGGCATCCGGCCAGCGGCGCCGCAGCAGGCCGGTGACGTTGCCTGCGCCGCAGCCGAGGTCCACCACCACGAGCGGCGATTCCGCGACGACCGTGGTCAGCAGATCGAGCGCCGGGCGCAGCCGCTCGCCGCCATAGCGCAGATACTGCGCGGGGTCCCAGGACATGCCGCATCATGGACGTCGGAGCCGGCGTGGGGCAACGGGTGGTCCGCCGGAAGCGTGGTGGCATGGCAAGCATGTGAACAATGCCGGCGCCCGTCCGTCGGCGGTTGACGTGGACCTCTGCCCGACCCTATAAGGCGCCCCCTGCAACGGGACCCGACCGGGTGTCCCGTTTGTGCCTGTTGCGTGCAGCGGCGGGTGCATCCTATTTCCAGTCGGAGTGTGTCGTGAAGCGCACCTATCAACCGTCGAAGCTGGTTCGCAAGCGCCGTCACGGCTTCCGCGCCCGCATGGCCACCGTCGGTGGCCGCAGGGTCCTGGCGAATCGCCGTGCCAAGGGCCGCAAGCGCCTGTCGGCCTGAGCGTCGCGCGCGCCCTTTCCATGGCGTCGGCGCTGGAGCGCCTTAAGCGCCGTGCGGATTTCCTGCGCGTCGCTGCCAAAGGACGGAAGGCACCGGTGCATGGGCTGGTGTTGCAGGCGCTGGTGCGTGCTGATGACGCGCCTGCCCGGTTGGGCTTTACCGTGACCCGGAAGGTCGGCAACGCCGTGGTGCGCAATCGTGCGCGGCGGCGGCTCAAGGAGGCGGCGCGGCTGCTGCTGCGCGTGCGCCCGCTCACCGGCGTCGATCTGGTGCTGATCGGTCGCGATGCCACGTCGACCCGGCCGTTCGCGGCGTTGCAGGACGATCTGCGGCGGGCGTTGACCAAGGTTGGCGTCGGATGAGCCCGCTTGCCGCGGTGCTGGCCGCCGCCGTGCGTGCCTACCAGCTTGTGCTGCGCCCTGTGATCGGGGCGCATTGCCGTTTCGAGCCAAGCTGCAGCCACTACGCCGTGCAGGCGCTGAGCGTGCATGGAGCGGCACGCGGTAGCATGCTTGCCGCCACGCGTATCCTTCGTTGCAATCCTTGGCACCCTGGCGGCTACGACCCGGTTCCACCGCCCAAGACACCTCATTCCCCACGCCGGACGGCACCCTGATGGACCAGAAGCGCCTATTTCTCGCGATCGCCCTCTCCGCGGTGATCCTGCTGGCATTCCAGTTGTTGCTGCCGCCGCCGCGCCACTTGCCGCCGCGGCCGGTCGCCGACACGACGACGCTCGCCCCGGCCGCGACGCCGGCGGCGCCGAAATCGTCCGACCTGGTGGGCGCCCTGCCACAGGATGCCGCCCAGGCGTCGGTGCCGCCGCGCGAGGTGCCGCGCGTGAAGATCGCCGCCCCAAGGGTGCAGGGGAGCATCAGCCTGGTGGGCGGCTACCTCGATGACGTGGTGCTGCGTGACTACCGCGAGACGGTGGCGCCGGATTCGCCTCTGGTCCACCTGCTCGAACCGCGCTCGGACCCGAAGCCGTACTACGTGCAGTTCGGTTGGAGCGCCGCCACTGCCGGCGCCAAGCTGAAGCTGCCTGGCAACGACACGCTGTGGACCGCCTCCGCCGCGACGCTGGTTCCGGGCAGGCCGGTGACGCTGAGCTGGGATAACGGCGAGGGTCAGGTTTTCGAG
>Ga0224531_1000447_pt1 | contig 20649 bp, 21 predicted proteins | sample CBST100metaG_FD_179876 | JGI IMG/M metagenome (GOLD analysis project Ga0224531, IMG submission 179876) | Peat soil microbial communities from Stordalen Mire, Sweden - C.B.S.T100 | ecosystem: Environmental > Terrestrial > Soil > Wetlands > Peat | place: Sweden: Norrbotten County, Stordalen Mire...
CTCTGATGCCCGTCCTGTTGTTCCCGTCCTTCGACCCGGTTCTGGTGCAGGTGGGGCCGATCGCCATCCGCTGGTATGCGCTCGCCTACATCGCCGGGCTGCTGCTGGGCTGGCGGCTGGTCCGCCGGCTGGCACAGCGCCCACCGGCCGTCGCGACGCTGCTGCAGGTGGACGACTTCCTGACCTGGGCGATCCTCGGCGTGGTGCTGGGCGGCCGGCTCGGCTACGTGCTGTTCTACCAGCCCGGCCGGTTCCTGGAGCAGCCGCTGCATATCTTCGCCGTCTGGCAGGGCGGCATGTCGTTCCATGGCGGCATGCTGGGCGTCGCGGTCGCCATCGTGTGGTACTGTCGGCACTATCGCATCCCCATCCTGGGCTTCGCCGACCGCATCGCCGTGGCGGCACCGATCGGCCTCGGCCTGGGCCGCCTCGCCAACTTCATCAACGGCGAGCTGTGGGGCCGCGTGGCGCCCGACTGGCTGCCCTGGGCCATGGTGTTCCCCGCCGCCGGCCCGCAGCCGCGCCACCCGAGCCAGCTCTATCAGGCGCTGATGGAAGGGCTGATCCTGTTCGCCGTGCTCTATCCGCTGTCGCGGTGCGAGGCGGTGCGGGCGCGCTTCGGACTGCTGACCGGGGTGTTCCTCACGGGCTATGCGCTGGCGCGGTTCATCGGCGAGTTCTTCCGCCAGCCGGACCCGTTCCTCGGCTTCCTGTTCGCCGGCGCGACCATGGGGCAGTTGCTGTCGCTGCCCATGCTGGCCGCCGGGCTTTGGCTGGCGTTGCGGGCGCAGCGCCTGCCTCCCCGTGGGGCCTGATGCAGCGGCTCGACGCCTTCATGGCCCGTGCCAACGCCGCCTACTACGCCAGCCGCGACCCCTACGTCGATTTCACCACCGCGCCGGAGATCAGCCAGGTGTTCGGCGAGCTGCTCGGCCTGTGGGCGGCGGTGGTCTGGGACATGATGGGCCGCCCGGACCCGGTGATCCTCGCCGAGGCCGGTCCTGGCCGCGGTACGCTGATGGCGGACGCCCTGCGCGCGGTGCGCGCCGTCGCCCCGGACTTCGCCGCGGCGCTCCGGCTGCATCTGCTGGAAACCTCGCCACGCCTGCGGCAGGCGCAGGCCGGACGGCTGCCGGGCGCCACCTGGCACGCCGACGTGGCCGACCTGCCCGCGGGACCGCTGCTGCTGCTCGCCAACGAGTTTTTCGACGCTTTGCCGATCCGCCAGTTCGTGCGCCGCGGCGCCGGCTGGATGGAGCGGTATGTACTGGACGGCCGCTTCGTGGAGATCGCCTGCCCCGCCCCCGGACGCGAGGCGCCGGACGATAGCGTGCCAGATGGAGGCGTGGTGGAACGCTGCGAATCGGCACTGGCCATTGCCGCCATGCTGGGGCGGCGGCTGGCGCAAGCCGGCGGCGCGGCGCTGTTGCTCGACTACGGGCCGCAGGCGAGCGCGCCCGGCGACAGCCTGCAGGCGCTCGCGTCCGGCCGCCCGGCCGAGCCGCTGGCGCAGCCCGGCAACGCGGACCTGACCGCGCACGTCGATTTTCAGGCCATCGCCGAAGCCGCGCGCGCCGCTGGCGCCGCCGTGCAGGGCCCGCTGCCGCAGGGCATATTGCTGGCCCGCCTGGGCCTCTACCAGCGCACCGACCGGCTGGCCCGCTCGCAGCCGCCGCAGCGTGCGGGCTCGCTGATCGGGGCGGCGCAGCGGCTGGCGGAACCCGACCGCATGGGCCGCCTGTTCAAGGCCATGGCGCTTTGCCACCCTGCCCTCCCTTCGCTTCCTGGATTCGCCGCATGACCGCCGAAGCCCTCACCGCCGACCGCCTGTCCGTCCGCCACGGCTTCTTCACCCGCCGCGGCGGCGTCTCCGAGGGACCGTATGCCTCGCTCAACTGCAGCCTCTCGGGCGGGGACCAGCGCGAGGCGGTGCTGCAGAACCGAACCCGCGTGGCCCAGGCGCTCGATCTCGCGCCGGACCACCTGCTCGGGCTGACCCAGGTGCACGGCACCGAGGTCTGGCCCGTCTATGCGCCGTGGGCGCCGGGCGATGGGCCGCATGCCGACGCCATGGTCAGCGACCAGCCCGGCCTGGGCCTGGGCATCATCACCGCCGACTGCGCGCCGGTGCTGTTCGCCGATCCGGTGGCCGGCGTTATCGGCGCCGCCCATGCCGGTTGGCGCGGGGCGGTGACTGGCATCCTGGAGGCGACGCTGGTCGCCATGGTCGGCCTCGGCGCCCGGGCGCAGCACGTGACCGCGGCCATCGGCCCCTGCATCGGCCAGGAGTCCTACGAGGTGAGCGCCGATCTGCGTGCTGCCGTGCTGGCGCACAACGAGGCGGACGCCCATTTTTTCACCACCGGCCAGCGCGAAGACCGCTGGCAGTTCGACCTCTGCGGCTATTGTGCGGCGCGGCTGCAGGCGGCCGGGGTCGGCCAGACGCAGGTGCTTCAGGCCGATACCGCCGCCGACGCCAACCGCTTCTTCAGCCATCGCCGCCGCACCCTTGCCGGAGGCGGGCCGATCGGGCACCAAATCTCGGTGATCGTGCTGTAATAGAGAAGTGGTGACCCGATGCCCTGCCGTCTCCGCTTCCTCCCGCTCGCGCTGCTGGCGCTGCTCGCCGGCTGCGGCAGATTGCCGCAGCCGTTCGCGGGCAACCCGGGCGCCACCGCGCTCAGACTGAGCCAGCCACCACCGGCGCGCCTGGTGGTGGAGGTGCCGGACGGAGCCCTGCTGCCCGACGCGGCGGCTCGTGCGTTCGCCTCCGCGATGGCGGATGCCATGCTCGCCCAGGAGGTGCCGGCGGTGCCCGCCAGCGCGGCCGGCCCGCGCCACCCCGAGTGGCGGCTGCAAATGAGCGCGGAGGTTCGCGACGGCCGCGTGCTGCCGCTCTACACGGTGCAGGACCCTGAGGGAAAGCCGCACGGCAAGGCGCAGGGCCAGCCGATCGACCCCGCTTCCTGGGCACAGGGCGCGCCGGCAACGTTCCGGCAAGCCGCCGCCAACGCCGCCCCCGCGATCGCGGCGCTGCTCACCGACATCCACACCGCACAGGAGCACAGCGACCCGAACAGCCTGGTGAACCGGCCGGCGCGGGTGTTCGTGCAGGACCTCACCGGCGCGCCAGGGGACGGCGACCAGTCGCTGGCACGGCAGATGCGCCGGGAACTGCCGCGGCTCGGCGAGGTCGTGCAGGAGGCGCCGAGCGGAGCGGACTTCATCGTCGCCGGCCAGGTGCGCGCCGGCCCGAGCGAAACCGGCGGCACCAATGTGGAGATCGAATGGGTGGTCCGCGATAGCCAGGGTGCCGAATGCGGCCGGGTGGCGCAACTGCACGACATGCCGCTGCACCTGCTGGACGGGCCGTGGGCCGATGTGGCCGTGGTCGCCGCCCAGGAAGCGGCCGGAGGCGTGCGCGACGTGATCCTGCGCTGGACCGGCAGCCGTGCGCCCACGGCGGCGGGCCAGGATGGCAGCAAGGCCACGCCCTGACGCATGCCTCGCCTGCCGCGGGTTACGGTTCATGGACAGGCCGGCCAAGCGTTGCTAGAAGGCGCGCGTGCCGCCGCAACGGGGTCGAAATCGGCCCCATGACCGCGCCGGGTGCTGAACGGCCTCGCCCGGGATCATTCCTCGTGGATCGGAATCGATGAAGATTGTTGCCTGCAACAGCAACCGCCCACTAGCCGAGGCGGTCGCCGCGGCGCTGCAACTGCCGCTCACCCGGGCCTCCATCCGACGCTTCGCCGACATGGAGGTTTTCGTCGAAATCCACGAAAACATCCGCGGCGAAGACGTGTTCGTAATGCAGTCCACCTCCTATCCGGCCAACGACAACCTGATGGAGCTGCTGATCACGCTGGACGCGCTGCGCCGGGCCTCGGCTCGCCGCATCACCGCGGTTATTCCGTATTTCGGCTACGCGCGGCAGGACCGCAAATCGAGCCCACGCTCGCCGATCAGCGCCAAGCTGGTGGCCAACCTGATCACCGTGGCCGGCGCCCAACGGGTGCTGACCATGGATCTGCATGCCGCGCAGATCCAGGGCTTCTTCGACATCCCGGTGGACAACCTGTTCGCCGCCCCCTTGTTCACCCGCGACATCAAGGAAACCTACAACGGTCGCGACATCATGATCGTCTCGCCCGACGTGGGCGGGGTGCTGCGCGCCCGCACCATCGCGACAAGGCTCAACAGCGACCTGGCGATCATCGACAAGCGGCGCGAGCGGGCCGGTGTCTCCGAAGTGATGAACGTCATCGGCGACGTCTCCGGCCGCCATTGCATCCTGGTGGACGACATCGTCGATTCCGGCGGCACGCTGTGCAACGCGGCCGCGGCGTTGATCCACGAAGGCGCCAGCGCGGTAAGCGTCTACGTCACCCACGGCGTGCTGTCCGGCGGGGCGGTGGCGCGCATCGCCTCCTCGCCGATCGAGATGATGACCATCACCGACAGCATCCTGGCGACCGAGGCGGTGCGACTGGCCGCCAACGTCCGCCAGAACACGATCGCGCCGCTGCTTGCCGAGGCGATCCGCCGCATCAGCGACGAGAGTTCGGTCAGCTCGCTGTTCGACTGAACGGGACGGCCTCGGCGTTACGCCCGCTCTTGGACCCGTTTTCCTGAGGCATAGGCATGATGAAGCTGTTTTTCAGTCCGGGTGCCTGCTCGCTGGGCATCCACGTCATCCTCGAAGAGATCGGCCACCCCTACGAGATCGAGGCGGTGAACCTGCACCAGCCGGCGGCCGAACGGGCACTGACCGCGGTCAACCCCAAGTCCAAGGTGCCGACGCTGGTGCGCGATGACGGCTCGGTACTGACCCAGTGGCCGGCGATCGCGCTCTGGCTCGGCCGGCGCTTCCCCGTCGCCCACCTGCTGCCGCCCGGCCCCGAGGCCGAGGTGCACGCCGTGGAGCAGATCGACTACATGGCCAGCACCGTGCACATGCAGGGCTTTTCCCGCCTGTTCAATCAGGCCCGCTTTGCCCCGAGCGAAGCGGACGCCCCGGCGGTGCGGGCGCAGGGGTTGACCATCGTGAACGCCGGTTTCGCCCTGCTGGCGGCGCCGCTCGCCACCAAGGAATGGTTGCTCGGCCCCTACTCGGTGGCCGATGCCGCGCTGTTTTTCCTGGAGTTCTGGGCGAAGGTGCGTTTCGCGTTGGACATGCCGGCTCCCATCGCCGCGCACTACGACCGTATGCGGGCGCGTCCAACCGTGCAGGCCGTGCTGCGCGCCGAAGCGATCGCCTGACATGGACGTCGCCGTGTCCATGAGCCTGTTGCCCGCAGCGTTCTGGTTCCTCCGCCACGGCGAGACCGACTGGAACGCCGAGGGGCGGTCGCAGGGCAACGTGGATATCCCGCTGAACGCGAACGGGCTGGCGCAGGCGCACCGGGCGGCGGCGCTGCTCCGCCACCGCGGCATCGTCAGCATCGTCGCCTCGCCGCTGTCGCGTGCGCTGGACACGGCGCACATCGTCGCCGCGGCGATCGGCGTCGCCGACGTGGCGGTGGACGAGAGCCTGCGGGAAGCCGCCTTCGGTGACCACGAAGGCGACAAGATGGCCCCCTGGTTCGACGAATGGGTGGGCGGAACCTACACCCCGCCGGGCGGCGAGAGCTTCGCGGCGCTGCGTGCTCGGGCGCTCGCGGCGGTCAATCGCGCGCTGAGCCGGCCGGCGCCGGTGCTGGTGGTGGGGCACGGCGCGCTGTTCCGGGCCTTGCGAGCGGAAATGGCGCTGCCGATGAACGTGCGCACGCCGAACGCGACGCCGCTGTTCTGCGAGCCCGGCACGCCCTGGCGGCTCACCGCCGCGGGCTGAAGCGCCGCCGCAGGCCAGCCGCGCGGCCGATGGCATTTGCGCTGTCAGGCGGCAGTTGCTAAACCCCCCGCCGCGCCGGCACCCCTGGAGGCCGGCGTTTGCAGTTTCAGGAGCGAACCATGGCCAGTTTCATCGAAGTAGAGGCCGAGGCGCGCGAGCGTGCAGGTAAGGGGGCGGCGCGCGCGACTCGGCGGCAGGGCAAGGTGCCCGGTGTCATCTATGGTGCCAAGCAGGCGCCCGGACTGATCGCGCTGGACCCGCGCTGGGTGCTGCGCGAGGTCGGACGTTCCGGCTGGCGCTCCCGTCTGTACGAAATCAAGGTGAACGGGGCCACCACCCGCGCGCTGATCCGCGACGTGCAGTACCACCCGGTGACGGACAAGCCCGAGCACGTGGACTTCCTGCGACTGGCGCCCGGCGAGAAGGTGCGCATGGCGGTGGTGGTGCAGTTCCAGAACGAAGGCGTCAGCCCCGGCCTGAAGCGCGGCGGCGTGCTGAACGTGGTGCGCCACTCGGTGGAAGTGCTCGCCGACCCCGAGCACGTGCCGGCGCATTTCGTCGCCGACCTGAGCACGCTGGACATCAACGACAACGTCCGCTGGCACGACCTGAAGGGTACCGAAGGCATCCGCCCGGTGATCACCGTGCGTGACTTCGTGATCGCCACCGTGGCCCCGCCGACCAAGAGTGGCGAACCTACCGCCGAAGCCACCGCCGCAGCAGGAGCTGTCGCCCCGGCCGCGGCTGCCGCGCCGGCCGACGCCGCCACCGCGGCAGCCACGCCCGCCAAGGCAGCAGCCGCGCCGGCCAAGGCATCCTCGGCGAAGAAGTAGCGCCGACCGATCGCCGGAGCCGATCGCATGCTGCTGTGGGTGGGCCTCGGCAACCCGGAGCCGGGGATGGCGATGCATCGCCACAACATCGGCTTCATGGCGCTGGACGTGATCGCTGCCCGCCACGGGTTCAGCCCGTGGCGGCAACGTTTCAAGGGCATGGTGGCGGAAGGCACGATCGCCGGCGAGAAGGTGCTCGGGTTGAAGCCGCTGACCTACATGAACGCCTCGGGCGAAAGCGTGCAGGCGGCGGTCGCCTTCTACAAGCTGGCGCCGGCGGCGATCACTGTCTTCCACGACGAGCTGGATCTCGTGCCCGGCAAGGTGCGGGTCAAGCAGGGTGGCGGCGCAGCCGGACACAACGGCCTGCGCAGCATCGACCGCCAGCTCGGCACGCCCGACTACTGGCGCGTGCGGCTGGGCATCGGCCACCCCAACGTGAAGGAGCGCGTCATCGGCCACGTGCTTGGCGGCTTCGACAAGGCGGAGCTGCCGTTCCTGGAGTTGCTGCTGGGCACGGTGGCCGACACGGCGCCGCTGCTGGTCGAGGGCAAGCCGGAAGAATTCATGACCAGGGTCGCCCTGCTCGTACACGACGAGGCATAGATGGGTTTCAACTGCGGCATTGTCGGCCTGCCCAACGTCGGCAAGAGCACGCTGTTCAACGCGCTCACCGCGACCGCCGCGGCGCAGGCGGCGAACTATCCGTTCTGCACCATCGAGCCGAACGTCGGCCGCGTCGCGGTGCCGGACCGCCGGCTCGACACCCTCGCGCGCATCGCCAAGAGCGCCAAGATCGTGCCGACCAGCCTGGAGTTCGTGGACATCGCCGGGCTGGTGCGCGGTGCCTCCAAGGGCGAGGGCCTGGGCAACCAGTTCCTCGCCAACATCCGCGAGGTGGACGCCATCATCCACGTGCTGCGCTGCTTCGAGGATGCCGACGTGACACACGTCGAGGGCAGTATCGATCCGGTCCGCGACGCCGAGACGGTCGAGACCGAACTGATGCTCGCCGACCTGGAAAGCCTGGAGAAGCGCCTGCCCAACCTGCAGAAGCGGGCGCGCGTCGGCGACAAGGAGAGTGCCACGCTGGCGGCGCTGATGGAGCCGATCGTCGCCGCGTTGCAGGCCGGCCGCCCGGCGCGCACGGCCATTTCGCCCGAGCACGCCGAGGCGGCGAAGCGGCTGCAACTGCTCACGGCCAAGCCGGTGCTCTACGTCTGCAACGTGGAGGAAGGCGCGGCCGCCACCGGCAACGCGCACGCGGCGCGGGTGGCCGAGCGCGCCGCCGCTGAGGGGGCCGCGTCCGTGGTCATCTCCGCCGCCATCGAGGCGGAAGTGAGCCAGTTGCCCGCGGACGAACGGAGCGAGTTCCTGGAAGGGCTGGACCTGCATGATTCCGGCCTGGACCGTGTCATCCGCGCCGGCTACGGGCTGCTCGGGCTGATCACCTATTTCACCGCCGGGCCGAAGGAGAGCCGCGCCTGGACCATCGTGCGCGGCACCAGGGCGCCGCAGGCCGCCGGGGTGATCCACGGCGACTTCGAGCGCGGCTTCATCGCCTGCGAGACCATCGCCTACGACGATTACGTGGCCGGCAACGGCGAGCAAGGCGCCAAGGAAGCGGGCAGGATGCGTGTCGAGGGCAAGGACTACGTGGTGCGTGACGGTGACGTGTTGCTGTTCCGCTTCAATGTGTGACGGAGTGCGGGTATGCTGGGCTCGCGGGATTCGCCCGCGCTGGTAGTCTGCCGCTGAACTCGACCAGTAGTCTTACAACTGTCAGAGGATCCGCGATGTTTGCAAAGTCATTGGCCGTCGTTGCCATTGCGCTGCTGCTCGCCGGCTGTTCCGGGGACACGCCGGACAAGGTGGGTGGAGCGGGCAACGGTTATGGCCAGACCGGCTCGGACGCCGCTGGCGGCAGCCCGCTCGGCGGCGTGAATTCGAACCAGCTGGGCGGGGCGCCGGGCGAGGTCGGCCCGCGCGGCACACGCTACCTGGCGCCGGGCGTGGAGGATCGCATCTTCTTCGACACCGCCGCCGCGATGATCTCGCCGGAGGCGCACGCCGTGCTGGACCACCAGTCCGGCTGGCTGAACCAGAATCCGCAGATCGCAGTGCAAATTGCCGGCAACTGTGACGAGCGCGGCACCGAGGAATACAACCTGGCGCTGGGCGAGCGGCGGGCGAATTCGGCGCGCGACTATCTGGTGTCGCACGGCATCAGCGCGCAGCGGATCAGGACCATCAGCTACGGCAAGGGCCAGCCGACCGCGCTCGGCTCGACGCCGGACGACTGGGCGCAGAACCGCAACGCCATCACCTCCGTGCTCGGCGGGCAACCCACGTCCTGAGGCCCGCTCCGAAGGTCCGTCCATCCCGGGCGGTCATCCAACCGGGCCGCTGGCATCATCCAGCCGCCTGACGCGATGACCGTCGCTGCCGATTGGCCAGGGTCTACGCGGGCGATGGCGGCGATGGCGAGTCGGAAGTCACGCGCTTGACTGGTATCAGAATTGATACTATATGTTGCGCTGTGACGAAGGCTATCGAGAAGCTGCTGGCCGGCATGCGGGACGCTCCCGCCGGAGCCAGGTTTTCGGACGCCATGAAGATCGCAGAGCACTTTTTCGGTGAGTCGCGGAAAAGCGGCAGTCATCGTGTGTTCCGCATGCCTTGGCCTGGGGACCCTCGCATTAATCTGCAAGAGGGACGGGGCGGAAAAGCAAAGGCATATCAGGTGCGGCAGCTCATTCTAGCAATCGACAAACTGGAGGCAATGAAGGCCCCCGACATGAAGGCTGGAGAGGGCGAGAAAGATGCCTGACCGTTACACTTACCGCGTGTCGTGGTCGGAGGAAGACAACGAGTACGTGGCCACGTGCATCGAATTCCCCAGCCTGTCCCATTTGGCCCCGGTCTCCAGCGATGCGCTGGCCGGAGTTCAGGCACTGGTCCGCGACGTGGTCGAAGACATGCGAGCGAACCGGGAGCCGATCCCGGAACCGCTGTCGGCCAAGACCTACTCGGGCAGCTTCATGACGCGGATTCCTAGCGAGTTACATCGGAAGCTGGCGATCGAAGCCGCTGAGCAAAGGGTGAGCCTGAACAGGCTTGTCACGACGAGACTCTCCGCGCCCGCGACGGGCGATTTCGAGTGCCGGCCGGGCGCCCCAGAACCCGTGCGGAAGGGCCGCCAGCGAGCGATAGTATAGAGCCGACGGCAATCCTTCCGCGCTATGTCGTCCGGTGATTTCTTTTGGCGCGTGGCATCAGTCGCCGGCGTGGCCGCCGGATATCCCTGGCCTTGAGGTCACGGCATGACCGTCCCACCATGCGGGACATGACCTGCTGAAGGGGAGAAACCGTCTCATGGCTCAGTCTGTCCGCGACAAGCTCGCCGTCGTCACCGGCGCCAGTTCGGGCGTCGGGCGCGCCACCGCCCGGTTGCTGGCGCACGAGGGTGCCCACGTCGTGCTGGTCGCCCGCCCGAGCGATCGACTCACCGCGCTGGGCGAGGAACTGGGCGCCGCGGCGCACATGCTGCCCGCCGACCTGACCGTGAATGCCGACATCGACGCCATGGTGCGCCAGGCGGAACAACAATTCGGCCGCATCGACGTGCTGTTCGCCAATGCCGGGATTTATCTGTCCGGCCCGGTGATCGAGGGCGACCCGGATGAGTGGGACCGGCTGCTGCAAATCAACGTACACAGCGTGTTCCGCGCCATCCGCCGCGCGCTGCCCGGCATGCTGGCCCGCCGCAGCGGCGATATCATCGTTACCAGCTCGATCTCCGGCCACCAGGCAATCCACTGGGAGCCGATCTACAGCGCCTCCAAACACGCCATCCAGGCATTCGTGCACGGCGTGCGCCGACAGATCATGGCCGCCAACGTGCGCATCGGCGCGGTGGCGCCCGGCATGATCCTCAACGAGCTGTGGGGCATCACCGATCCCGCCGAGGTCGAGCGGCTGGTCGCGGAACGCAGCGGCCTGCGCTCGGAGGACGTGGCCGAGGCGGTGCTGTTCATGCTCACCCGCCCGGCCAATGTCTGCGTCCGCGACCTGGTCATGCTGCCGTCCGACCAGGACCTGTGAACCGCGCCGGCGCCTCGGCCGGTCGGGAAAGCGGGCGCGATCAGATCGTCGGCGTCGTCTCCTCCACGTCCTCCAGGCTGAACTGCTGCGCCTCCTCGTCGTAGCTGAACAGCTCGGCGTAGCGGCCCCAGGCGATGGCGGTGCGCAGCGTGTCCTCGGCGTAGTCGGGGGACATATGGTCCTCCAGCTCATCGCGGAAGCGTACGGCGGCGGCGCGGTGGTTCCACCGCTCGTCCAGCGTGCGCCGGATCGCCGCCACCAGCGGCACGTGCGCCTTCAGCGCCGCGGCGAACAGGCTCTTGCGACCCTCGGTGTCGGCATGCACGAACTTCGAGCCGCTTTCGGTCAGGCGCAGGTCGCCCTCTTCGAGCACGGCGAAGTTGAACAGGTGCAGCGTCTCGCCCAGCGGCAGCAGTTCGTCGGCTTCCATTTGCAGCGTTGCCGCCAGCGGCGGCAGGTCGGCGCGGCCATCGTACGGCGGGCCGGCGAGCGTCTCCAGCAGGCCGGCGAGCAGGTTGGTCCCAACCGGGTGCAGCGGGGTGGCGAAGCTGGTGTCCACGGCCGGAACGACCGTGGTGGCCGGCGTCGGCGTCGGCGCGCGGCGGGTCATCACGGCATAGATATCGTCCACCAACTGGCGGAACGCCGGGTCCAGGCGGTTGCGCGGATGCGGGAACGGCACGCGCAGCTCGTTCGCCACCCGGCCGGGGGTGGAGGCAATCACCAGGATGCGGTCACACATCAGCACCGCCTCCTCGATGTTATGCGTCACCATCAGGATGGACTTCACCGGCAGCTTGCCGTCGGACCACAGGTCGATCAGGTCGGTGCGCAGCGTCTCGGCGGTCAGCACGTCCAGCGCGCTGAACGGCTCGTCCATCACCAGCAGGTCGGGATGCACCACCAGCGCCCGCGCCAGGCCGACGCGCTGGCGCATGCCGCCGGACAATTCCTTGGGATAGGCCGAGGCGTAGCCGCCCAGGCCGATCAGATCGAGCGCGGCCTCGATCAGCTCGTCGCGCTTGGCGCGGGCAACCCCTTGCGCCTCAAGGCCGAGCGCCACGTTCTCCTCGACCGTCAGCCAGGGGAACAGGGCAAAGCTCTGGAACACCATGGCGATGCCCGCGGCCGGGCCGGTGATTGGCTTGCCGTGCCAGAGAACCTCGCCCGCGGTCGGCAGCAGCAACCCGGAGACGATGCGCAGCAGGGTCGACTTGCCGCAGCCGGAGCGGCCGAGCAGGCCGACGATCTCGCCGTTCTTCAGCGTCATGTTGACGCCATCCAGCACCAGCAGGTCGGCGTTGCTGTCCTTGTGGTAGGCCTGACGGATATTGCGGGCTTCCAGCAGCACGGTGGCCGTGGCGGTCTGATCCATGTCGGGGTCCCTCAGAGGGTTAGCCGGCGGGTGGCATAGGCGAAGAGAGGCCGCCAGAACGCGCGGTTGAAGATGAGCACGAACATCGACATCACGACCACGCCGAGCACGACGCGCGGCATGTCCCCCTTGTCGGTGGCCGCGGCGATATAGGCGCCCAAACCGTGCGCCACGAGCTTGTCGTTGCCCCACGACGCCACTTCGGCAACGATGGCGGCGTTCCACGAGCCGCCGGAGGCGGTGATGGCACCGGTGACGAAATAGGGAAAGATCCCCGGCAGGATCACCTTGCGCCACCACAGCAGGCCGCCGACGCGGAAATTCTTCGCCGCTTCCTGCAGATCGCCGGGAAAAGCCGACGCACCGGCGATCACGTTGAACAAGATGTACCATTGCGTTCCCAGGATCATCAGCGGCGTCAGCCAGATGTCCGGGGTGAGATGGTAACGGACGATCACGACCACGAAGATCGGGAACAGCAGGTTGGCCGGGAAGGCGGCCAGGAACTGTGCCAGCACTTGCACGCCCTGCGCCCAGGCCGGACGCAGACCCAGCCAGACGCCGATCGGCACCCAGATCAGGCTGGCGAGCGCGATGAGGACCACCACCCGCAGGAATGTGATGCAGCCATACCCGAAGGCCACCTCCACGTCCGCCAGGCCGACATTGTTGCCGGCGACGTAGGTGACGATCTTCCACACGGCGGCGGCCACGACGATCGCGACTATCACCAGATAGAGGCCGTCGGCGATGCGCGATGGCGGGCGCGGTGCGGCGGGCGCCCGCCACCGGGGCAGGGCCAGCCGCATGCTGCCGATGCCGCCGATGAAATCGCCGATCGCACCGCCCGCCACGCGCAACACATGGGTGCGCCGCAGCACCTTCAGTACCCACGGGTCCTCGGCGACGGCGCTCGCGGTCAACTCGACCCGGAACTTCGCGGACCAGGCGACCAGGGGACGGAACAGCAGCTGGTCGTAAAGCAGGATCACCACCAGCATGGCGAGGATCGCCCAGAACACCGCGCCGATATCGCGCTGGTCGAGCGCCACCGACACATACGAGCCGATACCGGGAAGTTTCCAGTTGTTATCGCCCAGAGTGATCGCCTCGGAGGCCACCACGAAGAACCAGCCGCCCGACATCGACAGCATCATGTTCCAAACCAGGCCGGGCATGGCGAACGGCACCTCCAGCCGCCAGAACCGTTGCCAGCCGGTGAGACGGAAGCTGCGTGTCGCCTCGTCCAGATCCGCCGGAATGGTGGTCAGCGACTGATACAGGCTGAACGCCATGTTCCAGGCCTGGCTGGTGAAGATGGCGAAGACCGCCGCCAGCTCCAGCCCGGCGACGCGGCCGGGGAACAGACTCATGAAGAACACGGTGGTGAAGGTCAGGAAGCCGAGGATCGGTACCGACTGCAGGATGTCGAGCAGCGGGACCAGCACCAGCCGGGCGCGCCGGCTCTTGGCCGCCCAGGTCGCGTAGGTGAAGGTGAACAGCAACGAGGCGGCCAGCGCCGCGAACATGCGCAACGTCGTGCGCAGCGCGTACGCCGGCAGGTGGGAAGGGGCGAGGTCCACCACCATCGCTTCCGGCCCGGTGAGCGGCTTCAGCGTTTGCGGCGTCACGTGCGCAATGGCCGCGATGAAGGCGAACACGCACAGGATCGACACCACATCCCAGACGTTGGGCAGGCGGCGGGCCGTGGCCAGGGCTGGAAAAGTCGTGTGGGACATGGCGGCGCTTCCAGGGGGTTACACGCGACACTCCCGCGGCGACTCCCGCCACGGAGACAGACGGGCGTTTAGCGCAGTCGCGGCGAGCCTGCCATCCCACGCCCCGCGCCCGAATTATGACGGTTGTGCGTCAGGGCGCCGTGCCGGTGCTGCCGAAACCGCCGGCCCCGCGCGCCGACTCCGGCAACGTCGTGGTCTCCTGCCAGACCGCCCGCACCACCGGGGCCACGATCGCCTGCGCGATGCGCATGCCGCGCTCGACCGTGAACGGCTCCGCGCCGGCGTTCATCACGATCACCCGCAGCTCGCCGCGATAGTCCTCATCCACCGTGCCGGGACTGTTCGGCAGCACGATGCCGTGCTTCAGTGCCAAGCCGGAGCGTGGCCGCACCTGCAACTCGTAGCCGGGCGGCAGGGCGATCCGGAGACCGAGCGGCACCAGCACCCGCTCGCCCGGCGCGATCACCAGCGTCCCGGTCACCGCGGCCACCAGGTCCATGCCCGCGGCCCCTGCCGTGGCGTAGGCCGGCAACGGCAGGCCCTCGGCGTGCGGCAGGCGCACCACCTGGATGGATACGGTCATGTCAATGCCTCCGCGATACGCCGCGCCAGCCGGCGCGCCACGTCTTCCTTGGCCGCACGCGGCCAATGCTCCACACCGGCGTCGCTGAGCACGTGTACCTCGTTCTCCGCCCCGCCCATGACGCCGGAAGCGCCGCCGACGTCGTTGGCGACGATCCAGTCGCACCCCTTGCGCCGCCGCTTCGCCTCGGCGTGCTCCAGCAGCGCCGTGGTCTCCGCGGCGAAACCCACCACCAGGCGCGGCCGCAACGGTCCGGCGGCGGCGAGCGTGGCCAGGATGTCCGGGTTGGCGACCAGCGCCAGCGACGGCGGGTCGGCGCCCGGCAGCTTCTTGAGCTTGTGCCTGGCCACCTGCCCTACCCGCCAGTCCGCCACCGCGGCGGCGCACACCGCGACGTCCGCCGGCAGGGCGGCGCGGCAGGCGGCCAGCATCTGCTCCGCCGTCTCGACATGCACGCAAAGCACGCCCGCCGGGTCGGCGATCGCCACCGGGCCGCTGACCAGCGTCACCCGCGCCCCGAGGGCGGCCAGCGCCGCGGCGATGGCGTGGCCCTGCCGACCGCTGCTGCGGTTGGCGAGGTAGCGCACCGGGTCGATCGGCTCGTGCGTCGGGCCGCTGGTGACCAGGGCGTGCCGCCCGGCGAGCCCTTGCGGCGGCGCCAACAGCGCCGTGATCGCCGCCAGGATCGCCGGCGGCTCGGACAGGCGGCCCGGCCCGAACTCGTTGCAGGCCATCGCGCCTTCGTCCGGCCCCACCACGGCAACGCCGCGTGCCGCCAGCGTCGCCATGTTCGCCACCGTCGCCGGGTGCTGCCACATGCGCACGTTCATCGCCGGGGCCACCAGCACGCGCTTGTCGGTGGCCAGCAGCAGCGTGCTGGCCAGGTCGTCGGCGATGCCGGCGGCCATCTTGGCCAGCAGGTTGGCGGTGGCCGGCGCCACCACCAGCAGATCGGCCCAACGCGACAGTTGGATATGTCCCATCTCGTTCTCGTCGGTGAGCGAGAACAGATCGGTATAAACCTTGCCTTCGCTGAGCGCCTGGAACGACAGCGGCGTGACGAGCTGCGTCGCGCCGGCGGTGAGCACACAGCGCACGGTGCAGCCCTGCTTGCGCAGCAGGCGGACCAGCTCCAACGCCTTGTAGGCGGCGATGCCGCCGCTGACGATGAGCAGAATGCGCCGTCCCTGCAGGCTCACAGCCGCCACCCGGCGTGGATCGCGGCGATGCCGCCCGAGAGGTTGCGCACGCTGACGCGGGCGAAGCCGGCCTGCCGCATCATCTCCGCCAGCCGCTCCTGATCGGGAAAGGTACGGATGCTCTCGGCCAGGTACTGGTAGCTGTCGGCGTCATGCGCCACCACGCGGCCGAGCCGCGGCAGCACCTGGAACGACCAGGCGTCGTAGAGAGGCCGCAGCGCCGCCACCTGCACCCGGCTGAATTCGAGACAGAGGAACCGCCCGCCCGGCCGCAGCACCCGCCGCGCCTCGGCCAGCACCGCGGCCTTGTCGGTGCAGTTGCGCAGGCCGAAGGCGATGCCGACGGTGTCCACCGCCCGATCGGGCAGCGGCAGACGCTCGGCGTCGGCGACCAGGAAGGTCAGGTCGGCGGCGAAACCGCGTTCGATCGCACGGTCGCGCCCGACCGCGAGCATGGCCGGGTTGATGTCGGAGAGCAGCGTCGGGCCGCCGCCATGGGCGAGCCAGCCGAAGCTGATGTCGCCGGTGCCGCCGGCGAGGTCGAGCAACGTGCGGCTGGGCCTTGGCCCGAGCGCGGTGATGAAGACGCGCTTCCACAGCCGGTGCACGCCGAGCGACATCAGGTCGTTCATCAGGTCGTAGCGCGGCGCCACGCTCTCGAACACCGCCCGCACCATTGGCTTCTTCGCCGCCACGGGCACTTGGCGGAAGCCGAAATCGGTCACTTCGGAAGCCGGGTTGTCGCTCATGGCGGCCACGTATAGCCTGCTCCCCGCTATGCCGGAACTCCCCGAAGTTGAAACGGTGATGCGGGACCTGCAGGCCCGCCTGCAAGGCCGGACGATCACACACGCCTCGGTGAACCGCGCCGGCATGCGCTGGGCGTTCCCGGAGGGACTGGCGCGGCACCTGACCGGTGCCCGGGTGATCGGGTTCCGCCGGCGCGGTAAGTACATCTTCATGCGGCTGGCGGACGGCGTAAGCGTGCTGATCCATCTCGGCATGTCCGGCCGCATGCTGATCGGCCCCGCCGGCGCCCGCGACACGCCGGCACACGAACATGTGAGCCTGGAAACCAACGATGGCTGGCGTGTCGGCTTCGTCGATCCGCGCCGGTTCGGCTCGGTGGACCTCGTGCCGACGGCCCGTGAGGATAACCATAAGTTGATCTCTGGGCTCGGTATTGAGCCTCTGGATGATGGTTTCACGCCCGCGGTGCTGTCGGCGGCCCTGGGCGGCCGGCGTACGTCGATCAAGGCGGCCCTGCTGGACCAGCACACGGTGGCCGGACTGGGTAACATTTATGTCAGCGAGGCGCTGTTCCGGGCTGCGATCAGCCCGCTGCGCCAGGCCCACACGGTGGCAGGAGCACGGGCCGCCCGGCTGGTGCCGGCGATCAAGGCCACCCTCGCCGAGGCGATTGTCGCCGGCGGCTCTTCTCTGCGCGACTACGTGCGGCCGGACGGCGAACGCGGGTATTTCCAGCACGCCTGGAAAGTGTATGGCCGCGCCGGCCTGCCCTGCGAACGCTGCCCGGGCCCGCCGGCGTGCGATGGCGTGCGGCGGGTGGCACAGTCGGGCCGCAGCACCTTCTATTGTCCCCGCACGCAACGCTAGAGCTGGACCCGTCCCCCACCGCATGGAGAGTCCTCCTACGGCCGAGCTGGGGCCCAGTTGCTCGCCTTCGACGCCGACCCGGGCATCGGCGCCATCGTGCCCACCGGCGCCGACATCAAGGAAATGAAGGACCGTCGTTTCTCGGACGTGTTCCTGGACGACTTCATCGGCCCCTGGGAGGCCGTGCTGCGGGTGAAGAAGCCGGTGATCGCGGCGGGGGCCGGGTTCGCGCTCGGCGGGGGCCGCGAGTTGGCGATGACTGGTGAGCCGCCTGTTCCCGGCCGATCAGTTGCTGGCCGAGGCGCTCAAGCTGGCCGAGCGCATCGCCGGGCTGTCCGACGTGGCGACGGTGATGGGCAAGCAGGCGGTGAACCGGGCCTTCGAGACGACGCTGAGCGAAGGCGTGCGGGCGGAACGTCAGTTGTTCCTGTCGCTGTTCGGCACGGTAGATCAACGCGAGGGCACGGCGGCGTTTGCGGAGAAGCGGAAGCTGGAGTCCAGCATGGATCATAACAATTCAGTCGATTATGCTTATGAAGTACTTACGAATACATGCTTATGGGGCGCATGCGATGGTATGTCATCGCCCCGGCGCCGGCCCTCGGCGGGTGGGCGGTGGCGGCAGCGAGGGCGGGCGAGCTTCCTTGACTCCGCCGGTGCCCCTGCCTAGAACACCGCCCTTGTCGCATCTGCCGGATCACGTCGCCGGAAGATGGTGTGCCGTTTAATCAACTGACCCAGAGTGCCATGGCCAATACCGCTTCTGCGCGCAAGCGCATCCGTCAAAACGAACGCCACGCTGCGCGCAATCAGGCGCGCAAGTCGCGTGTGCGCACGTTCGTGAAAAAAGTTGAGGCCGCCATCGCGGGTGGTGACAAGGCGGCGGCGGCGGTGGCGCTGACGGCGGCGCAGCCGGAGATGCAGCGGGCGGCCAGCAAGGGCGTGCTGCACCTGAACACGATCGCCCGTAAGCTGTCGCGTCTGTCGGCGTGTATCAAGGCGCTGCCGGCGAACTGATCGGCCGCTGTCGTCGTGACGCCTCGGCACACACTCGAAGCCGGGGCAGCCACAACAGCATAGCGCGCTTCTTGAACAGTAGACCCACACCACGGTTGTGGTAGGGTGGCTGTTAAGTCAAAAAACATTTCGCATGATGTATCATTAGTTTCGTCTCCTTGCGAGGATGACTTTTTAATTGCTTTTTGGCTGATCTGAGCCTATTCATTACTACGCTGCCTACGGCCCAAAAGCCGTTGTCTTGGCCAGCAAACCTGCTTGGCCACTAGACCTAAATCTGGGCCGTTTTCGTTCGGCGAGCGTCAGCAATCGGTGAGACCCCAAGGGCCGCCGCGCATGCAAGGTGTGGGTATAGTGTCAAGTAGCAGCATCGAGAGGGAGGTCTCAGCGGCGATGGAACAGTCGGCCATCGGCGCGCCCCAACTTGCTGCCCAATGGACCCGTGTGCGCTGCCGACTGCAGAACGAGGTCGGCGAGGTCGAGTACCGCACTTGGCTGCGCCAGATGTCGTTCGGCGGCCTGGACGGCGATGAGGTCACCATTCGCCTGCCCACCCGCTTCCTGCGCGACTGGGTGCGCAGCCACTACAGCGACCGCCTGAGCGCCATCTGGCAGGCAGAGAACGCCGGCATTCGCCGCGTCGATATCCGGGTGGGCGGCGCCACTGTGGACGACCCGCTCCCCGATGGCCCGGGCGCCGACGAGCCGGCTCCTAGCCACCAGGCCGTGGCGGTCGGCTCAGTCAGTCCCCTGGGCACCCCCTCGGGTCCCGCGGCGGGCCCGCGCCCCGACGAGCGGCAGGATGGGCGCTCCGAGGCGGCGCTCGATGCGCGCTTCACCTTCGACAACTTCGTGGTCGGCAAGCCCAACGAGTTCGCCCATGCCTGCGCCCGCCGGGTGGCCGAGGCGCCGGCCAGCCAGGGCTTCAACCCGCTGTTCCTCTACGGTGGCGTCGGCCTCGGCAAGACCCATCTCATGCACGCCATCGCCTGGGAACTCACCGGCACCGGTGGCACGGCCCGAGCCCCGGGCTCGGCCTCGGTCGCCTACATGTCGGCCGAGAAGTTCATGTACCGCTTCATCGCCGCGATCCGCAGCCACTCCACCATGGAGTTCAAGGAGCACCTGCGCAGCGTCGACGTGCTGATGATCGACGACTTGCAGTTCCTTATCGGCAAGGATGCGACGCAGGAGGAGTTTTTCCACACCTTCAATGCCCTGGTGGACGCCGGCAAGCAGATCGTGGTGTCGGCCGACAAGTCACCCTCCGACCTGTCGGGACTGGAAGACCGGGTGCGCACGCGGCTCGGCTGCGGGATGGTCGCCGACCTGCACGCCACCACCTTCGAGCTGCGCATGTCCATCCTGGAGGCGAAGGCCGCCCGCTCCGGCGTGCCGGTGCCGCCCAAGGTGAACGAGTTCCTCGCCCACAAAATCACCTCCAACGTGCGTGAGCTGGAAGGCGCGCTGAACCGGCTGATCGCACACGCCAACCTGTTCGGCCGCACCATCACCCTGGAGGCCACGCAGGAAGTCCTGCACGATATCCTCAAGGCGCACGACCGGCGGGTGACCATCGAGGAAATCCAACGCCGCGTTTCCGAGCACTGGAACATCCGCCTCACCGACATGTCCTCGGCCCGCCGGGCCCGCGCGGTCGCACGGCCGCGCCAGGTGGCGATGTTTCTCGCCAAGCAGCTCACCAGCCGTTCGCTGCCCGAGATCGGCCGCAAGTTCGGCAACCGCGACCACACCACGGTGATGCACGCGGTGCAGCGCGTGACCGAGTTGATGGAACGCGATGCCGCCTTCGCGGAGGATGTCGAGCTGCTTCGACGCATGCTGGAGTCCTGATCGCGAGCCAATCCCCTCCCCGCCGGGAAGGCATGCGCTATTCGCGCCTCCATACCGTTGCTACAGTGTGTCCCCCGAATCGTGGGCCGGAACGCTGGGCCTGGCAGGCTGGCCCGCATCGGCCCTAGTCCATTCCGGTTGGCGCCGGTCCAGTGAGGTTGACGCAATGAAATTCAAGGCTGACCGCGCGACGCTGCTGAAGGGGCTGGCCCACGTTCAGAGCGTGGTGGAAAAGCGCAACACCATTCCCATTCTGGCCAACGTCATGCTGACCGTATGCGACGGCAAGCTGACCCTGACCGCGACCGACATGGAAATCGCCGTGGTCGAGGACGTGGCCGCCAGCAGCAGCCGCAACGGCGCCTGCACGGTGCCGGCCGCGACGCTGTACGAGATCGTGCGCAAGCTGCCGGACGACGCCGAGGTCGAGTTCGAGCACGGCGGCGGCAGCGCCCAACTCGCGCTGCGCTCCGGGCGCTACGCCACCAGCCTTGT
>Ga0224531_1000452_pt1 | contig 20519 bp, 28 predicted proteins | sample CBST100metaG_FD_179876 | JGI IMG/M metagenome (GOLD analysis project Ga0224531, IMG submission 179876) | Peat soil microbial communities from Stordalen Mire, Sweden - C.B.S.T100 | ecosystem: Environmental > Terrestrial > Soil > Wetlands > Peat | place: Sweden: Norrbotten County, Stordalen Mire...
CACAACTCTCCGCGCCGTCACCACATCCCCAAGATGAAGTTTCGGGTGAAGAATTGGGCGGAGTACGATGCCGGTCTTCGGCGTCGTGGCAGTTTGACGTTATGGATCACGACAGAAGTGCTGGATGGCTGGCAGGCTGCGCGTCGGACGACTCCTGGCGGGCAGTCTGTCTACTCCGAGCTTGCAATCGAGGCGGGCATGATGCTGCGGCTGGTATTTCACTTGGCGTTGCGTCAAACCGAGGGCCTGATGGCCTCCATCTTCAGCCTGTTGGGTGTATCGCTGAGCGCGCCCGACCATAGCACTTTGAGCCGAAGGGCAAGGAAGATGACGTCAATATCCAAAGGCTGCATTCTCCCTGATGGGCCGATCCACTTGTTGATAGACAGTACGGGTTTGAAAGTCTTCGGAGCCGGTGAGTGGCTTCAGGAGAAGCATGGGGCAAAGGCGCGTCGCACCTGGAGAAAGCTACACCTGACCGTGGATGCTGACACCGGGATGATCATGGCCTCGACCCTGACCGGGAACGATGTCGGAGACCCATCGCAAGTGGCGCCACTGCTCGATCAGATCGAGGCGACAATCGCCAGCGTCACCGCCGACGGTGCCTATGATGGGATGCCTACCTACAACGTCGTGGCTAGTCATGGCAAAGATATCAACGTGATTATTCCGCCCCATGTGACAGCAGTACTCAGTGTCGAAGCCGCGCGCAATCCATCGCAGCGAGACCAGCACATTCTTTCGATTGCATCTCAAGGACGGCTGGGCTGGCAAGAGGAAACCGATTACGGCCAACGCGCTTTGGTTGAAACCACGATGGGCCGATACAAGGCCATCATCGGTTCTTCCCTACGAGCTCGAAGCTTCTCTGGCCAGAAGGCCGAAGCGGCGGTCGGCGTGGCCGTCCTCAACCGTATGCTGGACGCGGGACGCCCGGACTCCGTCCGGCGGCTGAAAATCGCGGCCTAGCCGAGATGGGAAAAGGGAAAGCTCGACCTTCGCTCGATCCATGCAACAACGCCGTAGTGGGCGGCGCTTGAGACCGGGCAGATACAACCGTCAGCAGAAGGAGAGCAGCAACCAAGGTCTTCATGGCATGACAAGCATACTGCGAACGACGCATTTTGTGCAGTGCTACAATCCTCGGTGAACATGAGATGCCAAGTTTCAAGCGAATCGCCGGTCGGCAAACTAAATGGTGCTCCTTAGTGATTCGTACGAGCGCCGCGACGAACAACAGTCCTGCTTTCCTTCTCTCGCTCCTACAAACGAGGAATTAATCAATGACTACACATGATTTCAAGCTGTCCCCACCTGGCAGACGGCCCGCGGGATCTCATCGAACGGGCTAACAGCTTTCTCAAATCCGCAAATTTGGTGCAATGGAAGACCAGGCCGACCTTTACCACATCACCTGTTCAGGGTCGACTTCGTGGTGCGGCTTTGCGCAGGCCGTCTTTGACCGCACCGGGAAATTGCTCAACGGAAAGGTTCCGGTCGTGGTTCAGATCCTTCCAGCGCAATATCCCACGCCAGCGCCGCGTCCGCGCAACTCGATCCTCTCGAACGCCAGGCATCCGGCTCGCTTTGGCGTGCGGCTAGCTCCATGCGAGGCTGCCGCTCAGGAACCTTATTCGAAAAAGGGTGAAGGAGAGATGGGTATAAGCGAGAAGACGGATGTGGCCATAGCTCCTGCTCCCTGGTGGGCAAGTGGGCTGGCAGCAATTCTCCTGTTGCATAAGTAATGCAATAATACGTGCATAGGTTCGGTGACCGCATGGCCAGACTGAAGGCGAGGGCCGAGCTTTTGGAAGACCGCCGCCGTCGCGCCTTGGCGTTGTTGGATGAAGGCTACTTGCTCAACGAAGTCGGACGGCAGATCGGATGTAGCGCGAGTTCAGTGAGCCGCTCGCGCGATGCTTGACGGCAGGGCGGAAACGAGGCCTTGCAGGTCCGTTTCTTTCCTGGACGCCCACTGAAAGTGGCCACCACTCAGCGGAAGAAGCTTGTTCGCCTGTTGCTTAAGGGTCCGCTGGCGCAAGGTTACCGCACCAATCTGTGGACCACCGCACGCTTCGCCGCGTTGATCGAGATCGAGTTCGGTGTGAGCCATCAACTATTTGCTCTTTTGCGACAACATCGGACAGGAGGAGGTCTGTATGTATTTCCGCGTTCTGTTGCGCCTGCTGCGTGGGCCGGTCATTTTAATGCTCGACGATTCATCGACGCACAAGGAAAAGGCGATCGAACAGTTCCTCGATAAACATCCCCGTCTGCGCATCGAGTACTTTCCGTCCTATGCGCCACAACTGAATCCAGACGAAGGCATCTGGTCATTGGCCAAGCGGGAGTTGGCCAACAGTTGCCCAAAGGATGTCGACGAATTGACGGAAGACATACCCGGCTCCATCGACGGAATTCGGAACTCGCAGAAAGAACTGCGCGGGTGCATCGCCCAATCCGAGTTGTCCATTCCTTTGCGCTAAGCTATTGCATTATTTATGCAGCTGCCAATGATGATGACGGTGGCGCTGCTGGCACAGTTGGTAGACCTCGCCGGTGGCGGTGCTGAGCGCGGCAAGCAACGTAGTGGTGCCGGTGCGCTTGTAGTCGTGGGTCATGGTGGCGCCACGGCCCTTCTTCATGGCTGGCCGGGTTCGGAGCGATCCTGCGCCTGAATTTGACTCTTCTCGTTGACCGACGGGATCAGCACGTGCTCGGACGGTCAGTGCAAAGAATAACGACACCGCCCTGTTGCAACAGAACCAAGCGGTGCCGGTGCGCTTGTGAAGACCGTCGCAGTCATCGGCGAAAGACTCGAACCCTAACCCGCTAGACGCCCCGGAGGGAACTGCAGATCTGCGGACGTCCTACGGCCATGCCTGAGTTTTGCAACAGAGCCCGCGGAAGTATGGAAATCGCACAGTATAATTTGGGTATGAGAGACAGTAGGATTTTTTCTCTTCCCAGGCATTCCGCATCGCGCTTCGGTAAGATTCAGCAGTTTGCGTTTCTCTTCGCGCCCATGTTTTTGCTTGCAACAACGCTGTGCGCGCAACAGCCGACGAATAACGGCAACTTGGATTGCACGAACTCACAGCTGGCGAACACCCCCCTATGCTCGGGTCAGACCACGGACCAAACTAGTCCGCCGATCCAGCAACAAACGCGACCTTCTGCGATGCCGGAAGAACCCGGCACTCAAACCCGTAATTCTAATTACTCGGATACCGAGACTCTCACCCGGCAGCCCTCCGGGCGGAATCTGTCCCAAGCAGTTACGTCACAGCCAGAGCCGCTGACCGATTTCCAGAAGTTCGTTGCGTCCACGAACGGCCAAGTTCTGCCCATTTACGGAGCAAGCCTGTTTCGCCGCGTGCCGTCTACTTTTGCACCGTTGGACATGAGCCCGGTTCCGTCCGAATACGTCCTCGGGCCAGGCGACGAGTTACGTATTCGCGCTTGGGGGCAGATAAACTCAACGAACAACCTGCGCGTGGACCGTTCCGGAGATATTTATCTTCCCGAGGTAGGTCCGGTACATGTTGCGGGCTTGTCATTTTCTGAGTTGGATGCCCATCTTCGCGCGGCATTCGGGAGAGTCTATAATAAGTTCAATCTCACAGCGGACTTGGGCCAGATACGTGCCATCCAGGTGTATGTGTCCGGACAGGCGCGGCGTCCCGGCGTCTATACAGTAAGTTCCCTGAGCACGCTAGTAAACACATTGTTTGCCAGCGGCGGACCTTCCCTGCAAGGTTCGATGCGCCACATCGAACTTCGCCGCGGCAGTGCGGTCGTCTCGGACTTCGACCTCTATGATCTGCTGACGAAGGGCGACACGTCGAAGGACGTGAAGCTGCAATCCGGAGATGTGATTTTCATTCCCCCAGCGGGGGCTCTGGTCGCAGTGACCGGCAGCGTGCGCGTTCCTGCTATCTACGAATTGCGGGCGAACGAATCGCTCATTAACCTGCTGGACGACGCGGGCGGCGTTTCTGCGATTGCGGCGGAAGCGCGCGTATCGATCGAGCGCATTGAGGATCACCGCGACCGACACGCCATGGAAGTGGCCTATGACGCAAGCGGACTGGCGACTCCGCTGGCGGACGGCGATTTGATTCATGTTTTTTCGATCGCCCCCGCGTATCGAAAGACGGTCATTCTCCGGGGGAACACGACCAACCCGGGCCGCTTTGCATGGCACCCTGGTATGCACATCAGCGATCTGATTCCGGACAAGGAGTCGCTCATCACACGGAATTACTGGTGGAAGCGGTCCCAGTTGGGGTTGCCGATCCCGGAATATGAGCCCACGCCCGGCTTCGCCGATATGCGGCAACCCGCAGAGAACAACTCCGTCACACTGAAGCCTCCAGCCCAGGACAACCCGAATGCATCCGGCCAGCCTGAAATGCAGCCGGACCAGAATCTGAGCGCACAACAGCGCGCAGGCAGCGCTTCCCTGGCAGCCCAGCAGACCGCCCTTACCGGTAGAACGCTTCCCCCGTCACAGGGAACCACTGTTCAAATTCTTGCTCCCGAGATTGACTGGAATTTTGCCCTCATCGAGCGGCTCGACGCGGAAACCCTGAAGACCACTCTGATTCCGTTCGATCTGGGCAAACTGGTGCTGCAGCATGACGCATCGCAGGATTTCGAACTGCATCCTGGAGATGCAGTTTCCATTTTTTCCGAAGCTGACATCCGCATCCCGATTGGCGACCAGACCAAGCTCGTGAAACTTGAGGGCGAGATTGTGCACGCCGGCGTGTACACGGTCCGGCCCCACGAGACCCTCCGCCAACTTGTGGAGCGCGCGGGTGGTCTGACACCGGACGCGTATCTGTACGCTTCGGAATTTACTCGCGAATCGACGCGCGCCGTGCAGCAGCTCAGGATCGATGAGTACATTCAATCATTCGATATGGGTATTCAGCGCGGCAACCTAGCTATGGCAGCAGCCCCTGCGTCTTCGGCGCAGGATCTAGCTAGCGGCACCGCGGCTCAGAGTAGCGAACAAGAGCTTCTGTCACGCCTGCGACAAATTCGCGCAACCGGCCGCATTGTCTTGAAATTCAAGTCTACGACCAACGGTACCGGCGAGATTCCCGATATTGCAATGGAAAACGGTGATCGCTTTATTGTCCCCTCCATTCAGGCCAGCGTGAACGTGGTCGGCGCGGTCTACGATCAAAATTCCTTTCTTTATACACCGGGGCAACGCGCTGGAACGTACATTCAACTTGCCGGCGGTCCTAACAGAAACGCTGATCGGAAGCACGTATTCATCATCCGTGCATCCGGAGACGTTGTTAGTCGCGAGTTCGCCAAAGGCCCCTGGGGCAAAGATTTCAACAATCTCAGCTTGAACCCGGGCGATACGATCGTGGTTCCGGACAAGACCTTCAAGCCGTCCGCAGTGCGCGGCGTCCTCGACTGGTCCAACATGTTCTCGCAATTCGCGTTGGGCGCTGCGGCCCTCAGCGTTCTGCAATAAAAGGCGCTGAGCTCCCTCCTGACTAACGCAAGCACGAATTCACTTTGATAGGTGGTGACCCAGTTCATACTTCCACTTTCCACGCCGCACTTAAGCTGAAATGGTGGTTGAAGCGGTCGGTGGAAGAAGCCGCTCCGAGGAAAAGTCAAAAGGACAGACTTTCACACCTCGCTTGGAAATCGTCCAAATGCGCCGCGATTCCCACTTCTCCCTCCGCCACGACGGCGACGGGCGATTTGAAAGAACAACAAGAGAGATTGTGGCCGCCCCTGCCGCATGGCTTGATTACTAGTACCGTGACCGCGTGAATTTGTAATTAAGTGTGAGGCGAGCCCGTTTTCTCGTGAACTTCCACTGAATGGTGATTTTGTCGTGGTTGGTGCGCCGGTTCCAGGCCTTGGCTTGGTGACGCAGGGCGGAGATATTCCCAATCCTCCTCTTCCCTAGGCACTGACGACTGAAGATGCCAATCGCAATCTCAGCCTGGTTGAGCCAGCTTCCATGTTTCGGAGTGTAGTGAACTGTAAAGCGATCCCACAGCCATCCGCCAACCAGTTCTCCGAAGCGATCCACCAGCGCCTTTCGGGTATGGGTGCTCAAGTTGTCCATGACCAGATGGATGGTATCGGCGGCGGGATAGTGCGCGGCGATGTCCAGGATGAAATCCGCAAATTCGGGCGACGAGCGCGTGGGCGTCACCTTGGTGAAATGAACGCCTGCCTTGGGCTCGATGCCGCAGAAGACGTTGGCCGTACCGCAGCGCTTATACTCATAGTCCCGTCGCGCCACTTGACCGGGCTGCATCGGAATCGAAGGCCGTGTATCTTCATGCAACACCACCGGCTTCTCGTCCACGCAAACCACAGGCTCGTTCTCTGACAGCGGCTTTTCGTATATCTTGAGCACGTCTTCCATTTTGAAGATGTACTCCTCATCCAACTTTCCCACGCACCACATTTTTTTCCCGCCATGGCTTGAGGTCATGGCTTTCCAGCAGAATCCGAATGGTCTCTCTGCCCACGCGGGGAACAAGTTTGCGCTTGATAACTTCCTCAGTCAACAACCGCACCGTCCAGCGCGCCCGCCCCTCTGGCGGAGGCGAACAGACCACTGCGATAATGCGCTGCTGTTGCTGTTGGTCCAGAACCGCAGCTTTGCCGGGACGGGAAGCATCAAATAATGCCCTCTCAAGTCCACCATCGAGATAGCGCTTGCCGATTTGCCATACTGCCTTGGCGGAAAGCCCCAGGTTGGCACCCACCGCAGGAGTGAGTTGCCCCTGATCCATCTGGCGCAAGGCCAAGGCGCGTAAAGTCGTACGCACAGCTTGCAATCCACCGCTCAGCAACTGATCTACCTGCTGACGATCTCGTGCCTTGAGTTCAATCAGTCGGTTTCCTCTGCCCATACCTCACATATGCCGCTGCAAAGGGCTCACGAAAAGTATCGACTATGGTTACCTATACATGCGGTCATGGTACTAGAACGAGACGGGGTCTTCTTTCAGCGACTGTGCTGTTGGCGGGTTGATCCAGACCGCAGTGGGCTGAGGCGGATGCTTTGGTCGGGCGCGAGAGAACCGCTCGGGATTGCGGGCATAGGTCGCATCGAGAACCTGTTGGCGTTGCTCGATTACCTGTCCTGCGATTCCGTAGTGCCGCATCTCCGGGGTGAGCATGACAATTCCGCTGAGATGATGTTCGTGGTTGTACCAGGCAAAGAACGTTTGACCAATGGCCCGGGCGTCCTCGATAGATCCGAAGCGATCAGGAAACTCGGGCCTGTATTTGAGGGTTTTGAAGTGGCTCTCCAAGTACGGGTTGTCTTCCGAGACGTGGGGCTGGCTGTGAGTTTTGGCCACGCCCAGATCGGACATCAACAGCGCTACTGGCTTGGACGTCATCGAGGTGCCGCGGTCGGCGTGGATGGTTAAGTCGCCGGCCAAGATGCCCTGTTTGGCGCATGTGTCGGCGATCAAGCGCTTGGCCAACTCTGCCGTTTCGCTAGGTGCCACCATCCAGCCCACCATTTAACGGCTTCTAAAGATGAACAAGATGACGTCATTGCTGTCCAAAATAGCTGGTAGCTCTTCACGGCAGACTGACGCGCGAAACTGCTGATCCCCGTTACTCTGGAGTGGGTTCCCTGACAGGACCACATTCGGAGGAAAGAGGACCAGCCATGACATCTGTAAGCAGGCGGACGGCTCGCACAGCTCGTCAAGCAGTATCAAGCCGAGTTCGGGGCCAACGGGTTTACTTGTTGGGAACAGTTCGTGGCCATACTGTTTTGCCAGGTGGCGCATTTGAACTTGCTGCGCGAGGTCTGCCTGGGGCTGGCCGGGTGCGAATCGCCGTTCAACATCGTTATCGCGGTAGAACCTCACTCACTCCTGTTTGTCTCGGGTTTCCCGCACATCTGAGGCAATCTGGCTCAGAGCCTCGGCCACTTGGTCAGCATCGGGATGCTCCATTTTCCAGTTCTCCAAGGCCAGCCGGCACTTGTCCGTCATCGAAGCGTGGCCTTGTACTGCATCCTCGTGCGAAGTATACCACCGCGATTCTTGATCCAATGGGCCGCCCAAGATCATCGTTTCCCAAAGAACCGGCTTGTGCAGAAGCGGGTTTGTGAGGGGGAAAAAACTATAGTCCAACCCTAAAAAGAGGGTTGTAATGCTGACCCCCGGCGCAATATCCGTTGCGTCCACCAGGCGCCGGTCATCTATTTCAAACCAGCGCTCCCATGCTGCTATGTCCAGCTCGGGCTCCGGGTCGCCGCTATCGGCTAGAATGTAGGTGCCCGTCCATTCAGGCTCTCGACTTTCCATCTCCATTCAGTACCTCCGTCGGCTGCATGGCCATGATAGGGTTTCTCGCCCGCTGGGCGCGATGGCTGAGTTGGCGAGAGGCAGCCACCGCCCTTCAGACTAGTTGGGAATCGGTCTATCGCTCTGTCGAGTGGTTTGTGGAGAATGGCTTGGCGTATCGCTTGTTACAAGGGATTGAAGCGATTGGCGTCGATGAGATTCACTGGGGACACCGCATGAAGGTGGAGAACTCCCTCACACTGATCTACCAGATTGACGCGGGTTGCCGACGGCTCCTGTGGATCGGTAAACGGCGTTTGGAGAGGACGCTCCGGTTGGGTTTGCAGACGCTGGGCCCGGTTGTGGTCCAAATTCTGCGCTTCATCTGCAGCGATATGTGGAAGCCCTACCTGAACATCCTTGCCGCCGAGGCAGAACAAGCGCTGCATGTGCTCGATCGCTTCCACATTACTCAGCACATGAACCAGGCCGTGGACGAGGTGCGCCGAGCGGAGGGAACCCGTCTAAGTGGTCTTCGAGATCGATGCCCACGGCCACGTCCAAGGCCGGTTCTCGACCCGCCCATCGTGCCGCATCTTGACCATCAACGCATCCAGCAACAGGACCGGACATAACGGCTCCAGTGGCCGGCTCTGCTACTCCTTCACTTCCTCGATCACCGCCTCAGTAACCGCGGAGATTAACGACGGCGGCACTTCCACACCGTAGATCTTTTCCAGATGTCCTTGGATCTCGCGCGTCGTCATGCCCCGCGCGTTCGACTACAAGATCTTGTCGTCGAAGCCTGTGGAGCGGCGGCTGTGAGGCCGGACAATCTGCGGCGTAAAAGTGCCGTTGCCGTCCCGCGGCACCTCGATCTCTGCCTCACCGAAATCGCCCTTCAATTTCTTGCGGCTGATGCCGCTGCGCGAGTTGCCGCTCACCCGGCCGGCCGACCTCGTGCTTCTCATAGCCCTGGTGGTGGGTCAACTCGGCGTTCGTCGCCTGCTCCACCAGAGCCTTGGTTAGCTCTTCAGCAGCCCCTGGCGCTTGCACAGACTTGCCGGAAGGACACGATGAATCTCACCCTGCCGCACTGCTCACAGCTCACTCGGCATCTCCCGATGCTCTGTAATCATGGCACCCGAGAACACCGGGTCACTCCCCACTTCCTTTGCCGCCTCCCGGCGGCTTGCGAAAAGCGATGCGTCTCGGGACGCCTTGGTCCTCTGTATCCCGCAGGTGCCAGCTGCCGGCCGTTTATAGTAAGTCCCGTCGTTCATCTGGATAACAAACTTGCGCCGCATATCCAAACTCAGTGCAGGGGCAGCTGGCACAGAATGTTCCTGCTTGCCTACGATCAGATCTCTCAGTTTACGCGAAAAGCTCATTGCCCATCCCTTCATTCTTGCGCTCCCAGTAGTTTTCGCAACGGTGCCTCATTGCTGTCCACAAATAGCTGGTAGCTCCTCACGGCTGACTGACGCGCGAAACTGTTGATCCCCGTCACTCTGGAGTGGGTTCCTTGGCAGGACCACATTCAGAGGAAAGAGGACCAGCCATGACACCAGTATGCAGTGTGTACACCCAGCTTATGCAACTTTTCCCACGCGGACGGTTCGCACAGCTCGTCAAGCAGCATCAAGCCGAGTTCGGGACCAACAGGTTTACTTGTTGGGAACAGCTCGTTGCTATACTGTTTTGCCGGGTAGCGCATTTGAACTCGCTGCGTGAAGTCTGCCTGGGGCAGGCCGGATGCGAATCGCCGATGATGCATCTGAAAATCGGCACCGCGCCGAAGAAATAGACATTGGCTTATGCCAACGCCAATCGTCCGTGGGAACCCTACGAATCCATCTTCATGCAGTTGCTGGATGAGTGCTAGGCCGAGGCGGCGACGCGCAGCCGTCGCACGTTTCGTTTCAAGAACAAGCTGATGAGCCTGCATGGCAGCATCATCGAGTTATCGGCCACGATGTTAGAATGGGCCGAGTATCGCCAGCGTAAGGGCGTGATCAAGCTGCATTTGTTGTTGGTCCACGACGGCTACCGGCCCTCGTTCGCATTAGTGACCGACGACAGATATTGCGAGCTGAAAGTGGCTCGAGGCCTGAGTCTGGAAGCGGGTGCGATCCTGGCCGTTGATCGCGGCTACAACGATTACGTGTGGTTCGAGTAGTTGACGCGCAATGGGATCTTCTTCGTCACACGCATGAAGGCCAACACAGCCTATACGACGGTCCAGGTATGCGCGGTTCCGGAAAAGGGCAACATGCTCAGCGATCAGATTGTTTCTCTGCCCGCTCCGGACAAGGGTGACGAGGCAGCGGATCTGTTCCGGCGGTCGAGTATAGTAACGCGGGCAAGCTGGATATCCTGGTATTCTTCACCAACCTTCGGCAGTTGGCATCTTCGACGGTGGCCAAGATCTATAAGGGCCGCTGGGTTGTGGAACTTCTTGTCAAGGCGTTGAAGCATACTGCACAAAGTGCAATCGTTCTTGAGAACCAGCGCCAACGCTTCCACTTGAGCAAGCAGCTCAACACTTACCCAATTGCAACTTGGACAACAGGATGCCGGAAGCGTGGAAGGCCCTCCAGTGCGAGTTATCGAAAACACTTGATGATATCGCCGGGGGAGGATGCATATGTCCCATGAACTCAACCGCTCAACTCACACACAATGCTGTTTAGGGCAAGAGTGACAGCGCCTATCTTCCTCCTTCTTTGCATTAGCTGATGAGCATGGCAATCTGCCCTCGAGTACGAGATGCACACATCTCTCGCTCAGCGGGTGGTTTGCCGCGGCATCGGTCAGCGGCGCGCCTACCACGCTGCTGAACTCCACAAGCGTATACCAGTCCCTGCCATTACGCGCCAGACGGGATGCTTCGATACTGGAAACTGCTCCTACTTGCCCATCGCACAGCGCGCGACAAGCGCTCAAAGCCAGGGCTGCGAGTTCCGGATCCAGAAATGCCGAGCTCTTCATCAATCACCTCGAGATTTTCCCAGCCCATCGAGTGGGCATGGTCGACCAATGCGTATTGGCTGCCTTGGCTCTCGAGGTTATGCCGCACCTGACCAGGCGTTGATTCACGTATGTATACACAGGCCTGACGGGATATATGCTCAGCTTTGATCTTGTCTATCGCCCACCAGCTTGCCGATCCCCTAACCAGCGCCTGCATCATTTGCATCAAGGTCTGCCGAAGCGGGGCCGTCACCTCGTGCGGAACGCGTACGTCGAGTGCCGGGAGAGGCCCCTCGAAGTGTCGCCACTGTTGTCTCCCTGACCATTTGCGTCCTGATCCTTCTCGCGCATGTTTTGCACAGCGGAGGAAGAGATATACACTACCGCACTGCATAATCCCAGAAGAACTCTGCCCGGCAAGCATGCTGTTGATACGAGCTTTACGTTGCCGTTTCATTATCCGTCATCCACTCCGGCGCGGCAAGAGGGCGGCCATTAGTTCGGCGCACTACGTAGAATGTATCGCTGCAACGATCGTACCGGCGAATGTGATCCGAAATTCGTACCAAGCTTTATGAGATTCCTACCGGCCATACTGGTCAGGAGGACGAAGATGAAGGGCAGGCGTCACGCCCCCAGCAGATACTGGATAAGTTGCATGAGCTGGAGGTGGAAAATAGCCAAGGCACAAAGCAAGCGGCGGGCTGTGGCCTTTGTTCGCGAGGAGCATCGCCCTGTTGCGTAAGGCCTTTTTAACAGTCCCGCAAGATCAAGACCCTCGTCGGCACCTCGGCGAGCGCTGAAGACGCAGATGTGGTTGGCTCTGATCGCCATGTTACTGGTCAAGATCCGGTACATGAAGTCAACCTTCGGGTGGCACTTGTCCAACTTCATGGTTCCGCTTCGCCAGCAACTGTTCGTCTTTCGCGATTTGTGGAAGTGGATCAACCATCCTTTCCAGGCGCGGAAACGCCACCCACATCACAACCGGAACTGGCCTTCAGCTTGACTTGAACAGCAGAACTTCTCGACAGGGGCACAGCACACAACTGCACGAGCATATCAGAATCCATCTTAGACAGCAGCTAACTCTATGCATAACTCGGAGCCGCCCAACCCGTTTTGCCAAAGCGCAGGATCGCTTACCTATGCGCTGTCAGATTGACATCCGCCCAAGGCTCTTGCTGCTGTCTAGGACAGCAGTGTCAGTCCATGCTTTGGAGCGAAGGACCGTTTGTTGAGCCTCCTGTGCGTTTGTACCGACCCACTCTCCAACGATGGAGCTACCCCAACGGTACGATAAGGTAATGACAATGAGCTTTAAATCGGAAAGAAAAGTAGCTTGCGCCATGTACGCACTGTCTATTGCGTGCTTGGCGGGAAGAATGACGGTGTGATAGTGGGACTCCAAGAGGTCATTAGGCACGCGTGCAAGTGCCAACTCCTCGCGAGCGAACACGAGGGTAGCAGCGCCCGTTATGCCCGGACGGTAAGCGAGTTCGGCGACCTGATGTTGCGGAAGCTTGGGACGCGCGCCAACGAGGCTCATATCCCCAACAAGAACATTCAGAAGCTGAGGGAGCTCATCTAGCTTCCATCTGCGCAAGAATGCGCCTACTGGAGTGAAGCGCTGATTTTCCGCTGTAGTGACAGCGGAACGCGATTCCCGCTGAAGGTGCGTCAATGTTCTGAACTTAAGAATGGTGAAAGGCCGACCATGGCGCCCCATGCGCCTCTGCAGAAACAACACCGGACCGCGAGAGGTTAAGCGTACGGCCAATGCAATCATGAGAAACACCGGCATCATTACCGGCAGAGCAAAGAGGACGCACATACAATCAAAAAGATGCTTCGCGCGAGAATTCGACCAGGCGCTCTCTTGTTCATGAACAGGGTCCTGCAGGAATCGATCATTTGAATTTTCGGTCAATGAATTCTCCGAGGGATTGCGCTTGAGGCGTTGAATAGCGGAAAATGCCTCGTCTCTATGTGAGAAGTTTGTGCCTAGCATGAAACATACCAAGCGCTGTTCGTCGAGGCACACGGTCGAGAAGGGATAGTCTTTCCTCACTCCGGGCATGTCACATCGTATTCATCAATGAGTAAACATGCCTTGTTTCAGGTATACCCCACTCGCGCGCCCGGGCCGGAGGGCCATGAACTGCTCCATCCGATCGGCTGCTGATGGGTTCAAATTCCTCTTCACCGACTTCTGCTGCTCTGCTTTGAATGATGGAATCTCACTGTTGTCTGATTGACGGCTAACTTACCCCCTGCGACCTTCTGATCAGCGGAGGTTTGCAGGCGTTTAGACGTGGTGTCGATTTGAAATTGCCGCGATGCTGATTCCAGAGATGATCTCTGGAGGCGGCGGTGAGCGCTGGCAAGTTGCTGTTTGCGCAGTTGATCGATTTCCTTCCCTGGTCTTCGTTTGCCCGCAGCGTAGCCCGTGATGACGGCGTCCGCCAAGTGCGCAGCCTGAGTTGCGCCCAACAGTTCCTCCGCCGCGGCCTTTGCTCAGTTGATCTATCGCGAGAGTTTGCGCGACATCGACACCTGTCTATGCGCACAGCATAGCGAGCTCTATCGCATGGGCTTTCTCTCGCCCGTAAGGCGTTCCACCTTGGCCGAAGCCAACGAAAGCCGCGATAGGCGCAACGGCTGATGCTCCAGGCCCGTAAACTCTACGCCAACCAAGGCCTTGGCTTGGACCTCGACGCAGCCGCCTACGCCCTGCATCCGACCACCATCGATCTTTGCCTGAGTTTGTTTCCATGGGCGCATTTTCGTGCCACCAAGTCCGCTGTCAAGATGCACACACCGCTTGAGCTGCGCGGCAACATCCCTGCGTTTATCCGCATCACATGCGCTGATGTGCATGATGTCAACATCCTCGACCAGATCGTTCCCCGACCCGGTGCCTACTACGTCATGGATCGCGACTATCTCGACTACTTCCGACTCTATCGCGTCCACTTACCCGGAGTTTTCTTCGTCACCCGCGCCACGATCAACCTAGAATCCTGCCGCATCGACAACCGGACCGGCATCCTCGCCGATCAGTTCATCGCACCCAACGGATTATGACGGCCGCAAGGACTGTCCAAGCCGGTTGCGCCGCATCCACATTCGCGACCCCGACGCGGACAAGCACCTTATCTTCCTCACCAACCAATTCACCCTGCCCGCCACCACCATCTGTGTTCCTCACAAATACCGCTGGCGGATCGAAACTGTTCTTCAAGTGGATCTAGGAACTTGTTGAAAAACACTTACGAGTCCCGAAATGCGGCAAATATTGGGGGACCAAAACCATCACCGAAATGCCATCTGCCGCTCTACGGGCTTTGTAGCGCGATTCGATTTTGTCTCTGGTGCGCTGTTCGGCATTTTTCAACATGTTCCTAGCAGCACCTGCGCATCAAGGCTTTTTGCGAGACCATCGAAAATGCGGTTAAGACACAAATTTGGAACGCCGTCTCGGTCTGCCTGCTGGTTGACATCGTCAACACACGCCTCGATCGCCCCGCCTCGATCTACACTTTACTGCAAGTCGTATCAGTTACCTTGTTCGAGAAAACGGCCACTTCACGGGCACTTCAGCAGAAGGGCAACACAAATCCCCAGCTAACTGAATCCAATCAGTTGATTCTGATCAACTTTTAACCGAACAGCAGTGTGATGAGAACTAAGCGGAGATGGAACCCCGGTATCATGTAAATGGGTTGACCTCGCTCGGTAGGTGATCGTAGGTAAAGCTTCGCCCTCCTCACTTAGATGAGCGTTCTTTCTATTCCCTAAAGCCAAGGGAACATAGCTGAATACGTTCTTGGCAACCTGTGTATGCAAGTGCCCTCACCCACCGAGCTGTTGCACACAACAACTTCGCCCACATTAGCACCGTTCACTCGCTCAATTGTGAGCAATTCGAGACAAGTTTCGAGTGAGTCTTATGGATTGAGTCTATGAATAAAGGTCGGGGGTGGTCAGGCAGCATCATGCGACTGCAAGCCGGCATGCCAGGTGCTGGAGGCTTGTTCCAGCGTGGCGAGCCGCCTTATAAATCTGTGAGGAACATCGTAGGGCGGGCAAGCTGCACAAAGCCGAGGAAGTTCTCGATGTGGTGCTTCCATCGTATGACCAATCGACGGTAGCTCTGCATCTTCCAAAAGCCGACACTCGGCGGGTGAAGCGCTTTCGACAGATACTGCGAGACGAAGACCGTCACCAGAGGCGATAGCGACGATTCACGTCCCCTTGCCACGGTTGGTAGGGCCGACGGCAATGCCCTCTTTTTGCGCTCGCGAAGGTCGCATCCACGAACGCTTCCGCTAGGTCTTTGACAATATAAATAAGTACCATTATTGATACTTGGCGCGGGACGCTAACGGGCGCACATTGTCCGGCATGAAGACCTCCCATCGCACGCGTTTGAAATTGGGCGAGAGGGAGCGGCATCAGATTTCTTCGATGCTGACGAAAGGGCGGGAATCGGCGCGGGTGTTGCGGCGGGCCATGATTCTCCGCCAACTTGACGAAGGGCAAACCGGCGCGCAGGTCGCCAGAAACGTGGGCGTGGCGCGCAAAACAGTACGAACGATTGCCCGTCGTTTCGAGGAAGAAGGGCTGGAGTCGGCTCTCCATGAAAAGCCGCGCCCAGGCAAGGCTCCCGCACTGGACACAGGACAGAATCAAAGAGTGATTGCCATGGTGTGCTCGCCGCCGCCCGAAGGCCAGGCGCGATGGAGCGTGCGTCTGATCGCCACAGAAGCGGTCAAGCGAAAGTTGGTGTCGGCGGTGAGTCGGGAGACGATTCGTCTTCTTCTTCAGAACCACGATCTGAAGCCGTGGCGGGAAAAAAATGTGGTGCGTGGCAGAACTGAATGAAGCCTATATCGCCCGCATGGAAGATGTGCTCAAAGTATACGAAATGCCGCTTTCAGAGCGGACTCCGGTGGTTTGTGTGGATGAGAAGCCGGTGGTGCTGCATGCCGATGTGCGTCCGGCGCGGCCCATACGTCCGGGGCACATTATGCGGCGCGATTGCGAATATGAACGGCGCGGCACGGCCAACGTCTTCTGCGGCGTTGAACCCAAGGCAGGGCGACATTTCACCAAGCCGACATCCAACCGCTGTTCTGCCGAGTTCGCCGACTATCTGGTGGAGATCGTGGCCCGCTATCCAGAAGCCGACACAATCCATCTGGTGATGGACAATCTGAGTACTCATAAACGCAAGGCGCTGGTGGACCGATTCGGGGAGAAGATCGGCGGTCTGCTATGGCAGCGTTTCACCGTACATTACACTCCCAAGCACGGCAGTTGGCTGAACCAGGCGGAGATCGAGATCAGCTTGTTCTCTCGTCAGTGCATGGGCCAACGCCGCATACCCACTCTGAGCGATCTGCGGCGAGAAGCAAAAGCCTGGAACAGAAAAATGAACCGCCACCGAGTCATCATCGACTGGCAGTTCACGCGCAGTAAAGCGCGTATGAAATTCGGCTACAACAGGAACAACTTTAAGTTGTCAGAGACCTAGATGGAGTTTGCCTCGCTCACGCAGATGATTGGCCAGCAAATGCAGTGCTTCACCGAACTTGCCTTGGCCACCCCACAGCTCAAAACGCCGAGGGCAGGTACGGAGGATACTTATCCGGCATCTCGGACCACTGCGCGCCGCGTCGAGAATCCACAGCACGCCATTCACCACCGCCCGCGTCTCGTGCCAGGGGCGGGCCGGTTTGCTCCAGCCAGCCAAACAACAGGGCGGCATGCTGCCCATCAACATCGTCGTCCCGATGAAGCCACGATTCAATATCCTTTTCACCCATTGTGCACGCACGTTGAACTCACTTTCCATGTGCTTCTGCAGCACACTGTATCGCAGAGAATCGAACTTCTCTGCAGGCAGCTTCGCTACCCTTGTCTTGGTTTCGTTGACCGTCAACTTCAGCTTGGTCACCATGACCTGCATCGTGGCCAGAGCTTCTTCCGCCCGCCCTCGACGACCCGGCGAGCCACCGACTTGAGAAGCTCGGCATGCGGAAGAAAACCGAAGTTGGCTTGAATGTCTAGTTTCAGAACCCAGCTCGTCGAGCGTGCACAGATCACCCGGCCGACTTCGTCCAACGCTTGGTGTTGACTGCGCCCGGGCCGAAACCCGTAGAAGCAGTCAAAGAAATTCTACTCGTAGATGGCGTTTGAAAGGTCAACGGCCACTGACTGCACGAGTTTATCCAGAACCGGGATCGAGATGGGCCTCTGTCTCCCGTTTTCTTTCGGTATGTACGCGCGCCGGAGTGGCTGTGCCTGATATTTGCCTTCCACAAGCCGCCCCATGCGGGGGCCCTACGGTTCCCCACCTTCACCGGTACTATGGGTTCATACGATCACTCGGTATCCATCCGTGCCGCCTACGGTTCCTCGCGGCTGCGCGTACCCTCGACCTTGCAGAGGATGTCCTCTCGGTAAGAGAGAGATGAAGAGTTGTCCGTGTGTTTTCGGCAGAGGTGCGTAAGTCAGAAGCAGTTGCCTTGGGCGACCCAGTAATGCCAGTCTTCGATGGACTGAGTGGTTGATTCATCCACGCCGATTGCCTTTAACTGAGAGAGTGGCACGGCGATATTTCGATTGTTCCAGTGGATCATCACGAGCATGTCAGTCGAGCAGCTATCTTCAGGCGCCATCTTTCTGATCTCGACAGCGTCACCCTTTCGCAGCGGCGAGGTTGGTACAGAAGCGATGCATTGCGCATGGAACGGGAACTGGATCTTTTCTTCGAGATAGTAGTACCACCCCATGGCCTGTTCTTCCGGCCCATAGGCATCCACGATGATTTCCTCGGAAATGCGATTTTCCCGGTCGTCATTTCGTCGCGTCTTGGCCATTTTCCTATACCTGAAGAAGCTCTCGGGCACGAGAGAACCGGAGCAGTTCCTCCGCGCCCATTATGGGGTTTTCCAGCCAGTCTTCCTCCTCTTCAAGGTCTTCGTCGGGTCCTGGTTCAAGGTCAACATCTTGAGGAGCCAGATATCTTGTTCGTTCCAGGTGGTCAAGATAGTCGCGGATCTCCTGGGCTGTAAACAGCCGTCGGATTTCATCGATGAAGGCAGGCACCTCGGCAGCGAACAGTGGATCGCGCTCGGCCGCGTGCAGGAAAGAGAAGAGTTTCTCGCCGATCAGATAGTTCAGCGCGTCCTCCCGGCCGAACCTCTCGCGGATACCCTCGGTTGCCGCGCATTGGTCGATCCAGATTTTGTGGAACTCGATTGGGGAGCTGTTCATGGTTGGTTTCTCCGGTCCAGTATACGGCGCACGGAAGTGCGGCCGATGTTGAGGCGGCGGGCGATCTCGGATTTGCTGAGGCCGGAACCGTGTAACTTGCGGATCTCGTCGGTATGCATGGCTGCGGTTGCAGGCCGGCCAAGCCGCTTGCCGTTCTGCCGGGCATGAGCAAGTCCGGCACGTACACGTTCACCGAGGATTTCGCGCTCGAACTCTGCGACAACGGACAGCAGTGCGGCCATCGCGCGCCCCGTCGGTGTGGTCAGGTCCAGCGCCTCGGTCAGCGACACGAAGCCAACACCGAGATGCTCAAGCTCTTGTAGTGTGGCGAGGAGATCGGTTACCGATCTTCCCCAGCGATCCAGACGCCATACCAGCACAGCGTCGATCTCTCGCCGTCGCGCTGCTTCCAGCAGTTTCTCGCGCAACTGACGCTGGGACGCGCCGGAGCCGACTTCCTTCACTTGCATTGTGATGGCCCAACCGCGCCGTGCGGCATACTCGCGCATGGCGCGACTTTGCATGGGAAGCGTCTGCTGATCTTGCGTGGAGACCCGAGCATAGAGGCCGGCGCGGATCGTTTTGGCGGTCTTTGGAGGCTGGCCAAAAACCTTCCCGGATTTCCTGATTCCAGGCCCTTGTTTTACGGGCATTTCACGACGCTCCCCGCGCATGGCCGAAGACGATCCTTTTCGGCCACGCCGGATTCATCATAACTCTGCTGAATCGGGGCACGGAGCCGTTTCCGCCAGCGTCTGGCGATAATTCCAAGGCATCCATTCGGCGGGCCGAGCAGCCAACTCCTTGGCGTGGCGCTGCAACTCGACCATGTAGTCGAAAGAGGTGACGCCACATAACTGACAGGTGTGGATCAGGCTCATGAACAGATCGCCGACCTGGGCCCCGTTGAGAGTGCGATAGAACAAGGCGTTCTTTCTATGTAAAACAGCTCGCTTCAGAGATCTCTCGACGATGTAATGCCGACTGCCGGATTATGCCGCGCAGTTGATGCAGGTTACGGTCCGGCCCGTTTTGTGATTTCCGAGGCGCGGCATAATTCGTATGGTCTCTTCATGCTGGCAAGTATGCCAGTCAAGGAGAGAGCACATGAACACAACTACCTTGGAAGGTGGGGCGTGTCAGAAGCCGTTCGACGAGCATGTTGACTTTTCCTCCATCATCTTCGCGCCGCCGGATACGCGGAACGTACTTTGCGCAAGAAACGATGGGCTCTGCGAAGTCTTGCTCGATGGGCGCAACAAAAAGGGATAGCCGTTGCGGATTTCCATGACCGCCATGCTGCTGCGTTTCTGGCGCGCTCGTCTGGAAGGGCGAAGGATTTTGTCGCAGTCCAGCGAAGAGCGATTCGGCAGTTTCAGCGATTCCTCCGTTCGGGAACCGTCGCCGCACATCCAGCAGCGCCAAGGAGCACCTCGGTAGGGCGTGATGTCCTTCGGGATTATGAAGACTATTTGCGCAACAACCGGGGCCTCGCAGAAAACTCCATCCATGTCTATATTCCCTTCATCCGGAGCTTTCTCACGTCACAGAAGGGCCGGACGGACCGTGTGTCTCAGCGGTGGCTTAACACACTGGCTATTCGGGATTTTGTCCTGAGCCACATCCAACACCGATCCGGCGAGTATGTCCGGCTCCTGGGCACGGCGCTTCGTTCCTTCCTGCGTTATCTCTTCCTGTCCGGCAGGATTGCACGGGATCTGTCTCCTTCAGTTCCCACTGTCCGCAAGTACCGCCAAGCTGTTCCGCCGGTTTTTCTTTCACCCGAGGAGGTAAAGTGCGTCCTGGCTAAGACAGATCGAACGACATCCACCGGGCGCCGAGATTACGCGATTCTGCTTCTGCTTGCCCGGCTCGGCCTGCGCGCTGGAGAGATCGTCGCCCTTGAACTCGATGACCTTCTCTGGCGAACTGGGGAGATCGTGATCCACGGCA
>Ga0224531_1000453_pt1 | contig 20515 bp, 17 predicted proteins | sample CBST100metaG_FD_179876 | JGI IMG/M metagenome (GOLD analysis project Ga0224531, IMG submission 179876) | Peat soil microbial communities from Stordalen Mire, Sweden - C.B.S.T100 | ecosystem: Environmental > Terrestrial > Soil > Wetlands > Peat | place: Sweden: Norrbotten County, Stordalen Mire...
TGAAGAACTACGAGCGCATGAAGCTTCTGGTCGACCAATGGATCGATCTGGCCACCGAACTATCGAACTTGCAAATCAAGAAGAAGCGAGACTGAACGGCTTGGAGAACTTGGCACTGTCCAGTAATCAACACAGAGAGGGTTCTGGTGCGGAAAAGTCCATCACGGCCTTCCGTTTCCTACGCGAGCTGCCCTAACGGATGCAGTGCGAATTTATATTCTGCAATTAAACAATAGAAACTAAACACCTACACAAGGTAACGCTTTTTATGTACTCCGCGGTAACACTAAATGATTACCAAAGTGCCACAATCTGCTGTAGAGTTTCAGTGTGTCCTCCGATATCTGCATGGAGTGTGATTGCAGGCCCTGATGCGATCAGGGCTCGGAGAGTGGAGAAATCGACCTCATGGCAATATCCTTCCCAACGAGTTTCGTTCTCGCGTTATGCAATTCCGTTTCACCGGTCACGGCTCCGCCACAAGGCGAGCGCTGCGCATATCGAACTAAGCTGATTCGTTTCAGCTTCTTTTCCATGGGATTGCTGTTGGCGATTTCCTCCGGTCTCTGCTTGCTGGGTTGCAGCACTGGTGTGGTAGAAGCCCAGACCTCGGCGCCGCAACTGAGTGGCCTCTCCTGCAACAGCACGTCGATAGGCGGGGCAGGAACGGACGTTTGCACTGTGACGATCAGCAAGCCGGCCCCGGCAGGCGGCTTCAGGGTGGGCCTATCAAGCAATAAGGCGGCTGTAACAACGCCACCTGCGGTGATGGTCGCCGCAAATGCGACCTCTGCCCAATTCACGGCGACGGGGTCAGTGGTCTCGACCGCGCAGACGGTGAGCCTAACGGCGACTGCGGGAACCGTGACAAAGAGCTTTGCGCTCGTGCTGAATCCTCCAGTGCCCACGCTGAGCATCGGGGTGTCCAGCGTGGCCTTCGGCAACGTCGCTGTGCACAAGGTTGCGACGCAGACTGTCACCGTGAAATCAACCGGCACAGGGCCCGTAACCATCAACGGGGCAACAGTGACAGGTACGGGATTCACACTCCCGCCAAGTACTTTCCCACTCTCAATCAATCCAGGCCAAACGGCTACGCTCAGCGCGCAGTTCAATCCTCCTGCCCAGGGCGCAGCAACCGGCAAGTTGACCGTGAGCAGCAACTCTTCCGTCAACGGTACGGCAGCGGTTGCACTGAACGGAACGGGAGTCCCGCAACTGAGTGGCTTCTCCTGCGCCAGTGCGTCGATAGGTGGGGCGGGAACAGACGTTTGCACCGTGACGATCAGCGATCCGGCTCCGACCGGCGGCTTCCGGGTAGGACTCTCGAGCAATAATTCGGCTGTAACGACGCCGCCTGCAGTGATGGTGGCCGCAAACGCAACCTCTGCCCAATTTACGGCGACGGGGTCAGTGGTCTCGGCCGCGCAGTCGGTCGCCCTGACAGCGAATGATGGAATCGTGGCAGAAAGCTTTGCACTCGTGCTTAATCCTCCTTTACCCACGCTGAGCATCGGCGTGGCTAGCGTGGCTTTCGGCAACGTCGCTGTGAACACGCCTGCGACGAAGACAGTCACTCTGAACTCCACCGGCACTGGGCCTGTAACCATCAGCGGAGCGATAGTGACAGGCGCGGGCTTCACCCTCACCTCAGGCTCCTTCCCGCTGACGGTGAATGCGGGAAAATCGGCTACGCTCACGGTACAGTTCGATCCCTCCGCGGAAGGCGCGGCAACCGGCCAGCTGACCGTCACCAGCAACTCTTCAACGAACGGTACGGCGGTGGTTGCACTAAACGGAACGGGGATCCCGCAACTAAGCGGCTTGTCCTGCAACAGTGCGTCGATCAGCGGCGCGGTCACAGACGTTTGCATCGTGACGATCAACCAACCAGCCCCGACCGGCGGCTTCAGGGTGGTCTTGTCGAGCAATAATGCAGTCGTGACGGTGCCGGCTGTTGTCATGGTCGCCCCAAACGCTAGCTCTGCTCAGTTCACGGCAACCGGGTCAGTGGTCTCAGCCGCGCAGTCGGTCACGCTGACGGCGAGCGATGGAACCGTGACAAAGAGCTTTGGGCTCGTGCTGAATCCTCCGGTTCCCACGCTAAGCGTAAGCGCGACAAGCGTGGCTTTTGGCAACGTCGCTGTGAACACGCTGGCGACAAAGACTGTCACTCTGACCTCCACCGGCACAGGACCCGTAACCATCAGCGGCGCAACCGTGACCGGCGCGGGCTTCACTCTCACGGCAAACTCTTTCCCGCTAACGGTGAATGCGGGCAAATCGGCCACGCTCAGCGTGCAGTTCGATCCCTCTGCGGAAGGCGCGGCAACCGGCCAGTTAACTGTCACCAGCAACTCTTCCACCAACAGTACGGCGGTGGTTGCACTGAGCGGAACGGGGATCCCGCAACTAAGTGGCCTCTCCTGCGGCAGCGCGTCGATAAGTGGTGCGGGCACAGATGTTTGCACCGTGACGATCAACGAGCCAGCCCCAACCGGCGGCTTCAGGGTGGTCTTGTCGAGCAATAATGCAGTCGTGACGGTGCCGGCGGTGGTCATGGTCGCCGCAAACGCTAGCTCTGCTCATTTCACGGCAACCGGGTCGGTGGTCTCGACCCCGCAAGCGGTCACCGTGACGGCGAGTGATGGAACCGTGACAGAAACCTTTGCCCTCGTGCAGAATGCGCCGGTACCCACGCTGAGCGTAAGCGCGACAAGCGTGTCCTTCGGCAACGTTGCTGTAAACGCACTTGCGGCCCAGTCTGTAAATCTGAACTCCACCGGAACTGGGCCTGTGACCATCAGCGGCGCCACAGTGACCGGCGCAGGGTTCACCCTCATCTCAGGCACCTTCCCGCTGACGGTGAACGCAGGCAAATCGGCTACGCTCAGTGTGCAGTTCACGCCCTCCGCGGAAGGCGCGGCAACCGGCCAGTTGACCGTCACCAGTAACTCTTCAACGAACAGTACGGCGGTGGTTGCGCTGAACGGAACGGGGATCCCGCAACTGACGGGCTTCTCCTGCAGCAGCGCGTCCATGACGGGCACGGGCACAGACGTCTGCACCGTGACGATCGGCCAGCCAGCTCCAGCCGGCGCCTTCAGGGTGGCTCTGTCCAGCAGCAATGCGGCCGTGATAGCGCCGCCCGCGGTGATGGTGGCCGCAAATGGTACTTCCGGCCAGTTCACGTTGAATGTGTCGGGGGTCCCGACCGCGCAGACGGCCAACCTTACGGCGAATGCCGGAGCGGCAACGCTGAACTTTGCGCTCCAGCTGAATGCGGCATTGCCAATCCTGAGCACCAGCACGCCCAGCCTGGCCTTCGGAAACGTCGCGCTCAATGTGGGTGCCACCCAAGTCGTCACCTTGACTTCAACGGGCGCCGCCACGGTAACCATAAGTGGAGCGACTGTTGCCGGCACGGGCTTTTCCATCACACCCACCACATTCCCAGTGTCGTTGAGTCCAGGCCAGACATTTGGGCTCGGGGTGCAATTCGATCCCGCCGCAGCTCAAGCGGCGACCGGCCAGTTGACCATCGCCAGCAACTCTACCGTTAACCCTACAGCGGTGGTTGCCCTCAGCGGCACGGGAGCGACGTCGGGAACCTTCTCCTACGACGGGAGTCCGATCGCAAGCACGCTTGTTCCGCCTAATCCGACGACGCCCATTTCCGCAAACTTCTTTGGTATGACGATCCATCACACCGCCACGCCATTCCCTGCATTCCCGGTATCCACTTTCCGGTTCTGGGATGTTGCCGCCTGGTCAACCGTGGAATCGTCCAGCGGAGTGTACGATTGGTCCCATGTCGACACTTCCATCTCCATCGGCCAAACCAATGGCATCAGCGATTACATCTATACGTTCGGAAGCGTCCCGGCTTGGGCATCGACAGATCCGACGGCGCCATGCACGGGCGGAGACGGTGTCGGGACTTGTGCGCCTCCGGACATGGCCGCATTCGCCGAGTTCGCGACATCTTTGGTTCAGCGCTACTGTGGAACCATCAAATACTACGAGACGTGGAACGAAGCGAACAATTCGTTCTACTGGAGTGGGAACAATACCCAACTGTTGGCAGTTGCCCAGAGCCTATATCAAATCGCGAAAGATCCAGCGAATTGCGGTTGCACAAATGGAAAGTGCTCGCCAAACGGCGGGGTCAATCCGAACCAGGTCCTGACGCCATCTATCAGTGGCCTATCCGCGCCAAAACTGAGCTGGCTCGATTCGTATCTGAGCACTGCCGGCACACAATACCCTTACGCGGATGTCGTCGCGTTCCACGGTTATCTGCCTTATGGCACCACAGCGAATGCTGAACAGATCGTGACCGAGGTTCAGTCGCTCAACCAGACCCTCGCCAATCACGGTCTGTCCAATCTTCCATTGTGGAACACAGAAGCCAGTTGGGGTTCGATCCCTTCAGTCGACCAAGATCAGGCCTCATGGATTATGCGTTACCATACAGCCCTGGCTGTGAGCGGCGTGTCGCGCTTTATCTGGTACGCATACGATAACTGCGGTTGGGGGACCTTGTGGGAAGCACCATGGTGCGCCGCTCCGGCAGAGCCAACCTCACAGGTGACGGCCCCAGGGGCAGCCTACGCCGTCATTCAGAACTGGCTTAGCGGAGCGACCCTTGCAAATTGCCAGACGTATCAAAACGGCCTTTGGATATGCCAACTGCAGCGTCCGGGAAACTACACTGCATGGATGGTCTGGAGCAGCACCGGGACAGACATTCCTGTTCCTATCCCGGTGAGTTCGGGCTTGACTGTCTATCGCGACTGGCAGAACAATGTGACTCCGTTGCCGTCAGAGTTGACAGTGGGCGAAATGCCCGTGCTCCTTGGGAACTTGAATCCTTAACCACATGGAGGCCGCTCGCCTGCAGGGCAACTGCAGAAGAACGGCCTCCATGCTCACCACGTATTTCGCGGTTCCCCCAGCGTTCGACAGATTCAGCACGTAGCCGAAAGCAACGCCGGGGCCCTCGTCGAGCGTTGTCGTTGCGCTAGACACTCCATCGGCTCCGGTGCTCGTCATCGATGCAGCAGCATTGCTTCAGTGTCATCCGCAACGCCGGCACCGACCGCGCAGGCGGAACGCACATCGATGTAGGCTTCGGCATTCTGCAGTATATATGCCTCTTGCGCCATGCCCCGGCCGGTCACGAGCAGACCAAACAGACAAGCTATCGAGGCACTCCTCAGGATCGCATCCTTTTACCCGCCTCGCAGCGTTCGCCGGTTGAACGATTGAATCGATGACCAGTGCAACATAGCGTTCCGAACCATTGAGTCACAATGCAGCTTGGTAATCTCAGCGGTGGCAAGGCTCATGTAGATCGTATTTCGCGCAACTGTTGCACCTCGCGCCTCAAGCCCACATACGCTACAAAAGGCAGGACGCAAGTTAGGTTGGATGGAGACAGGAGCAGGCCCCCCTCAATATTGGTGACAACTACGTAGAACAGGATCGAAATGTACCACAACGCGGCCGGCGTAGCTCCCCGCCCAAGGCAGACAAAGCCATTCCTCACCGAATACAGGAATACCGCACCGTACATCAGCAACCCTATGACCCCTAACTCCAGCAACAATTCAAGGACGCCACTCTCGGCACCCGACAGTCCCGGCCAATGCAACTGCAGCGACAGGTCCCTGCTCGGACCGTGAAGTCCCTGCCAGAACGCCAAGTACCCGTAGCCACAGATGGGATGCCTGGCAGACAGTTCCAGCAAGCCTTTCCAGAGCACGGTGCGCCCAGTCACTGTCGGGTCTTTGCCCAGCGCATACAGCAAGGCGGAATAATTCGCGAACCCAATTGCTCCCAAAGCGACGATTCCGCCGACGAGAGCAACTATTGCCGCGGCCAAGTCCTTCCGGGGCATGCGCGTCACCAGTTTCAAAGTTGCGACAAAAGCCAGACAGAGGCACGCTGCAATCCACGCCCCGACAGAACGCGTCATTACGATGATTCCAAGTACCACCGTAATGTACCCAGCGCGCAGTATCCTGGCATAGCTTCCGGTCAGTTTCACGAAGAACGCAGGCAGCAGCAGGATAAGCATCTGCAGGCCGCACATATTCTTTTGTCCGAAGATTCCCTCCCAGGCGCCGAGTGCGTACAGGCCTCGCGACTGAAGCCCGTACTGGGGAAACACGAATACCAGGAAGATGCTGCCGGCCGCCGCTATGCATCCGACCAGCATCAGCAGTTTCTGGATCTCGTTGGCCGAGTACCGCTCAAACAGATACAACACCAGCAGGAGGTCAATAGCCAAGCGCAACGAATTGACTGCGCTCGTCATGGGACGGTCCGACCACATCACAGATAACATCGCCCAGCCCAGCACTGCGAAGATCATTGCATTTTGGCGCAGCCGCCTCCACACAAGGAAGATGAAAGGAACGATACAGGACACGCTCAGGACGTAAACAGCTGTATTCTGGGCCTTGATAACCGTGGATACGCCCTGCTCCCCGGCGCCGAGTCCCTGCAGGTCGGCCCCTACAAACGTGTTCACGCCTCCGCGCTCAAACGAAAACCCATAGGCTGACGCGAACACCAGAAGAATGGCGCAAAGGACCCATGTATTCGTGAGGTTGAGAAGTTGTGGTCTGTCCAGCTTTTCGGCGATTTCCATGTGGTCAGCTTCTCCTTGCCTTTCGCAAATTCGCCAAACTCCCCGAAGTGATGAACGAGTCGCTTGGTGCATCAGGTTCGCGCGTCTCATTGCCTGGCTTCAAGGGAGACTTCAATCTCCCCTGCTCCAGTTCACCCGACACCGTCGAGGCTTCTCGCAGAACAGAGGGGTTCTATCGGCACAATCAGTCCTTCGTAGGCATCGGCCATTCGCGGCAAGGTGAATCTTTGGGCCCTTGCCTTTGCGCGCGTCGCCATTTCAGATGCGATGTCCGGCCGATCTGACAGCATCCGGATCGCGGATAGCCATCTCTGCGGAGAAGCTGTATCCACGAGGATTCCGCCTTCGGCAAGAAACTCCCGACTGCTGGGGATATCGTTGGAGATGACCGGTATTCCCAACAGCATTGCTTCTAGCAATGCCATGCTTGCCGCCTCATATCGCGACGGCAGAACAAATATGTCGCTGGCGGAAATCAGCGAGCTTACGTCCTCTTGGCTGACCTCTCCCGTAAAACAGACCCTGTCAATGACCTGGAGATGTACAGCGAGTTTATGCAATGATTCGTGGAGTTCTCCATCGCCAACGAGAAGAAGGTGAACGTTTGTGTCTTCATGAATCAGTCTGACCAGGAACTCTTGATTCTTTTGGAGGCTGAATCTTCCGACATTGACCAGCAGAGTTGCCTCTAGGGGAATGTCCCATCGTCTCCGTGTTATATGTCGGGGCGCGCCTGACGCCGGCTCGGGGGCACCATTGAAAACAGTGGTCACTCTGTCGCGATAAGTGCGCGGGTAGCTAGCGATCGACTCCACCACCGTCCCGCACACGGCGACATTGCGCGAGTACACTCCAATAGTCCCGATAAGGCGATCGACAATGCGCACCATTCGTGGATAGGTATGGGTTGGATTGTGCTGCACGGCAATGCGAGTCCGCACGCGAAGCAAGGTCGACAGTACGTGGCCCATTACATTGGCATAGTGGGTATGAGTGATGAGGACGTCAGGCTTCTCCGCAGAGATGAGCCGAACAAGGCGAATCACGATTCTGAAGTAGTCCAGCAACGAAGGGGATTGTCCCAGCAGCGAATGAACATGTGGTACGCGTGCATAGGCTGGACGCTTCGTATAGAGAAACCAAAGGCTCGAATCGTAACCGCGAAGGCGAAGCTCGTTGTTCAGCAGATGAGCCACCCGTTGCGCTCCCCCTGCCTCCATCTGAGTAACCAATTGAATGATCTTCATTCTCCAGCGCTCCCGTTCGACATATCCTTCGTAGGTTTGCATCGAAGGCTTTCCGGCCTACAGCCCAAGCTCTTCGACGTAGCGCCGGTGAGCGAATTCGGCTCCATGGTGGCTCTCAACCTCTTCCCTTGCCAGCCGTCCATATTTGCCGATCAACTGAGGGGATTCCAGGAGCACTTCGATCGTCCTCTTCAAGTCTTCCGGGTTTCCGGATTCGAACAGCAAAGCGGCTTCCCCATTGCGAGTGATTTCCTTGTGGACCGGTAGATCGCTGAAGATGCAGGGCAGTCCATACGACATTGCGTCCAGCGAGACCAGCGGCAACCCTTCGGGCCCCAGCGTTGGATTCACAAAGACATCCGCGTGTGTATAGAAGGCCTCCACATCCGTTTGAAATCCGGCGAAGTGGACATCCAAGTCCGCCGCCGCCGCCTCCAATGCCGCTCGGTCCTCACCCTCTCCCACGACGGTCAGTGTGAGGCTTCGCGGACCTTTCATGCCGTCGAGGCGCCGAAGCGCATCAAGAAGAACGGACACTCCCTTGATTTTGATAAGCCTTCCAACAAACAACAACCGCAGCGGTTCAACACCGCGTTTACCTTGTGCCACCGGTTCAGGCAGAACCGGGACCCAGTTTTGAATCACAACCAGGTTCTCCGATCGAACGCATGTTTTCAGGCTGTCAGCAACTACCTCAGACACGCATACAATTTTGTTCGCCATTGGCGCGAGATGTTCGTAGAGAAAGTGCACGCGCCATCCGTTGCGGATCCAGTGCCACTTTGGTTTATCTGTAAGAAGCGTGAGATGGCGGGTTGCGATGGCTCTGCAGCCTATGACTCGAGCCCACGGCATTAATGCAATTTCAGGATAACCGTTGACCCACACGGTATCGAGCCGATGCCGGACCCTCAACCATGCCAATACCATCATGCAGAGCGGAATCTGCAGGGGTCTCCCCCACTTGCGCGCGAAGCCAAGGTCTACAACTCTGATTTGGCTTTGTATCGCACTGATGGTCAATAGTGGACTCACTTTTAGTAGCCACAAGTCCGCATCACCGGAAATGAGGGTAACGAGATTCTGCACATAAGTCGTGCCTCCTGTGAACTCGAAACCCAGGTCAACCAAGGCAATCTTTCTTCGGCGTTTCACGGATATTCCTCACTTTTTGTTCGAGCCGAGTCTAATTCACGGTTGCGGGCTGTGATACCGTCCCAACTCTGCTGCATTCGCTTGTAGCAGCGAATCAGGCGCATCCGAATCGAAGGTCTGAACACGTACCACTTCGCGGCCGTTATCAAGTCCCTGGCTCGAAGTCCTCCACTGTTCCAGCATAGTGCAAGTATTTTTAGAAAAATTCGCGTCCGATTCCTTGTTTCTTCGCAGCGATGCAAGCAATCGTTAATGAGGAATGAGTTATATGCGCGCGGTGTAAATAGATACTTGCGAGATTCCACCCAATCCAGAGAAATTTCCCACCGAGCGACATCTGTCACGCGCGGCCTCGTTGTCTCCACATACATGATGTAAAGCGGCTCTTCGACCATGAAGCCCGCCGTGTCACCACATTGCATCGCACGCAAATACCAGTCCCAGTCCTGGTGGCACTTGAGGCCTTTGCTGAACGGCACGTCGAGGTAGAGGTCCTTGGTTGCCAGGTAACTGGAGGTCTGCGGCCCGCAGGTGTGCCTCTTGCGATCGTCCGAATAGAACAAATATTCGCTAACATCTTCGCCTGGGCGCAGAATCCGCCGTGGCGCAATAATATCGGGATGCCCTAGCTGCCGCTCCAGCCGCTGACAGGTAACCAGGCAGTGCCGGGCGTTCACTTTGCCCCGCGCCGCCATCTGACGCGTGAGTTTGTCGGGCAGCCATTCATCATCGTCATCCAGTAGCGCGATCCAGCTTCCCCGTGCCTCGCGTATGCCAATGTTTCGAGCCTCACTGCCGCCCGCATTCTCGGTGAGCGCGACCACGCGCAAACGAGGTTCGCCGATCGCCTGGAGTATCTTCACGGTGGCTTCATCCGGTCCATCCACGACGACTACCACCTCCACGTTTGGGTAAGTCTGGCCGAGCGCGCTATGAACCGCGCGAACCACAAGGTCCGCTCGTCCCCGAGTCGGGATCACAGCCGTAATTAGTTCAAGGGTCGCATCGGCCATCCCCATGTTCTCCCAATTTCGATGATTCAGTGCAGCGATACCAGACTTCCTGATTGCAATTTAGCCATACAACCTGGATCGAATCCATTGAGCTATAAGAAGATGCCCAAGGACCCACGGCTCGATAAGGTATCGCCTCCACAATCGCCTCGGCTCTGCCAGGAGGCGAAAGAGCCATTCGAGTCCCCAACGACCAGCCCATCTCGGCGGCGTAGGGATTTCTCCGGATACATAATCAATTGAGGCACCGCACGGCAGCACGACCATCGGGCCTAGCCGATCCAGATTGTCGACTATCCAATGTTCCTGGCGCGGCATCCCCATTCCCACCAGAAGTATATCTGGGGAGAACTCCCGTATCGCACGCAGAACGCTTTCATTCTGTTCTCCGCCCGCATCGAAATACCCATGACCGGCACCCATGTGCAGGCCTGGGAACCTCTCTCGGAGAATTGCCATTCCTTTCTCTGCCACGCCGGGCTTCGATCCGAGATAAAAGATCCTCCATTTACGATCCACGGCGCGCTCGAGAAGCAATGGGAGCCAATCCACATAAGTTACTCTTTCAGAGCGTCCGACATTCGCCCCAGTTGCCCTGCCTAGCAGGACCACGCCCATACCGTCCGCATGGATCCACTTCGCCTTGGAGAAAAACTCTCTCAGCTTCGCATCTCGCTGATATAGATAGAGGGAATGAAGGTTCTGATTGGCAATGACACATGACTCGCGCGAGTCGATGGCGCACTCGACCAAGTCCGTCAAATCAGGAGCCGTCACAGCGTGAACCAAGCATCCAAGAACGTTGAAAGGTCGAGCTTTTGGGTTTACTTCTGAGAGCAGTTCCCCATTGTCTGTCATCGTCGGCCTTCCTTCTGGATTAGAACCGCGTCGACTTCGCACTGACGTCTGCGTGGAGCGATCGCGACACCAGCAAGCTTCCGATCAAGCAGACTCGGCGTGTGTAGAATGCGACTGACTCGATTCTTCATACTGAGGACACCCTATATGCGCATAAGACGGAAGCAAGCCGTTGAGACAAATGCTAAACTGCCCCCGCGCCTCTGAAGACAGCTGGAACCGTCTTGGCCAAGATCTTTAGGTCCAGCCAGATTGACCATTCATCCATGTATCGGAGATCCAGAAGCATCCACTGGTCGAACGAGATACCGCTGCGGCCGTTCACTTGCCAGAGACAGGTTATACCCGGCTTAACGCTGAATCGCCTACGCTGCCAATCCTCATTGAACCCTTCATAGTCCCTAACTGGTAGAGGTCTTGGCCCTACCAGGCTCATATCGCCTTTCAGTACATTGAGCAACTGCGGAAGCTCGTCAATGCTGCTTCTCCTCAGAAGCTTTCCAATGGTCGTGATCCGCGGATCGTTCTTGATTTTGAAGACGGGCCCTCCGGCCTCATTGAGGCTCTCCAAATCGGCCAGAAGCTTTTCGGCATTCGGAACCATCGTGCGGAACTTGAACATCCTGAATCTTCGCTTGTTCAGTCCAATCCGCTCTTGCGGAAAGAATATGGGTCCTGAAGAAGTCAGCTTGATCGCTACCGCCGCAATCAGCAGTACTGGAGAGAGGATCAGGAGAGCGCCAGCAGCTAGCATGATATCGAGCATCCGCTTCACTGCTCGCGGCCATATTTCTCCGGAGTTAGTGTAAGTGGCGATATACTGGGCTCCGTCGAATTCCTCTGCCCGCCACCGAGTCGACTTCAAGCCAAACACATTGGAATTGAGACGCATTGTGATGCCATGCTGCTCGCACAAGCTTGCGACCTCCGCAGAATACTTATAGAATGATCCGAATGGCAAATAGATTGCCATTTCGTCCACCACGTTCCGTCGCAGGTACTCTGCCAGCCCTTTGTAATCGCACACAACCTTGAAGCCCGCCTCCTTCAATTCAGTCATCCCTCCCCACTCGTCGTCCACAAACCCCACGAGACGATATCCTCGCTCGGGACTCTTGAGCAGAATTCGTGCAAACTCGATAGCGCGGGAATTCGTGCCGAGCACCAACATATAGCGCAGGTCTCTGCCGCGGATTCGAACGTATCCGGCAAAGCAACGTATCGACAAATGGGCGATCGAGAGCAGGAGGGTGCCGGTCAGCCAGAATATTGCCAGGAACTGCACGGTGATCATTCGGATAGAAAAGAGCGAAGCGAATGCCAGAAAGCAGGCCGTATTCAGAGTCATCGCTTTCACGACATCGACGATTTCAATTCGCAACATCGAGAGCCTTCTCGATCTATAGAGTCCGCAGATCCGGAACACGATATGGCAGATCACTAAAGCCAGAACGAGGATCACAAGATTCACGACCCTTGTTCGCATCGAGAGGAACCGCATTAGCGAGTGTGCGTGTTGTTGCTTGACGATCAAGAAGGTCGTTAACACGAAGGACAATACCACGACAGCAAGATCAAAGAGCTTGAGAAGGCTGATTGTTAAACGGTGCCGTTCATTCATGGTGACCCTCCATCTTCGAGGCTTTTTAAGCTCGCAACGATCAACACTGTGCGCTTTCACCGTAGCTCGAAGGAATCTGCGTTCCTCTTTGAATGGCAGGCATGCCAGAGGCGGTACGGCTCTTTCTCACGGCATTCCAGAATTTCTGTCAATAGGCTACCAATACGCACCAGGCAACTCATCGCAAGTAGAAGCTCGCAGGGAAGCAAGAGGAAACTCATGGCACTCAGCTGGCGAGGTGACTTACCAGCGGTTCTCGATGTGCGATGAGACCGCTCGTACCACGACTAAGCTTGATTGATCGCTTGTCGGATCGCCTCTCATACCGTGAGAGGGCGGAACTGTTTTCTGAAAGCGTCTGTGTCAGAGTGACGGGGCAATGCCTGTTCGCGCCACTCTAATGCGCAGAATAGATCGCAGCAGCTCCGGCAGCTCCGGCGATTCCTGCAGAGCTGGTAATGATCAGGTTCTTTGCGTAACTGAACGGAACGTAGAGGATGTCTCCGGGCGCCATGGGGAAGTCTGGTCGCTTCCCTTTCTGTATTTCTCCAAGAGAGATTTGCAATTCACTGTGATCGACCTTGCGAATCAGGCGTGCATGGCCCAATTTGGCGGTCCGCGCCGGCCCACCGGCAATCGAAAGCGCTTCGAGGAGGGACATTTTAGACTGGTTATTGCTCATCGGGTAACCACCAGGGCGGTTCACATCGCCAAGGACGTAGACAATTCCTGCCTTTGCAACGACAACTGTATCTCCAGGATTGACCAAGACTTGGTCTTTGATGGCTTGCTCCGCATCATTGTTGACGTTGTAGTGGATCGGATGGCTCTGATCTCCGCGTCGTTCTACAAGAATGTCTCGATCCGCAGCATCACTCAGACCACCGCCAAGGGCGATAACGTCAAGAATTGGACGCGGAGTTGCAATCGGATATGCACCTGGAGTTCGGAATTCTCCAATGAGAGTGACCTCTTGAGTTGCGTATTGATCGACTACTACGGAAACCTGAGGATGGTTGAGAAAGTGCGCGCTCACGTATTTATCATGGATCGCGATTGCTGCCTCAGAGGGGGTCATGTTTACGACCCGCACGCTACCGATGCCTTGGACGGGTACATCACCTGCATCCGTTACGCGGGGGGTCTGCTCGAATTCCGGCATGTCCAGTACTGAGATATGAAGCTCGTCACCCGGACTGATCAAGAGGCTGTTGACAACAGGAGATTGAGCCGTGGCCGTGTATGCCATTGCCACCAAGAATGCGGCTGTCAGAATCGACCATTTCTTCATGTCATGCCTCACGGTAGTACCTTGTGCCGTCGTATCCGTAGAATTCATTGAACGATCCAGAGTTGCGATTCACGCCATTCACAACGATGCCGACTCTCGTTCCTTCGATTCCATGCAGAGTCTCATAGGCGCGTTCCAGACTCTTTTGCGTGCTGCGCCGATGCCGCGCAACCAGCAACGTGGTATCGGCGAAGCGCGACAGGATAAGTGCGTCCGTCACGGCAAGAATTGGCGGGCTGTCTATCAATACGTAGTCGTAGCTGGCGGACCACATTTTGGCCATTCTTTGCATGCGTTCAGAACCGAGGAGTTCCGCTGGATGAGATGGCGCCGACCCCGCAGTTATCGCCGACAGGCCTGGAAGTTGCCGAAATGGGGTGATCACAACAGAGTCGTCAGAACCCGATAACAAATTGCTTAAGCCTCTTGTCTCGTGGTCGACCAAGCCGGTCGCCCGCCGTTCATATCCCAAGTACCCAGAGAGTCCCGCACTGCGCATGTCTCCGTCGACCAACAGTACTCGCGCCCCGTTGAGAGCGAGGAGTACCGAGAGGTTCAGGCTGAGTGTGCTTTTTCCTTCCTGCTCTCCCGCGCTGGTAATCAGAATCGTCTTTGGTGGCGGACCGCCCTGGGGAAGCAGCAACGAGGTCCGGAGCACACGCAGCGCTTCCGCGAATGCAGTCTTAGGGCCGCCCAAGACTGCTACCCTGCTGTCCTCGTCCTCCTGGCTGCCGCCGGCAAGCACCCGGTGCGCCTTGAATGCTCTCTCTCCCATAGTTCTTGTAGTTGCGTTTACCTCCGTTGTCGGGAGGACCGCAAGAATATGGGTGTTAAGAGCATTCTCAATAGCGGCCAGTGTTTCGATCCGGTCATCGGTCGCCTCGGCGATCAGCGCGCAGCAGATTCCCAAGAAGCATCCGCAAGCCAGAGAAAGCGCGAGATAGATTGGAATGTCCGGAATGGGCCTTGACGGGATTCTTCCTGCATCGACCACCGAGACGTTTGAGGAACGTAATCCCTCGATGACCCCGGCCTCTTTCAAGTGAGAGTAGAGGGTTTGATAGAGCGTCCGAGCATCGGTGGCTTCCTGCCTGGCAATAAGGAGGGCGATCGCTTTATTGTTCAGGTTGTCGGCAGATTGGCGCTCGTGATCGTAAACAGCACGCATCTTGTCCTCTACGACCTCGGATGCCTTAAAGTCGTTTGCTGCGCGTTGTCCAATTCGTTTGACTTCGGATGCGATCTGAGCATTGATCGAGTCAAGGCTCGCCTTGTCATCGGCTAGCTTGGGATTTGCCGAGCCATACCGGGATGTGTCGGACGCAACTTGAGTCGCCAAAGCCGCTTGCTGGGTGCGGAGATTCTGAATCAAGAGAAACGAATTATTCACCGCCGGTGAAGCCCCGGCGAGGGTGGACCCTGCCAAACCCGAGATCAACTCCGGGTCGCCATTCTCGACAGTTTTGTATAGAGCCCCCTTCAGAATCCGATTCGACGTCGCAGCTGACAATTCCTGTGTCGCCTGCTGGAGGCGGTCTAGAGTGGCACTGTAGGCAATCTCCTTTCCCTGTGCATCCGAGATTCCCAAGCTGTATACGCCTGACTCCCGCTGCAATTGCTCGACCTTGCCCTGCTGTTGTTCGGCTTCCTTCTTGATGTCTCCTAATTGACTAGTGAGCCAGCTCGAGACCTGACTCGTGGCCGCATAACGACTATTCAGCGTGTAATCCACAAGCGATTTCGACGCGTCGTTGACGACAGCAGCAGCAATCTTGGGATCTGAGCTTCTGTACTGTATTTCAATCAGCCGGGTTCCTGGCTGTGTCTTGATTCTCAGACGCTTCTGGAAGATCTTGACCGCGTGATCTCTGCGGTGAGGAGCTCCTTCCAGGTCTGCGTTGGACTTATCCACGGGCCCACTCGGTGTGACAAGACCAAACACCCATCCGACGGGATTGAACGTCGGCTTGAAGTCGTCTGTTTTCTCAAGATTCAAGTCCTCAATGACCTTGAGAGCCAGGCTCGTGGATTGAAGGATTGTCGCTTGTGTTTGCAACGTGATGTCGGCGTCCAGAGCGTCGGTTTGATCAACCTGGAGAGGATTTGTCAGATTCTCCAAGCCAAGTCCATCCGTCGCAGACTTCCGGATCTCTATCTCACCCACTGCCTTGTAGCGCGGCTTCACAAAGACACAGGCAACGATCCCGACTAGGAGGCAGGCAGACATCACCTTAGCGATGATTGACCGCCGCCGCTTTAGGATCCGCAGAAGCCCTTGGATGGTAAGTTCATTGCTCATGAGCATATCCTCGTCAATCGTCAGTTGATCCGTGGGTTCGGCGAACCGTGTCCGCATAACCCGACCCGCCTCCACTTCAATAGCCCAAGCGGGTCCGGCCGTTGGGCAGCGGGATTGTCTGATCGGTCTTATCTCGCACGAATTCCGGTTGTTACATCAATTCACGGGACTGTCTAGCAACTCAACATCTTGCCAAGACAGGTTTACCGCCAAGGTCGCATTGACCATGTCAATCGAAATCAACAGGCGGGACGTTGATTTGCACTGGAGAAGCCGCCCTTGAACACCGGCCAGCGGACCGTACACTACCCGCACGCGGTCCCCCTCTTCAAGAATCGGAATCGTCGTGCATTCAACCTGCTGGGTAACGACCGTGCGAATGTCTTCGATCTGTTGATCGGGAATCGGCAACGGTCCTGCGCCGTTCCCGACGAAGCCTGCAATTCCTGGAGCCTTGAGCACGCGGAGCCGGCTGTCTTTGGTTGGGTTCATTCGAACGAACAGGTAGCCGCTAAAAAGAGGAACACTTACCGTCTGCTTTCGATCACTCCATTGACGAAGTTCTGATTTCATCGGAAGGAAATATTGGATGCCACTCACCTGAAGTATGGCCGCCGCGACTTTCTCTTGCCGGGATCGGGTCCAAACCGCGAACCAGCGATAATCCGAGGGATCGGTTTCCACAGTGCCGTCCATGACAGGCATCTCCAGGACACTTAATTTGACAGTTTTGCCGAAGCTATCTCAACACAGCTTCGCCCTTTCAGCCCCAGGATCGATTATCACCCTAGTTACGGCTTCCGAAAGACTATTGCGTTATCCAAAGTGAATGCACCCATTCTGATGTACTGTGATTCAAGACTCCTAGTTACGGGTTGTCTGGAACCACACTTATTTCGATTTAAACTCGGAATAGCCGGGGGTGACCACTTCAGTTACTCAAACACAAGACGTGGCGTGTAAGGTGCTCGTCGTCAAAACTTCCACTAATACCAAAGCAGCCTGCCTGTTCAGCCACCCGGACCACTTTACCTACACATTCGATGCGTAATTCCTCATCGAATTCGCCCGGAGGAGGGATCAGGACTTCAATCCGAATATTCGTTCCAACCGGTGGGCACTTGCTGCTGAAAATGAGAGCCCCATCCAATGCAATGTCGTTGGTGAAGCCTCCCTCCGTATGCTCTGTCCCGTCATTCCAGCTGAAGATGACGGGGAGTCGGAGCTTGTATCGGTTAGCGGCTCTACGTTGCAAACTGGGCTCATTCACAAGAAAGAGTTGCGTACGTGGACTCAGATTAAGGTGCAGACTCCCGCTCCGCAAGTGGCCGATCGTTTGAAACTTCAGGAGTTTAGAGTGGGGCACCCTTGAGCATTTGAGCTGCGCAGGGTTAGGGAAGGCGCCCCTGCTTTGACTAGAGAAGAAAGTTTGTAGCCTCGAAAAAACTCTTGCAATTTAGCACAATTGCGATTTAGATTGACGGAGTGGCTTTCGTCTTTTTATGAGGCTGCGTGGTTTAGACTTCAGGTTTTTTGCTTCACCATGCCGGTTATTTTCAGAGAGCTTGCAATTCCCCGCACGCGTCGTCGGCCGACACGTCGTTAGCAAGCCGGACTTCCCCGCGTTTGCGGAATGAACTCAGTGACATCCAACGCAACGAGTCTGCTCGCGGCGATCCAGCCGTGTGCAACGACGGAGGGGTCATCGAATGCCACCGTCCCTATCAAACCCACTGGAAGCTTCAGACCAACACTCACAAATAGGTCGCGAGGATCCCCCCAAAGTGAGACAGATGGAGAAGGTCCTCAAGATCACGCCACACTCGAAAGAGGCAATCCAAGTCTTCATTGTCGATCGTGATTCCATGAGCAGTGACCTGCTGGCGAGTGCGCTTTCTAAGGACCAGCAGTTTGAGTGCACGGCACTGCAGCCCGCCGAACTCCTACATGCGCTGGAAACCACCGAAGTTGATCTCGTAGTGATTGCTGTTGATGTCAACGCGAATCCCGGCAGTAGCTTCGACTTGGCGAAAGCCGTTTGTCTGGCTCAGCCGAATGTTTACGTTGTCCTCCTTTTTGGTCAGACAACGCACGAACTCGTGATCAACGCATTTCGGTCGGGCGCTCGCGGAGTGTTTTCTCGCCAGCATTCCATGGCGGAGTTTATCGATTGCATTCAACGCGTCGGAAGAGGGTTCATCTGGGCGGGAGAACAGGAGACGGACTCACTTCTGGAGGCCTTTAAGAGTATCCCCGCTCCGAATCTGCTTTCGAAGAGAGATTCCCCCGAACTCACAGCGCGCGAATTACAGGTTGTGCAATGCGCGGCCAAAGGAAAGACGAACAAGGCTATCGCCAGTGACTTGCAACTCAGTGAACATACAGTGAAGAACTACCTTTTCAGGGCTTTTGAGAAGTTGGGGGTGTCAAACCGGGTCGAGTTGCTCTTCTACTTGACGATGCGGGGACATGTCTTAAGTGCGACAAAGGCCGATGACTAAGGGACCGATCTTAGCCTGAAGTGAATTGTTTGAAGTGGTCTAAGGTTGCCATTCCGGAGAGAGGGATCGACTGACGCATGATGAAATTCTTTCTGATCTATCTGGCTGTCATCGCCGGCCAAATGAATACACTACAAGACAGGCCGGTGGTCCATCTGCATCCTCATCAGGATTTCATCCCAGCAGAGTTCGGTGGCGATATGGTGGTGCTTGCCAATGGACCGGCTATTGTGCATTTGCCAAATCTCCCCCCCGTGCTGGATTCGCAAAGAAGGCCTTGGGGCGTCTACGTTAAGAATCTTGGGCCTGGCACGGTCAGAATTGTTGGTAAGTCGCAGTTCGCTGTGGAGGTCAACGTCGACCGGATGGTCCAGATCAAATCGAAGGGAACGGAATATGTTTCCGTTCGGTAAAATGACCGCATAGGTAGACGTGGCCGATTTTCGCAAAGTTCGTGGAGTTTTCCGTCTAGTCGTACCCAGCCTTCGTCCCGGCAGACGAGGGCTTTTCTATTTGCGCTTGGATAATCACGCGCCGACGACTCCCACAGCCGCTAAGGAAGAACAGAGCCATCTCAGGCAAAGAGGCGTCGAGAAGTTCCAGAAGTGTGCGGAGATTGATGACGCAGGTATGTTGTTGCCGTAAAAGTTATGCGCCACCTATGGCGCGACCGGCAACCGCATACAAGGACCGCGTGGCAACAGTCGACGGTCTCGAGCGACTGTGTGACGATCGACTTCCCGCGCGGCTCATTTCGTGTGCTATCCTTCGACGGTCTTAAAACCCATGAAAGTTGCACGTGCGTAATGCTTGTGCATCTCTCGACCCGGCTCCCGCATTTGCCTTCGGATCGCGGAAAACAGGTGCTCCAGCGAGCCAAGGTCAGAGGAGTACGTCCGCCATGTACCAAGGCTTCGGATCCTTCCGCTCTCGCCGTTCTGCAGTTGTCTCCCTCCTCTTCCATTCGAGCCCGTCAGCCTGCTGCAGGATCGCGGTTGCGTTCTGTGCTTGGGCGATGCTGGTTGCGGGGCCTTCGACATGGCATTTGCCCAGTCGAAGACTGCAACCACCACGACGCTTGCCGTGACTTCCGGCGGTGGAACTGTGACCACGGTAAGTAACGGCAGTACCGTGGCACTGATCGCGAGCGTGAATGCGGGGACCACGCCCGTTTCCCCCGGCCAGGTGAATTTTTGCGATGCCAACGCGGCCCATTGCACGGACGTGCATGTCCTGGGGACAGCGCAACTAACAAGTGCCGGGACGGCGGTGATCAAGTTCCGTCCGGGAATTGGCAGCCACAGCTACAAGGCGGTCTTCGCCGGAACCAATACTTATGCCTCCAGTTTATCCACGACATCCGTGCTAGCGGTCACCGGGACGCCAGCACCGCTTACGATCACTACGTCCATTGGAAAGACCGGAAACTGGGATGGCTATGCGCTTACCGGCACTGTCGCGGAGATCGGAAGTCCAACGCCAATCGCAGGATCGTTGTCCTTTATTGACACCAGCAACGGCAGCGCAGTGCTGGACACCGCGACCCTCAGGACGAGCGTCCCAGGCTGGACGTGGGTGAGTCCGCAGGCGACCGCAGCAGGATGGGGTCCTGAGTTCACTGCACTGGGCGACTTCAACGGGGACGGACTTTTGGATATCGCCGTCACCAGTGCGCGGGATAATACGGTCGTAGTTTTGCTCGGTCGTGGCGATGCGACATTCGCCAAATCTGCAACTCTTAGAATTTATCCGTAATTAGTGACGATCTTGGTTCTCGAAGGCCAGGGGCACGTATTGAGAAGGGCAAACTAAGCGAAGATAGATTTCAAGATGCCACAGATCAAGTCATGGACCGTCTCCGATGCGTTTTGG